>Ga0126306_10001688_pt1 | contig 11963 bp, 15 predicted proteins | sample Plot27_FD_92592 | JGI IMG/M metagenome (GOLD analysis project Ga0126306, IMG submission 92592) | Serpentine soil microbial communities from UC McLaughlin Reserve, CA, USA - Plot27 | ecosystem: Environmental > Terrestrial > Soil > Grasslands | place: USA: UC McLaughlin Reserve, Lake County...
GAGCACGGTCGCCTCGCACCCGGGCAGAGCCCGCCAGGCGGCAACGAGCAGCGTCGCGCCGTAGAAGAGCGCGGCGCCGCCTGCGGTGTACGGATTGACGCCCAGCGCGATCAGGAATAGGCAGTTCGCTGTCGTGCCGGCGGAGCCGGTGAAGCGAACCGGGCCACTGGCATAGCGGCGGGCGCCGAGACCGAAGGCGATCACGGCCGCCGGCAGGACACCGAGCCCGACGGCGGCGTCGTACCACTCGAGCCCCCAGCTGGCGCCGTCGAAGAACGCGAGGTAGAGCAGTCCCGCGGCAGCGAGTAGGCGGGTCGTCGTTCCGATCGGGCCAATCCGCCGAGTGTTCACGTGCATCGTCTTCCTCCCTTTCGTCATTCAAGACGAGGGTAGGGCTTCACCCCAGGGGGAAGGTCAAGCGGCCTGCCGGCGGCGCGGGTCGGTCATCAGATCCGAGCGGCCGGCGAGCGCTGCGCTGTTCGCAGCACGGTACTCGCGGATCCGGCGCTGGATGCAGTCGAGCTCCTCGCGCCGCTGCTCGATTCGGCGCTCGGCGCGGTCGAGCAGCTCGGCGAGGCGCGGCCCGATCGGTTCGCCCGGCCGGTCGAGGTAGACGGCCACGAGCTGCTGGATCTCCTTGATCGTGAGTCCGAGCGAGCGGAGGTTGCCGATCACCTGCACGCACCAGATCGCGGACTCGTCGAAGAGGCGGTAGTTCGCCTCGCTGCGGCCGGCGCTGTAGATCAGGCCCAGGCCTTCGAACTGGCGGATCGCCTTCGCCGACATGTCGGTGCGGCGGGCGAGCTCGCCCACGGTCATCAGCGGTTCGTTCGTCTGCTCCTCACTTTGCTGATACATCAGAAAGTGATGATATAAGTTGGGGCGTGGTGAGTGCGATCAGGGCCTCTCCGTTCCGGCTTCCTTCGGCGCCGTTGGAGATGGATCTGGTGGCGAAGTACTTCCGCGGGTTGGGCGATCCGATCCGGCTGCGCATCCTCGAGCTGCTCCGAAGCGAAGGTGAGCTCAGCGTCGGTGAGCTCGTCGATCGGCTCGCGCTGGCGCAACCGCAGGTGTCGAATCACCTCGCCTGCCTTCGCTGGTGCGGCTTTGTCGAGGCGCGCCGCGAGGGCCGAGCGGTGTACAACCGGATCGCCGACGCGCGGGTGGAAGCGATGCTGGGGCTGGCGCAGTCGCTGCTTGCGGACAACGCCGAGCATGTGGCGGCCTGCTGCCAGATCGAAGGAGCGCAGCGATGAGCCAACCGCGGGTCGAGATCTTGTATTTCGAGGGCTGCCCGAACCAGGAGCCAGCGCGGGCGCTCGTCGAGCGGCTCGCCAGGGAGCTTCGCATCGAGCCGGACATCGAATTCGTCGAGGTTGCCGACCCTGAGGCGGTCGTCAAGCTGCGCTTCCTCGGCTCTCCGACCGTGCGGGTCGACGGCGTCGACGTCGAGCCGGGCGCGGATAAGCGGCGCGACTTCGCCTTTTCCTGTCGCCTCTACCGCAGCGATTGGGGCGCCTCTGAGCAGCCAGCCGAGAGCTGGGTCCGCGACGCGCTGATCGAGGCTGCGAAGTGAGCGTCGACGTTGGCGACACCGGCTCAGGCGAGCTGGCGGCCGGCGTGGCCGCGACGCTCGCGGCGGCCCAGATCCCGCCCTCGAAGCTCGGCCCGGCGCGACGCGCCCGGCTCTCCCAGTCGGAGCGCGAACTCTACTTCTGGATCCTGCGCCGGTTCGCAACGGCCGGGCGCCCAAGCAGCGTGGATCTGCGCGCGGCCGCCGAGCAACTCGGGCTCGAGGCCGACAGCGCGCTCGCGACGCTCGCGCGCGAGGACCTCGTCCACCGCAGCACGGACGGCGAGATCGCCGTCGCCTACCCCTTCTCGGGCACGCCGACCGCGCATCGAGTTCGCTTCCCGGACGGGCCGGAGGTCGACGCGATGTGCGCGATCGACGCGCTCGGGATCGCGCCGATGTTCGGGGAGCCCATCGAGATCGAGTCGCGCGACCCGCTGAGCGGCGACGCGATCCGTGCGCGGGTCGCTCGCGACGGGTCCGTCGAGTGGACGCCCGACTCGGCGGTCGTCGTCGCCGGCGCGATCCGCAGCCAAGGCGACGCATGCTGCGGCTGCTGCCCGGTGCTGAACTTCTTCGCTTCCGCCGCCAACGCGGAGCGTTGGCTGGCCGAGCACCCAGACGTGCGCGGCACCAAGATTTCGATGCGGGAAGCGGCCGCCGCCGGCCGAGCCGTCTTCGGCGACGTTCTTACCGTTACCTGATGCCAACCTCGATCGACCGCCAAGAGGTGCAGCGGCTGTTAACGGAGGAGCGGGCGCAGCTGGTAGAGGTGCTGCCGCCGGCCGAGTACGAGGACGAGCACCTGCCGGGAGCGATCAACATCCCGCTCAAAGAGCTCGACCACGAGACGACGCGCCTGCTCGACCACGGTAGGCCAGTGATCGCCTACTGCTACGACTACCAGTGAGACATGAGCCCGCGAGCCGCGTCGCGGCTCGAGAGCATCGGCTTCGAGCGGGTGTACGACTACGTCGCCGGCAAGGCGGACTGGGGAAGCGCCGCACTCCCGCTCGAGGGGGCGGAGGGAAGCGAGACGCGGGTCGGTGCGTACGTGCGCACCGACGTTCCGAACTGCCGGCTGGACGACAACCTCCAGGACGTGTGCGCGCGTCTCGAGGAGAGCGGCTGGGACACCTGCTTCGTCCTCAATGAGGAGCGTGTGGTGCTGGGCCGGATCGGGCGGCGCGCGATCCGCGACCGAGCGGCCGTCACCGCCGAGGACGCGATGACCCCCGGCCCGAGCACGATCAGGCCGAGCGCACGCCTGCGCGAGGTCATCGAGCGCATGCAACGACAGAGCCTGACCTCTCTCCCGGTCACGACGCTGGACGGCCGGCTGGTCGGGCTGCTCACCCGCGGCGACGCCGAGCAGGCCCTCGCCTCCGTCAATAAATCTTGACGGCGCTGGGCCGTCAAGGTATCTTGACGGCGATGGTCGAGCCGGGGGACGTGGTGGCGCAGACGGCGAGCGAGAATCCCGAGATCGGGCTGCGCGGGGTCGCCTCGCTGCGCGCGCTGCTGGAGGCGGTCGAGGAGCTACAGGTACGCCGCGCACGGGAGCTCGGCTGGAGCTGGCAGCAGATCGCGGCGCTACTCGGCGTCTCCAAGCAGGCCGTGCACCAGAAGTACGGCAAAGGCGAGCCACGCAAGAGGCGGCGTCTGCGATGAGACTTCTGCGCCGCCGCCGGCGTATCCCTTGCCTGCAGGGCAAGTCGACCAGGCCAGCCGAGCCGTACCTGGCCGCGGGCGCGCAGGAGGCACGCCGCTTGGGGCACAACTTCGTCGGAACCGAGCATGTGCTGCTCGTGCTGATCCGCGATCCCGCCGGCGGCGCGACGCGTGTGTTGCGGCAGCTCGGCGTTAGCGCCGAGGCGGTGGAAGAGGCCCTTGCGCCCTGCATCGGCGGGGGAGCCGCCAGGATCGATCCGGATGCCCTGGCGGCGCTTGGGATCGACTTCGAGACCGTGCGCGAGCGGCTCGAGGAGACGTTCGGGCCGAACGCGCTCGAGCGAGTGCCCGCCTGCCTCGGCATCATGCCGCGCCTGAAGCAGGCGTTCGCGTTCGCGCTCGATCATGCCGGCGAACGGCCGCTGGCCGACGAGGACATCCTGCTGGGCATGCTCAACGTGCCCGACTCGCTCGCCAGCCACGTCCTGCGCCAGGTCGGCGTCTCCCTCGCGGGGGCCGAGGCGATCGTCACTCGGCCGGATCACTAGCCCCGCGCCGAAACGCGAATGGTCGCGCGTGCCGGATGTCCTGGGCCCGGCTATCGTTGGACGCGCGCGACCGAGGGCGCACCCAGTCCGCGGGCAGGGCAGAGCCCACCTCGACCGGAAGCAGCACGCCAGAGACGATCTTCTTTCCCGCCCGAACACGCGGACGCCGGGTGAAACGGAAGGAGATCGCTGTGAATCTCGAGCAGCTCCGCAAGCAGGCGAAGGAACTCGCACGCGCCGCGCGCGTAGGCGACGAGCAAGCCATCGCGCGCGTCCGCGCCGGCGCCCACGCACCCGTCCGCGAACGCATCGCGCTCGCGGACGCGCAGCTGACGCTGGCGCGCGAAGCCGGCTATCTGAATTGGCCCGCGCTCGTCCTCGCAACCGAGGCTGACGCGGAGGCGTTCGTCCTCGCCGCGACCGACCGCCGGAGGAGCCGAGCAGAAGCACTGCTGGCCGCGCGCCCGGAGATCGAGCAAGACCCATGGGCACGTCTCGTCCTCGGTCGCGACTGGGGCGGAGATCCCAACGAGCCCAGTGGCCCACGTGGCTGGGCCCCACTCCTCTACGTCTGCCACTCATGCTTCGCCTCGGCGCAGCTCGCCCGTCAGCTGCTCGAACGCGGCGCCGACCCAAATGCGACGTTCCGAAACGAGCACGGCGCCATGTCGGCGCTCTACGGTGCGGCCGGCATCGCGCACGATCCCGAGCTGACGTACGTACTGCTTGAAGCCGGCGCAGATCCCAACGACGGCGAATCCCTCTACCACGCGACCGAAGCCGAAGACCCAACGTGCCTGCGACTCCTGCTCGAACACGGTGCCGAGACGCGCGGCACGAACGCGCTCGCGCACGCGCTCGACGACGACCGGCTCGAGCACATACGCCTCCTCCTCGAAGCTGGCGCCGATCCGAACGAGGGAGCGCTCGTCGCGCACGCGGTACGACGCGGACGCGGCCCCGAGTTCCTGCGCCTGCTCGCCCGGTACGGCGCCGATCTCGACCGGACCGGCGGCGAAACCTGGCGCGGCCCGATCCCGCTTCGGACGCCCTACCAACACGCCGTGCTGCGCAACCGCAAGGACCAGATGGGCTCGCTACTCGAGCTCGGGGCGAGCGGCAACGCGTTGATGGAGGACTGGGTCGTCGCCAGCGTGGCCCGCGGCGAGCGGCCTGACGCCCCGCTCCCTCCGAACCTCGATCCGGACGCCCAGGAGGTGCTGATCCTTGCCGCACTCGATGGGAAGCTCGACGCGGTCGCTGCGCCGGCGGCTCGGCCACGCATCCACTCCCAGTCCGGTAGCAGCCATCGAGAGCGGGGCTACCCGCGGTTGGGCGGCCCCGCTCGATGACGGCACTACAGGCCGAGATCTGACCGCTTGATCGTCGCGAGCACCTGCTGCTGGTAGTAGACCGTTGCGCCGCCGTCGCCGACGACCCCCGACGGGTAGTGCGTCGAGACGAAGAACCCGTAGACGTTCGCGTCCGAGATCCCGAGGCCGAAGTAGTCGCCAATGAACGACCGCGTCGTGCAGGGGTTCTGGTGGGCCGCGCAGGCCATCTGGTCGAGGCCGTCGATCGTCTGCAGCGGCTGCTCCGGATCCCAGGTGAACTCGCTGATGCGGACGTTGCCGCCGACGGGAACGGCGCCCGCTCCGCTGTCCTTGAACGCCTGCAGCGTGGTGTCGATGCAGAAGTTCGTTCGACCCACGTGCGCCGGCCCCACGCTTGGGCCCGCCGGACACGACTGCCGCCGGTCGTAGAACGCGACCGCGACGGCCCCTCCCGGGCCGGCCGCGACCGACGGCTGGAACTGGTCGTTCGGGTCCGAGTCGTTGATGCGGACCGCCGGTGACCACGTCATCCCGAAGTCCGTCGACTGGGAGAACTTGACGTCGAACTGGCTGCCATCCCAGTCCTCCCACGTCACGTAGAGATGGCCCGGGTACGTCGGGCTGGCGGCGAAGTGCTCCAGGATCCCGTCACGGAAGCGCGTGTTCGGCAAGCAGCAGCCCGGGATCTGGTTGGACGTTGCGACGGCGACCCACGGGCCCCACGTCCGACCGTCGTCGCGCGACCGCGAGACGTAGATCGTCTTCGCAAGCGGCGCGCTCGGCGAGCTGGAGGCGATCACCAGGTAGACATCGCCGGCCGCGTCGACAACCGGGTAGACGTACTCGTTCACCGTCGAGGTCTCGTTCGGCCGAGTGACCGTGATCGCCTTCCTGAACGTCTGACCGCGGTCCTCGGACACGGCGACCTTGATCTTCGTCGTCGAGCCGTTGTAGACGGCCCACGCCGCATAGACGTGGTCCTGGAAGCGCGTGCCCGGGAAGCGGTTCACGGCGACCCACTGCTTGTCCTCGACGAAGCCGAAGGACAGGCTTGACCAGTTCGGCGCGTGCTCGAGCGGCTGCCCGCCGTTACCCTTGGTCCAGTTCCGGCCAAGGTCGTCGCTGTAGACGATCCCGATGTTCGAGTTCGGGCGCAGGTTTGCCCAGAACGGATTGAACGGCAGCGTCACCTGGTAGGCGCGGCCCCTCGTATCGAAGTCGACGTTGGGGTCGGTGTTGTTCATCCAGCTGGGCGGCATCTCCTGTGTGCCGGTCGTCACGCACTCATAGCCCTGGACGATGTTGGAGCCTGCCGGCACGCCGTTCAGGAACCGGTGCGAGCCGAGGTGAAAGTTGTAGAACGTCGAGAACTTCTCGAAGAACACCTTCGAAGTCCCGACGAGGTTCTCCGTACCCGGCTGGACCGCGATCCAGGACTCGGACAGGTTGGCGTTGTAGTCGCCGAGCCGGCAGCTGCCCGGGTTCGGCGCCGTCGCGCCGGGGTCATAGCCGGCGTAGCCGCCCCCCTGGAAGGGCGTGTTCCCGACGACGTTCGTGAACGGAACGCTGGAGTTCCAGGTTCCGGCCGAGGCAGTGGCCGCGAATGCGAGCGCACCCGCGGCGCCGAGGCTGAGAATCAGTCTTCTCACTTCTCCCCTCTCCGTCGCAACCGCCTGCGCGGTCCTCGCCGCACGGCGGGGCACTGATAGACGAATCGATTCTCCCCGACCGGCGGGCGACTGCAAACCAGCTTACCGCGGCGGCCGGCATCCCCAGGTGGGCAGCCGACGGGGCTCGATGCCAACTCCATGAGAACCCGATCGGGTCCGTGGTAGCCCGATCTGTCGCACCGACCGCGATTCCGGCAGCATCGTTCCCAATGCATGTTCCGCTGTGTCGAGTGGACCGGTCGTAGGACTGACCGGGTCGTACGCCCTGCCGGTCCGCGATGTCCTGACCATCGCGCCGCGGGAGGCACTGGCCGACGCCAAGGCGACGAGCACGGCGTCGTCGTGCTCACGTACGAGCAAGCGCCGGCAGACGGCAAGTGCGGAGGCACCGCACGGGGAAGCGTAAGCGCGGCCCGCGGGCGCGGTCAACGCCGACGCGCGGTTACGGACGGTTGTCTCGCGGATCCCAGAGCAGCGTCGGAGCCGTCGCCTCGTACGCCATTCCGTGCGGGTAGCTGATGAGCTCGATGTACGTTCCGAACGGCGCGCGGAAGTAGTTGATCGTCTGGCCAGCCGCGGGGCCGTCGTTCACCGCGAGCGGGCCTGCCAGCTTCTCGACGCCCTTCGACTGCATGTACGCGACTGCCTTGTCAATGTGACGGACGTAAAACGCGACGTGCTTGCCGCCGAAGTCGGAGTTCTTCCTGAACGACCGGACCTGGTCCGGAGACGAGTACTGGAACAGCTCGATGCTCGGCCCGTTCCCGCAGCGAACATGCTGGATCCGTTCGACCACCGCGCGCGGATGCACGTCGAGCAGGTCGTGGATGAACGTCCCGGTCGGGTCGCTGAACGGGCCGAAGGCGAGCGGCGAGCTGCAGCCGAGAACGTTCTCGAACCACGCGACCGCTGGGGCGATGGCCGGCACCGTGATCCCCACGTGATCGATGCCGAGCAGCCCGGGGACTGTCGTGCTGACCGAGTCGATTCCGTTGCGCTTCGGTGACCAGAGCGGCCTGCTCGGATCAGCTTCGTAGGCCATCCCGTTCGGGTAGCTGATCAGCTCGATGTAGGTTCCGAACGGCGCCCGGAAGTAGTTGATCGTCTGGCCGGCCGCGGGCCCCTCCGTCACCGGGAGCGGGCCGAGAAACTTCTGGACGCCCTTCGACTCCATGTACGCGACTGCCGCGCCGATGTCGCTGACATAGAACGCGATGTGATGACCGGCCCAGTCCGAGTTCTTCGGAAACGTTCGGTTCTGGAACTGGGGTCTACTCAACCTTAGAAGCTAACCATCGGGATCGGTCACGAACGTGAGCCGCGATCCTCCCTCGCGGACCCGGTAGGGCTCCCGCTCGGGCGGGATTCCCTGTTCGGCGAGACGCGCGAGCGTCGCATCGAGGTCGTCTACGGCGAGCGCGATGTGCCCGTACCCAGTCCCGAGCTCGTAGCTTCGCCCATCGTGGTTGAAGGTCAGCTCCAACTCCTCCTCTTGGCCGGGCACGCCGAAGAAGTAGTTCGTCGCCTCGAGCTCACCTTTGCGAACGATGGGCAACTCGCGGCGCGACTCGAACCCGAGCGCCTCGTAGAACTCCCGGCTCCGCTCGGGATCGGTGATCCGGTACATCGTGTGGAGGTAGCGCGTCATGGCCGGATCGTAGGCGTCCGCGCAGCCGTTGGTGGTTAGGGGGCGGCGGAATGCTCGCCGCCCCCTAGTCGCCGCTACTGCGGATCGAGAGCTTCGAGTGACGCAGGATCGGCCGCGCCGACCGCTCGCACTCCCGGCGCGATCGGCTTGCCGACCGTCTTGACGTCGAGGCGGCCGATCTTGTTGGCCGCGAGCTCGGCGAACCAGACGGCGCCGTCGGGCCCGTGGGCAATCCCAATCGGCTGCGAGGCCGGCGTAGGGATCACGTACTCGAAGATGTCGCCGTCGGTCGTCACCTGCGCGACGCGGTTGCCCGCGGTTTCGGTGAACCAAAGCGTCTTCGTCCTGGCAAGCCGGGCGACACAGCCGCCGAAGCTGCCATAGCGGTTGGCAAACGCGGTTCTGCCGAGGGCTTGCTGCTGGAACGCGCAGTTGTCGGCGGGGTTCGGGTCGGGACCGCGCCGGATCGTGTTCGGCTGGCTGGCGGGGGTCGGCACTGGGAACTCGGTGATCACGCCGCCCGTGGTGATCCGTCCGATCCTGTTGCCGGAGAACTCGGTGAACCAGAGATTGCCATCAGGGCCGGCGGTGATTTCCCACGGCAGGCTGCCCGGGTTCGGGAGCGGGAACTCCGTGATCGCCCCGGTGGAAGGGTCGATGCGGCCGATTCGGTTACCCGCCTGCTCGGTGAACCAGACGTTGCTGTCGGGGCCGGCCGTGACTCCCAGTGGGCGGCTGCCCGGGTTGGGAAGGGTCCATTCCGTGATGGCGCCCTGCGGAGTGACTCGCGCCACCTTGTTGCCCGGGTTCGCGACCGTGCCGCGCTCGGTAAACCAGACGTTGCCGTCCGGCCCCGGGGCGACGACCGTCGGCCGGCTGTTCGCGGTCGGAACGAGAAACTCGGTGGTGACACCGGTCGGGGTGATACGCGCGATCTTGTTTCCGAGCACCTCTGCGAACCAGAGGTTGCCGTCGGGGCCGACGTCGATCTCGTCCGGGCGACTGTCCGGTGTCGGGATCGGATACTCGGCCACGACGATCCCGTCCGCCGCCATCCGACCAATCTTGTTCCCCAGAAACTCAGTGAACCAGAGCGTTCCGTCCGGACCTGTGACCATCGACAGCGGCTGCGAGTTGGCTGTCGGGACGGTGTACTCGGCGATTGAGCCCGTCCCGGCCGCCGCCGGGACAGCAACCGCGACGACCGCCGTTACCACCACAAAAATCAGTCGCTTCGCTTGCATCTGAGGCCTCCTTCTCGCATTCGGCTCCAGTGGTGCATCAACGAGCGCTCCTCTCAGGGTTACGGCCAATGCGGATCCCGTAGCGGGGTGATGTCAGACGCTCCGACCAGCCAATCGAGGGGCACAGCCGGGAGTTCCACACCCGAGGCACACCGCATCTGCGTCGGCGGGCTCGAACATCGTGTCGATCGCTGCCGCGCCCGTGACCGTTAAACCCCCTCACGCGTCGAGGTGTCGAACGATCCGATGATCGCACGTCACGGGGTGGGAAGTCGAGTGCGCAACTTGAACTCGTGAGCATCGGCGCTCTCGAGCAAAGAAAGACCGGGAAGCCGGCGCGCCGCTCTCCAGGATTGTCCCGTTGGCGACCGCGGTCGTACAGCTTTCCCTAGGGCCATCGGCTGGATGAATCCGCTCTCCTCGGTCTGCCGTCCGCGCTTCGCCTTCCCGTCTCGGTTCGCGTGGACGCGGTTGATCGGCCTTTCTGCTCCTCGCGCGGTAAGACTTGCAGCGTGGATACGCCTGACACGCGTTACACGCGCAGCGGCGATGCGCACATTGCCTATCAGGTGGTGGGACGGGGGCCGGACCTGGTCTTTGCGCCCTTCCTGATCAGCATGATCTTTGCCTGGCTTCATCCGCTCTTCGTCGACTTCTTCGAGCGACTGGCCTCGTTTTCTCGCCTGATCTTGTTCGATAAGCGTGGGACCGGAGCCTCCGATCGGCCGCGGTCGTTGCCGACGCTTGAGGCGCAGATGGACGACCTCCGTGCGGTACTGGACGAGGCGGGCTCCGAGCAAGCAGCGCTATTCGGGGCAGGTCACGGCGCTGCGGTCTGCGCGCTGTTCGCGGCCACCTACCCGGAAAGAACCTCGCGGCTCGTGCTCTGGAACGCCTGGTCACGTTTCCCCGGCTCGACAGAGGAACACGCCGCCGAAATACGACGTGCGGCGAGCGAGTGGGGTCGTACGGAGCCGATTGAAAGGGCGATCGCAGAGCAGTACCCCTCACGCGCCGGGGACAAGTCGTTCCGCCGCATGTTCGCGACCATCGCACAGGCGAGCGCAAGCCCGGGCGCGGCAGCGGATTTCACACGGACGCTGGTCGAAACGGACATCAGCGATGTCTTACCGGCGATCCGAGTGCCGACGCTCGTGCTCTACCCACAGCTCGAGCGCGCTTCGGATCTGCTGGCGCTGCGAGACGCTGCCAAGCGTGCGCACGAGCTTGCCGAAGCGATCCCCGAGGCGCGAGCACTCGGAGTTCCCAGAAAAGAACCAAACCCCTTCGTAGGTAGAGAAGTCACCGAGGAGGTACGACACTTCCTGACCCAACGGCAAGATGAACCGACGTCAGACCGCGTCTTGGCGACGGTGCTATTTACAGATCTTGTCGACTCAACTGCAAGAGCGGTTGAGCTGGGTTTGCTGTGGAACGATCTCTTGCGAGAACACAACAGGGCAATCCGGCGCGAACTCGCCCGCTTCAGAGGCCAAGAAATCGATACCGCAGGCGACGGGTTCTTCGCCTCCGGGTTTGATGGACCCGCCAGAGCTATTCGCTGTGGATGTGCAATACGCGACGCGATCGCCGCGCTTGGGCTCGGCGTCCGTGTCGGCCTCCATACGGGCGAATGCGACGTCGTCGACGGCAAGCTGTCGGGGCTCGCCGTCAACATCGGCGCCCGGGTCGCAGCTCAAGCAAACGATGGCGAAGTACTCGTCACCGGCACCGTGAAGGATCTCGTAGCGGGATCAGAGATCCGGTTCGAGTCGCGAGGACACCGAGAGCTAAAGGGCGTTGGCGAGTGGCCGCTGTTTGCTGTCATCGCCGCATAATGAAGCTTTATCGCATGAGCGTGAGTCACGGAACGCGTACGAGGACTCGCGCCGTCGTCCTCGGCGTCATCACGATCCGTGCGATGGACGCGGTTCGGAGCGCCGAGCGATTCGCCTACCCGATGGCAGGTAAGCCACGGCATGTCGGCTCCAGGAGGCTCGGGGCCGACGCGACTTGTCTTACCGATGCGGCGCTATTGCGCTAGCGGCTGGGACGTTGAGCCGAAGACGGCTACCCCGTCAACTCAATGTCTGAGGCTAACTATCCCCTTGCCTGGCCGAGCCGGCCTCTACTCAACCTTAGAAGCTAACTATCCGGATCGCGCACGAAGCAGATCCGGGAGCCGCCCTCACGAACCTGGTACGGCGGGCGTTCGGGCTCGATCCCCTGGGCGGCGAGCTTCTCGAGCGTCGAGTCGAGATCGTCGACCGTCAGC
>Ga0126306_10001689_pt1 | contig 11962 bp, 10 predicted proteins | sample Plot27_FD_92592 | JGI IMG/M metagenome (GOLD analysis project Ga0126306, IMG submission 92592) | Serpentine soil microbial communities from UC McLaughlin Reserve, CA, USA - Plot27 | ecosystem: Environmental > Terrestrial > Soil > Grasslands | place: USA: UC McLaughlin Reserve, Lake County...
GCCATCGAGGCGCACACGATCGCGACGGACGAGACGGGGCAGCAGCCCGCTGCGATCGTCGCGTCGCTATCGCTCCTCGGCGACGAGCAGGAGCGCGCATCCGGCACGTCCGGGAATGCCCTTACTCGGACATGCGCGTGATCGCGAACTCGTGGTGGCGTCCAGGTCCCGCCGCTTCCCGCGTCGGATTCTCGGGACGCGTTCCGCGCCGTAAGGGAGATCGAATCGCAGAGCGCGGCCGGACAGTCGCGTCGGCGCCCAGCATTGAGTTTCGGGCGTCATCAGCGAGATCGCAACGCCGGTATGCCATCAGCAGACGATCCTGTGTTGGTGAGGGCACGAGCGCGCTTGCTGCGCTCGCTTTGGACGACCAGCAGGAGCGCCCCGCGGCTGGACGGAGTTAATGGGTGATCGCGACGATGCCGGCGCTGTGCAATCCCAGCGGGAGAGCGCGAATGCCGCGGCCGTCCGCGATCGCGTACAAGCAGGACGGCAACCGCTCGCCGGCCACAGTGCTGCTGATGTGGAGACCCAGGTCTTGACGAGTAGCGGCCGTGTCGACCTGCACGCGATCCACCGTCGCGCGCGACGATGCGCGGAGCACGGTGACCTGCCAATGCCGTTGAACCTCGCGTCCGCACTGCGCGTGGCTGGGTTTCCCTGGCCTCCGCTTGATGGACGATGTCCGTTCAGTTCTCCCGCAGCCGATCCGCAAGCTGCCGTGGAGTCCACACCGCTGGATCTGCGAGCCCGACATCGATCAGGTCGCGGTCGCCGCTGACGATCGCGTCGACGTGCTCGCTGCGTGCGAGGGCGACGAGGTAGTCGTCCTTGCGGTCTCGTGTCACCGCGGGCTGCTCGATCGGGTCGTCGACGATCATCGCGTGTCGCCGGATGCGCTCGACGAACTCACGAACGGTCCGCTCGTCGACGTACGCGACGAACTTCGGGCGCCGCAGCACCAGTTCGAGCTCGGCGAGCAGCCGCGGGCTGGCGACGACGCTGATGCGGTCGTCCACGAACGCTCGCACCACGAGGTCGGGTGCGCCGCCGCGGCTGCCGATGAGCGCCGAGATGAAGACGCCTGGATCGATGACGACGCGGATCACGCAGCGCCGCGCTCGCGGCGCGAGCTGCGCAGCTCCTCGTACGCGATGCGCTCCGCGTCGTGCTCCGTCAGCCCGGCGGACGCCTGCGTGCCGTCAAGCAGCCGCCCGAGCAGATACGCGTTCAAGGCGCGCTCGACAACCGTCGCGTCGCTCGCGCGGTCGAGGCCGAGCTGAACGCGCGCACGCTCGACCATCTCCGCATCGAGCTCGACGCTCACCTTCTCTTCGCGCCCGGCCATGTCATCTTCACGGTAGCGGTCGGCGCGGACAGGCGAGCGGCGCGCACCGCATCGGACCGGTGCGCCGCCGACGGCGCCTCACGGGCACCGCGATCGGAGAGCACGCCGTGAGGCATCAGCGGACAGCCCGAGACACGTCGGCTCCCGCGAACTCAAGGTACTCACGCGGTACCGCAAGATGCCGAACGATGCCGATCGATGCGGGCACTTGCCGACGCCGCCTCGCCCTGTCTTTGCAGGCACTTTGGCTCTGCGCGGGGCGTGCGCGAGCGTCGCCGGACTGCCATGGTAAGGAAGGGGTCGCCGGTTCGAGTCCGGCAGAGGGCTTTGAAAGTCGCGCTATAGCGCGGTTTCCTTGTTTTGGGAGTGGCTCGCGTGACCCCTTCCGGGCAAGAAGTCGTCAGTCGTTGTCGTCGGCGGGATCTGCGCCGGCGTTTGCGGCCCGGGGAGCGCCGCGGCCTCTCGGGCAAAGGTACTGACGCGGTACACGCCCAGCGCGAACCTGTCGCGACACGCTCCGCCGGCTCGCGAGCGTGGGGCTGCGATCGGCTTCGAACGCTTCACCCCCCATTCGCCGGGCGGCTTCACGCGTGATCGTGACGGGCGGTGGCGCTGTGACACGCCGGTGACCCGCCTCGGCGCGGAGAGCGACCGCGGCCCAGGCACCCAAGCGAATACGCTCGCTCATCGCGCAGGGCACCAGCATGGCCCGCTCGGCCGCGGGCCCGTATCAGCCGACCCGGCCCGCTCCGGGCACCAGGCCGCACGGTCACGTTCCGGCTCCGTTGACGCTGACCGCGCCGACCAACGCAGGCTTCGGCCCCATGGTCTCCAGCCGCACTTCGGAGAACCCCGCTCGATCGAGGTCCGCTGCGATCTCGCGACCCTTGGCCGCCGACGTGACACCGATGTGGAAGGGGCTGAAGGAGACCGCGCACACGCTCCTGTACGACTGGGCGGCGCTCGGCAAGCACATGATGTACGGCGCGCCATTGAACCCCGACGAGTGGGGGTCGGTCACGATGCCGACGCTGGTCGTGACCGGCGCCAAGAGCCCCGCCGTGCTGCAACAGGGCTCACGCGCGCTGGCCGAGGTGCTGGCGAACGCGGAGCTGCGCTTGCTTGCAGGGGTCAGCCACAACCTGAAGATGAATGTGCTGGCGCCGGTGCTGGCCGAGTTCCTGACGGGCAAGACGGACATCGCCGTCCCGGGCAACGTGGGCCCGGCGGCTGGCTAGCGCCGGCGCGAGACTGGACCAGCGTAGGAGCGATCCGGACTGCATCGATGCGGCCGGCAGTCCGGGAAGGCGACGTCCGCCCTCGACGTTGGGTCGCAGCGGGCGGATCGGCTTCGAGCCAACCGCGTTGGACGCTGTGCTCGGCCAGCTCTCGAGTTCGGTTCCAAGTGTCCCGCGCTTCGAATCCCGTCGGCCCGCGGTATGCGCGCGCCCAGGGCAATTCATAGCGGGTCGTTCCCGGATGACCGATGATCTCCACCGCCATCCACTGAGAGCATGTCACCGCGCTGGAGAACCTCCATCCGGGTTGCCGTTGGATCGTGGCCAAGGACCGCCGTAGGAGCGGCTCTTGATCGATGATGCGGACACCAGTGCTCACTGGATTCGAGTGGAGCGACGGCAAGCGTGCAGTGGCGACTCTCTCGTTGCGCGGCGTCGCCCGGCTCCTTGCCAAGCACTCGGTGAACGACCGGCCCCGGCTGCCGCACGGTGAGACTTCCGCTTTGCGAACGTAGAACGGCACGGCATCTCCCGGCTCGCTTGCGCAACGGACGAGCTCCAGGCGTCCGCCGAGGACGTCGCGTTGAGCTGATGCCCTTTACTCCACGTCGCGACGCCGTAACACGAACGCGGCGAGCCCCGCGAAGGCCGCCGCGGATGCGACGAGGACCGCGAGCGCCTGCGCGCTGCCGACGATCGGGCCGGCGTAGGAGCCGGGTCCGTTGGACTCGATCGCATCCACGGAGGCGCCGAGCGCGGCGGCGAGCGAGTAGCCGTTGGCGCGCAGGAACGCCTGCGTCAGCGGCTCGAGCACGCTCACGCTGTCGGCGAACGCGCTGAGCAGCCCCTCGATCACCAGTGCGTAGAGGATCCCGACGCCGATCGCCAGCGACGTGCCGCGGGTGAGCACGCCGAGCAGCACGCCGAGCGCGGCCCACGGGAGCAGGATGAGCCAGCCGGCCGCGATCGCGCGCAGCAGCAGCCACGCCGACGGAAACTCCGTGGGTGCGCCCTCGATCTGTGCGATCACCAGGCTCGCCGCTGCGCCGGCGGCGAACAGCACGAGCACGAAGGGGACGAGCACGATCGCGAGCGCCGCGAGCTTGGCGGCGAACACGCGCAGGCGGCCGGGGCGCTGGGTGAACAGCGACTTCAGCGTGTCCCAGCCGTACTCGCTGCCGAGCGCGAATACGCCCAGCATGAGCGCGAACACGCCGCCGAAGAACGGGAACCCGTCGATCAGCGTGCCCGCCAGCGACTCGGGCAGGAACTGCCGGATGCCGCCCGTCGCGTCCTCGGGATCGAGCGCGTACGGCACGATGTAGGCGAAGAACACGCCGAGCAGCGTCCAGATCCCGAGCAGGATCCAGGTCGCTGCGCGCTTGCGCAGGATCAGCAGCTCGGCGAGCACGTGGCGGGTCATCGGGGACCTCCTCCGTTCGCGGTGAGCTCGAGGAAGACGTCCTCGAGCGACGCGCGCCGCTCGGCGATCTCGGAGACCGCGATCCCCGCCGTCACGAGCGCGCGGTTGATGCCAGCCGCCGCGGCGACGTCGGCGCTCAGCTCGAGCACCGCGACCTCGGCGACCTCGGCGACCTCGGGGAGCCGGGCGAGCAGGAGCGCCGCCTCGCCGAGAGGTTCTGCGCGTACGCGCAGGGTGGCGCGGCCGCGCAGCTGCTCGACCGTGCCCTCGGCGACGAGCACGCCGTCGCGGATCACCCCGACGCGGTCGCAGACCTGCTCGACCTCGCCCATCAGGTGGCTGGAGAGCACGACCGTGCGCCCGCCCCCGGCGAGCGACCGGATGAAGGCCCGCATCTCCGCCATGCCGGCCGGGTCGAGCCCGTTCGTGGGCTCGTCGAGGATCAGCAGCTCCGGGTCCTTTAGCAGCGCGGCGGCGACGCCGAGGCGCTGCTTCATGCCCGTCGAGTACGTCTTGGCGCGGTCCCCGGCGCGACCGGCCAAGCCGGCCTCGGCGAGCACGGCGTCGACGCGCTCGGGTGCCGCGCCGGCGTGGCCGGCGAGCACGCGCAGGTTGTCGCGTCCGGACAGATACGGGTACAGGCCCGGCGCCTCGACCATCGCCCCGATCCGGGCGAGTGCGGCAGGCGAGCCGGGCGCGGCGCCGAGCACCGCCGCGTCGCCGGCCGTCGGGCGCACGAGTCCGAGCAGCATCCGCAGCGTCGTCGTCTTGCCGGCGCCGTTGGGACCCAGGAAGCCGTAGACCTCGCCGCGGCGCACCCGCAGGTCGAGCGCCTCGACGGCGACGATCGCCTCGCCGTAGCGCTTGGTGAGCGCTCTCGTCTCGATCACATGTTGGGTCACGGTCCGCTCCTCTATCGATGGTTCGGTCAGAATCGGACGGCGAGAGCGATTTTTCGTCGGCGCGCAGGAGGATCCGGGGTAGCCCTCAGGAGGACGACATCGCGGCGGGGGCGGGCTACCGTCAGGGTCATGCTCGACCGGCTGCGCACTAACCCCGCCGACGCGCTGCTCGCGCTCGCGTGCGCCGTCGCGCTCGAGCTTCAGGTGGTGCTCGGAGGTGAGCCGGGCGCCGCACCCGCAAGCGTCGTCGGAGCGCTTGCGATCACCGTGCCGCTCGCCTGGCGCCGCCGGGCGCCGCTGGCGCTCGTGCTGGCCTATGCGCTGATCTCCCCGCTGCAGGGGTTGCTCGGGGGCGAGCTGTTCGCGGGCGATCCGCCGCTGATCGGAGCGCTCGCCACGGGCGTGCTCGCCTTCTACTCGCTCGGTGCGCACGCGCCGGACCGCGAGGCGACGGCCGGCCTGGTCGTGGGCGTCGCCGGGATGTGGACGGGTGTGCTGGCGTCGGGCGAGGTCGACGTCCAGAGCTTCGTCTTCTCGGCCGGGCTCGTCGGGATCGCGCCGTGGCTCGCCGGCCGTGCGAACCGCGCGCGTCGGCTGCGCGCCGAGGCGCTCGACCGCGAGCGCGACCAGCGCGCCCGCGCCGCCGCGAGCGAGGAGCGCCAGCGGATCGCGCGCGAGCTGCACGACGTGGTCGCCCACGGCGTCGTGCTGATGGTCTTGCAGGCGCAGGGCGCGCGCCGCATCCTCGACCACGACACCGACCGCGCGCGCGAGGCGCTCGAGGCGATCGAGGAGACCGGCCAGACCGCGCTCGCGGAGATCCGGCGCTCGCTCGGGATCCTGCGCGACGAGCACGCGCGCGCCGAGCTCGCGCCGCGGCGGAGCCTCGACGACCTCGGCGCGCTGGTCGACGAGATGCGCGAGGCCGGGCTGATGGTCGATCTGCGCGTCGTGGGGAAACCGCGCGAGCTGCGCGACGGGATCGACCGGTCCGCCTGCCGGATCGTGCAGGAGGCGCTGACGAACACGATCAAGCACGCCGGCCTCGTCCCCGCGCACGTGACCGTCACCTACGAGCCCGACGGCCTCGTCCTCGAGGTCGCCGACGAGGGTGGCGGCGCCGGGGCGGACGACGGCAGCGCCGGACAGGGGCTGGCGGGGATGCGCGAGCGCGTCCAGCTGCACGGCGGCGAGCTCGACGCGCATCCCGTCGCCGGCCGCGGCTTCGTCGTGCGGGCGCGGATCCCGCTGGCGGCATGAGCATTCGCGTCCTGCTCGTCGACGACCACGCCCTCGCCCGCACCGGCTTCCGGATGGTGCTCGACACCGAGCCCGACATCGAGGTCGTCGGCGAGGCGGCCACCGGGCGCCAGGCGATCCACAGCGCCCGCCGCCTCGCGCCCGACGTCGTGCTGATGGACGTCCGCATGCCCGAGCTCGACGGGATCGCCGCCACGCGCGAGATCGCCGGCGCCGGCAATGGCGCGCCGCGCGTGCTGATCCTGACGACGTTCGACCTCGACGAGTACGTCTACGACGCGCTCGCCGCCGGGGCGAGCGGCTTCCTGCTCAAGGACGTCGGGCCCGAGCAGCTCACGGAGGCGATCCGCGTGGTCGCCGCCGGCGAAGCGCTGCTCGCGCCGACGGTCACGCGCCGGCTGATCGACGAGCTCGTCTGCGGCGGCCGCCGCCGCCTTCGCACGCCGCCGGGCTTCGACGAGCTGACGCCGCGCGAGCTCAAGGTGCTCGAGCTGGTCGCGCAGGGCCTCTCCAACGCGGAGATCGCCGAACTGCTGACCGTCGAGGAGACGACGATCAAGACGCACGTCTCGCGACTGCTGGCCAAGCTCGGCCTGCGCGACCGCGTCCAGGCGGTCGTGCTCGCCTACGAGTCCGGGCTCGCCCGCGGCGCCTGAGCTCAGGCGAGCGCCGATCCGGGCGAAGCGGGGGCTTCCCCCGGATCGACGGATAGGTCGTCAGGCCGCAGCCGGCGCTTCGAGCGCCGCGCGGGGGATGAGACGGTCGAGCCATCGCGGGATCCACCAGGTGCGGTCGCCGAGGAGCTGCATGACGGCTGGGACGAGCACCATCCGCACGACCGTGGCGTCGACGAGCACGGCGGTGGCGAGTCCGACGCCGATCAGCTTGAGGAAGACCTCGGGGCTGAGGGCGAGCGCGCCGAAGACGACGATCATGATCGTCGCCGCCGCCGTTATGACGCGGGCGGTGCGGGCGAGCCCTTCTGTGACTGCGTCCGCACTGTTGCGGCCGGCGTCGACGGCTTCGCGAACCCGCGAGAGCAGGAAGACCTCGTAGTCCATCGAGAGTCCGAAGAGGACGGCGAACATGATCACGGGGATGAACGGCGGTACGGGGGTGGCGGCGTCGATGCCGATCAGCTGTCCGGCCCACCCGCCGTCGGCGAGCACCGCGACGACGCCGTAGGCCGCGCCTACGGACAGCAGATTCATCACCGCTGCCTTGAGCGCGACGGTGACCGAGCGGGAGGCGACCAGTAGCAGCAGCAGCGAGAGCCCGACGACGCCGCCGATGAACAGCGGCAGCCGCGCCGAGGTGGCGGCGCTCTGGTCGATCTGCTGGGCGGTGGCGCCGCCGACGTCGACGCGCAGCGCGCTCCGGTCGAGCCGGCCGTCGCGCAGGCGGTGGATGAGGTCCTCCGTCGCGTTGGATTGCGGCGAGGTGGTGGGGGTGGCGAGGATCATCGCGGTGTCGCCGGCGGCGTTGAAGGCGGGCGGGGTGACGGATGCGATTCCCCGCTCCCTTCGCAGCGTGCCGCCGAGGTCCTCGACCGCCTTCCGGTCGTCGCCGCGTACGACGATCACTAGCGGTCCGTTGGCGCCTTGACCGAAGCTGGCGCTCACGAGCTCGTAGGCGCGGTGGGTAGTGGTCGAGGCGGGGTCGTTGCCGGCGTCGGGGAACCCGAGCGTGAGCCCCGTGGCGGGTGCGGCGAGCGCGAGGAGCACGAGCGCGCCGGCGATCGCCGCCGTCCACGGCCGTCGCTGGATGGCGCGGCTCCACCGCGCCGAGGGGGTCTCTGCCGTTCCGCTGCGGGCCCGGACCCCGGGGATGCGCAGTCGCTCGATGCGGTGGCCGGCGAAGCCAAGGAGCGCGGGCAGCAGCGTGACGGCGGCGGCCATCACGACGAGCACGGCGAGGATTGTCGCCAGCGCCGCGCCGTACAGGTACGGCAAGCCCATGGCGAACAGGCCGATCAGTGAGATGACGACGGTCGTGCCGGCGACGAGCACGCTGCGTCCGGCGGTGGCGATCGCTTCCGTGACGGCGGCGCGCGGTTGCGCGCCGCCAGTGAGCGCAGCGCGGTGGCGGGTGAGGATCAGAAGCGCGTAGTCGATGCCGACCCCGATGCCGAGCATCGCCGCCAGCGTGGTCGACCAGTCGGGCGTCGGTACGACGGCCGCGAGCACGCCGATCAGCGCGGAGGCGATGCCGAGTCCGAACACGGCGGTGATCAGCGGGAGCCCGGCGGCAACGACGGTGCCGAGGGCGAGGAGCAGGATGAGGCCGGCGACGGCCAGGCCGACGGCCTCGGAGGAGGCCGGTCCCTGTTGGGCGATCTGGATCGCCTGGCCGCCGAGCTCGACGCGGACGCCGTCGCGATCGGCCGCGTCGCCCATCGACAGCAGGCGCTTGCCGGTCGCGTTGGGGAGATCGGCGGGGAGGGCCGTGAGCGGCAGGCGTGCGATCGCCACGGTGCCGTCGGAGGAGACCTGCGCGGCGGAGGCGGGTACCGCGTCGCCGACGCCCGGCAGCGCGGCCGCCTCGCGCAGGAACGCGTCCATGCGCGCCCGGACGGCGGGCGATTCGGCGCCGGCCCGAGCCTGCCACACGACGTCGATCGTCTCGGCAGAGCGGTCCGGGAAGCGCGCCGCGAGCGTGTCGGCTGCGGCCTTGGACTGCGAGCCCGGCGTCTTGTAGTCGGCCGACCAAGTGCCGCCGAATGCGGCGGCGAGGGCGAAGGCGGTCAGAAGTGCTGCGAGCCAGGCGCCGAGGACGAGGCGGCGCCGGCGGAAGGCGAGGTCGGCGAGCCGTGCGAGCCGGCCTCGGGGAGTGGGGAGCTGGATTGACACCATAGTAAACCCAGGATACCCTTCGGTTTACGCCTTTGTCAACCCTGCCGTCGGAGCTCCTCATGCACTCGATCGCCAGACCTTCCACGCACGACCGCTCGCCCGGCACCCGCCGGTCGTGGGCGGTCCTCATCCTGCTGTGCGTGGCGCAGTTCATGGTCGTGCTCGACATGACCGTTGCCAACGTCGCGCTGCCCGCGATCGACGCTGATCTCGGCTTTGCCCCCGGCGACCTGCAGTGGGTGGTCAGTGCGTACCTGCTGTTCACCGGCGGCCTGCTGCTGCTCGGCGGGCGCGCCGCCGATCTGCTCGGCCACCGCCGCACCTTCCTGGCCGGCCTGCTGGTGTTTACGGGCGCCTCGCTGGCCAGCGGCCTGGCATCCTCGCCCTCGGCGCTGATCGCCGCCCGCGGCGTCCAGGGCCTCGGCGCCGCCCTGCTGACTCCCGGCGCGCTCGCCATCATCACGCGCACCTACACGGGTGCTCAGCGCACCGTCGCGCTCAGCACCTGGGGCGCGCTCGCCAGCGCGGGCGCCGGCGCCGGCGTCGTGCTCGGAGGCATGCTGACGACCTGGCTCAGCTGGGAGTGGGTGTTCCTGATCAACGTGCCGATCGGTGCCGTCGCGGCGATCCTGGCGCTGCACATCGTTCCGTCGACGCCGGCCGCCGCCGGCCGCCGGCGCCTCGACGTGCCCGGGGCGCTGGCGATGGTCGCCGGCCTGGTGGTGCTCGTCTATGCCGTCGAGGGCACCGCCGAGCATGGCTGGGGATCGGCCCGCACGCTCGTGCTGCTCGTGCTCGCGGGCGGTCTGCTCGCCACCTTCACCCCGGTCGAGCGCGCAAGCGCCCACCCGCTCGTGCCCCCCATGATCTGGCGCGTACGCTCGCTGACCGCCGCCGCGACCGTGATGCTCGGGGCCACCGGCATCCTGGTCGGCGCGTTCTTCCTGAACTCGCTCTACCTCCAGGGCGTCCTCGGCGCCTCGGCGCTCGAGACCGGCTTCGCCTTCGTGCCGCTCGTCCTGGCCATCGGCATCGCCGCCCACCTGGCACCGCACCTGCTTGGGCATGCGGGCGCACGCACGGTCGCCGTCGTCGGACTGGCGGGGACAGCTGTCGGCGCCCTGCTGCTCTCGCTCGCGCCCGACCAGGCGAGCTACGCGGCCGACCTGCTCCCCGGCTTCGTCGTGCTCGGGCTCGGCATCGGCCTGGCCTTCCCGGCCGCCCAGGTCAGCGCGATGAACGACGTGGTGCCGGACCAGGCCGGGCTCGCCAGCGGCATGATGAGCACCGCACACGAGATCGGCGCCGCGCTCGGCGTCGCCGTGCTCTCCGCCGTCGCCACCGCGGGAGCCGGCGCGCTGACCGGCTCAGAGCTTGCGAGCGGCTACGGCGACGGCTTCCTCGTCGCCGCCATCGCTGCCGCCGCGCTCGCCGCCCTCGGCCTGCTCGCCGTCCCCGCGATCCGGCCGGCAGCCGGCATGCGACCCACCCCGCACTGAGCGCTCGGTACGGTGACGCGCCAGATGCCCGAACCCGCCACAGACCATCGTCGAGCCACCGCCGAGCGCAACGTCGAGGCGATCCTCGACGCCGCCGAGGCGCTCCTCGAACGTCGCGCCCCCGCGAGCATCGCGGCGGTCGCCACCGAGTCCGGCCTCTCGCGCGTCACCGTCTACGCCCACTTCCCGACCCTCGAACGGCTCCTCGAGGCGGTCGTCGAGCGCGCCGTCCAACGCTCGACCATCGTCCTCGACGCCGTCGAACCCGACACCGGCCCCGTCGTGGAGGCGTTGGACCGGGCGATCGGCGCCGCCTGGCGGGAGCTTGACCGTCACGCAGCGATCGCCGAGGGCGCCGCGGCACGACTGCGCCCCGACGCCCTGACGCGCGCCCACGAAGCGGCTCACCGCTGGCTGCACGACCTCGTCGAACGCGGTCGCGCGGAGGGCGCCTTTCGGACCGACTTGCCGACCGACTGGCTCGTGGCGACGTGCTTCGCCGTGATCCACGCCTGCGGGCAGGAAGTCCGCGCCGGCACACTCGATCCAGCCGGCGCGGTAGAGGTCCTGACGGCCACCATCCGCTCCATCCTCACGCCACCGACGGCCTGCTGACCCAAACTTGCCGGAGGCGCAGCCGGCGCTCCACGCTCGCACGCGGTCACGTGCGCCGGCCGCCGCGGTTGCACCGAGGTTGGGGAGAACCTCGTGCTCGAGCGCCCGGAAGACCTGCGCATCGCGGTAGAAGCGCGGGATCGTGATCGGTGTGAGCGCGTCTAAGACGGTCCACTCCTCGGGGTGCGCCTCGAGGTGCTCGCGGTAGGCGTCGAGGTCCGCGAGCTCGAGCTCCTCGAGCCGGCGCCGCAGCCGCCGGCAGACCTGCCGACGGACCTTCCGGAAGCCGGCCCAGCGCAGCCCCAGCCGCGGCAGCGCCCACTGCAGGAACTCCACGCAGCGCCGATCCGCGCTGCCGCTCGCCGGCATCGACTCAGGCGGCGAGCCGCCCGAGCGCCGCGCGGCTGCGCTCGTCGAGCCGCCGCAGGCCGAGCTCGTCGGCGAGCTCGAGCGCGCGCTCGAACTCGGAGCGGTACAGGTGCCTGTCGATCTCGGGGAAGTCGCCCGTTCGCCCGGCGGGGTAGTACTGCGCTATCACGTTCACGTACGTGTCGGGCCCGAGCTCCTCGGCGATGAAGCGCAAGATCGCCTCGGTTTCCTCGAGCAGCCCGGGCATCACGAGGTGGCGCACGATCAGCCCGCGGCGCGCCATCCCGTCCGCGTCCAGCACCAGATCGCCAACCTGCCGGTGCATCTCGCGGACGCTGTGGCGGGCGACTTCGGCATAGTCGCGCTTGGCCAGATAGCGGAGGGAGAGCCCGCCCGACCACAGCTTGAAGTCAGGCACATACAGGTCGTCTGCCCGGTACATCACCGGGAGACTAA
>Ga0126306_10001690_pt1 | contig 11961 bp, 9 predicted proteins | sample Plot27_FD_92592 | JGI IMG/M metagenome (GOLD analysis project Ga0126306, IMG submission 92592) | Serpentine soil microbial communities from UC McLaughlin Reserve, CA, USA - Plot27 | ecosystem: Environmental > Terrestrial > Soil > Grasslands | place: USA: UC McLaughlin Reserve, Lake County...
CGCCGACCGTCCCGCGGGACCGGTTCCGCCGCCATGGCGCGTGAGCCTAGCTCAGCCGGCCGGGCCGAGCAGGGCGTCGGCGACCCGGGCCCGGTGCCATCTGGCCGACCCCCACGCCGCGCGCAGCGACCAGACCCGGCGCAGCCAGCGGTGCAGGTCCAGCTCGGCGGTGTACCCGATCGCTCCGTGCACCTGCAGCGCCGCCCGCGCCGCCAGCTCGGCAGCCTCGATCGCCGCCGCCGCGGCGGCCGAGGTGTCCCGGCGGGCGCACTCATCGCCCCGGCTGAGTGTGAACGCCGCGCGGTGCACCAGCGGCCGGGCGAACTCGAGCGCGAGCAGCACGTCCGCGAGCCGGTGCTGCACCGCCTGGAACGCGCCGATCGGCCGCCCGAACTGGCGGCGCTGCGCGGCGTAGGTGACGGAGACCTCCAGCAGCCGACCCGCGAGGCCCAGCAGCTGCGCCGCGGTGCCGAGCGCGCCGCGGTGCCGGGCCCTATCGACCACCCGCCGCGCCTCGTCGCCCACCGCGATCACCTCACCGCCCGCGACCCCACCACCGACCGCGACCCCACCACCGCCCGCGACCGTGCCGCCGCAGACCGCCGTGAACAGCCGCCGGGACGGATCCACGCCCGGCTGCGCGATCAGCTCCGGCCCGCGGACGCACACCAGCTCCTCCCGCGCGAGGATCAGCGCCAGGTCCGCGACGTCGGCGTCCACCGCGTACGCCGGAGGTCCGAACTGGACGGAGACAGCGCACTCCCCAGCCGCCAGCCGGGGCAGGAACCGCGACGCCGCCGACGGCGCCGCCGCCAGCACACCCGGCCCCACGACGGCGGTCTCCAGCAGCGGGCCGGGCGCGGCGAACCGGCCCAGCTCCTCCAGCGGCAGCACCGCGTCCACCTCGGACAGTCCGAGCCCGCCGTGCTCCGCCGGCACCAGCATGCCGAAGAACCCGAGCTCGGCGAGGCGTGACCACAGCTCACCCCGCCGGTCCGCCTCCGGCGGGCAGCGCTCGGCCAGCACGTCCCGCACCGCCGCGCCCAGCGCCCGTTGCGCGTCCGTGTACCCGAACCTCATCGCGGCATCCCGAGCACCCGCTGCGCCACCACGTTGCGCTGGATCTCGTTCGTCCCGGCGTAGATGGGGCCGGCGAGCGCGAACAGGTAGCCGTCGAGCCACCGGCCGGCGTCCACGGCGTCCGGTGCGGCGCCGGTCAGTTCGGCCCGGTGTTCCAGCAGCCGCAGCGCCGTCTCGTGCATCCCTACGTCCAGCTCGGACCAGAACAGCTTGGTGAGGCTCGCCTCCGCACCGATCGCCCCGCCGGCCAGGAGCCGGCCCACGGTCCCGAACGTGTGCAGCCGGTAGGCCTGCGCGTCGGCCCACGCCCTGGCCACCTCGTCCCGCAGCCCCGCCGGGGCGCCGGTGCGCCGGCACAGCGCGACCAACCGCTGCGCGGTCGCCAGGAAGCGCCCCGGGCTGCGCAGCGTGAGACCACGCTCGGAGCTGGCCGTGGACATCGCCACCCGCCACCCGTCCCCGACCGCGCCCAGCACGTCGGAGACGGGCACGAGGACGTCGTCGAAGAACAGTTCCGCGAACCCCGCCTCCCCGTCGAGCTGGGCGATCGGGCGCACCGTCACCCCGGGGGCGTCCAGCGGCACCAGGAAGTACGTCAGTCCCCGGTGCCGCTCGCCGGGAGGACCCGTCCGGAACAGCCCGAACGCCCAGTCGGCGAACGCCGCCCGCGAGCTCCACGTCTTCTGGCCGGTCAGCCGCCACCCGCCGGCGCACCGCACCGCCGCGCTGCGTACCGCGGCCAGGTCGCTGCCGGCCTCGGGTTCGGACCAGGCCTGGGCCCAGATGTCCTCGCCGCGCGCCATCCGCGGCAGGAACCGGGCCCGCTGCTCGGGCGTGCCGAACTCGAACAGGGTCGGCGCGAGCAGGAAGATCCCGTTCTGGCTGACCCGCCCCGGCGCCCCGGCGGCCCAGTACTCCTCCTCGAACAGCAGCCACTCGACCAGGCTGGCGCCCCGCCCGCCGAACTCGGCCGGCCACGACACGGTCGCGTACCCGGCGTCGAAGAGCCGCCGCTCCCAGGCCCGGTGCTGGGCGAAGCCCGCCACGGTGTCCATCGACGCCAGCGGCTGCGCCGGCAGGTGGGCCCGCAGCCAGGCCCTGGCGTCGCGCCGGAACGCCTCCTCGGCGTCAGTGAGCGTCAGGTCCATCGCGCATCGTCCGCGCGTCCAGCCCCGCGAGGGAGTCGGTCGACGTCTCGGCGTTGTGCGCGTGCGCGAGGTGGTGCAGGCCGAAGGCGGAGTCCATGCCGGTGTGCAGGCCCATCAGGTCCTCGGCCTGGTTCACCGCCTTCTTCGCCAGGGCCAGCCCGAACGGGGGCATCCGGGCGATCCGCTCGGCGAGCTCGAGCACCGCACCGGCCAGGTCGGCGCGCGGCACGACCCGGTTCACCATGCCCAGCTCGAGCGCCCGCGCGGCCGGCACCCGCTCGCCGAGGAAGAGGAACTCCTTGGCGTACCGCGGCCCCATCACCCACGGGTGCGCGAAGTACTCCACGCCCGGGATCCCCATCCGGACCACCGGGTCGGCGAAGAACGCGTCGTCGGCCGCCACCACCAGGTCGCACGTCCAGGCCAGCATGAGACCACCGGCCACGCAGGCGCCCTGCACCGCCGCGATCGTCGGCTTGGGGATCTCCCGCCACCGGCGGCACATCCCGAGGTAGACCTCCTGCTCGCGGGCGAACCGGCTCGCGCCGCCCGCCTTCCCGACGTGCCCCCACCAGAGCGCGGCCCGCCGGGGATAGGGCACGTCGAGGTCCCGGCCGGGCGAGCCGATGTCGTGCCCGGCGGAGAAGTGGTCGCCGGCGCCGGCCAGCACGATCACCCGGACCTCGTCGTCGTCGACCGCGCGGTAGAACGCCTCGTCCAGGGCGTACGTCATCGCAGAGTTCTGCGCGTTGCGGTACTCGGGGCGGTCCATCGTGACGACCGCCGCGGTGCCGCACCGCTCGTACCGCACCGGTTCCGTCGCCACGGTGTCACCTTAGCACCGTGACCAAGCAAACGCTTGGTGCTACCGTGAGGAGCCGGCGGAAGGACGACCCACGGGAGCGCCCGATGCGCGAGTTCGGAAACCACATCGACGGCGAGCAGCGGCCCGCCCGCGACGGCGGCTGGCTCGACTCCACCGACCCGTCCACGGGCGAGGTCTGGGCCCGCGTCCCGGCCAGCGGACCGGCCGACATCGACGACGCGGTGACCGCCGCCACCAGGGCGGCCGAGCCGTGGGCGCGCACCTCCCCGATGCAGCGCGCCATGATCCTGCGCGCCTGGGCGAACGAGATCTCCACGCACGCCGAGGAGCTGTCCGAGATCGAGACTCGGGACAACGGGCGCGCGCTGCGCGAGACCCGCCTCGGCGACCTGCCGGGCTCCGGGCTGCTCGTGCACTACGTCGCGGGGCTCGCGGACAAGGTGACCGGTGACACCGTCAACCTGAGCCAGCAGAGCGTCAACTACACCACCTACCAGCCGATCGGCGTGGTCGGCGTGATCATCCCGTGGAACGCGCCGCTGGCGATGTTCTTCGCCAAGGTCAGCGCGGCGCTGGCCGCCGGCAACGCGGTAGTGGTGAAGCCAGCCGAGCAGGCGTCCTGCTCGATCCTCGCCGCCACCGCGATGCTGGCGAAGGTCGGCGTGCCGCCCGGCCTGGTGAACGTGGTGGCCGGCGACGGCCCCACCGCCGGCGACGCGCTGGTGACCCACCGCGGCGTGGGGAAGATCAGCTTCACCGGCTCCACCGACACTGGCCGGACCATCGCTGCCCGCTCGGTCACCAACCTCAAGCGGCTCGCCCTGGAACTCGGCGGCAAGTCACCGAACGTGGTCTTCGCTGACGCCGACCTCGACGCCGCGGCCGCCGGGGTGGCCGCCGGCATCTACACCGGCGGCGCCGGCCAGGCCTGCATCGCCGGGTCCCGGATCCTGATCGAGGCGCCGATCTTCGACGAGTTCGTCGAGCGGCTGCGCGACCACGCCGAGAAGCTGGCGGTCGGCGACCCGATGGACCTGGCGACCGCGATGGGGCCGATCGCGTTCGCCGAGCAGTACGGCAAGGTCCGGTCCTACCTGCGGCTCGGCCCCGAGGAGGGCGCGCGGCTGGTCTTCGGAGGCGGCACCGGCACCGACGTCGTGCCGGCCGGTTCGCCGCTGGCCGGCGGGTACTTCGTCGCGCCGACGCTGTTCCGGGTGCCACGCAACGGCCTGCGGATCTGCCAGGAGGAGATCTTCGGCCCGGTCGCGGTGGCCATGCGGTTCGACACCGAGGACGAGGCGGCGGCCATCGCCAACGACACCCGGTACGGCCTGGCCGCCGGGGTGTGGACGCAGAACCTCAGCCGGGCGCACCGGATGGCGGCCCGGATCCGGGCCGGCTCGGTCTGGGTCAACACCTACCGGCGCATCCACTGGGCGGTGCCGTTCGGCGGGCTGAAGGAGAGCGGCAACGGGCCCGCGAACGGCGTCGACGGCCTGCGCGAATGGATGGAGCTCAAGTCGGTCTGGGTCGAGCTGAACTGAGGAGGCACCCGTGCGCGCCGCTGTCCTGCACCAGTTCAACCAGCCCCTGGACGTCCGCGACGTCGACCTTGCCGAGCCGCGTGCCGGCGAGGTGACCGTGCGCGTCGCGGCCGCCGGCATCTGCGGCTCGGACCTGAAGGCACTCGACGGGAAGAGTCCGGTCACGCCGCACCTTCCGCTCGTCCCCGGCCACGAGAGCGCCGGCGTCGTCTCCCAGGTCGGCCCTGGCGTCACGTCGGTCCGGCCGGGCGACCACGCCATCGTCGCGATGACGGGCCCGTGCGGGCGCTGCCCGCACTGCCGCGCCGGCCGGTTCGCCCGCTGCACCGGCCCCACCCGGGGCAGCATCATGGGGCTGATGACCGACGGCAGCACCCGCCTGCGCGTCGACGGCGAGCCGGCGCGCCCGTTCATCGGCGTCGGGGCGTTCGCCGAGCACGTGGTGGTGAACGAGCCGATGGTCGTGCCCATCCCCGAGGAGATGCCGCTGGACGTGGCCAGCCTGCTCGCCTGCGGGGTGATCACCGGGATCGGCGCGGTGATCAACAGCGCGCGGGTCGAGCCGGGGTCGAGCGTCGCGGTGATCGGCTGCGGCGGGGTCGGGCTCAACGTGGTCCAGGGCGCCCGGCTCGCCGGCGCGGCGACCATCGTGGGCGTCGACGTGGCGGCGGAGAAGGCGGCGCTGTCCCGGGACTTCGGTGCCACCCACACGGCGGTGCCGGAGGACGGCGACCTGACCGCGGCGGTGCTCGCGGTGGTGCCGGAGGGCGTCGACTACGCCTTCGACGTCACCGGGGTGGCCGGCGTGCTGACCGCCGCGTTCAACGCCACCCGCGAGGGCGGCACCACGGTCATGGTCGGCAGCCCCCCGTCGGCCGCGGCGATCGAGATCCCGCCGCAGAAGCTCTTCTTCTCCCGTACGCTGCGCGGCTGCTCTGGCGGTGATGGGGTGCCCGCGCGCGACCTGCCGCGGCTCGTCGACCTCTACCTGGCCGGCCGGCTGGAGCTGGACGCGCTCATCACCGAACGGGCACCATTGCCCGAGATCAACGAGGTGATCGAGCGGGTCCGCGCCGGCAAGGTGGCCAGGGCGGTCATCACGTTCTAGCGTCACCCTCCCGCGTCAGGACGGCCGCGGCTCCGGCAGACCCACCGCGAGGGCGGCCGCCCGGATCTGCGCGGCGAAGATCTCGTCGCAGGCCTGCGGCCCGAGCCATTTCAGGTGGCCGTACGCCTCCAGGCAGGTGAAGCCGTGCAGCCCGGCCCAGGCGTGCATCATCGCCTGGTAGGTGGTGGGCGGGATCTCGTGCCCCATCCCGGCGGACTTCACCGCCGCGCACGCGGCCACCGCCGGCCCGGCCTCGCGGACCAGGGGCTCGCGCAGCTCGCCCCGCTCGATCGCCAGTGTGACGAGCGCGCCGAGGTTGGCCATCGCGCGCTGCGCGGCCTCGGTGGTCGGGCCCTGCTCGGGGGCTGCGTACCCGGCCACCGGCTGCCCGAAGACCAGGGCGAACTGCAGCGGCTGGGCGGACGCCCACCGCCGGTACGCGCTCGCGGCCGCGAACAGCCGGCCGCCGACGTCGTCCGCGGGCACCTCGCCGACCGCGCCGGCCAAATGCTCGGCGAGGTCGTTGAAGGCGTCGACGATGAGGTCGGTGAGCAGCTCGTCCCGGTTGGCGTAGTAGCGGTAGAGCGCCGGCGCGGTCAGCCCCATCGCCCTTGCGATGTCGGAGAACCGCACGTCCGGCGTGCCCTGCTCACGCATCAGCTCCAGCGCGGTCTCCTTGATCTCGTCCAGCATCGCCGCTCTGGCGCGCTCGCGCCGGTTCGGCGCCGGGGCGCGCCCGTGGGCACGGTCGGCGGCGCTGCTCTGCTCTGCATTCACCGCGTCTCCTCACTGAAACAGGTTCACAACGTAACGCATCTTCTCCTCCGTGAGGAGGATTGACAAAGTAATGGCTCGTCGTGTTCGTTAAGCATCATAACTCGTACGATGCCATATCACGGGGAGGACTCATGACCCAGACCCTGCTGCCGGGCTCGCGGCCACCCGCCGCGCCGGCATCCGACCGGCGCGCCGGCCCGCTCGGCCGCGTCGCGGGCTGGGCCTACCGGCGCCGCGGCACCACCCTGCTGCTCTGGTTGGCCGCCGTCGCGCTCGCGTTCGGGCTGTCCAGCACGTTTGCGGACGACTTCAGCGCCGACTACTCGGTGCCCGGCTCCGACTCCCGCACGGCCCAGCAACTGCTCCAGGACCGCTTCCCCGCGCAGGCCGGCGACACCATCGGCGTCGTCGTCCGGGCCGAGGACGGGGTGGCCACGCCGGCCGCGAAGGAGCGGATCCAGGACCTGCTCGGGCAGATGGCCGACGTGCCGCACGTGAAGACCGTCGTCGACCCGTTCACCGCGCCCGGCTCGGTCTCCGCGGACGGCCGCACCGCGGTCGCGAAGCTGCGGCTCGACGTCAGCAACCCGGTCGACATGCCGCACGCCGACACGCACCGGCTGCTGGCCCTCGCCGAGCAGGCCGAGGGCCGCGGCATGGTGGTCGCGCTCGACGGGCAGGCCGTACAGCAGGCCGAGCAGGGCGAGATCGGCTCCGAGGCGATCGGCTTCGCCGCGGCCGCGGTCATCCTGCTGATCACGTTCGGTTCGGTGGTGGCCGCCGGCCTGCCGCTGGTCATCGCCGCCTCCGGGCTCGCGGTGAGCAGCCTGCTGATCCCGGTGATCGCGGCGCTGCTGCCGGTGCCGGACTGGTCCACCGCGCTCGCCGCGATGCTCGGCATCGGCATCGGCATCGACTACGTGCTGCTGATGGTGACCCGGTTCCGCGAGTGGCGGCACCTCGGGCTGGACCCGGAGTCGGCGACGGTGGCCACCCTGGACACCGCCGGCCGCTCGGTGCTGCTCGCGGGCAGCACGGTCGTCGTCAGCATGCTCGGGCTGTTCGGGATGGGGCTGTCGTTCATGCGCGGCGCCGCGCTCGCTGCGATCCTCGGCGTCCTGGTCGCGATGGCCGCCGGGCTCACCCTGCTGCCGGCGCTGCTGGGCTACCTCGGCACCCGGATCGACGCGCTGCGGCTGCCGCTGCCGCGCCGCCGGAGGCTGACCGTAACGGCAACAGGGGCCGACGCGGGCGATGCCGACAGTGTGGGCGAGCCCAGCCGGGCGTGGCTGTGGTGGAGCCGGTTCATCTCCCGGCACCGCGTGCTCGCCACCATCGGTGGAGTCGCGATCCTGCTCGCGTTGGCGGCGCCGTTCCTGGGCATCCGGTTCGGCTTCCCGGACGCCGGCAACGGTTCGGCCGAGCGGTCCACCCGGCAGGCGTACGACCTGCAGGCGGACGCGTTCGGCGCGGGCGCGAACGGGCCGCTGCTGCTCTCCGTGGAGCTGCCCAGGGCCGGCGGCGCCGCGGGGCTCGACCGGCTCGCCGGCGAGCTGCGGGACACCCCCGGCGTCGCCGCCGTCACGCCGCCGCAGGTCAACTCCGCCGGCGACACCGCCGTGCTCACCGTCGTCCCGACCACCGGGCCGCAGGACGAGGCCACCAAGGACCTGGTCCATGCGCTGCGCGACGACGTGATACCCGCGGCGACCGCCGGCACCGAGCTGGACGTGCACGTCGGCGGCGTGACCGCGTCCTCGATCGACAGCACGGCCGACATCGTGAAGAGGCTGCCGCTGCTGATCGGCGGCGTGGTGCTGCTCTCGATGTTCCTGCTGCTGGTGTCGTTCCGCAGCGTCGCGGTGGCGGTCAAGGCGGCCGCGATGAACCTGCTGTCGGTGGCGGCGGCGTACGGCGTGGTGGCGCTGGTGCTGGAGGGCGGCTGGGCAGGGCAGCTGCTCGGGATCGACAACCCCACCCCACTACCGGCGTTCGTGCCGGTGCTGATGTTCGCGGTGCTGTTTGGGCTGTCGATGGACTATGAGGTCTTCCTGGTGGCCCGGATGCGCGAGGTGTGGGTGCACCGCGGCGACAACGCGCAGGCGATCGTGCGCGGGCTGGCCGGCACCGGGCGGGTGATCACCGCCGCGGCGCTGATCATGGTCGCGGTGTTCTCCGCGTTCATCCCGTCACCGGACGTCTTCCTCAAGGTGATCGGCGTCGGCATGGCCGCGGCGATCCTCATTGACGCGACGGTTGTCCGGATGCTGCTCGTGCCGGCGATCATGCACCTGCTCGGCCGGTGGAACTGGTGGCTGCCGCGCCGGCTGGACCGGGTGATCCCGCAGCTGCATGTGGAAGGCCAGCCGGAGAAGCACCTGCCGCAGCTGGTGCCGCAGCACAACTAGCCGTCGCCTAGCCGAGCAGGTCCCCGGAGCGCCACCAGCGCTCGGGCCGGCCACCGGAGCGGACCACGCGCCCCCGCTGCTCCAGCAGCACCAGGTGGGCCAGGGTCTCTCCGGTGGCCGCCCGGCGCATGTACCCATGGATCTCGCTCCACGGCCGGGACCAGCTCAGCCGGGTGCTCAGCTCCCAGGTGGTGCATCCCGGGGCGCCGGCCAGCACCGCCTCGATCTCGGCCAGCCGCTGGACGTGGTGCGCGGCGACCTCGTCCAGCCGGCCGGCGAGGTCGGCGAAGCGGTACTCGTGAGCGGGCAGCACGTCGCGAACCCCGAGTCGACCCACCTTCTCCATCGACTCCAGGTAGTCGGCGAGGGGGTTCGACCGCTGCTGCGGGTGGACCGAGATGTTCGGCGTGATCCTGGGCAGCACGTGGTCGCCGGAGAAGAGCACGCCGCGCTGCTCGTCGACGAAGCACAGGTGCCCCGGCGAGTGGCCCGGCGTCCAGACCGCACGCAGGTCCCAGCCGGGCAGCTCGAGCTTGTCGCCGTCCTGGATCAGCACGTCCGGCCCCGCCACCTTGACGAACGCCCGGAGGTGCAGCGACACCTCGGCCAGCCCGGACTCCTCGGGCGGGCAGCCGATCCGCTCCAGCAGGACGCGGTTCTCCTCCAGCAGGGTGTCGACGTCGACGTAGCGCCCCGGTACCAGCGCGGCGTCGGCGGGGTGCAGCCCGACCCAGGCGCCGGAGACCTCGCGCAGCCGGCCGGCCAGGCCGTAGTGGTCGGGGTGGATGTGGGTGACCATGATCGCCCTGACGTCGGCGGGTGCGTAGCCGGCGGTCGCCAGGCCGGCGACCAACGCCTGCCAGGCGTCCTCGGTGTCCCAGCCGGCGTCGATCACCGCGACGCCGTCCGGCAGCTCCAGCGCGTAGACCAGCACGTAGCGCAGGCCGGTCATCGGGATCGGCACCGGAATGGACCACAGCCCCGGCCCGATCCGCTCCACCGCCGGCAGCACACCGGCCACCCACGCCTCCTGCTGCGCCGGACTGGTCGCCTCGATCACGTCCACCCCCTTCTCCCCCGGCCGCCAACGTAGCAAACGATCGTTTGGTCAGCGCCGCGCGTGCCGGCGTGACCAGCGCCAGATCAGGTAGCAGACGGCGCCGACCAGGATCGGCATGAGGTAGGTGAGGGCCCGGTAGACGAGCACGCCGGCCACCACCGTGTCGTACTGCGACTCACCCAGCACCGCGACGTAGACGGCGGTGTAAGCCACCTCCACCACGCCGACCCCGCCAGGCGTGACCTGGATGACGGTGGACAGGCGCCCGACGCTGTAGAGCGCCAGGCCGACTATGAGCGGCAGTTCGTCGCGACTCACCCCGACCGCCCACAACGCGTAGACCAGCAGCACGCCGTTGAGCCAGTAGTTGCACAGCGTGAGGGTGGTCAACCGGGTGCCGCAGGTGCGCAGGATCGCCACCGTGTTCTCCCGCAGCGACGCGGCCCGGTCGGCGTATCCGGTCGGGGCCGGGCGGCGCAGCAGCCGGGCGCCCAGGCCGACCACCGCCTCCGCGGTGCGCCCGAGCCAGCGGGCGAACCCGACGCTGCGCAGCAGCCCGGCGACCACCACCAGCGCGACCGCGGACACCGTCAGCGCCGCGACCGCGAACCAGAACAGCCGCCCGCTCGCGAACCGCTCGTGATCGAGGATCGCCAGTACCAGGAACGCGACCCCGGGCATCGAGATCATGCAGACGTTGCTCCAGATGCTCACCGCGAACATCGACCTGGTGAAGTCCTCGACGCTGACGCCCCAGGACCGGAGGATCACGAACCGGGCGGCGGTGCCGGACGGACCCGGTATCACGTTCGACACCGCCGTCGAGGCCTGCTGGGCGACGAAGGCGCGCGGGAGCCGCAGCTCGCTGATCGGCGTCTCCATGGTCGCCGCGGACAGCGTCATCACCAGGACGCCACCGGCGAGCAGCAGCCCCACCTCGGCCGCCGACATGTCGGCCATCGCCGCCCAGACCTCGTTGAAGTCGGCGATCTGCGGCAGGATCCCGCCGAAGATCAGCACGATCAGCGCTCCGGAGAGCGTCGCGCTCACGATCCTCCACAGGACCGAGCGGGAATCCTGCGCCGCTTCGGGAGTAAGCGGCGGTGCCTGTCGAGCCTTGTCCGAGGTGGCCATCGTCCTCCGAACCGCGCGGTTTACCGCTCATCCTCCGGCACGGCGGCCCGTTCGCCCTAGACCCGCTGGATGACCCGCTCGGCGAACCTCTCGACGGCGGCGACCCTGGCCGCGGCCAGTCCGCCGCGGCCGTTCGCCGCGGCGGCCATCCACGGGGCGCAGAGCACGGCGGTCACACCCTGGTCCTCGAACCGCCGGTAGACGCCCGGCTCGGGCGCGACGGCAAGCGGCAGCGTGATCTCGAAAGGAGTTTCGAGCCGGCCGGCGCCGGCGCGGTGCCGGTGGAGCCGGGCGAGGACCTCGTCGGCCTGATCGGCGGTGTAGAACCGGTTGCCGATCCAGCCGTCGCCGAGCCGGGCGGCCCGCCGCAGCGCGGGCTCGCTGTCGCCGCCGACGTGGACGGGAACGATCCGGCCGGGCACCGGGGCGATGCTCAGTAGCGGGAAGTCGTAGAAGTCGCCGTGCCACTCGACCGGCCCGCCGGCCCACAGGGCCCGCAGCGCGCCGATCATCTCGTCGAGCCGGCGGCCCCGGTCGGCGAAGTCCTGGCCGAGCTGGGCGAACTCGTCGGCGCACCAGCCGGCGCCGACGCCGAACACCACCCGGTTCCCGGCCAGCACGGCCGCCGTGGCGACCAGCTTGGCGACGGTGAACAGGTCGCGTGCCGGTGCCACGTAGACGTTGGTCGCGAGCCGGATCCGGCTGGTGGCCGTGGCCAGCGCGCCGATCGTCACCCATGGATCCGGCCAGTCGGTGCCGGCGGTCCAGATCGGGCGGCCGTCGGCGGAGTACGGGTACGGGGTGCTCAGCCGCTCCGGGTAGAAGACGTGGTCGGAGAGGCAGAGGGCGTCGTACCCGCACGCGTCGGCGGCCCGC
>Ga0126306_10001692_pt1 | contig 11959 bp, 11 predicted proteins | sample Plot27_FD_92592 | JGI IMG/M metagenome (GOLD analysis project Ga0126306, IMG submission 92592) | Serpentine soil microbial communities from UC McLaughlin Reserve, CA, USA - Plot27 | ecosystem: Environmental > Terrestrial > Soil > Grasslands | place: USA: UC McLaughlin Reserve, Lake County...
CGCGGAACTGGAACCTCGCCAGCTCCGGCCGCGCCCTGATCAGATCCAGCGTCGCGAACAGCTTCTCGGTGTCCACACCGTTGCGGATCGTGTCTGCTACCAGCGTCACTTGGTGACCTCCTCGGTCGTTGTGGGGCTTGGATGACTCTCCCGCGAAGCCGCTTGCGCGGCATCGGCGCCACCACCCAATCCGGGCCGGCGATGTGGCGGGATGCACGTACTCGTGTGCATGCCGGCAGACTCGCCGGATCGCCTTCCCGAAACCTTCCTAGCCCATGACCCGCGCGTCGCCGAGCCGTTCGAGCGCCGCACGCGCCCGCCGCTCGTTCAGCAGCTGGCCGGCAGCGGCATAGCCCTCGACGGCGCGGCGGAGCGCCAGCGCGGCCGCGCCGCTGTCCCCCTCGGCGAAGAGGAGCTCGGCGCGCGCCTCCGCTACGGCGGCCGGCCAGGGACCGCTGATCCAGCCTCGTGCGCCGGAATCCGCGCGCTCTACGAACGCGCGGCTGCGCTCGAGCTCCCCCGCTCGCGCACAGACCGTCGCGGCGGCGACGTGGTAGGCGGTCGGACAGAACTGGCAGACCCAGCGCGGGTCGAAGAGCGTTTCCGCCTGGTCGATGAGCGCGAGCGCCTCGTCGGGCTCCTCGGGCACGCGCAGCAGCACGCCGTACACGATGAAGAGCAGGTGCTGCGGGACCGTCGAGACATGCGAGAGCTCGAGCGCCTGCTCGAGCTGGGCGCGAGCGCCCGCGCGGTCGCCGAGGTGGAGCAGCGCCTCGCCGAGGCGCATGCGCGCGAGTCCCTCGGCCCCGACCGCTCCCACGTCGCGGCTCAGGCGCGCCGCGTCGAGCAGATGCGCGCGCGCAGCGTCGAGGTTCCCCGTAAAGAGCTCCGTCTCGCCGAGCACGGTGGCGGCGAACGCCTCGCCGCGGCGCGCGCCCGCCTGGCGGGCCTGCGCGCGCATCCGCTTCGCGAAGCCCGCGAGACGGTCGTACGGATCACCGGCCGTGAGCGCGTACTCGGTCACGCAGAGGTACGCGTCGAACACGCGGCCCGCGAGCTGGGGCGAGTCCCAGAGCTGTGTCAGCTGTCGACGCGAATGCTGCTCCCAGCGCCCGTCGGCGTGGGCCAGCATGGCCTTCAGATCGGCGAGCTCGCCGGGGTCGGGCGCCAGCGTGGCCGCCTCGTCGGCGAGCCGTCGCGCGGTCTCCCAGTCGCCCGTGTGCCAGGCGACCATGCCACGCAGCAGCATCAGCTCGCCGAGGTCCTCTCGCGTGCGCGCCTCGACGCCACCGAGCACGGCAGACGCGCCGCCGAGATCGCCGGCCGCGATGTAGGCGCGGGCCTGCTTGGCGCGCAGCGCCGGGATCTGCTCGGCGGGCGCCTCGGCGATCGCCTCGCCGTATGCGCGGGCGGCGCTTGGGTCGCCCGCGCCGTGCAGAAGCGGCGCGTGCAGCGCGAGCAGCGCGGGGCGTTCCGACTCCGTCGCGTGCTCGAGCGCGAGCTGTGCCCACTCGGCGCCGTCGCGATACGCGCCCACGCCGGCGGCCCACTCCGCCGCCTGCGTGAGCAGCGGCACCGCCTCGCGTGCGCGACCCGCGCGCAGCAGGTGGTGGGCGACCCGCTCAGGCGGGGCATCGTCGGCCGCGAGCAGCGTCGTGGCGCGGGCGTGGGCGCCGCGAAGGGCCTGCTCGGGCAGTCGGGCGGCGAGCTCCTCGCGTACCAGCGCGTGCCGGAAGCGGTAGCGGCCGCGAACACTCTCGAGCACCCCGGCCGCATCGGCTGCGGCGAGCGCCTCGTCGACGCGTTCGCCGCCCGCGAGCGCCGTGAGCTCCGGGCCGGTGAAGCCGTCGTCGATCACGGCGAGCGCGGTCAGCAGTCGCTCGCCGAACCGGTCGAGCTGCTGGAGCCGCCGCGCCACGACCGCGCGCAGCCGCGGTGGCACCGTGATCTCGCCGGCGGCGTCCGCCGAGGCCGCGAGCTCCTCCGCGAAGAACGGGTTGCCCGCGGCCGACCGCTGGATGTCGGCGAGGGTGCCAGCCGGGAGCGGCCGGCCGGCGGCCCGCGTTGCGACAGCCGCCAGTCCGGCGCGGTCGATCGGACCGAGCGTGACTTCGGTGCCGCGCTCGAGCAGGCTCGAGCGCACGAGCGCGACCGCCTTGGGGAGCGGCTCGTCGCGCATTGCTGCGACCACGAGCAGGCGCTCGCCCGCGGCACTGCGGGCGAGGTGGTGCACGAGCGCCGCCGTCGCCTCGTCGGCGGCGTGCAGGTCGTCGATCGCAACCGTGACGCCCCGCTCCGCCGAGGCCTGAGCGAGCAGTTGCGCGACCGCCGAGAAGACGCGATGGCGGTCCAAGTGCTCCTCAGCAGGCCCCGCCGGGCGGCGCATCGAGGGCAGCAGTCGCGCGAGCGCGGCCTGTGCGCTATCGGTCAACGCGCCCGCAAGCTCCGGGCGCCGCGCGGCGAGCGGGTCGAGCGCTTCGATGAGCGGCGCGTACGGCGCGCGGCCCTCCTCCTCGTGGGCGGCGCCGCGGAGGGTGTGGAAGCCGAGCTGCTCCGCCTCGGCGAGCACGGCCTCGACGAGGCGCGTCTTGCCGATCCCAAGCGAGCCCGTCACCAGCAGCGGGCCGCCGTCGGCGGCCGCGGCGCGCCGGAGCGCGGCGGACGCCGATGCGAGCTCGCGCTCGCGGCCCTCGACGGGGGCGTGGAGCAGCCGGGTCGCGCGCACCGCCGGGCCGCGCATGAGCTCGCGCTGGAGCGCCAGCGTCTCCGCGGAGGGCTCCGCGCCGAGCCGCGAGAGCTCGTCGCGCAGCAGGCGGAACCGGCGCGCAGCGGCCGGCCGGTCGCCGCTTGCCACGTGCCGCCGCATGAGCGCGCGGTGAGCCTCCTCGTCAGCGGGTTCCTCGCGCAGCACCTCCTCCCAGCGGCCCTCGGATCGCAGCACTGCCAGGCGGCGCTCGCGCAACCGCGCGCGCGGGCCGAGCGTCCACTGCTCGTAGCGCTCGTCGGGCAGCAGCTCACCGCCGTAGGCGGAATCGTCGCCGCGCTCGAAGCGCTCGACATCGGTCGTCACCTCGGCGGCCGGGGCGAGCTCGACCACCCCGCCGCGCAGCACGACCGCGCTGCGGTCGCCCAGCGCACGGCGCGCGTAGCTGGCGGCCTTGTGCAGGTTGGACGCGGCGGCATCGGCACCGAGCCGCGGCCACAGCATCTCGAGCACCTCGTCGCGCGGCATTCGGTGGCCGGGAGCGAGCGCGAGCAGCTTCACAAGGTCCTCCGCGCGCCGCTGCGCCCACGCGTCGGCCGGGACGGGTCGCGAGTCGATCAGCACTTCGAAGCGTCCGAGCAGCCGGACCTCGAGCTGACGCATACCAGTGCGACCCTACCGCCACCACTCCGATCCCGTTAGCGGGTCGCTCCGGCGCGTCTGCAGGCGGCGACGATGCGGTCGCGCCGACTCGACCGTCGCGCTTTCGGATTACGGCCAACCGACGCCTGGTTCGGGTGCGGGAGCGGTCAGCACCTGACCGGTGCACGGCCCTCTGGTCAGCCGAGCGATGTTGTCGGCGAAGCTGTCGGTCTTGCGCCAGTCTGCCGCCAGCATGAACAGCGTCCGGCCGTCCTCGCCCCCGAGCGCGCAAGCGAAGCAGGGTAGGTCGAGCTGGACTCGCTCGAGCACGTCGCCACCTTCGCGGACCCGGCCGACGAGGTTGTCGCCGAACTGACCCACGCCCGTCCAGATCGCACCGCCGGCGTCGATGCAGATCCCATCGGGGCCAACGCCGTCGGCCCACACGCGACGGTTAGAGAGGCTTCCATCGGCGGCGATGTCGAACGCCGTCAGCCTTGCGGCGAAGGACTCCGCGATGATCAGCGTCGAGTTGTCGGGCGTTACGGCCATGCCGTTGGGGAACGCGATCCCGTCGGCCACTCGGCGTACGGAACCATCGGGCGTGACCAGAGCGATGATCCCGGGGGCGTTCCCTTCACCAGGGTCGAAGTCGCAGCCGCCGTTGACGTAGATGTTGCCGCGGCCGTCGACGACGATCTCGTTGAAATCGTCGACGCCTACGCCGCTCAGGTCGGCGTGCCTCACCATCGAACCGTCGGGCTCGCCGCGCACGAGTCCCTCGCCCGTCACGAGGAGGCGGCCGTCGGGATGCCAGTCGATGGACCACCCGAGGCCAGGCGGGCCCTGGCCGACGACATCGCTGCGCCCCTCGAGATCGACGGCGACGATCTCGCCTGTGCCCCAATGCGCGAACCAGAGACGACCCTCGTGCCAGCGAGGCGACTCGCCGATCACGAGCCCGCTCAACAGTGGTTTCGCTTCAAGCACCGCTGACTCCTGCGACGACACGCGGACCTCCTCTGCCCAGAGCGGCCGAGCTCAGGTCTTTCGTACGGAACCAAACCGTACGGTACCACAGAACGAGACTGTCTAGTACTGTCCGATGCCGACGGTCAGGTCGCCCGGTCAGCGTGGCGGTAGGCGGCCAGGAACACGCCCACGCCGGCGTCCGCGTACCGCTCGAGCTCGGCGGGGGGCTCGTCGCGGCCCAGGAGCATCGCCTCGTTCAACGGGATCGACATCACCAACCAGTTGAAGTGCTCCGCCGCGAGATGTGCGTCGTCCAGTTGCAGCACGCCCCGGGCGGCGAGGCGCTCGAAGAGCCTGGCGAGCGCGGCTATCGTTCGTCCGGGGCCTCGGTCGTGGAAGGTGCGGCCCAGCTCTGGAAACCGCCCAGCTTCGCCGATCACCAACCGGCGTAGCTGCAGCACCCGCGGCTGCATCACCATGGCGAGCTGCCGGCGCGCCAGGTCGCGAAGATCCGCATCGACGTCACCGCTCTCTTCGAGCTTGACCACCTCGTCGCGGACCGGCTCGCTGATCTCGTCGACCGTGCTGGTGACGATCTCGGAGAAGAGGCTCTCCTTGTCGGCGAAGTGCTTGTAGACGGTCTGCTTCGAGACGGCGGCGAGCGCGGCGATCTCGTCCATGCTCGTGCCCCTGTAGCCGTTGCGGAGAAACATGGTCGTGGCCGCCTCGAGGATCGTCCTCCGCTTGCGTGCCGATCGGCGCTCGTCCACGCCATTGGGGAATAGGGGGGTGCTCATCTCGCAGCAGCGTACTAGACAGTTCCGTTCTCGGATGATGCTTTCTACGCCCCCGCGACAGCAGATGCCGTTGGCCCTACAGGGCGGGCCGGGTCAGCCCGGCCGGTACACCGAGACGTGGGAGGCGCTGTCGGAGCCGAACGGTCGCCGGTCCCAGTCGGCGTAACGCTCCCGCAGCCGAAGCCCAGCCTGGCCGGCCATCAGGTCAAGCTCGCTCGGCCAGCAGTAACGCAGGGCCACGGGGTGCAGGCGGACGCCCTGGCTGTCGAACGTGATCTTCTGGGTGGTGACGCGCTGGGCGGCGGCGTCGTGGCGGAGCACCTCGATCGTCGCGGACTCCTCGGTCACGTCCAGCGCCTCGACTCGCTGGCCCCGGTCGAACCGGGACGGGTCGGGGACGAAGCATTCGATGACAAACGCGCCGTCCGGCTCGAGGACGCGTGCGACGTTACGCAGGCAATCCGCCTGTCGGTCCGCGCTGGGCAGGTTGAACAGCGTGTTGAAAACGAGGTACACCAGCCCGAACGGCCCCTTTGCCGGCACGTCGGCCATGTCACCGATGGCGACCGGGATCTGCTCACCGCCTGGTTTGGCGCGGAGCTTCTCCACCATCGCCTCCGACGCCTCGACGCCCTCGACGGTCAGACCGCGCGAGGCCAAGGGCAGCGCGACCCGGCCGGTCCCGAGCGCGAGCTCCAAGACCCGCCGGCTACCCGCGAGTCCGGCGAGGAACTCCACCGCCGGGGCCGGATCCAGGGTCGTCCGCTCGTCATAGACATCCGCCCACCGGTCACCGAAGAAGGCAGGATCGTCAAACCCGGGCATGCCGCTACTCAAGCAGAGGCAGACGGTCGTGCTGGCGCCTGCCACCGGCCGGCGGCAGCTCAGCGCGTTCGCGCGCGAGTGCCCGGATCGCGGCCGAACGTCGCTGCGGCGCCGGCGTGGAGATCCTTCAGCTGGCTCGGCGTCGGGCACCAGGCCGACTCGAAGCCGGCGGTGTCCCAGCCGGCGAGGCGGGCCCCGACCTCGTAGGCGCTCTGGCAGAACGCCAGCAGCGTCGTCCGCGGATCCGGGGCGGTGCGCACCGTCTCATAGGGCAGGACCGCCAGCGACCCCGGGCCGAACTCGATCCATTCACCGGCCGACAGCGGCTGGTCGCGCAGGCCCGCCGGTTCGGGTGTCGTGTAGGAGTAGTACGCGGCGTCGCCGACGTTGTCGTCGCCGGCCCAGAACCCGAAGGAGACGACCTCCTGCGAGTAGGCCTCCTGCGTGACGCGGTCAGCCTCGATGGCCGGAGCGGGGCGGCCGGAGAATCGGGTGACGGCGAGGTCGAGGCCGTGCCAGAACAGGTGGACCGGGCTCGTCTTGCCGTTGAACCAGCCGCTGAACTCCTCGAACACCGCATCCGACCAGTCGAGGATCCGCCCGAAGCGCTCGACGGCGTCGCGGTCCCAGGACGCGTGCTCGGAGTCCTCCCCGAACGGGGTGGTCATGGGAACCCCGAAAGGCTCCTCGTTGATCTCGACGTCGATGCCGAGATCGGCCAGCGTGCCATGGATCTGCGCGTCGAAGCCTGAGACCGGGAGCCCGTCTCGGAGCGCGAAGCTCGTTGTGCGACCGTCGGCGGTCGCGACCACCAGGGCGTGGTCGACGAGGTCGATCGCGATCTCGAACGTCGTGCCGCGATGGTGCATGCGCCGCGTCGTGAGCCCGCGCACGTCGACGTAGAGAGGAACGTTCCACCAATGGTTGCGCGGCGCCGTGGTCGCCAGCCGGATCTTGCCGACGATCTGGCAGTAGAGATGCAGCGTGTCCTTGCTGGCGCGCCAGTCGGCGAGGTGCAGCTCAGGCAAGGCGATGCCGCTCTCCACGTCGCGGGGGATGCGTCCAAGTATGCGGCAGCCGCCCACGGGCGGTCGAGCGCCGGGACGTCGGGCGGGTACAACCTGGTCGGTGCTTGGTGCCCAGAGCTTGCCGGGTCCGCGGTGAACGATCCGCTTCCGCTCCCCGACGGTTTCGCGGTCGGACATTGGACCGACCTCGAGTCCCGCACGGGCTGCACGGTGGTGATCGCTCCCGCGGGGACCCGGGGCGCGGTCGAGGTGCGCGGCGGCGGGACGGGCACACGCGAGCTCGAGGCGCTGTCGCCGCTCGCGAACGCCGAGGGGCCGAGCGCCGTGTTGCTGACCGGTGGGAGCGCGTTCGGACTCGCGGCCGCGGACGGCGTGGTGCGCTGGCTCGAAGGACGCGGCCTCGGCCGGCCGACGCCGGTGGGCGTGATCCCGCTGGTGCCGGCCGCGGTGGTGTTCGACCTCACCGAGGGCCGAGGCAGGAGACCGGGACCGGAGGAGGGCTACGCCGCCTGCGAGGCGGCCGGCGGCGGCGTCCCGGCGCGCGGGCGGATCGGAGCGGGCGCCGGCGCCGCCGTGGGGAAGGTGCTCGGGCGCGAGCGAGCCACGCAGGGCGGCGTGGGCTACGCGGCGACGCGGCTGGCTGGTGGCGGGACGCTGGCGGCGATCGCGGTCGCGAACGCCTCAGGAGATGTGATCGCGGAGGATGGCGAGGTGCTCGGCGGCCCGCACGGCGATCGCGGCGAGCTGCTCCGAAGCGCCGATCTGTTCCCGGACATGCCGCAACTTCCCCATTGGGCGATACGCCCCGGTCAAAGCACGACGCTCGCCTGCATCTGCACCGACGCCGCGCTCGACAAGCGCGGCTGCGGGATCGTCGCGCGAATCGCGAGCGCCGGGATCGCTCGGGCGGTCGACCCGGCCTTCACCCCGTTGGACGGCGACATCGTCTTCTGCCTGGCCTCAGGACCCGGGCCGCCGGCTGCGCCCGGGCCCGCCGCGTCATGGTCGCTCACGATTCTGGGCACGGTCGCCGCGACCCTCACCGCGGCCGCGATCCGGGACGCCGTGCGCCGGGCCGGTTAGGCCACGGTCGGGCCCACGCCGGCGCCCAGGGTCACATCGGTAGGCTCGACCCGACTGATGACGACCAGGATGAAGGCGTTCGTGCTCGATCGCTTCGACGCTCCGCCGCGGCTGCGCGCCGACCTGCCCGCACCCGTCCCGGCAGGCAACGAGGTGCTGGTACGCGTGCGCGCCTCCTCGGTCAACCCGGCCGACGCGGCGATCGTCGCCGGGATGCTCAAGGACATGGTCGAGCACGAGTTCCCGGTCGTGCTCGGCCGCGACTACGCCGGCGTCGTCGAGCAGCTCGGCGCCGGCGTGACCCGCTACACCGCCGGGGAGGAGGTCTATGGCTTCCTGCCGCACGCCAACCCGACGGTGCACGACGGCACCTGGACCGAGCTCATCGTCGTGCCCGAAGACAACTCCATCGCGAAAAAGCCTGCGAGCGTGGACGCCGCCACGGCCGGCGCGGCGCCGCTGGTCGGCATCACCGCGCTGGCGGCGGTCGACGCGCTCGAGATCTCCGAAGGCGACACGGTCCTGGTCGTCGGCGCGACCGGCGGCGTCGGCAGCGTCGCCGTCCAGCTCGCCGCGCACGCCGGCGCGACCGTCATCGCCCCGGCACTCCCCGAAGACGAGCAGTACCTGCGCGGTCTCGGCGTCAGCGAGCTGTTCGACCGCGGCGCCGACACCGCCGCGGCCGTGCGCGAGCGCCACCCCGACGGCGTAGACGCCCTCCTCGAGCTCGTCTCCTACGCGCCCGACGGCTTCAACGCCAGCGCCGCTGCGCTCAAGGCGGGCGGCCGCGGCGCATCGCCGCTCGGGGCGGCGGGCGACGGACACGGGCGCACCAACCTGATGGCCATGCCGTCCTTGGAGAACCTGCAGCGGCTGGCCCAGCTGTTGGACGCCGGCTTACTGAGGGTGCCCATCCAGAGCAGCTACGGCCTCGACCAAGCCGGAGACGCGCTGCAGGCCCTCGGCACCACGCACACCCGGGGCAAGCTCGGCATCCAGATCGCCTGAGCGCCGCCTTGATGCGTTGATGCGTTAGCATCAATCGTGGTGCGGACGACGCTCGACATCGACGACGACGTCATGGCGGCTGCGCGGCAGCTGGCCGCCGGCGAACGCCGCTCGCTGGGCTCGGTCATCTCCGAGCTCGCCCGGCGCGGGCTCACGCCCGCCCGCGTCGAGGCCGACTACGGCCTGCCGGTGATCCGCGTGCCCGCCGGCACGCCGGCCATCACCCCCGAGATGGTGCGGCGCGCACTCGACGAGGATTGACCGCCCGACGTGGCGCTGCTCGACGTCAACGCACTCGTCGCGCTGGCGTGGGACTCGCACGTGCACCACGCGACGATGCGGACGTGGTTCGCCGCCAACAGCGCGGGCGGATGGGCGACCTGCCCGATCACCGAGAGCGGCTTCGTGCGCGTCTCGTCGAATCCGAAGGTGCTCCCGAGCCCGATCGGCGTCGAACCCGCGCGCGCCGTCCTGGCGGCGCTGCGTGCGGTGGATGGTCACCGGTTCCTGGTCGACGACGTATCGATCGCCGACGCCGACGTGCCGAAGATGTCCGGGTACGGTCAGGTGACCGATGCGCACCTGCTGACGCTCGCCCGCCGCCTGGGCGTGCGCCTGGTCACGTTCGACGCGGGAGTGCTGACGCTGGGCGGAGGCCGCCACGTCGAGCTGCTCACGGCGCTCTGATCCGGCCGGCTCACTCAGCCGAGGAGCTCGCGAACGCGCGGGGCGACTTCCTCGCCGAGGCGGCGCACGAAGCCGATCGGGTCGTCCTGCGGGACGCCTACGATCAGCGTGGTGAAGCGGAGCTCCGACGCGAGCCGGGCAAGCTGGTCCGCCCACGTGCGCGGTTCGCCGCCGAGCGCCATCACATTGGCGGCGCGCTCGATGTCGGCGGGGTCGCGGCCGGCGGCGCGCGCCGCCTCGTCGACCACGCCCTGCATCCGCAACGCGTCGTCGCCGGGCAGGTAGTCGTCGCCGACGCTCGGTAGCCAGCCGTCGCCGAGCCGGCCCGTGAGCCGCAGCATGCGCGGCCGGTAGGCGCCGATCCAGATGCCGATGCGATGCGCCGGAGCGGGCCCGGGGTGGGCGCCGCGGACGCTGTAATGCTCGCCGTCGAAGCGCAGCGACCGCTCGCCGTCCCAGAAGCCGCGCAGGATCCCGATCGCCTCCTCGAGCGCGTCGACGGACTCCTTCGGCGTGCGCCTCGGCCCGCCCATCGCCTCGACCGCATCCCAGAACGTGCCGGCGCCGAGCCCGACCTCGACCCGGCCACCGCTGAGCACGTCCAGCGACGCCGCGGCCTTGGCCAGCATCGTCGGCAGCCGCAGCGGGAGGTTGGCCACGTCGGGGACGAGCCGGATCCGCTCCGTCCGCCCAGCCACGTACGCGAGCAGCGTCCAGGTGTCGAAGAAGCGCCACTGGTAGGGGTGGTCCTGGACGCCGACCAGGTCGAGCGCGGAGCGGTCGGCCGCCAGGATCCGCTCGACGCTCGACGACGGCTGGGTCGCGTCTGGGACGGCGAAGATGCCGAGCTTGAGGTCCACAGGGAAGGAAGCCTACGATCTGTAGGGATCCAATCCGAGAAACACCTTTTTTTGGGAGTTTGAGATCCGGCCGTTGACGGTACGCCCACCCGCGGAAAGGAATCGCGCATGAGGCGAGTCGTATTGCTCTGCGCCGTCGTGATCGGCGTCCAGGGCACCAGCATCGGAGTCGCAGGAGCACAGCTACCGTCGGTCGAGGTCACCGACCTGCCCGCACCCGAGCTGCCTCTGCCGGACGTGACCGTTCCCTCCGTGCCGGTTCCCGAGGTGCCGTCGGTTCCGACGCCTTCGGTACCGGAGCTGCCGGAGGCGCCGGCGCTGCCGCAGGCGCCGCAGGTGCCGGACGTAACGCAGGCGCCCAGTTCCACGCAGGCGCCGTCGGAGCCTTCCTCGACGAGCTCGGGCTCCGCCACGCGCTCCACGGCGTCCACGTCGGGGTCTTCGGCGGGTCCTGGAAGCGCTCCGACGGGACGCGCCGCGGCGGCCGCGTCGCGGCGTTCCTCGGACACGGCGTCCGGCGGCGGCGCCGTGCGGCGGGCACAGGCGACCGCGCCCGCGGCGGAGCGCCGCCTGCGCAGGACGGTGCGCCGGCTCGCGAGCTGCCTGGGACGGCTCTCCGCACTTCAGCGCCGCGTGCTCGTGCTGCGCGCGGGCGTCGGCCCACGGCCGCCGCTCTCCCGGCTCGGAGTCGGACGCCGGCTCGACCTCCCGCTCTGGCGCGTCGCGCGGATCGAGCGGCGCGGGCTGCGTGCGCTGCGGGCATCCGGCCGTGACGGCGGATGCGGCGCGGCGTCCGCGGCGGTCGACGGCACACGGCCCGTCCCGGCGACTCCCGCACAGCCGCGCTCGACACCTGGCTCGCCCGCGACGGCGGCCGACGGCGCGCCGGCCATGGCCGAGCCAGGGTCCGGCGTGAAGGGCGCGTTCGACGCTTCCAAGCGCGACAAGCCGATCGCCCTCGTGCCGCCGGTCGGGCAGGAAGAGGTGACCGAACTGTCGATAGTCGCCCTGCTGGCCGGATTGCTGCTGCTCGGCTACGCGCTGCGGCGCGAGTTCACGGCGGGCGGACCGCGCCCGGGCTGAACCGGCGCACGCGGGTCAGGGCGCGATCCGCTGGCCCGGCCGGCGCACGCGGAACCAGCGGTACCCGTACGGCTCAAGCACGAGCGAGAGCTCGCCGTCGAGCTCCGCGTCCTCCTCGCCGAACAGGTCGACCAGCACGCCTTCGGCATCGAGCGAGAGGCGCGCATGCGTCTCCTTGCCGGCGAGGTTGTGCACGGCGACGACCGTCGTCTCGCCCCAGTCGGCGCGGTGCGCGAACACCGCCGGGTCGTCCTGCGCAAGCAGCGCCCA
>Ga0126306_10001693_pt1 | contig 11958 bp, 10 predicted proteins | sample Plot27_FD_92592 | JGI IMG/M metagenome (GOLD analysis project Ga0126306, IMG submission 92592) | Serpentine soil microbial communities from UC McLaughlin Reserve, CA, USA - Plot27 | ecosystem: Environmental > Terrestrial > Soil > Grasslands | place: USA: UC McLaughlin Reserve, Lake County...
AGCGGAGCACCGTCAGCAGGGCGATGACGCCCTGGAGCTGGGGCAGGGTGATGCGCCAGAACCGCTGCAGGGGGGTGGCCCCGTCGACCCGGGCGGCCTCGTCGAGCTCACCGGGCAGGGCCTGGAGCCGGGCCAGGATGAACAGGAACGAGAACGGGAAGTAGCGCCAGGCCTGGTAGAGGATGACCACGATCAGGGCGGTGGGGACCCCCAGGTCGAGCCCGAGGATGCTCAGGGTGCCCGACTCCTGCTCCAGGAACGGGATCCGGTCGTCCCAGCCGAGGAAGTCGGCGCCGATGGCGTTGATGATGCCGAGCTCGGGGTTGAGCATGATCTGCCAGACGAAGGTCACCGCCACCACCGGGGCCACGTACGGCAGCAGCATCGACGCCCGCACGAAGGTCCGTCCCTTGAACGGCTTGCGGACGACCAGGGCGGCGACCAGCCCGAGCCCGATCGACAGGGCCGTCCCGACGATGCTGTAGATCAGGGTGACCTTGAGCGCCTCCAGGAAGCCGGGCGAGGTCAGCACCGTCGTGAAGTTGTCCAGGGTGAACTGGAAGTCGAACAGCCGGGTCCTGAGGTTGCGCAGGCGCAGGCTCTGGAAGGCGATGATGATCGTCCACAGGATCGGGATGACCACCATCACCAGCACCACGATCAGGGTCGGCGACAGCAGCGTCAGCCCGGCCCTGGCCTCCTGCTGGGCCAGCGTCCGGCCGCGCCGCCGCGGCTTCCCGCCCTTGGCGGCCGCGCCGCCCTCGGTGCGGTCGTCGGGACCTTCCTCGGCCCCGACGACCGGTCCCTCGCGCATGGGCCCGTCCTCCCCGCCGCGCCGCTACTCGATCGACTGGGCGATCTCCTCGACGTCGGCCTGGGCCTGCTTGGCCGCCGCGTCCGCGGTCAGCTTGCCCGAGATCTCAGAGGCCAGCGCCTTGGGGATGGGGAGCTCGGCCAGCTGGGCCCCGACCAGCTGGCCCTGGCCCTGCTGGAAGCCCCAGCGGTTCATGGTGTCGGTGCTCTCGGTCAGCGCCGTCAGGACCTCTTCCGGGTAGAAGTCGGACAGCGGCGCCTTGGTGTCGACGCCGGCCTCGAGCTTGCTCCAGGCCTCGATGTACTCCTGGGGGTTGTCCTTGGTGCCGGCGCGGACCGGGAACTTGCCCTCGGGGGCGAACCCCAGCCACTGCACGTAGCCGTCGCTCATCATGTACTCGACGAACTGCTTGGCCCCATCGGTGTTGCCGTCCTTGATGATGGAGAAGTTGGTCACCTCACCGAACTGGGTCGGCTCGCTGCCGCTGGGGCCGGTGATGGCGGTGACCACGCCGCTGTTCTCGGCCAGCCACGCCTTGTCCTCACGGCACTGGGGGCAGGTCGGCAGGGCGTCGTTGCGGAGCCCGGCCAGCTCGTCGAGCAGGAACGACGACCAGATGATCATGCCGGCCTTGCCGGAGAAGTAGGCCGCCCGGGTGGTGTCGGCGTCCTGGCCGCCCTTGGTCGAGCCGTTGTTGATGAGGTCGCTGTAGAACTGGAAGGTCTCGACGCACTGCGGGGTGGTCAGCTGGAGGTTGCCCTGGTCGTCGGTGAGCTGGCAGCCGTTGGCGAGGGCGAAGTACTCGAAGGTCTGCTGGGTGAACCCGTCGGCGGCCTTGGTGGCGGCGACGATCCCGGCCGTCCCCGACTGGTTGAGCTTGGTCGCGGCGGCCTGGATCCTCTCGAAGGTGTCAGGGGTCTCCAGCCCCTCCTTCTCGAACAGGTCCTTGCGGTAGACCAGCAGCTGGGTCCAGCTGTCGGCGGGGATGCTGATCGGCTTGCCGTCGCTGTCGACCAGGGAGAGGGCGCGCTCGGAGAAGGTGTCGCGGCCCAGGCTCTCGATCACCTCGTTGGCCGCGTCGCCGTCGGCCAGGTCGTCGGCGGCCAGGCTGTGGGCGAAGCCGAGGGACAGCGAGCCCATCACGTCGGGCAGGGAGCCGGCGGCGCTGGCCGACTGGATCTGGGAGGCCAGCTGGTCCTCGGCGATCGTGACCAGCTTCACCTGGACACCGCTCTTCTGCTGGAACTCGTCGACGATCCCCTGGAGGACCTTGACCCGCTCGGCGTTGTCCTCGGCCGACCAGAAGGTGATGGCGTTGTCGCCGCCGTCACCGCTCTCGTCATCGCCGCCGCCCCCGCAGCCGGCCGCGGCCAGCAGCAGACAGGCGATCAACAGGGCCGTGAGGCGTCGGGGCTTCATCGCGCTCCCTCCCAGCTTTCGAACCAGCGTCTTCATCCCACCGACAAGACCACGAGCCGGGTAGAACGCTCGTTCGGCGAACCGTAACAGGCGGTTCTGACCAGCACAAGGCGTTCTCCACAGACCCTTCTCGTGCCCGGGCGCCGGTGAGGGAGTACGTTGCTTTCGCAACAAATCCGCCGATCTTTCCGAGGAGGAGCCCTATGGCGACCAAGCTCTGGCATGTCCCGGTCCGGCTGGCGACCGGCGCCATCATCGTCGACCAGGGCCTGCAGAAGCTGGGTGCCGACGAGGACACGGCCAAGTGGCTCCACGGGCAGGCCGTGCACGCCTTCCCCCAGTTCGCCGACATGGACCCCAAGGACTTCCTGCAGCTGCTGTCGGCCAGCGAGATCGCCCTGGGGGCGGCGCTGCTGGGCATCGGGTTCGTCCCCTCCGGCCTGGCCGGCCTCGGGCTGAGCGCCTTCGCAGGCTCCCTGACCCGGCTCTACCTCACCGCCCCGGGAACCCGCCGCGAGGGCACGGTCGCCCCCAGCCACCAGGGCGTCGGCCTGGCCAAGGACTCCTGGATGCTGGCCATCGGCGTGGCCCTGGTGCTCGACTCGGTGCTCGGGTCCGGCCGCAGGCGCCGCAAGAAGACGTCGTAGCCCGGCCCGGACGCGTTTGTGATAGCTCTGGCGGCATGCGAGTGCTGGCGGTGGTGGCCGCGCTGACCCTGGCCGTGGCGGCGCCGGTGGCCGGCGCGCCGTCGCTGGCCTCCTCCGGGTGCCCGCTGTTCCCGGCCGACAACGTCTGGCACGCCGACGTGTCCCGCCTGCCGGTGCATCCCCGGTCGGGGGCGTACCTGGCCGCCATGGGCCCCGGCGCCGGCATCCACGCCGACTTCGGCTCCGGGACCTGGGAGGGCGGCCCGATCGGGATCCCCTACACGGTCGTCGGGGCCGGCCAGCCCCGGGTGCCGGTCCGGTTCGGCTACGCCGCCGAGAGCGACCCCGGCCCCTACCCGATCCCGCCGGACGCGCCCGTCGAGGGCGGCCCCGGCGCCGACGGCGACCGGCACGTGCTGGTGGTCCAGGCCGGCAGCTGCCGGCTGTACGAGCTGTTCGACGCCCACCGCGAGGGGAACGGCTGGCGGGCCGGGTCAGGGGCGGTGTGGAATCTACGATCCAACCGGCTGCGGCCGGCCGGCTGGACCTCGGCCGACGCCGCCGGGCTGCCGATCCTGGCCGGGCTGGTCCGCTACGAGGAGGTGGCCAGGGGCCGGGTCGACCACGCCATCCGGGTCACCGTCGACCGGAGCCAGGCCGCCTACCTGTGGCCGGCCCGCCACCACGCCGGGCAGGCCGGGGCGTCGCTGCCGCCGATGGGGCTGCGGCTGCGGCTGAAGGCCGGGGTCGACATCGGCGGGTTCCCCACCCAGGCCAGGGTGATCCTGCAGGCCATGCGGACCCACGGGCTGGTGGTGGCCGACAACGGCTCCTCGGGGTTCATCGGCGGGGTGCCCGACGAGCGCTGGGACGACGACGCCCTGCGCCAGCTCCGGCGGGTCACCCTGGCCGACTTCGAGGCCGTCGACACCGCCCGGCTGCGGATCTCCCCCGCCTCGGCCGCCGCCCGCGGCACCGCCCGCACCGCTCGCACTGCCCGCACCGCTCCCGCCGACGCGGCCACCCCCCGGACCGAGCCCAGCCTCCCACCGGCATCCGCCCAGGCCACCCCGCCCGCGTCGTCGGCCGGGGCCCCCGACCCCGCCGCCGCCCCCACCGGCGACCCGCCCGACCCGGGCTCGGAGGCCCTGCTCCCCCAGATCCTGGCCGCCATCCTCGGGGTGGTCGCCGCCGCCCTGGCCTTCCGCGAGGTCGCCCGCCGCACCCGCCGCCCCACCCGCCGCCCATGAGCGCCGAACCGCCGGACCTCCCACCGGAGCGGCCGGCCGCGCCCGGGGCGCCGACGCCGGTGCCGCCCGGCTGGAGGGCCGCCCCGCAACTCCCGCCAGGGGGGCGGGCGCGGGGTGGGCCGCTGGCCGGGGGGGCGGACGTGCTCCGGGGGATCGGGCTGTTCCTGGGAACGCCCGGGGTGCGGCTGCTCGGGATCCTGCCCGTGCTGCTGGCCGCGCTGCTGGTGCTGGCGCTGCTCGGGCTGCTGGTGGTCTACCTCGACGAGCTGGCCGACACCCTGACCCCATTCGCCGACCGCTGGGACGAGAGCAGCCGCACCCTGATCCGGGTCGGCACCGGGCTGGCCGTGCTGCTGGGATCGACGGCCGTGCTGGTGGTGTCGTTCACGGTCATCGCCCAGATCATCGGCCAGCCCTTCTACGAGCGGATCTCGGACCGGATCGAGCACCAGCTGGGCGCCGTGCCGGCCGGCGCCGACGCCCCCTGGTGGCGGACCTTCCCGAGGGCCTCGCTGGAGTCGGCCCTGCTGCTGGCCATGACCCTGGCCTGCTCGGCGCCGCTGTTCGTGCTCGGGCTGTTCCCGGTGTTCGGCCAGACCGTCGTCCCGGTCCTCCAGGCCCTGGTGGCCGGGTTCTTCCTGGCCGTGGAGCTCCTGGCCATCCCGCTGGAGCGGCGCGGCCTGCACCTGTCCGGGCGGCTCCGGTTCGTGTGGCGGCACCGGGCCCAGACCCTCGGGTTCGGGCTCACCGCCTTCTTCCTGTTCCTGGTCCCGCTGATGAACGTGCTGGCCCTGCCGGGGGCGGTCGTCGGGGCGACCCTGCTGGTGCGGCGGCTCAGCGGCGACCCGGCCGGGCCGCCCGGACCACGGTGAGCCGCGAGGCCCGGAAGATGCGGCGGCGGCCGCTGACCAGGTTGGTCAGGTCGTAGGCGGGGTCGTCCGGCCCGGAGTTGGCCACCTCACCGGTCACCCGCCAGACGCCCCGCTCCCCCTGCCCCGGCTTGCGGACCTTCACCTCGCTCCCCGTCTCGATGTCCTGCATTCCAGGGATCTGGACCTCCACGCCAGCCTCCTTCAGCGGCGGATTCGAACTCATGTTCGAGTGTACCCCAGGCATGGGTCATTCAGAAGTCCAGGTCGAGACCACCGCCACCACCGCCCCCGCTGTGCTTGTGGGGGGCGACCCCCTGGCCCTCGCTGGCCTGGACGACCACGAACCCCGAGCCGGCGAAGGCCAGCTGGACGGCCTCGCCGCTGCCCCGGCCGACCAGGGCGCCGAGCTTCATGGTGCGGTGGATGCTGGTCTGGAGGCCGGCGCTCCAGGCGATGGCGGCCTGGGCGTCGACGTAGGTCGGGGCGTCGGTCTGGAGCACCACCGGGGTGCCGTGGGCGGTGATGGCCACCCAGCCGGTCCCCTGGAGGATGGTGTTGAACAGCCCCCCGGCGAACATCGACGCCCCTTCGATCTTGCGGATGTCCCAGGTCAGCGTCGGCTCGAAGGCCAGGATGCTGTGCCCGTTGACGCTGAGGGCGTCGCCCTCCTCCAGCCGCAGCAGGTGGACCTCGGCGGCGAAGTTGGCCAGGAACAGGTCGCCCTTGCCGCGGCAGCGCATCAGCGGCACGCCCTCGCCGGTGACGGCCTTCTTGAGCATCCGGCCGATGCCGCCCGAGCCCTGGTACTCGAAGTCGACCTGGCCCTGGAAGGCGACCATCGTGCCCTGGCGGGCCATCACCTCCCCGTCCAGGGCGACCCGGAGCATGCGCGAGTTCTGCAGGGCGAAGCCCTCGCCCGAGGTCGCCTCGAGGTTGCCGCCGAACAGCTCGCTCCGCACCTGCCGCATCTCCTTGCTCGCAACCGACCCGGGCACTCCTACCCGAAGCGGGCGGCGATGTCCAGCACCTCCGCCAGGTCGCCGGTTGCCGTTGCGCGGCCGCCGCCGGGCACCTAGATTCGGGCTATGACCGCCGAGCCGGGTTCCGAGCCGACCTTCGACCTCGACCACTACCTGAGCCTTCCGCGGGTGGCCGGCCTGGCTCTGGCCCCCGACGGCCGCCGCCTGGTGACCTCGGTGGCCACCCCGGCCCCGGACGGCAAGAAGTTCCGCAGCGCCCTGTGGGAGCTCGACCCGGACGGCCGGGCGGCCCCCAGGCGGCTCACCCGCTCGGCCCCCGGCGAGGCCAACGCCGCCTTCCTGCCCGACGGCTCGCTGCTGTTCACCTCGGCCCGCGAGGACGCCGAGGCCGCCCCCGACGCCACGCCCGAGGGCGAGGTGGCGCGGCTGTGGCTGCTGCCCGCCGGTGGCGGCGAGGCCCGCCCGGTGGCCACCACCCCGGCCGGGATCGACCTGCTGCGGGTGGCCCGCGACGCCGGCACGGTGGTGTACCGCACCGACGTCCACCACGGGGCCGACGACCTGGAGGCCGACGAGCGCCGCGACAAGGCCCGCGGCGACGCCGGGGTCAGCGCGCTGCTGTTCGAGACCTACCCCATCCGCTACTGGGACCACTACCTGGGGCCGAGGGAGCCGCGGCTGTTCGCGGCCGCCCCCCCGGCCGGCGAGGAGCGGATGGCCCCGGGCCGGCCGCTGACCCCGGCCCCGGGCCGGGCCCTCGACGAGGTCGACGTGGCCGTCACCCCCGACGGCGGGACCGTGGTCTGCGGCTGGGACACCGGCGAGGTCGGCAACCCGCGCTCGCTGCTGGTGGCGATCGACGTGGCCGGCGGCGAGCGGCGGGTGCTGCTGGACGACCCCGCGTCCTCGGTCGGCCGGGTCGCCTGCTCCCCCGACGGCCGGCTGGTGGTGTGCGAGCGGATCTGGCACGGCGACCCCGGCAACGCCCTCGACGTCGGCCTGTGGCTGGTCGACCTGGCCAGCGGCGAGGGCCGCGACCTGGCCGCCGGGCTCGACCTGTGGCCGCTGGAGCCGGTCTGGGCGGCCGACAGCCGGGCGGTGTTCTTCGTCGCCGACGCCGACGGGCGCACCCCGGTGTTCCGGGTCGAGGTCGGCGGCCAGGACGAGGGGCGGGTGACCAGGCTCAGCGCCGAGGGCGCCTTCTCCGACCTCTGCCCGGACCCGGGCGGGGGGCGGCTGTACGCCCTGCGGGCCACCATGGCCTCCCCGGCCGAGGCGGTCGCCCTCGACGCCGCCGCCGCCGACCAGGAGCCCTCTCCGCTGCCGACCCCCGGCCTGCCCCTGGCCGTGCCCGGCTCCCTGACCGAGGTCGAGACCCGGGCCGGCGACGGCACCCGGCTGCGGGGCTGGCTGGTCCTGCCCGCGGGCGCCTCGGCGGCCCGCCCGGCCCCGCTGGTGGCGTTCATCCACGGCGGGCCGCTGTCGTCCTGGTCGGGGTGGAGCTGGCGCTGGAACCCGTGGCTGCTGGCCGCCCGTGGCTACGCCGTGCTGCTCGGCGACCCGGCCCTGTCCACCGGCTACGGGCAGTCGTTCGTGGAGCGGGGCCGGGGCCGCTGGGGGGCCGAGCCCTTCACCGACCTGATGGCCCTGGTCGACGCGGCCGTGGCCCGCCCCGAGGTCGACCAGGAGCGGACGGCGGCCATGGGCGGGTCGTTCGGCGGGTACATGGCCAACTGGGTGGCCGGCCAGACCGACCGCTTCCGCTGCATCGTCACCCACGCCAGCATCTGGTCGCTGGAGCAGTTCCACGGCACCACCGACCACGCCGCCTGGTGGGAGCGGGAGTTCGGCTCGCCCGAGGCGATGCCCGAGCGCTACCGGGACCACTCCCCCGACCGCAACCTGGACCGGATCCGCACGCCCATGCTGGTCATCCACGGCGAGCGCGACCACCGGGTGCCGATCGGCGAGGCCCTGCGGCTCTGGACCGACCTGACCCGCTCTGGGGTGGAGGCCAAGTTCCTCTACTTCCCCGACGAGAACCACTGGATCCTGACCCCGCCCCACGTCCGCGTGTGGTACGAGACGGTGCTCGCCTTCCTCGACCAGCACGTCCTCGGCAAGGACTGGGTCCGCCCGGAGCTGCTCTAGAGGCCAGGAGGCCGCGTGCTCGACCCGTCCCAGGAGGCCCACGCCCACGCCGACCGGCGCCTGCGCTCCGAGCAGGTGGCCTGGCTGACCACCGTGCGGGCCGACGGCCAGGCCCAGAGCACGCCGGTGTGGTTCCTGTGGGACGGCGAGACGTTCCTGCTCTACAGCCAGCCCGGCGCCCAGAAGGTGCGCAACGTCAGCGCCAACCCCAAGGTGTCGCTGCACCTGGGCGACGACGGGGCCGGCGACGACATCGTCACCTTCGAGGGCGCGGCCACGGTCGAGCCCGACACCCCCCGGGCCGACCGGGTGGCGGAGTACCTGGCCAAGTACCAGACGGCGATCGAGGGCCTGGGGTATGAGCCGGGGCCGTTCGCCCGGACCTACTCGACGGCCATCCGGGTCCGGCCGACCCGGGCCCGGGTCTGGTAGGCCGATGGCCCTGCGGCCGGAGATCCGGGCCCTGCTCGACCAGATGGGCGGGTCGGGCCGGCCGCCGCTGCACCACCAGTCGGTCGCGCAGGCCCGGGCGTTCCATGTCTAGGACGCCCCCGCCCTGAACGGGCCGGCGGCGCCGGTGGCCTCGGTCCAGGACCGGGTCGTGCCCGGGCCGGCGGGCGAGCTGCCGGTGCGGGTCTACACCCCCGAGGGCGAGCCGCCGTTCCCGATCGTGGTCTTCTTCCACGGCGGCGGCTGGGTGGTCGGGACCCTGGACAGCTACGACCCGCTGTGCCGGGCCCTGGCCGCGGCCGTGCCGGCGGTGGTGGTGTCGGTGGGCTACCGGCTGGCCCCCGAGGACCGCTGGCCGGCCGCGGTCGAGGACGCGTATGCGGCCACCGTGTGGGCGTCGCGCAAGGCGGCCGAGCTTGGCGGCGCCCAGCACCGGCTGGCCGTGGCCGGGGACAGCGCCGGCGGCAACCTGGCCGCGGTGGTCGCCCTGGGCGCCCGCGACCGGGGCGGGCCGCCGATCGCCTTCCAGCTGCTGGTGTACCCGGTGCTGGACGCGGCCGCCGACACCGCCTCCTGGCGCGACCACGCCGAGGACTTCCACCTGACCGCGGCCGGGATGCGCTGGTACTGGGACCACTACCTGGGGCCGGCCGACGGCTCGGCCCCCGACGCCTCACCCCTGCGGGCCGCCTTCCTCGGCGGGCTCCCGCCGGCCCTGGTCATCGGGGCCGAGCACGACATCCTCCGCGACGAGGGCGAGGCGTACGCGGCCCGGCTCCGCGACGCCGGGGTCGCGGCCACCGCCAGCCGCTACCCCGGGGTCGTCCACGGCTTCTTCCGCTGGCGGGCCGTGACCGGCGCCGCCGACGCCGCCCTCCAGGAGGCCGCCGCCGCCCTGCGGTCGGCCCTGGCCGGTCCCTAGTCGGGGATCTCGATCTTGTCGAGCCCCTTCTCGGCGGCCGGGAACCTGGGGTTCATGGCCTCCAGGGTGTCGGCGATGGTCCGGGCCACGACCAGGTTGCGGTACCACTTCTTGTTGGCCGGGATCACGTACCAGGGCGCATAGGCGGTCGAGCACTCGTTGACCGCGTCCTCGAACGCCGCCTGGTAGTCGTCCCAGTAGGCGCGTTCCTTGAGGTCGTTGGAGGAGAACTTCCAGCGCTTGTCGGGGTCGGCCAGGCGGCTCTCCAGGCGCCGCTTCTGCTCGTCCCTGGAGATGTGGAGGAAGAACTTGAGCACCGTCACCCCGTCGGCGGTGAGGGCGTACTCGAACTGGTTGATGGCCTCGTACCGGGGCCGCCAGACCGACTCGGGGACCAGGTCCTTGACCCGGACGATGAGCACGTCCTCGTAGTGGGAGCGGTTGAAGATGTGGATCATGCCCTTGGGCGGGGCCTTGGAGTGGTAGCGCCAGAGGAAGTCGTGGGACGACTCCTCGTTGGAGGGGGCCTTGAACGACCACACCTGGCAGCCCTGGGGGTTGACGCCCTGGAACACGCCCTTGATGGTGCCGTCCTTGCCGCCGGTGTCCATCGCCTGGAGGACGATCAGCAGGCTCCGCTTCTGCTCGCCGTACAGCCGGCCCTGGAGGTCGGTGATGCGGTCGCGGTGCCGCTTGAGCTCGTCGTTGACGTCCTTCTTGCGCGCGTAGCCCTCGGACTCGTCGGGGTCGACGTCGGCCAGGCGCAGGCGGGTGCCCGGCTCGACCCTGAAGCGCGGGTAGTCGGGCGCCGGCGGCGGCTCGTCGACCACCGACCGCTCGGGATGGGTGACGTCGTTGGCCTGGTCGAGCACCTTGCCGGTCGCCGCCGTGGTGGCCGGCCGCCGCCTGGTGGCGCGGCTGGTCGCCTCCCCGCCGCGCCGGCTGGCCCGGGCCTTGGCCGCGCCGCGGCCGGTGGTGCCTCCGCTCCTGGTCCGCTCTGCCACTGGTGGCCCCCTTCGTCCGTTGGGTGACCACCGACCACTACCCGCCGAACCGGGACTCGAACGGTCCAGCTCGGCCGGCTACGAGGTCGGCTTGTCGGGCGGGCCCTCGTCGGCCGGGTCGGAGGCGGCCTGGTCGGCCTCGGACGGCGGGTGCCAGCGGGCGACCAGGGAGCGGGCCGCCCTGGCCTCGTCGAGCCGCCCGACCGGGGCGGTCACCGGCGCCTGGTGCAGCGGGTGGGCGTCGGCCTCGGCCTGGGCGGCGATCTCGAGCATGGCGTCGGCGAAGCTGTCCAGGGTCTCCAGGCTCTCGGTCTCGGTCGGCTCGACCATCAGGGCCTCCTCGACGATCAGCGGGAAGTAGACCGTCGGCGGGTGAAATCCCCTATCGATCAGCCCCTTGGCGACGTCGAGGCCGCGCGCCCCCTGGCCCTTCTGCTTGCGGGCCGAGAGCACGAACTCGTGCATCACCGGCCGCGACGGGTAGCCCAGCTGGTAGGCCGCGGACAGCCGCTCCAGCAGGTAGTTGGCGTTGAGCACGGCCCGCTCGGCCACCCCCCGGAGGCCGTCGCCGCCGTTGGCCAGCAGGTAGGCGAAGGCCCGGACCAGGATGCCGAAGTTGCCGTTCCAGCCGTGGACCCGCCCGATCGACCTCGGCCGGTCGGTGTCCCAGCGGTAGCCGTCCTCGCCCTTGACCACCACCGGGGCGGGCAGGAAGTCGACCAGGTGCTCGGCCACCACCAGGGGCCCGGCCCCGGGGCCGCCGCCCCCGTGGGGGGTGGCGAAGGTCTTGTGGAGGTTGAGGTGGACGACGTCGAAGCCCATGTCGCCCGGCCGGGCCTTGCCGAGGATGGCGTTGAAGTTGGCCCCGTCGTAGTAGAGCTGGCCCCCGACCCCGTGGACGAGCTCGGCCACCCGGGCGATGTTGCGCTCGAACAGGCCGAGGGTGTTGGGGTTGGTGATCATGAAGGCGGCCACGTCGGTGTCCAGCACCTTCTCCAGCGCGGCCAGGTCGACCAGGCCCTCGGGGCTGCTGGCCACGGTGGTGACCTCGAACCCGGCCAGCCGGACCGACGCCGGGTTGGTGCCGTGGGCGGCGTCGGGGATGACCACCCGGCGCCGCGGGTCGTTGCGGGCCTCGTGGTGGGCTCGGATGATCAGCAGCCCGGTCAGCTCGCCGTGGGCCCCGGCGGCCGGCTGGAAGGTGGCCGCGGCCAGCCCGGTCAGCTGGCACAGGGCGTGCTCAAGGCGGGCCAGCAGCTCCAGCGCCCCCTGGACCTGCTCGGCCGGCTGGGCCGGGTGGAGCCGCGCGAACCCGGGCAGGGCGGCCGCCGACTCGGCCACCTTGGGGTTGTACTTCATGGTGCACGACCCGAGCGGGTAGAACCCGAGGTCGACCGCGTAGTTGCGGTGGGCCAGCCGGGTGTAGTGCCGCACCAGGTCACGCTCGGA
>Ga0126306_10001694_pt1 | contig 11958 bp, 13 predicted proteins | sample Plot27_FD_92592 | JGI IMG/M metagenome (GOLD analysis project Ga0126306, IMG submission 92592) | Serpentine soil microbial communities from UC McLaughlin Reserve, CA, USA - Plot27 | ecosystem: Environmental > Terrestrial > Soil > Grasslands | place: USA: UC McLaughlin Reserve, Lake County...
GCGGGGTCAGCGCCCGTAGACCAGCTTCAGGAGCCGCGCGAGCAGCCGCGTGCGCTTCTCCGAGTACGGCAGCATGTGGAGGTCCTTCTTCATCGGCGCGAACTTCGTCACGAGGACGCTCTGCTTCTTCGTGTACTTGCGGATGCCGTCGGCCCCGTGGCGGGTGCCGAGGCCGGACTCCTTCCAGCCGCCCATCGGCAGCTCGAGCGCCACGTAGTTCACCTGCGCGTCGTTCACGGTCACGGAGCCCGCCTCGATCCGGCGCGCGAGCCGCTCACCCTTCGCGGCGTCCTTCGTCCACACGGATGCCTGCAGCCCGTATGGCGTGTCGTTGGCGAGCCGCACCGCCTCCTCGGCGTCGCGCACCTTCATGATCGGCACGGTCGGGCCGAACGTCTCCTCGCGCATGCACGCCATCGAGTGGTCCACGTCCACGAGCACGGTCGGCTCGAAGAAGTGCCCGTTCTCGTCGCGCCGCCCGCCGCCGGCCAGCACGCGCGCGCCCTTCTCCACCGCGTCGTTCACGTGCCGCTCCACGATGTCCGCCTGAGGCGGGCTGATCACGGCACCGAGGTCGACCGAGCCCGGGCCGCCCGGCGCGCTCTGGCGCAGCTCCCGCACCCGGTCAGTGACGAGCCGGACGAAGTCTTCGTAGATCGGCTCCTCCACGTACACGCGCTCGGTGGAGGTGCATGTCTGGCCCGCGTTCTGCATCGAGTAATGCACGGCGGCGTTCGCCGCGCGCTCCAGGGCTGCGTCCGCGCACACGATCATCGGGTCCTTGCCACCCAGCTCGAGCGCCACCGGAGTCAGCGTCCGCGCCGCGCGCTCCATCACCTTCCTGCCGGTCGCGGTCGAGCCGGTGAACATCACGAAGTCCACCTCGTCGATCAGCGCCTGCGCGGTCTCGCCGTAGCCCGGGACGACCTGGTACACGTCGTCGGGCAGGCCGCACTGGCGCAGCATCTCGCCCATCAGCATCGAGGTGAGCGGCGTGACCTCGGACGGCTTCAGCAGCACCGAGTTGCCCGCCATCATGGCTGGGATCGAGTCGCCGAAGGAGTTGGTGAGCGGGTAGTTCCACGGCCCGATCACTCCCACCACGCCGAGCGGCGCGTACCGGACAATCAGCTTGCGGCCCTTGACGAACGGTGACGCCGACCGCACCTTCTCCTCGGCGAGGTACTTCTCGGCATTCGCGGCCCAGAACCGGAACGCGGCCTCGGCGTAGCCGATCTCGGCGACCAGCGCCTCCTCGTACGCCTTGCCGGTCTCGGACTGAATCGTGTCGATCACCCGCCCCGCGTTGTCCGAGATCCACTTCTGACAGCGCTTCATCACCGCCGCACGGCCGTCGAAGCCGAGCGCCTCCCAGCCTGGCTGCGCTCGGCGGGCGCGCGCCGCGAGCGCGGCCACTTCCTCGGGCGGCACGACCGGGACGCTGGCGATCACCTTCCCGGTGGCGGGATTCTCGACGTCGATCGTGGTGCTGGTGGCTGCGGGGGCCTCTGTGACGGTCATCGTGACCTGAACGCTACCCGGTGGCGGTCACCCTGTTTGCGAAGGATCGGCACGGCGCGCAGCGCCTGGCGGCCCGCCATCGACAGCACGCGCGCCCCCCAGCCGCGCCACGCGGGCACCACGCGCACGAGCTTCCTCGAATCGAGCAGCGCGACCGTGTGCTCGGCCACCTCGTCCGCGGTGAGGAGCCTCGGCCCCGACCAGTTGATCGCCGCGGCCGGCTCGTGGTCGTGCTCGCGGAGCAGCGGCGTGTCGGCGGCGTCCGGGCACAGCGCGTGGACGGTGATCGGGATGCCCGCGTCGAGCAGGTCGCCCTGCAGCGAGCCGGTGAAGCCGAGCACGCCGTGCTTGGCCGCCGCGTACATTGATAGGCCGGGCACCGGCCCGAGCGCGGCCAGCGACGCGATGTTCACGATGTGGCGGTCTCCGCGACCGCCACGCATCGCGTCCACGGCGGCGAGGGAGCCCCAGATCACCCCGAGCAGGTCCACCTCGCAGGTGAGCCGCACGTCGTCGTCCGAGTGCTCCCACGCGGGCCCCGCCCGCATCACGCCGGCGTTGTTCACCCAGACCTCGAGCGGCCCGTGCTCGGCCGCGGCGCGAGCGGCGGCGCGGTGCTGCCCGGGGTCGCGCACATCGAGCTTCATCGAGTCCCCGCCGATCTCCTCGGCCACCGCCGCGACAGCCTCGGCGTCGACGTCCGTGGCGAGCACGAAGTGCCCGCGGCGCGCGAGCCGCGCCGCGATGGCGCGACCGAAGCCGCGCCCCGCTCCAGTGACCACCGCCACTCCCCGCATCGGGCGAGCTTATTCTGTGTGCCATGGCCATCGCGGAGGTGAACGGACAGAGGCTCTACTACGAGGTCCACGGCGAGGGCGAGCCACTGCTGTGCGTGGCGGGCATCACCTGCGACACGCTCGTGTGGATCCCGCAGGTCCAGGCGTTCTCGGCGGCGCATCGGACCGTCATCTTCGACAACCGCGACGCCGGCCAGTCGTCGATGGCCGAGGGCGAGTACGAGATCGCCGACATGGCGCGCGACGCGCTGGCGCTCGCCGACCATCTCGAGTTCGATACGTTCCACCTGCTCGGCGTGTCCATGGGCGGCGCGATCGCGCAGGAGATCGCAGTTCAGGCGCCGGAGCGCGTGCGCACCCTCACACTGGCCGTGACGTTCGTGTCCGGCGGGACGTACACGGCCCGGCTGGCTGCGGTCTGGAGCGCGCGCGTGGCGCAGGTGAGCCGCGAGCAGCACGTCGACGAGCTGATGCTGCTGAACCACTCCGAGGGCTTCTACGACCACCCCGAGATGATCGAGTTCATCCGCACCGCGATGCTGAACAACCCTCACCCTCAGCCGCCGGAGGCGTTCGCGCGCCAGCTCGCGGCGTCCAGCCGCCACGACGCGCGCGACCGGCTCGGCTCGCTCACGATGCCGACGCAGGTGATCGGCGGCGAACACGACATCCTCGTGCCCGTCTGGAAGTCGAAGGAGATCGCGGCGCTGATCCCCGGCTCGAAGCTGACGATCCTCTCCGGCGCCCCGCACGGCCTCTCGGTCGAGCGCGCCGAGGAGTTCAACGCCCTCGTGCTCGACTTCATCCGGGAGGCGGCCGCTACGCCTGCGGCGTAGCGATCGCGGTGACCGCGGCGTCCACGTCCTCGCGGACCGGCGCGGCGCGGCCGAACTCCACGATCTCGAGCACGCGCGACACCGGCCTTCCGGTCGGCGCCACCACCACGAGCTGCTGGCGGTGGCTGCCCACCCGGCGCGCGAGCCCGAACAGCATCGACACGCCACTCGAGTCCATGAAGTCGAGCCCGGACATGTCGACGACCACGCCGCGCGCCGAGCTCGGCACCGCCTCCGCGATCTTACGGCCGGTGGACTCGGCCACCGAGATGTCGAGCTCGCCCGTCAGGCGCGCGACGACAACGTCGTCCCGCTGCTCGATCTCCACCTGAGTCAAGTCGCTCATCAAGCGGCACCTCCCCGCCTACCAAGCCGGCGCCTGAGGCTAACCGTGGTTCCCTGCTCTCCCGGGTCTACCGAAACGGTATCCATCAGAGTCCGCATCAGGTCAAGACCCCTGCCGTGGTCGTCCTCACGCTCTCTGCGCCAGCTGCCGTGGTCGTGCACCGCGATGTGGATCTCGCCGCCCTCGCGCTGCCCCCAGACCTCGAATCGGGCGCCGTTCATGGTGCCCGCATGCTCGATCGCGTTCGTGGCCGCCTCGCCGCAGGCGGTCGTGATCTCGGCGATCTCGAGGTCGTCCGCGCCGGCGTGGGCCAGCCACCGGCGCAGCATGCTGCGGATCGGCGCGAGCGACTCCGGCTCCGCCGGGAACTCGGCGCTGAACTCCTCCGGCACCGGCAGGTTGAAGAGCGTCAGGAGCGCCACGTCGTCCGCGGCGCCGCGGGCCGGGACGAGCGTTGCGAGCAGGTGATCGAGCAGCCCCTGCGGGTTGTCCGGGGCGCCGCGCACCGCAGCCGTGAGGAGCTCGAGCCCGTGGTCGAGGTGCTCGCCGGGGCGCTCCACCAGGCCGTCCGTGTAGAGCAGGAGCGCGTCGCCCGGCTCGAGCCGCGCGGCGACCTCCTCGTACGTGGGGAACGGCAGCACCCCGAGCGGCACGGACGCCTGACCCTCGAGGAAGCGGGCCTCGCCGCGCGACATCACGAGCGGCGGCGGATGCCCGGCGTTCACCCAGCGGACAGTGCTCGCGGCGGGATCGACGATCAGGTACAGCATCGTCGCCATCTGGCTCTCCTCGGCCTCCGTCCACAGGAGCCGGTTGAGGCGCTCCACCACGCGGCCGCCGTCGTGTCCCTCGAGCGCGTAGGCCCTGAGCGCGCTGCGCAGCCGACCCACCATCGAGGCCCCGGCGAGCCCCTTGCCGGCCACGTCCCCCATGACGAGCCCCACCGCCCCGCCGGCGATCGGGATCACGTCGTACCAGTCGCCGCCCACCTCGGCCTCCGCCGCGGCCGGCAGGTAGCGCGCGGCCACCTCGAGCCCCGGGAGATCCGGAAGCCGGTCCGGCAGGAGGCTCCGCTGGAGCGTCTCGGCTATCCGGTGCTCGCGCTCGTACACGCGCGCGTGCGCGATCGCGAGGCCCACCCGCTCGGCGGCCAGGCGCAGCAGCGTGAGGGCCTCGCCGCCGAACTCCCGCGGCGGCTCGGCGCCGGCCACGAGCACTGCGGTCACCTCGTCCTCTGCCAGCAACGGCACTCCGATCAGAGCGTCGGACTGGGCGAGCATCGCCTCGCGGGACTCGGCCACCCAGATCGCGAACTCCTCACCCACCGCCTGGCCGGCGGGACTCGACGCGCCCACGCTGAGCCGGCCGCCATCGTCGGCCAGGTAGATGGTGGCCGCATCCGCGGCGAGCACCCCGCGCACCTGCGCCACGAGATCGCGGAGGATGCCCTCGAGGTTGCGGTGCGCCAGCGCGGCGTCCACGAGCGCCTGCATGCCGCCCACCACCTCCGCCACCCGCTCGGCCTCCGCGCGGGCGGCCTGCTCGCGCAGCAGCGCCTCGCGCTCTGCCTGCCGGCGCAGCCGCTCCGTCGTGTCCGTGATGAATCCGGAGGCGAACACCTCGCCGCCCGACTCGACCTTCGACACCGTGGCCTCCCCCGGGAAGCGCCGCCCGTCGCGGCGGATCAGCTCGACCTCATATGTCTCGGTGGCGAGCTGGCCGAGGCTGTCGAGCAGCTCCAGCCGCCGCGTGTCGTGCCGCTCGGCGTATTCCGGCGGCAGGATCAGCTCGCGCATCGTCCTGCCGACCGCCTCCTCCTTCGTCCATCCGAACATCCGCTCGGCGGCGGCGTTCCAGGTGGTGATGCAGCCGTGGCGGTCGAGCGTGATGAATGCGTCGGGTGCCGTGTCGAGCACCAGCCGCGTGCGCTCATCCGACTCGCGCAGCTCGCGCGCGTGGTGCTGGATGCCGCCGAGCAGGCGGGTGATCAGGATCCCTGCCACGGCGGGCGTGCCCACCGCGAGCAGCCAGTCCACGACCACCATGTCCGCTTCCTGAATCGCGAGCACGACGGCGTACGCGAATGCCAGGAACACCATCTGCGCGAGCGCCTCGCGCATCGGGAAGAAGTAGAAGCTGTACAGCGCGGTCCACGTGTAGAGGATCGGATACAGCGTGCTCGGGCCCGCGTAGTAGTTCGCGAGGCTGATGATCACGGTGCCGGCCGCGAGCACGGCGTGGATGTGCCAGTCGCGGAGCCGATCCGCCAGCGCCCAGAGGGTAGCGGCGATCGCGTACGCCATCCCGGCGAGGACGATCAGCGGCACGTCGCGGATCTCGTCGGCGTGCGGGAACGCGAGCGTCAGGAGCCCGAGCGTCGCACCGACCGCGAAGAGATAGGCGATCGAGCGCGCCTTGACGCGAACGTCGAATAGACCCGGGAGGTCGCTCACCCGAGGTAAGCCTAGAACCCGGCTCCGCCGCCTCGTGCCGACAATCTGGCCAGCGCCTCGTGGCACTCCACCACGCGCCGCTTCACCGGGTCCTCCTCCGACCGGTCGTGAACCAGGTCCCACGTCTTGTCCGCGATGTCGCGCGCGGTCTCGGCCGTGGCCTGCGCGCACAGCATGTCCACGAGCTTCAGCTCGAACGCGGACAGCTGCTCCGCGGGATCGCCGGGCGCCATGCGGGGCAGCGGCTCGGCGGTCGCCTCCTTCCACATCTGCGTCGCCATGACGAGCCGGTTGCGCAGCTCCATCTGGTCCACGGCGCGCAGGCTACCGGCGCACGCCGCGCCGGGCGGCGAGCCGCTCGAGCATGTGGAGCGGGTCGTGCGTCTTCCCGGTCGTGCCGCGGCCGTCGCGCACCTCGAAGTGCAGGTGGTCGCCCCAGCATGAGCCGGTGCAGCCCACCCTGCCCACGCGCTCGCCCATGCGCACGGCGTCGCCCACCTCGAATGGCGTGGGGCGCAGCATGTGCAGGTACACGAAGGTGTGCCGCGCCCTGGAGCTCCAGATGGCGATGTAGTTGCCGCGGCCGCCGTCGTCGCCGGTCTCCACCACCCGGCCGTCGCGGACCGCCACGAGCGGGGTGCCGGCCGGCGCGAAGACGTCCTGCCCCTCATGCATGTGGCCGCCCCTGAACGCCCCGAACCGGGCGTCGGCCTCGCCCCAGTCCACTTGGCCGCGCACCGGGAAGACGGCGTCGGGCCGCGCGGCCTTCTTGCTCTCGCGCTCGGCCATCCGGCTCGCGGCCTGGAAGGTCGGGGCGAGCGCGATCAGCGCGGCCACGGTGTAGAAGGACATCGCTGCGCGCCGGGCACCGCCCCCCGCTTGCGTAAGACGTACCTGCATCGACGGCCGCGGAGCGTACCGTTGCGCCATGTCGCGACTTCATCTGCTGCGTGTCTTCTGCGCCGAGGACGGCTCCGGCGGCAACCCTCTGGGCGTGTTCCTCGACGGCGCGGCGGTGCCGGAGGAGCGACGTCAGGCGGTGGCCGCGGACCTGGGGCTGAGCGAGACCGTGTTCGTGGACGACCCGGCCACCGGGGAGGTGCGGATCTTCACCCCGGCGGAGGAGCTCGATTTCGCCGGCCATCCGAGCGTTGGCACCGCGTGGCTGCTCGACGACGTCCAAGCCCTGCGAACGCTCGCCGGCGAGGTGCGCGTGTGGCGCGAGGGCGAGGACGTGTTCGTGACGGCGCGGCCCGAGTGGGGGCCGGCTCATGAGCTCATCCAGGTCGATTCGCCGGCGGACGTGGACGCTCTCGACGGCGCCCCCGCCAGCCATGACTTCGCCGCCGTGTGGGCGTGGATGGACGAGGAGGCGGGCACGCTTCGCGCTCGGGTGTTCCCCGTGGGCATCGGCATCCCGGAGGACGAGGCGACCGGATCCGCCGCCACGAAGTTCTGCGCTCACGCCGGCCGGCCCGTCGAGATCCGGCAGGGCCGCGGGTCCCGCATCGTCGCGCGCCCCGCCGGCGACGGCTGGGTCGAGATCGGCGGGCGCTGCGCGCTCGACGAGGTGCGCGACTACACGCTGCCCTGAGCGCCGCTCAGCTGCCGACCGGCGACGGGTCGGGCCGCACGATGACCGTGTCGGCCACCGGGATGATCTCGTCCGCCGGGAGGTCGGCCGCCTCCGCGTGGGCGCGGATCGCCTCGGGGCTGTCGGCCGCGTAGATGCACACCGTTCCGAGCCCGCCGGCGTCCTCCTGCAGCACGTAGCTGCGGATCCACTGCACGCCCGAGCCTTCCTTGTCGCCCTCGACGGTCGAGCGGGCCGCGGCTTCCTCGAGCTCGGCGCCGTCGCGCCAGCCGTTGCGCCGAAGGATCACGTACAGGTCCATCCGTTCCTCCTGTCCAGGGGCCAGAGCTTCCACCCTAACCGCGCGCGGTGCCCAGCGCATCCCGTCCGGGGCTCATGAATGCGATCGCGGGGCCGAGCCCCGCCTCCGCTCGCAGCGTGGCGATCCTGCGGCCGGGCTGGACCGCGTCGCGCGGCGCGCCGAGCAGGTCGCCGAGCGAGCGCGCCGTCCGGTCGAGGTCGTCCACCCCGAACGCAAGCCCCCACAGCCGCGCCGGTCCCGACGAGTCGCGAGCGACGCTCGAGCCCTTCGGCGCGAGCACCACCTCGAGGATCGGCTCGCCCGCGCGGAAGAACGCCTGCCGAGTGGATCCGCCCGGGGTCGGCGCGTCGCGCGTGCGGCGCAGGTCGAAGCCCTGCGACTCGAGCTCCGCGACGGTGCGGTCGAGGTCGGGCGTGAGCATCACGACGTGGTCGATCTGAACCACGCCGTTCGGGTGACGCCCCGCGGTGGCAGCCGCCCCGCCGTCATCCTCCGCCGGCGCGCCCTCGCCGAGCGCCCAGCCCACGATCCCGCGCCGCGCTCCCTTCCCGGTCAACCGCAGCCTCACACGCGACACGCGGCACTCGCCGTCGCCCACCCGGAACCCGGCGGCACTCCACGCGCCGGACTCGTCGGCGATCTCGAGCGCGTCGATGCTCGGCACGCCCCGGACGCTACCGGGCGCCCGATTCCTACTTGAGGCTCTTCAGCTGGCCCGGCGCGGTGGTCTTGGGGGCCGGGGCCGTCTCCGGAACCTCCAAAACGGGTGCGACCGGCTCCACCGGCACCATCGACCTCGGCGCCGGCGTGACCGGCTTCCCGCGCGGCTCCTTCGCCTGCCCGCCCGGCACGCCCCGGCCGCGCGGCTCCGCGGCCGTGCGGTTCGCTCGCCTGTCCTGCCCGAACCGGCGACCCCCGGCGGAGTTGTCGCCGGCGCGCGACTTCGATCCGGCATTCCCGTGCCGGTGCGAGCGCGCGGCGCGGCGCTCGGCGCCACGCTGTCCGTGGTTCCGCTCGCTCGACACCTGCTCGCCGTGCGTGCCGCTCGTGCGCACCGACTCGGGCCTGGGCGCCACCAGCGGAGGCGGCACGGTGTCGCGCACGCTGTCCGCCGCGGGGACCTGCTCCACCGCGCCGTCGCTCTGTCCCGCCTGCTCGACCGCGACCTCAGCGGCCACGACGCTGCCGCCGGCGAGCACGCCGACGACGGCGATCTTCGTGAGAGCGGCCGAGCCGAGCGCAAACCCACCGCCGGCGGTGGCGCCGGCCGCGGCACCGCCGGTGATCCCGGCGGCCCCCATCACGCTCGACTTCAGTCCCAGCGTGGGCACCACCGGAAGCGCCACGGCCAGCATCTGGCGCTGGCGGCGCACCTCGTCGCGGTAGGCGCTGCAGCCGGGGCAGTGGCGGAGGTGATGACGAAGCTCGTTCCGTCGCAGCGCGCCCCCGCGAAGCGTCGCGAGCTGCTCGCGGATCTCATGACACGGGGTCTCGCGCGCTGTACGGCGCTCGATCAGCGACGTGCGGGCGCGGAACACGATCCCCTTCACGCTCGCCACCTCGCAGCCCAGCACCTCGGCGACCTCGGCGTGCGAGAGCCCGGCAGCCTCCGCCAGGAGCAGTGCGGCGCGCTGTTCGTCGGGCAGCTCGCGCACGTCGGCGAGCAGCTCACGCAGCTCGGCGCGCTGCTCCACCTGCTCGCTGAGGCCCTCCGTCGGCAGCTCGTGCAGCTCGGCCGCCTGCTCGCGGCGTGCGCGGAGCACGGACACGCAGCGGTTCCGCGCGATCGTGTAGAGCCAGGCCTTGAGGGCGATGCTGCGATCGCTCGAGCGCTGGAGGTCGCGATACGCGGCGGCGAATGTGTGCTGGACGGCGTCCTCGGCCTCCTCGCGCGAGCCGAGCATGTGCCGGCTGAAGGCGAGAATGCCCGCGCCGTAGCGCTCGAAGGCCACCTCGAAGGCGAGCTCGTTGCCGCGCCGGATCTGGTCGACGAGGCGCTCGTCACCCGCCAGAGCGAGCAATCGCTTGGAGCGAAGGACCCGGACCGGAGCGCGGCTGGTGAGAATTCCGGCAGGCACGGCCTAAGGGTTGTACCCGTTTGCATCGCTCATAGGAACGCAATCGGCACGCGGAGGTTCGCACGTAACCCCCAAACCTTCGGTTTCGACCCGCGTTTCAGCACACATGAAGAAGATCACGCTAGTGGCAGGGCTCGCTCTGATCCTCGTCGTACCGGCTGTTTCAGTTGCGAAGCCGACACCCGACCGGGGCGACAAGCGCGCCGCGGCCAAGGAGTGCAAGACGCTTCGTGGCCAGACGGATGCGACGCGCGAGGCGTTCCGCACCCAGTTCCGCAACTTCGGAGCCTGTGTGAAGGCTCACGCGGCCGATGAGGCCAAGGAGGAGCAGAACGCGCACACCAACGCGGCGCGGGAGTGCCGCGAACAGCGGGGCACCACCACCGAGTCGCGCCAGGCGTTCAACGAGCTGTACGGCACGAACGAGAACGACAAGAACGCGTTCGGCAAGTGCGTCTCCCAGAAGGCCAAGGCGAAGGAGAAGGCTGCCGACGCCGAGGACCAGCAGGAGGCGACCGAGTTCAAGAACGCCGCCAAGGAGTGCGACGGCGAGCGCGGCGACACGGACGAGTCGCGCGCGGCGTTCGCCGAGCTGTACGGCACGAACGCGAACAACAAGAACGCGTTCGGCAAGTGCGTCTCGCAGAAGGCTCGCGAGAACCACGAGGAGAACGAGGGCGAGACTCCGCCCACCTCCTAGTCAGTCCCGCCGAAGGAACGGCACCGCGCCGAGGAGCTCTTGGGGAAGGGCCTCGGCGCGGTTGTCGTCCCGGCCCTGCATCGAGTCGGCCACGCACAGCGAGTTCAGGACCGACTCCAGCACCACCTCGCCCGCGGCCTCGAAGAGCTTCCGCATCGCGGCCGAGTCGTCGCGCAGGAACGTGATTTCGTCCGTCTCGCGCTCGACCCTGTGCGCCACCCGGTGAGCGGTGGAGAACGCGAGCACGTACTCGCCGCTCGCGTTCGCGCCGAAGCTGCCCGCCCGGCCGAGCCCGAAGGTCCCGCGTGAGGCGAGCCGGCGCAACTGCCGCTCGGACATCCGCGCATCCGTGGCCAGCACGATCATGATCGAGCCGCCCTGCGCCGGCGGCTCCGGGCCGGCGTCCGGCACGTCCGCGTCCGGACCCACGAGCAGGTGCAGGTCGCGCCGCGAGCCGTAGTTCGAGACGACCAGGCAGCCGAGCGTGTGGCCGTCCAGCGCGCGCGACGACGTGCCCACGCCGGCCTTGAAGCCGAAGCACGTCGTGCCCGTGCCGGCGCCCACGGCGCCCTCGCCGGTCTCCTCGGAGCTCGCGGCGGCGATTGCCTCGAGCGCGTGCTCGGGTCGTACCGCGAGCGCGCGGGCGTCCGACAGCCATCCGTCGAAGCACTCGCCGACGATCAGGTTCACCGTGTCGCGGTCCCGGGCGGCCTCCGGGTTCTGCTCGAGCAGGTGGCGCAGGCCTCCCTCCCACACGGCGCCCACCGCAAGCGTGTTCGTAAGCAGGATCGGGCTCTCGACCGTGCCGAGCTCAGCAAGCTGCGTGAGCCCCGCCGCCTTGCCGTAGGCGTTCACCGCGTGGTACGCGCCGAGCACCTTCTCCTCGTAGACGTTCCCGCCGTGGGGCAGGATCGCCGTGACGCCGGTGCGGAGCCGGTCGCCCTCGATCATCGTGCGGTGGCCCACCAGCACGCCCGGCACGTCCACGATCGCGTTGAGCGCGCCGGGCGCGAAGCGGCCGACGGCATAACCGAGCTCACGAACCCGTTCACGCACCGGTTGGGAGCTTAAGGCGCCTAAAAAAAGGGAAACAGCCTTGGCGAGAACCCGACGCTAGGAAAGGAGTCCCGTGTATATCGGTATCGGAACGATCCTGCTCATCATCCTGATCATCCTCCTGATCGCGTTCGTGTTCTAACGCGGGAGGATGCTGCTGCTGGCGACGCCGGGGTGCCTGCGCGCCCAGCGTCGCTCCGCAGTGCGCCGCTTCGCCCTGCGGATCTTCTGACGCCGGCTCACGCGGGTGCTCGTCGCCGTGCTGACCCCGCTCCC
>Ga0126306_10001695_pt1 | contig 11954 bp, 11 predicted proteins | sample Plot27_FD_92592 | JGI IMG/M metagenome (GOLD analysis project Ga0126306, IMG submission 92592) | Serpentine soil microbial communities from UC McLaughlin Reserve, CA, USA - Plot27 | ecosystem: Environmental > Terrestrial > Soil > Grasslands | place: USA: UC McLaughlin Reserve, Lake County...
CGAGCCCTACGCATCGGCCAAGACGGTGTTCTGGATCGTCGACAACGGCTCAAGCCACGCCGGCCAGCGCTCTATCAGCCGGCTCGAGGACGCCTACGAGAACGCGCGCCTGATCCACCTGCCGATCTACGCCTCATGGCTGAACCAGATCGAGATCTACTTCTCGATCCTGCAGCGCAAGGCGCTCACGCCCAACGACTTCGCCGACCTCGACGCGCTCGTCGCCCGCATCCAAGCGTTCGAGGACCACTACCGCCAGATCGCCAAGCCGTTCGACTGGAGCTTTACCCGCGCCGACCTCGACGCCCTGCTCGCCAGGCTCGCCAGCCGCGAGCCACAACCGCGCATCGCCGCCTGACGCTACGCCGCCAACAGCACGCCCGCCGGCGTCCGCGCGACCCCGGCGCGCACCGCGACCGCCTGGATCACACTCGCCCCCAACAACTGCCGCGACCCGCTGGCCAGATCAATCAGCGCGACCGCCGCCAGCAGCCGACCACACCTGCCCGCATCGCGCATCGCGATCACCGCCCGCCCAAGCCGCGCACGCTCCAACGGCGTGTCGAGCTCATCAAACACCTCGCCGATCACCGCGTCGCCAGCGAGCTCGTCGTCCTCGGCGATCGCCTCACACAACCGCCCCAGCGCCGGCGAGAGCAACTTCGGAAGCTCGACCTGCAACGACAAATCCAAACACGGCAGATCAACCAGCTCGGCGAGCAACATCGCGAACTCACGCTCGCTCAACGCCCCCGCCGACCCCGCGACCTCCCGCGCCGCGCTCCGCAAGAACCCCACCGCCAAACTCTCCTGCGACGGCCCACGCGCGACCCCGCAGCACCGCTTGACCTTCAGACCACTCCCGCACCCACACGCCTCATTGCGACCGATCTTCGCCATCGCCGCATCGTCGCGCCAGCACCGGTCAGAACCCCGCCGATAACCCGGCGGACTAACGGACGGGCCTACTAGGTTCGCCGAATGACCGAGCAGGCCGTCGAGCTCTTCGAGAGCGTCGACGCGGAGGAGCCTGCATTCGCCGCGTCCATCGCTCGCCTAACGGAGGAGCTCAAAGCGCTGGGCTAACCCGGACGCCTCAGCGCTCGCGGATGCCCAGCAGCGACGGTCAAGGTACCCACGCGGTACCGGAGGGTGCCGAAACCTGCCGATGCATGCGGGCGGATGCTGAAACCGGATTCCCGCGTGTAAGCAGCGACTTTGGCTTCCCGCGGCGCGTTCGAGGACACGGCCGGACTTCGATGGTAAGGAAGGGGTCGACGGTTCGAGTCCGTCAGAGGGCTTCGGAAACCGCGCCACAGAGTGGTTCTCTCGTTTTCGGAGCGGCTTCGGTGACCACTTCCTGTCACAGCGGAAGGGGTCGCCGGTGAAGAGCGTCAACGGCGGCCTGCCTGTTGATCGCCCGTACGGCGCCAGGTCAGCGGCGTCGTTCCAGCGACAGATTGTCCGCTGCGCGCTCACCCGGGTACCCAATGGGCAACGCGCGCCGTCGAGGACGGCTTCGTGTCCCGTCTCGTAACCGGAAGCGATCAGGGAACTCGCTCTAGCCCCGCGGCGGCACTGAACCCGGTGATAGCCGGACGAACGCGGCGAACGGATCAAGGAGCGAGAGACGCTCAGATAGCTGTGGGCGGGTGGCGGTGCTGCAGCGGTTCGCGCTACTGGCGATCGTCATCGTGGACCGCCGAAGCGTCGCCCGGACCGGATCGGGTCGTCGGGTAGCCGAGCGTGATCCAGTCGTGGATGCCGCCGCGGTAGTAGAGGATCGCGGCGGGCGGGTAGCCGGCATCGAGGAGCCTGCGGATCGCGTCGGGGGTGGCGGTGCATTGCGGGCCGTTGCAGAAGAACGCGGTTGGTGCGCTCGGGTCGAGCTCTTGGAGGTGATCGACGATCTGCGGATGCGGGATCCGGCGCGCGCCGGGGATCGTGGCTTCGCGATCGAAGTCCGGCTGGCGGGTATCGATCACGGGCATGCCTCTGTGCATGTGGTCCACCAGCTCGAGCTCGCCGATCGTCCGCACGCCTGGCGCGATCTCGATCGGCTGAACGATGCCCCAAGTGGTGTCGACCCGAGCGAGGCCGTCGCCCAGCGGTCGCGGCACCCTGCAGGGGTCGTGGCGGCGCGGCATCCGCTCGAGGTTCTGTGATCTAGGCGCGTCTGTGGACACGGCTAGCGTCCCAGCAGGTGCTCGTCGAAGAAGCCGATGACGCGGCGTTCGTACTCGGCCGGTGCCGCGGAAATGCCGTCTGTGTGCGCGGCGCCGTCGATCTCCCACAGCGTCGCCGTGGCGCCACCGGCAGCGCGATAGGCGCGGTTGAGCGACTCGTCGGGGTTGCCCTGCATCCCCCGGATCAGGAGTACCGGTCGGGGCGCGATCCGTGGCATCAGGTCGGCGAGGTCGGTCGGCGGCAGGTGGTCGGAGAGAACGACGCCGGCGGCGGTCTCCATCGTGATCGGCGCGATCCAGCGCAGCGGCTCCGGCGGCGCGCCGGGCATGTGCCTCTGCTCGGCGGCCGAGCGCAAGCCGGCGCCTTCGGAGACCACGGCGCTCAGGCCCGGGTCGTGCGCCGCGGTCTGCAGCAGCATCTCGCCGCCGACGGACAGGCCGAGGCCACCGATGCGGTCGTTGCGGACGTCGGGGCGGGCGCGCAGGTAGGCGACGGCCGCCCGCAGGTCGGGCTCGCCGCCCCAGCCGCGGGCGTTGAAGTCGCCGTCGCTTTGGCCCTCGCCGCGGCGGTCGAGCAGCAGGGCGCCGTAGCCGTGCCGCACGAGCATGCGCGCGTGCCGGATGTGGCCGCTGCGGCCCGGGAACGCGATCACAGCTGCGCCGTTGCGCGATGGCACGTACCAGCCGGCGAGCTGGAGCCCGTCGCGGGTCGTCAGGGTGACGTTCGCATACGGGCGTCCGAGATCGGCGTCCTTGACGGGCGCGCGGGCCTTGTGGTTGGCGACGATCGCGAAGGCGACCGGCATGACCAGGAAGAGCACCGCGGCCGCGGCGATCGCCCCGAGGAGCCCGCCCCGCGCGTAGCGCCGCCACGGGCGCTCGTCCAGCCGGCGGGAGCGCCAGACCACCGTCGCCCCGAGCACCGCCAGCGTGGCGCCCGCGATGCCGCAGACGATCGCCGTGACATCGTCGCCGGCAAGGCGGTCGACGGCGACGTGGCGGACACCGTCTACCACGCCGGCGACGATCATCAGCGAACCGGCCGTCAGCGCGGCGACGCTGCGGGCCCCCGCTCGCAGCCGTGGGTAGACGACGGCCAGCGGCACCGCGAGTGCGACCGGGACCAGCCCACTGGCGAGATGGTCGCCCACGGACGTGCCGGGCTCGCGGTGCCCGAACGCGTCGTCGAGCACCCACAGGGCAGCGGCCGCGGTCGCAACCCGGAACACGAGCGTCTCAGCGCGCCCAGCCGCGCGCCGTTCGCTCGTCGCAGCGACGTCGCCGCGAGGCGCGGCGTGTTGGACGCGTCGGGACTGTCGGTGCGCGACGGGCGCTTCCAGCTGTGGCATGCCCCCTGACCACCTTCAGATCGCGGACGCAGGGATGCGATCAGGCTCGCATCGACCGGCGATCGACGCATCGGTGCAGAACGCCCTCGTGGATCACGGGTTGCTACCGAATCGCAAACCGACGTTTACCACTACACAACGACATGGTTGTGATGTGCTCGCTGCAGGTCCATGCCCGAGACCCCGCCAATTCCTCACCCGAGCGTTTCCCGCAGGGCGCCGGTCAGGGCAACCTGACGTAGCCGTTGCGCGTCTTCCAGAGGAAGTACTTCTCGAACGCGAGCTTGGCGGCGTGCGACTGCGGGCCGGGGATCATCACTCCGTGCTTGCGCGGGGGCAGCATGTGGTCGGCGAGGATGATCACGCCGTTGTTGCCGGCATCCATGATGCAGACGGCCGGGATGTCGCCGAAGTTCTCCTCCCTGGTCGGCTGCTCGCCGCGGATCTGGGCGGCGATGTTGTCGGCCGCGACGCGCGCCATCGTCTCAGCGGGGAAGCCGGTCTTGGGCACGCCGACCGCGTTCGCGCTCTGCCACGGCGCGTCGACGGCCGTCGCGATGCCAACCGCGTAGACGTTCGCGTGCGCGGGCGTCTGATAGGTGTCCTTGACGTCGACGAACCCCTTGGCGTTTCCAAGCTCGGAGCGCTTGATGACGTCGGCGCCGATGAACGGCGGGACGACCATCGCGTATTTGAACGGCATGGTCCTGCCGTCGGCGAGGATGATCTCGCCGGGCGCGATCTCCTTGGTCGCGACGTCGAAGACGCCGTCGATCTTCTGGCGCTTGAAGAACATGCCGAGCAGCTTCTCGCCGCCGGGTAGGCCGCCGATCCCGAAGTGGCCCGGGAACGGCTCGGCGCTCACATAGCTCAGCGGCACCTTGAGCTTGTGCTTCCTGAGGTGGTAGGCCACGTTGAAGACGAACTCGTAGGCGGCGCCGAAGCAGGCCGCGCCCTGGGTCGCTGCCACGACCACTGGCCCGGGGTCGTTCAGGAAGCGCGCCCAGCCCTCGGCGGCGTCGACCGCCCCGTCCAGGTCGGTGATCCAGTGCGCATTGCCGCCGGGTCCCAGGCCCGGGACGACGTCGAAGTCGTTCCGGTATCCGGTGGCGATCACGAGGTAGTCGTAGTCGTGGGCGCCCCGCGACGTCTCGACCCGCTGTGACGCCGCGTCGATCGCGGTGGCCTCGCCGTGGACGAACTCGACTCCGTGGGACTCGAACGTCCTGGCGACCGGGAACGTCACGTTGCCCGCCGTTCGCTTGCCGAACGGGATCCAGATCAGCGAGGGGTTGAACAGGAACCGGTCGGACTTCGAGACGACCATGACGTCGACGTCTCCTCCCAGCTCGTACTTGACGCTGAGCGCCGCGGTCAGGCCCGCGAAATTGCCGCCGAGCACCAGGACGCGCGGAGTGGCCATCTCCTACCTCGCTTTATGTTGTGAGTGCGGGCGAAGATCGTCCGGATCGCCGAGCATGACGGCGACGATGCGGTCGGCGTGCGCGGGGACGCCGTCGAGGAACACTTGCAGTGCGGCGCCGCGTGCGAACTGCAGGACGTTGCGGAGGGCGAGCGCTCCGCTGTGGTCGAGCCGCCCGACGCCGTCGAGGTGGATCACGAGCCTGGATGCGTGCGGCTGCTCGGCGAGCAGGCGAACAAGGCGGTCCTCGAGTCCGGGGGCGGTGCCGAACCAGACGACGCCGCGGGGATGAAGGTGCAACGTGTCCCCGTGTGCGGCGACGTCGATGTCGAGGCGCAGCTCGCGCCAGAGGTGGACGGCGACGGCAAGCGCAACGCCGGCGATGACGCCGCGCTCGACGTGCGGGGCGAGCGCCAGCGTGAGCGCGAACGTCGCTGCCGCGACGGCGAACTGCGGGCGGGACGCGGGCCAGAGCGCGACGATCGGTTGCAGTCGGATCATCGGCGCCACGGCCACGATCACCACGGCGGCGAGGACGGCGGTCGGGATCGAGGACACGATTCCGGCGAACGGCAGCAGCGCGAGCACTGCCAGGCCGGTCACGGCGCCGCTCCAGCGCGTTCGTCCACCGGCCGTCCGCGCGAGGGCGCTGCGCGAGAACGAGCCGCCGACCGGGAAGCCGCCGGTGAGCCCGGCGGCGACGTTCGCGGCGCCCTGGCTGACGAACTCCCGGTCGGGGTCCCACGAGCGCCGATCCTGGGCGGCGAGCGTGCGGGCGACGGACGCAGGCTCCGCGAAGCCGATCAGCGCTATCACGGTCCCCGGCAGCAGCAGCGAGGCGGCGTCGCGCCACGGCAGGTCGAGGCTGACCGGCGGCAGCCCGGCCGGCACGTCGCCGACCGTCGGCCCGCCGTAGTACATCAGCTCGGTGGCGAGCATGCCGAACGCGACGGCGACGAGCACGCCGGGAAAGAGCGGGCTCACCCGCGCGCCGAGCTTCATTGCGGCGGCTGTTGCGGCGCTGATCATCAGCGCCGCGACGCTCCACTCGCCGGGATGGGCGAGCGCGGACGCGGCGCCGGCGATGATGCCGTCGTCGCCCGTCGCGCCCAGCGCCGCCGGCAGCTGCGATGCCACGATCAGGGTGGTCGCTGCGGGCACGAACCCGAGCAGCACGGCGCTCGACATCAGGTAGGCGATCGCGCCGGCCCGCAGCAGGCCGATCGCGACCCGCACCACGCCGACGATCAGCGCCAGCAGCAGACCGAGCTGGACGTACTCGGGGCTCGCCGGTGTCGCCAGCGCCGACAGCGCGGCGAAGCTGAGCAGCGCGGTGAGCGCCGTCGGGCCGGTCTGCAGATGCGGCGAGGACGCGATCAGCGCCGCCGCGAGCGGCGGGACGGCAGCGGCGTACAACCCGCGGTGCGCGGGCATGCCCGCGAGCTGCGCGTACGCCAGACCCTGCGGAATGACGACGAGCGCGGCGCTCAGCCCGGCGACGATGTCGCCGAGCTCGATGCCGAGCCTCCGGCCGCGCGCGATCCGGATGGCCTGCGCGGCGGTCAGGGCCTACACCCTCGCCCGCTCGCGCTCGACCGGATAGCCGCGCTCGAGCCAGTCGACCATGCCGCCCATGACCAGCCGCGCGTCGCGGCCGACGTGCTGCAGCATCGCGGCGACGGCGGCGCTGCGGGTCTGGTCGCCGCAGACGACGGCGATCGGCCGGTCCGCCGGCAGCTCGTCGACCCGCGCCCACGCTTCGGTCGACGGCAGCAGCCGTGCGCCGGGGACGTGTCCGTGGCGGAACTCGAACGGCTCGCGTACGTCGAGCACCTCGAGCTCGTCGAGCCGGACATGGAGCTCATCGACGTCGAGCAGCGGCAGCTCGGCGGTCGGCCGGCCCGCGGCCTTCCACGCCGCGAGGCCGCCCTCGAGCCTGCCGGCGATGCGAAAGCCCGCGCCCGCGAGCAGCTCGACCGCGACGCGGGCGATCGGCTCCGGCTCGGCGTGGACGACCAGCGGGACCTCGCGCGGGAGCACGAGCTCTGCGCGATCGGCGAGGTCGGCGCGGTTGAATTGCATGGTCAGCGCGCCGGGGAGGTGCTCGCGCGCGAACGGCCGAGGGGCGCGCAGGTCGAGCACCACGGCGCCCTCGGCGACGGCCGCGGCGACCTCGTCGGGGGTCACCGGACCGCCTGCGTCAGCCCGAGGTTGATCGACTTGATGCGCCGGTAGTCGTCCGGGAACGGCTTGGCCGTCTCGCGCACGAAGCGCGCGAACGCCTCGGCGTCGGGCTGGCGCAGCGCGAGGTTGAAGCGTCGCTCGAAGCCGATCGTCGACGCCGGCTTGCCGCTCATGTTCACGCCGCCGCAGGTCGAGCCGCCGTAGTGATTGGGGAACACCTCGACGTGGTCGGGCAGCGTGAACAGTCGGTCGTGGATCGAGGCGAACTGGGTGGCCGCCCGCTCGCCTTCGTCCATCACGTCGAGCGCCTGGTCGCCGACGAGCAGGTCGGGGCGGCCGACGTCGCCGACGAACAGCGAGTCGCCTGTCAGGACGCACCACGGCTCGTCGGCCCGGGCGTGGTCGATCACGAGGAAGGCGCAGTGCTCGGGGGTGTGGCCGGGAGTGTGCAGCGCGGTGATCTCGACCTGGCCGACGCGGATCGACTCGCCGTCGGTCAATGGGGCGAAGTCGTAGCGGACGAGCCCACGCGCGGCCTCGTGCAGGCGATGCGGCGCGCCGGTCACGTCGGCCAGTTCGCGCGCGCACGAGACGAAGTCGGCGTGCACGTGGGTCTCGAGCACGGCGATGACGTCCAGGCCGAGGTCGGCGGCCTCGAGGACGTAGAAGTCGGCGCCGAGGTCGGCGATCGGATCGACCACGACGCCCTCGCGGGCGCGTGGGCATCCGAGGATGTAGGACGCCTGCGCGAGCGGTTCGTGTCGGATCTGCTTGAAGATCACGCGTCCTCGCCTCCCTTGCGCAGCAGGTAGATGTAGACGCCGTCCTCTACGCGCTGCTCGAGCAGGTCGGTCCCGGTGTCCGCCGCCCACGCGGGGACGTCCGCGAGCGAGCCGCGATCGGCGGCCAGCAGCTGGAGCACGTAGCCGGCCGGCTTGCCCCGCATCGCCTTGGCCGCGTTGAGCACGGGCATCGGGCAGACCTGGCCGCGCGCGTCGAGCACGCTGTCGGCGGCCGGGATCGTCTCGTCGGTCATGTCGGGTCTTCCTCGCTCAGATGAACAGCGTGACGTGGCCCTGGCGGGCCGTGGACAGGAATGCGGCGGCGCCACCGAACTCGACGCCGTCGATGAAGTCGCGCTCCTCGTAGCCGAAGACCTCCATCGTCATCTGGCAGGCGATCAGCCGGACGCCGGACTCGCGGGCGGCGTCGAGCAGCTCGCCGATCGTCGCGACGTTGTTGCCGGCGAAGCGCCGCTTCATCATTGCCGTGGCGGCGGGGACCATGCCCGGCATCGCGGTCAGCAGGTCAGGGACGCGGACGGGCATCGGCATCGCGGGGTTGCCGACCGGATCGACCTTGAGCTTGCGCTCGAAGTCGCGGTGGATGACGTTGAGGCCGTAGAAGGTGAAGAACACTGAGGTCTCCATCCCGGCCGCGGCCGCGGTGGTCGAGAGGATCAGCGGCGGGTAGGCCCAGTCGAGCGTTCCCTTGGACGCGATGAACGCCGCCCTGCGCGTCGCCCGCTCGCGCGCGAGCGCCTTGCGGACCTCCTCTTGCACGAGCGCGCGGACCTCCTCGGCCGCGATCGCGGGAGCCGACGTCTCATCCAGCATGGAGCACCTCCGTCGTGATCGCCGCTCGCGCGGCGCCGAGCACGTCGGCGGTCGCGGCGGCCCGGTCCTTCCAGTGCGCGGCGGCGGCCGGTCCGGCGACCGCCGCCGGGCGGAGCGCGGCGCGCTCCGCCTCGTCTTGAAGCCAGCACAGCGTCCTCGCCGGGTCCTGGGCGAGCAGGTGGCACAGCATGTAGCGGCGTTCGGCGATGCGCGCGCCGATGCCGAGCTCACGTGCCGCGCGCGCGAGGTCGTCGCGCACCAGCACGAGGCCACTGCGGGCGGGGGCGAGCAGGGCCTCGAGGAACGCCGTGCCGCCCGTGCGCTGCGGGGGCTCCAGCGGCGGCGCGGCGCGCAGGTGCGCCGGCGGCGGCTCACCGCCGTCGAGCAGCGCCGCCGCCTCGAGGCGCAGCGCGTCGGCAAGCAGCTCGCCCCAGGCCGCGTAGCTCGGCGGCGCGATCTCTGCGAGCTTGGCCAGCCACGGGTCCAGCCAGGACAGCAGGTGCTCGTGCAGCAGCGCGGCGCGCGCCTGCCGGCGCAGCGCCGCATGCGCGGCGGCGGCCTGCGCGCGCTCGTCGTCGGCGAGCGCAGCGTAGAGCGCGAGCAGCGCCGCGAGGTGGTCGGGCTCCGCGGGCGGAACGAGCCCGAGCGCGCGCCAGAACCCGGCGATGCGGTCGCGCGCCTCGCCGCCGATCATGCCCTCCGCTCCGACGTAGACCGACGCGTATGGCATGAGCTGCAGGCCGAGCAGGTCCGTGTGGTCCGCGGCAGACGGTGCCGGCAGTTCGAGCGCGACGGCGATCCGCGCCTGGTCGGGCCCGGGCGGCTCGGACAGCGCGGCGAGCGCGCGCAGCAGCTCCATCACCGCGACTCCGCGGTTTCGTGGACCGGCAGGCGGTACGTCTCGCGCGCGGGCTTGAGCGGGCGCAGCAGCCAGTACGGCCGCCGAGTGCCGTCCGGAGACACCTGCCCGGCCGGCCGGCACTCCTGCAGCCAGCGCTCGTAGGCCGCGTGCGCGGCCGCGGTGTCGACCGCGATGTCGCCCAGCCGGTCCTCGGGCTGGGCCGGCTTCACGCGCACGGCCTGGTGCCAGCAGTGCATGCCGGAGATCGGGTCGGGGTGGACCGCGAACGTGAGGTTCTGGTGAACACCGACGTCGGTCCACCAGATGCGGCGCGTGTCCGGGTCGGAGGACTCGAACGGAGCCACGCCACGCCGCCGGCGCATCGACCAGCCGCTCGGGTCCCGCTGCAGGTCGACCGTGGCCATCGACTGGCGCTGGCCCGTCTCGCCGGGCTTCCAGCGACCCATGTGGTGGCTGCACGCGACGACGCCGGGGCGAATGCCCTCGGTGACCCACGCCCGCGCCACGAAGTGGCCGATCTCGGTCTCGACGCGGACGAGGTCGCCCGTGCGCAGGCCCTGCGGCTCGGCGTCGCGCGGATGGATCCACACCGGGTTGGTGTGGGCGATCTCGTCGAGCCACTTTGCGTTCGCGCTGCGCGTGTGGATCTGCACCGGCACGCGGAACGTCGAGATCAGCACCATCTCACCCGGCCGCAGGCGCTGCGGGTGGACGTGACTGTGGATGTACGTCGGGACGGCGTACTCCGGCCAGCCCCAGTCCGCGAGCGTCGCCGAGTAGAACTCGAGCCGGCCGCTCGGCGTCGGGAAGCCGCGCCGCACATCGCCGTCGACGAGCACGCCGGCCGGCCGGCGCCCATCGTCGTCCGGGTCCGGGGTCGGCTCGGGGACGACGTTCGGCGACTGCGGCTTCGGGGCGCGCGTGTACACGCGCCCGCGCGGGCCCAGCCGCACGTCCGCGAGCTCGCAGGAGGGCACCGGCTCCTCGTGACGGGGGCCCACGCCGCGCGCGACCTCGAACGCGCCATAGCGGCGCATGTACTCCAGAGGCGTCAGCCCCTCGGCGGCGGCCCGCTCGGGCAGCCCGGGGACCGAGTGCTCGAACATCCAGGCGTAGTACTCGTCGACGCCAAGCTTCTCGCCCGGGCGCTCGCGCGACTCGTAGAAGCGGCGGATCCCGAGCGCGCCGTCCGGGTCGATGCGCCAGCTCAGCTCGATCCAGAGCTCGTTCTCCTCCCACACCTCGCCGGGGTTGACCTCGCGCGTATCGCGCACGCGCTCGCCCAGCCGCTCACGCGCGGCGCGCAGCACCGGCTGGCGGAACCCCACCCACTGGCCGTCGTACTGCTCGTAGGAGTGCACGTCGTGGCGCTCCGACGCGTGGCCCATCGGGAGCACGTAGTCGGCGAAGAAGGCGGTCTCGCTCCACGTCGGCGTCAGCGCCACGTGCAGGCCGACGAGCCGCTCGTCCGTGAGCACCTCGACCCAGGAGAACCCGTCGGGGTTCGTCCAGACGGGGTTGTAGACGCGCGTGAAGTAGACGTCGAGCCGGCCGCGCCCGTCCTTGAGCAAATGCGGCAGCAGGAACGACATCTCGTTCATGGCGAGCGGGTACTCCTGCGGCCACGTCAGCTCGTTCCAGCTATCTGGATGGCCGGGGACCTCGATCGGGCGCGGGACGAACTTGTTCCAGGAGTTCGGGAACACGCCGCCCTCGGCGCCGACCGCGCCGAGCAGCGCGTTGAGCAGGAACAGGCAGCGCGACACCTGCCAGCCGCCGAGGTTGCCGGCGGCCGCCGAGCGCCACGTGTGCGTCGAGAGCGCCGTGCCGGCGCCGGCCACGAGCTCGGCGACCTTCCGCAGCGTGGAGGCCGGCACACCCGACTCGCGCTCCGCGTACTCGAACGTGTAGCCGGCGTAGAGGTCGCGCAGGAGGGCCTCGAAGCGCTCGAACGTCGGCTCGGCGTCGGGGTGCTCGCGCTCGAGGTACTGCTCCCAGTTCCACCAGCGGCGCATGAACTCGCGGTCGTGGCGGTCGGTCGAGACGATGTGGCCGGCGATCGCCAGCAGGATCGCCGCCTCGCTGCCGGGGATCGGCGCCAACCAGTGGTCGGCGTGCGTGGCGGTGTTCGAGAGGCGCGTGTCGAAGACGATCAGCTTGGCGCCGCGCTCGCGCGCCTCGGTCACGCGCTGCGCGTGCGGGTTGAAGTAGTGCCCGGACTCGAGGTGCGAGGAGATCAGCAGGATCACCTCGGCGTGCGCGTGGTCGGGGCTCGGCCGGTCGAGCCCCATCCACCAGTGGTAGCCGGCCCGCCCGCCGCTCGAGCAGATGTTC
>Ga0126306_10001696_pt1 | contig 11947 bp, 9 predicted proteins | sample Plot27_FD_92592 | JGI IMG/M metagenome (GOLD analysis project Ga0126306, IMG submission 92592) | Serpentine soil microbial communities from UC McLaughlin Reserve, CA, USA - Plot27 | ecosystem: Environmental > Terrestrial > Soil > Grasslands | place: USA: UC McLaughlin Reserve, Lake County...
CGACGAGGCAGCCCTCCGCGACGTACTGACGGGTCAGAGCAATGGGAACGGCGACCGCGTCGACGCTGCGGGCTCGTTCTCGGTGACGGTTCCCGCCCATCGCGACGAGCCGCTGCTGGAGGCGACGGTGTCGCAACTCGTGAAGGGCGGCGACGATCGCCCCTCCGAGGTAATCATCGTCGTCGCCACTGACGACCCTGGGACACGCGCGGCGGCCGAACGGGTGGCCCACCGCCACCGGCACCTCGTCAACGTGGTCGCCCGAGCCGCGCTCATCGACCCGATGACCGGCCGAGCGGCGAAGCAGGTGGCGAGGCACATTGGAGCCCGACTGCCGTACCGGGCGCTCGGCCGCCTCCTCGCAGTCGTCGCCGCCGCGGCCGCGGCGGCGGTGGCGATCAGCACGGGCTCGCCCCTCTACCTGCTCTACATCAGCGTCTCGTTCGTGCTGGCAGCGATCGCCTGGACCACGCTCGTCTGGATGGTGTACGCATGGCGGACGCCTGCGGCTCTCCTCGAGAGCGGCCTGAGCGGCACGGCTCTCGCGGCGGCGCACTCGTTCTCGTTGATAGTTCCCGCTCGCCACGAAGAGGTCGTGCTCGAGGCGACTCTCACCCGGCTCATGGCGAGCGACCATCCGGCTTTCGAGGTGCTCGTCGTCGTCGGAGACGACGACCCCTTGACGCGCGAGGTCGCCGAACGGGTGGCCGGCCGCCACCCCGACCGCCTGAGGGTGGTAGTCGATGCGAGCTGGCCAAAGAACAAGCCCAAGGCCCTGAACGCGGCGCTCCCGTACTGTTCGGGCGCGATAACGGGTGTGTTCGACGCCGAGGACGACGTGCACCCAGCGCTGCTTCAGCGAGTCGACCAGTGCTTGCAGAGGACGGATGCGGACGTCGTGCAGGCGGGCGTCCAGCTGATGAACTTTCGCTCCAGCTGGCTGACCGTCCGAAACGTCCTCGAGTACTACTTCTGGTTCCGCAGCAGGCTTCACTTCCACGCTCGACAGGGCTTCATTCCGCTGGGCGGGAACACCGTCTTCATCCGCACGAACCTGCTCCGTGACGTGTCGGGATGGGACGCGGATTGCCTGGCCGAGGACTGCGAGCTCGGCGTGCGACTGAGCGCGCTCGGTGCCCGCACAGCCGTCTTCTACGAGCCGGGCCTCGTGACGCGGGAGGAGTGCCCGCCGACGCTCGGCGCCTTCGCCCGCCAGCGAACCCGCTGGAACCAGGGATACCTTCAGACGCTCTCGAAGGGCTATTGGCGACGGTTGCCGCTCCGCCAGCGCGTGCTCGGCGTCTACACATTGGCGATGCCGTACCTCATGGCCGCCATCTGGCTGACCATCCCGCTGGCGATAGCAACCGCGGTGCTCGTCAAGGCACCGGTCGCGATCACGCTCGTCTCCTTTCTACCGGCGCTCCCGCTGCTCTCGATGCTCGCCGTGGAGGTCGCCGGCCTGAGTGACTTCTGCCGAGCGTACGGGGAGCGTGCGTCGGCACGCGACTACATGCGCCTCATTGGGGGGGCACTGCTGTATCAGGCCGTCCTCGCTTTCGCGGCCGTTCGGGCGGTCACCCGCGAGCTCCGCGGGGATCGAGGCTGGGAGAAGACGGCGCACACGGGTCTGCATCTCGCGCGGACAGCCGCGGAGCCGATGCGCAGCAACGGATGGGCCCACGTGCCGGGGCCGCACGGACGAGCTGCTCCGCCGGCCGTGGCCGGCTGTGCCGTCCTCGAGCCGTCCGCGGTGGCGCTCGCAGTCACCGAAGAGTCGTCATTCGCGGCAGGCAAGGGTCATGGCAACGGACCCAACGGCTCGATCCACCTAACACCCCTCGGCCCCGTCTCGACGGATGGCGCTGCCTCACTTCCGTTGCCGCGTCGGTCCGGCTTCCCGCGAATCCGAGGAGCTGAGCTCCTGCTCCTGCTCGTCCTGCTCGCCGGCGTCGGCCTTGTGAATGCAACGAACATGCTCCACTGGCCCAACATCCAGTTCGACGAGGGGACCTACGTCTCGTATGCGTGGGCCGTCGAGCACGGGGCCCTCGCCCCTTACACCTACGGCTACGGCCATCCGCCGCTCAGCTGGCTGATCATCGCGCTGTGGACGTGGGGGCACGGGATGTTCGGTGCCGGGAGCTACTCGGTGGACACGGCGCGCCAACTCATGCTCGTGGTCACCCTGGTCAGCTCGTCGCTCGTCTTCATCCTCGCCCGTCGCCTCGAGATGGGCCGGGTGTTTGCGGCTGCCGCCGTGATCATGTTCGGCCTCTCCCCCGTTGCGCTCTTCTACCACCGTGCGGTTCTGCTGGACAACATCGCGATCGCCTGGGCGCTCGCCGCATTCGTCCTTGCTCTGACTCCGCGACGCCGTCTGTGGGCGTTTGCCGGAAGCGGCGCATGCTTCGCGGCCGCCGTGCTCTCGAAAGAGACCATCCTCGTGCTGCTGCCGGCGCTGTTCCTCGCCGCCGCCCGCAATGCGGATCAGCGCACGCGTCGCTACTGCCTGACGCTGTTCGTCTCTCTCTTCGGATTGCTCGCAACGAGCTATCCGCTGTACGCGGCGCTGAAGGGAGAGCTGCTGCCCGGCGAGGCGCACGTGAGCCTCCTCGGCACCACGATCGTCCAGCTGTTCACTCGCGAAGGAACGGGAAGCGTTTTCGACGCCGATAGCCAGGCGCACACCATCATTACGTACTGGCTGCAGCTCGACCCGTGGCTCCTCGGGGCCGCGCTGGTCCTCTCACCGATCGCCCTCGCGCGTCACAGCACGCGCGCCGTGACGGTGGCATTCCTCATCCAGGTCGTGATGGTTCTCCGGCCCGGCTACTTGCCGAACATGTACGTGCTTGGCCTTCTCCCCTTCGCTGCGCTGATCGTGGCGGGCGCGAGCGAGGCCGTCTGGCGAAGATCGCGCGCCATGCCGTTCCCGGCGCTCACATGGTCGATCCGCGCGGCGGCCGCCGGCTTGGCGCTGCTCGTGGCGCTCGCGGTTGGCGCCCGCTGGGCGCACCGGGACCATGAGGCCACGACCGTCGGGCTGGATGGCCCACGGCGGGCCGCGGAGCGCTGGCTGGTGGACAACATCGGGCACGACAAGCGCCTGATCGTCGGCGACGAGTTCTGGATCCACCTCGTCCAGCACGGCTTCGATCAGAGCCCCGTCCGCGGCGGGTTCTTCTCGCGGACAGTGGTCGTTTACTGGCCGCTCGACTACGACCCGGCGGTCAAGCAGCGTTTCCCCGGTGGGTGGAGAGACTTCGACTACGTCGTGTCGACGGAGGCCGTGCGGTCCACCACCGAGCAGACTCCCACGACCCTCGAGGCACTCGAGCACTCGCACGTGATCGCGCAGTTCGGTCGAGGAGCGCAGCGCATCGAGGTCCGCGCGATCGGCGGGCGGAAGCCTCCGGATAGATGGTGGTAGCGCTCGTCCTGGCACTGGCGCTCGCGCTGATCGCCTCGTGTGCTGGCTGCCGCGACGAGGACTATCCCGGGTTACACGTCGTCGACAACCAGCTCGTCGACCGTGACGGCGAGCAAGTTCGCCTGCTCGGCGTGAACCGGTCCGGTGCCGAATATGCGTGTGTCGGTGGACATGGCTTCTTCGCCGGGCCGACCGGCAGGCGAGCGGTCGCGGCCATGACCGCCTGGGGGATCAACGCGGTGCGCGTGCCCCTGAACGAACACTGCTGGCTGGGAATCAACGACGCTCCCACCGAGTACAGCCGAGCCCGTTACCGCAGGGCGGTCAGGGGCTATGTGGCGCGCCTTCACAGGGCGGGCCTCTATGTGGTCCTTGACTTGCACTGGAACGCGCCGGGCGCTCTCCCGGCCGGCAGGCAGCGACCGATGGCCGATCTCGACCACGCGCCGGCCTTCTGGTCATCGGTGGCACGAGCTTTCAAGGACGACCATGCGCTCGTCTTCGACCTCTACAACGAGCCACATGGCATCGGCTGGGAATGCTGGCGCGACGGCTGCAAGCTGTCCGAAGGCTGGCGCACAGCCGGCATGCAGACGCTCGTCGATGCGGTTCGCGAGACGGGGGCCCGGCAGCCGATCGTCGCGACGGGCTTGGGGTGGGGAACCGACCTCTCGTCCTGGCTCGAGTACCGCCCCGACGATCCGGCCGACCAGCTCGCGGCCGGGGTCCATTTCTATGACTTCGCCTCGTGCGCGTCGGTTGACTGCTGGAGAAGTACGGTCGATCCGGTCGCGGGCGACGTGCCCGTGGTCGTGACGGAGCTTGGGGAGCGGGAGTGCTCCGGCGTGTTCTTCGATCGTTTCATGAGCTGGGCCGACTCGGCTGACGTCTCCTACCTCGCCTGGAGCTGGAACCCGTCCGGGTGCGCCGCGCCCGCGCTGATCGAATCCTGGGACGGCCAGCCGACGCCTCCGGGCGAGCGGCTTCGAGAGCGATTGCTTGCCCTCAAGCCGATGAAGCTCCGGTAGCTCGGCATCTGGAACTGCGCTGGAAGAAGGCCCGACCATGATGGTGTCCATGCGCTGTCCGCAATGCGGCGCCGAGACGCCGGATGAAGAGTGGAACTGCGTCGCCTGCCGCATAAACGTCTACTGGGCGAGCCAGCACTTCGAGGCGCTCGCCGGGATTCGCCAGCAACAGGGACTGGCCACGAGTGCGCCGACGCCCTCCTTCCTGCTCCAGGTGCATGAGGCCGCCATGGACGAGCGCGCCGGGCGAGGCGGGCGAGTCGAGCACAAGGTCCGCCAGATCGCTCGGCGGGCCATGCGGCGCCAGGCGGAAGACGTCAAGTGAGCGCCGCCTGAGGTTCCGCCTTGCCCGGAACTGACCTGGAAATCCCCTGGAATACCCCACCCTCACCATAGGCCGGCATGAGTGTGATAGCGCCATCGGGGACTGGCTGCAGCGTCGGCATCATGGCCTACAACGAGGAGGCCAACATCGCCGACGCCATAGGCGCGATTCTTGGCCAGAACCTCACCGCGGGTCACATCGCGGAGCTGATCGTGGTTGCCAGCGGATGCGAGGACCGAACGGTCCCGATTGTCAGCGACATCGCGTGCCGCGATCCGCGTGTGCGTCTGATCGAGCAGAAGCGCCGCGAGGGCAAGGCATCGGCCATCAATCTCTTCATCGGCGCGGCGACGGCTCCCGTTCTGCTCATGGTGAGCGCCGACGTGCTGGTCGAGGACGGCGCGATCGACGCGCTGTTGCGCCACTTCGAGGAGCCCGGCGTGGGAATGGCCGGCGGCCACCCGATTCCGGTCAATCCCGAGACGACGTTTCTCGGGCACGCGGTTCACCTGCAGTGGCGCCTCCATGACCGAATCGCGCGCGAATCGCCGAAGCTCGGTGAGATCGTCGCGTTCCGGAACGTGGTTCCGAGGATTCCGACCGACACGGCGGTCGACGAGATCTCGATCCAGGCGGTCGTCACGCAGCTCGGTTACCGACTGGTCTACGAGCCGCAGGCGATTGTCTACAACCGCGGTCCCACGACGGTGCGCGACTTCCTGCGCCAGCGGCGGCGCATCCACGCGGGACATCTGCGGATCGTCGAGCAGCAGGGGTACGCGGCGTCGACCATGAGTTCCTCGCGGGTGCTCCGGGCCCTGGTGAGCTCGGGCTCTTTCACGCGCCCGCGCAGCTTCGTATGGAGCATAGGCACCGTGGGGCTGGAGGCCACCGCCCGTGCGCTCGGCCACTACGACGTGGAGCGCCGGCGACCGCAGCACGTATGGGAGATAGCCGCGACGACGAAGGAGCACGTGGCGGAGGGCGCGAGCGACCAGAGCCAGCAGAACGTACTGGTCTTCCACATCGGCAACTTCCACCGTCAGCAGCTCCAGCTCGGCGCGCATGCCGGTCGTCAGTTGACTCAGCGGGTCTGCGATCACATCAGGCGCGCGGTCGGGTCGAAGGCGACCGTCTCCATCGGCCGCAGCGGGACGATCGTCGCGCTGATGAACGGCGATCGCGATGCGGCAGAGCGAACGGCGGCCGAGCTCATCGAAAGGCTCGAGGCCGCTCCGCTGTCCCTGAACGGCCATGGCGCCACGGCCAAGGTCACGCTTGCCTGCGCGGTGATCGCCTTCCCGCCGGAGGGGCTGCCGCTCGCCCAGTCGATACGCGTACCGACTCTCGACCCCGAACCCGCGCCATCGCTCGCGACGTAGTGGAGCGGCTGGAGATGTTGCACGCACGTCGCCGGGTGGAGCCAACGGAGCGGCTGGCGCTGCTCGTCGAGGAGCTGCTCGGGGCTCTCGACGACACCGCGCGGCTGGCCGCCGGCCTGTCATTCGATTGGCACTGGCAGGTCCAGCTCGGCTATCTGCGCGATCTGCAGCGAGTGGGCCGCGAGACGCTGGCCTCCGCAGCCGACAAGCCACGCGCGCACGCCGCGTTGAGATCCCGGTCGCGCGTTCCGCAAAGGCGCGAGAGGAGGTGTGGTTGCAATGGGCATGGCGAAGGTACTGCCTGAGATTCCAGTGCTGAAGGCGTCGTATGCGACCGGCCGCATGATCAGGCTGCCGGTGAACATCACCGTGAGCGTCAGCTACCGCTGCAACTCACGCTGCAAGACCTGCAACGTCTGGCTGCTTCCAAACGACGATCTCACCCTCCCGGAGTGGGACCGTGTCTACGAGTCGCTGGGCAAATCGCCGTACTGGTTCACCTTCAGCGGCGGTGAGCCCACGTTGCGCAAGGACCTGCCCGACATGGTGGCGAGTGCGTATCGGCACTGCCGTCCCGGCATCATCAACATCCCCACCAACGGGATCCAGTGCAAGGTCATCCCGGATCGCATCGCGGCCGTGCTGGAGGCGGCGCCGAAGGCGGAGGTGATCATCAACCTCTCGCTCGACGGCGTGGGGAAGAAGCACGACGAGGTTCGCGGGGTCCGCAACAACTGGACCCACGCGATGAAGACGTACGCCGGCCTCCAGGAGCTCAAGACGCGGTACAGCAATCTGACGGTCGGGATCCACACCGTCATCTCGAACTTCAACGTCGACTCGTTTCCCGAGCTGTGCGAGTACGTGCAGCGCGAGCTGAAGCCCGACTCGTACATCACCGAGATCGCGGAGGAACGAGTCGAGCTCGACACCGTCGGCCTTGGCATCACGCCGACGGCGGAGAGGTACACGGTCGCCATCGACACCCTCCTCGAGAGCATGCGCGAACAGAAGCTCACGGGTGTGGCGGAGGTGACTCAGGCTTTCCGCCGTGAGTACTACGAGATCGTGAAGCGGACGCTGCGAGAGCAGCGGCAGGTCATTCCATGCATGGCCGGTGTGGCGTCGGCACAGATCGCGCCGAACGGAGACGTCTGGACCTGCTGTGTTCGGGCGCAGTCCATGGGCAACCTGCGCGACCACGATTACGACTTCGGCTCCGTCTGGCGAACCGGCAAAGCGGACCAGCTCAGGCGCAGCATCAAGGCCGGCGAGTGCCACTGCCCGTTGGCGAACGCCGCCTACACCAACATGCTCACGCACACGCCGACCGTCACGAAGGTGGCCGCAAAGGTCGCCCGCTCGCGGATCACAGGAGGTGAGGTTTCCCTTGCAAGCTGAGGACCGAGTACTCGTCACTGGTGCCACCGGGTTTCTGGCGGGTCACCTCATTCCAGCGTTGCAGCAGCGCGGCCACGCGGTGAGAGCGCTCGTGCTCCCGTCGGAGGACGCCACCTGGCTACGCGAGCGAGGCGTCGCCGTGTACCCGGGAGACGTCCGCCAGCCGGAGACCCTGACCGAGCCGATGCGGGACGTGGACGCCGTCGTGCACATGGCGGCGTTGATGGCTACGTGGGCTCCGATGCAGGTGCATCACGCGGTGCACGTGACCGGCACGGAGAATGTCTGCCGGGCAGCGCTCGCAGCCGGTGTGCGGCGTCTGGTGCATCTCAGTTCGGCGATCACGTACACGCCCAGCGGCGGAATGGCCATCGAGGAGGATTTCCCGCAAGAGCCGCTGCACGAGCCGCATGCCGTGACCAAGGCCGAGGGCGACAAGCTCGTGCAGCGGATGATTGCGAGGGATGAGCTTCCCGCCGCGATTGTTCGGCCAGAAGCGATGTTTGGTCCCAACGATCGCATCAACTTCAGGAGGCTGGCCGATCGGCTGCGGGCGGGCAAGGGGATCGTCATCGGCTCGGGTAGCAACGCTGTGCCGTTCGTGTACGTGGACGACGTGGTACGGGGATTGCTGCTCGCGCTCGAGCATCCGCATGCCCTCGGGCAGGCTTACAACATCACCAACGACCAGAGGATGACCGCAGAGGAATTCCTCCGGGCAATCGCGGACGAGGTCGGCGGCAAGGTGCCCCGGATCCATGTGCCGTATCGCGCTCTGTACGGCGCAGCGACCGTTGCCGAGTGGATCGCCACACTGACCAAGCGAGAGCCTCTGGTCACCCGCCACGGTGTCCAGATGTTCGGCTCGCACAACCCGCTGTCGATCGACAAGGCCCGCAGGGAGCTCGGGTATGAGCCTGAGGTCGCCCTGCGAGATGGCATTCGGCTCGCGGGAAACTGGTACCGCGAGAACGTCCTCGGCGCCACCGCGGAGTCTGCGGCGGCCGTGTCCCCGGCCACGGCATGACTGTGCAGGTCGGAGGGGTGGCGATTGTCACCGGCGCCAGCGCAGGCATCGGTGCAGCCACGGCGAGCGAGCTCGCACGGCGCGGCGGCCGGGTTGTGTTGGCCGCTCGAGGTGCGGAAGGGCTGGAGGCACAGGCACGCTCGATCGCCGGCGACGGCGGAGAGGCACTCGCGATACCCACCGACATCTCCGACCGCGAGCAGGTCGAGCACGTGGTGGCGCGGACCCGCGACGCCTTCGGCCAGGTCGACGTGCTGGTCAACAACGCCGGCATCGGCTGGACGAAACTTCTGGTCAATAGCACGCCGGACGAGATCCGCCAGGTCGTCGACATCAACTTGACCGGCGCGATCTTGATGACGCGTGCAGTTCTCCCCGGGATGCTGGAGCGGGGCCGCGGAGCAATCGTCAATGTCTCCTCGGTATGCGGGCGCGTCGCTGTCGAGCCGCTGTACTCAGCGACCAAGTACGGCATTCGCGGGTTCTCGCTGTCGCTGCGGCGTCACCTGGCGGGCAGTGGCATCTCGGTCTCGCTGGTTTCGCCGGGAAACATCCGCACCGCGATGACCAAAGACATCGATGAGCCCATGGCGGAGCCTGAAGTGGTTGCCAAGGCGATCGCGAGTCTCATCGAACGTCCACGACGCGAGGTGGTCGTGCCCGGCAAGCACTACGCGGTCGTGTGGCTGGAGCAGGGCCTGCCGAGCCTGGCCGACTTTGCCTACCGGTGGCGCCACCGCGAGGGGCTGAGAGCCGGGTAGGCGAGAGGAAGCGGCAATGAGGATTCTCGTCACCGGGGGCAGCGGCTTTCTCGCTTCCCATCTGATCCGAGCGTTGCAGAAACGCGGCCACGCCGTGCGCGCGCTTGTCCTGCCGTCGTCCGACACGACGCTGCTCGGGCAAGCGGGCGTCGAGATCCATACCGGCGACGTCCGGCTACCGGACACGCTTATGGGCGCGATGCGTGAGGTCGACGCCGTGTTTCATCTGGCGGCGGCCATCGGCGTGCGCCGTCCGCTGGGCGAGTACCAGGCTGTCAATGTGACCGGGACGGAGAACGTCTGCCGGGCGGCGCAAACGGCGGGCGTGAAACGCCTCGTGCACGTCAGCTCCACCAGCGTGTACAAGCAGGGCCTCGGGGTGCCGGTGGACGAGGCGTTCTCGCTCGCGCCACCACCCGACCCATACGCGCTGACCAAGGCGGAAGGCGACAGCCTGGTGCAGCGCCTGATCGCGGAAGAACAGCTGCCGGCTTCGATCGTTCGCACCACCACGATCTTCGGCCCGGGCGACGAGCTGAACTTCGGGCGCATCGCCCAGCGCCTGCTCGCGGGCACCAGCATCGTGATCGGCTCTGGCAGCAATCGAGTGCCCATCGCATCTGTGGACGACGTGGTGCAGGGACTGCTGCTGGTTCTCGAACACGAGGCCGCAGGAGAGATCTACAACATCACCGACGACAGATGCCCGACGCAGGTCGAGGTCCTGCGAGAGATCGCCGATCAGCTGGGCGCGAGGATGCCGCGCATCCACGTCCCGTACCGGCTCCTGTACGGAACTGCGTATCTCGCAGAGCGCCTCGCCCAGGCAACTCAAAGCGAGCGTGCCGTGGTCACGCGCTTCGGCGTGTTGCTCTACGGCGCCGACAACCGGTTTGCCATCGACAAGGCGCGACATGAGCTGGGCTACGAGCCGCGGGTTTCGCTGCAGCAGCTGGTGAGCGCTACCGCGGAGTGGTACCGCGGCCGTACAGCGAGCTTGGAGTCCTCCGGTTACCCGGCCGCCGCGCCAACGGGAGCAGCAAGTTGAACGTACTCGTGACCGGAGGAGCGGGCTTCCTGGGACAACACCTTGTGGCTGCGCTGCAAGAGCGGGGCGACGCCGTGCGCGTGATCGACCGACCCTCTCCCGACAGCGAACGACTCGCGGAGCGGGGCGTGGAGTTTTACCCCGGCGACATCTGCCAACCCGCCTCGTTGACGGAGCCGATGCAAGGGGTCGATGCGGTGGTTCACCTCGCCGCGCTGTCATCCGTCTGGGCTCCGATGGAGGAGTACCACGCGATAAACGTGACGGGCACCGAGAACGTCTGCCGAGCTGCACTTACCGCCGGAGTCGGGCGGGTCATCCACATCAGCTCCTGGACCGTCTACGGGATGGGCATCAAGCAGCCGGCGCACGAGGACTTTCCGCTGGCGCCTCTCAATGAGCCCTACTCGGTGACCAAGGCGCTCGGGGAGCGGTTGGTGCAGCGAATGATCCTGGAGGACGGATTGCCGGCGACCATCATCCGCCCCGACACGATCTTCGGCCCGGGGGACAGCGTCCACGTCGGACGCATGTCGGATCGCCTGCGCGCCGGGCGAACCATCATCGTCGGCTCTGGCCGGAACGCCATGCCGTTCGTATACGTCGCCGACATCGTGCAGGGGCTCCTGCTCGCGCTCGACCGGCCCGAGGCGGTCGGCCAGGCCTACAACATCGCCAACGACCAGCCCCTCACACAGGAGCAGCTGCTGCGGGCGATCGCGGAGGAGATCGGCGCCCCGCCACCGCGTCTGCGCGTTCCGTACTCGGCGCTGTACGCGGCCGCGTACCTCGCCGAGCGCGCAGTGCTGCTGACCGACTCGCGGCGCAAGCCGATATTGACGCGTCTCGGCGTCGCCATCTTCGGCGCCGACAACCGCCACGCCATCGACAAGGCTCGGCGCGAGCTCGGCTACTGCCCCGCCGTGCCGGTGCGCGAAGGGATACGACGGGCCGCGGCCTGGTACAGCGGGGAATTCATCAGCCCGGAACCTGCCCTGGCCCCGGCCAGCGGATAACGGCGCAAATGCGCGTTCGCGACCATGTTGCGCTCGCCAGTGGGGCCGCGGCTCTTCTCTACCCGCGCCTCGGTGCTTCTGTTGCGGTTCCCTGGGCTGCGAGCATCTTCATCGACGTAGACCACTACCTGTGGTTCCTGGCGCGCCACCGAAGCCTGAACCCGGTCGCCGCGGTGCGCCTCTATAACGACGCGGACGCGCCGCAGCATCGGGCCGCGCGCCCTTTCCACCATCCGGCGGCCCTCTCGCTGATGGTGCTTGCGAGCAGGCGGAGGCGTGCCGCGGTGCTGCCCTTCATGGGCGTCGCATTCCACGTAGGTCTCGACGTCTATCACAGGACGCGCACTGCGAACGCCAAGGCGGCCGCGTTGGCTCGGGATCGCTTCACCTGTCAGGTGTGCGGGGCGCAGTCGCCGGACGTCGTCGCCCATGTCTGGCGTCAACCACGCATCCTTCCCTCATACCGTCTCGACCATTTCGTCACCGTATGCGGCCCGTGCCACCAGGCGGCGCACGCGCGGGGCGC
>Ga0126306_10001697_pt1 | contig 11942 bp, 12 predicted proteins | sample Plot27_FD_92592 | JGI IMG/M metagenome (GOLD analysis project Ga0126306, IMG submission 92592) | Serpentine soil microbial communities from UC McLaughlin Reserve, CA, USA - Plot27 | ecosystem: Environmental > Terrestrial > Soil > Grasslands | place: USA: UC McLaughlin Reserve, Lake County...
GGACAGACCTTTGTCGACTTCGACGTCGTGATCTCCGATCAGACGCCTGACGACGAGGACTATCTCGAGAGCATCGAGATTCGCACGCTCATTGCGGCGCTACGCTGGCGTGGCCATCGAGTCGAGACGCACCGCCACCTACCTCGTCGTGGCATGGCGGAGCAGCGTGCGTTCCTCCTTTCCCGGAGCCAGGCCCACTATGTCCACTATGTCGACGACGACGTGCTGTTGGAGCCAGATACGCTGGAGCGGATGCTCGCGGTGATCCAGGAAGAGCAGTGTGGGTTCGTCGGTTGCGCGGCAACAGGCTTGGATTACCTCAACGATGTGAGGCCGCACGAGCAGGATATTGAGTTGTGGGAGGGCCCTGTAGTTCCAGAAACGTTCGACGGCGACTCCATCCCCTGGCACCGCCAGAACGTCAACAACGCGGCCAACCCGCTCCACCTCGAACAGCAATTGGTGCGCGATGGCCAGACCGTCCGCTACAGGGTTGCCTGGGTCGGCGGGGCAAACGTCCTCTTTGACCGGGAGAAGCTTCTCGCCGTCGGTGGCTTCAGTTGGTGGGACCACTTGCCTCCCGAGCATGCCGGTGAGGAGGTGGTTGTCCAGTTCCTCTTACTGAATCGCTACGGCGGCTGCGGGATCCTCCCCAGCGGCACCTATCATCTCGGCCTGCCGACGAATGTTCCGGATCGGAAGAGGAACGCCACAGAACTCTTCGACACGCTGCTGGAACGACTTGACGAGCGAGAGGCCGCTTCAGAACCGCTCGGCGCGGAGCACACATCTTCCGAGGTCTCCCATGCCTGATCAGATCGCGTCCGTTCCACCCCGTGTCAGCATCATCATGCCGACGTTCAAGCAGGCGAGATTCCTGCGCCGCGCGATCGATAGCCTCCTGGCACAATCGTGGACCGACTGGGAGCTCATCGTCGTCGACGATGGATCGCCCGACGACACCCAAGCCATCCTGGCGCCGTTCCTGGACGATCCCCGCATGCGCTGCCTTCGCTTCGATGCCAACCAGGGCTTAGGACGCGCCCTGAACGCTGGACTGAACGCCAGCAGCGGCCCCCTCATCACCTATCTGCCATCGGACGACGTCTGGTACCGAGACCATCTCACGAGCATGGTCGACCTCTTCACCGGCCAGCCCGATCTGGTGCTCGCCTACTCTGGAGTTCGCCATCATTACAACCGGTCGACACCGGGACAGATCGAGGGCGAGCCGTTGCAGCTCGTGCAGACCATGCACCGTCGCAGTGATGACCGTTGGCTGGAGCGATCAGAGCTGACGACCGACGACCTCGAGCGAATGCTCTGGTCGCGGCTGCGCGCCAGGGGTGCCGCCGCTGGGACCGGTCTCGCCTCCTGCGAGTGGGTCGATCATCCCGGTCAGCGACACAAGCTCCTGCGTGAGCCCATCGGCGGCATCAATCCGTATCGCCTCTATTGCGACGTGCGGGAGCCGATGCGATTTCACTCGACCGAGGGCAATTTCATCGACGAGGTCGAGCGCTTTGCCCAGTTCCGCGATCGCCGCGATACCCCCATGGCGGCCGATGGGATGAAGATCCTCCTGGTCGGGGAGCTGGCCTACAATCCGGAGCGGGTGCTGGCCCTCGAGGAGCGGGGGCACCAGCTCTTTGGTCTCTGGATGCCGAACCCCTACTGGTACAACTACGTCGGCCCGCTCCCCTTCGGCCACGTGCAGGACCTCGATCCTGCGACATGGCAAGACGACGTCCGCCGCATTCAGCCGGATGTGATCTATGCCCTTCTCAACTGGCAAGCTGTTCCCTTCGCGCGCTCCGTCCTCGAGCAGAATCCCGGGATTCCCTTCGTCTGGCACTTCAAGGAAGGACCATTCATCTGTCTGGAGCATGGCTGCTGGGAGGAGCTGATCGACCTCTGCACGGGCGCGGACGGCTTCATCGCCTCATCTCCCGAGATGCTCGAGTGGTTCGACACGGGCCTGCCCGGTCTCTCGGGCACGATGCCAACTCTTTCCTTGGATGGAGACCTGCCCAAGCGTGAGTGGTTCGCCGCGGCTCCCTCGCAGCGAATCTCGTCGCACGATGGCGAGATCCACACGGTTGTCCCCGGGAGACCGATCGGCCTTCACCCTGAGACGGTCGCCGAACTCGGCGCGGAAGGCGTCCATCTCCACTTCTACGGAGATTTCACTCACGGCCAGTGGAAGGCCTGGATCGAGCGGACTCGTGGTCTCGCGCCGCGTCACCTTCACCTCCACGCCAACGTCGACCAGGGCCGCTGGGTCGCCGAGTTCAGCCAGTACGATGCCGGCTGGCTCCACGGCTTCACCAGCCACAACCGCGGCGATATCCGCCGAGCCGACTGGGACGACCTCAACTACCCGGCGCGGATGGCGACTCTCGCTGCGGCCGGTTTGCCCATGATCCAGAAGAACAACGCCGGGGCGCGCGTAGCAATCCAGGCGCTGGGCAGGGAGCGCGACCTTTCCGTCTTCTACTCGTCAATTCCCGATCTGGCCAGTCAACTCCGTGAGACAGATCGCATGGATCGCGTCCGCGACTCGGTCTGGCGGCAGCGAGACCAGTTCACCTTTGACGCCCACGCCGATGAGCTCATTGCCTTCTTCCGATCGGCGATCACGACGGCATCGACCCGGCACGGGCGCTCAGTCACAACGACTGGCGTCGCTGAGTCCAGGGCGCGCCACAGCTCGCCCAATGGGTCCCCCGCGGTGCCGCGACGCGAGACGGTGCCGGCACGCTGACCGGTTCAGGCCGCGGGCAGCGTATCGATCAAGCGCCGCAACGCCGCGGTGTGTTCCGGATGCGTCCCACAGCAGCCGCCGACCACCCGCGCACCCAGGGCGATCCACTCCGCCGCGTGCTCCGCGTACCGCTCGTCGGTGATGTGCCCATCAGGCGACCAGCCGCGTTCGTCATCGAGATGACCCACATTGGCATACGCGCCGATGGGAAACGCGGTCAGCTCCCGCAGCTCCCGCAGCGCCGCGGTGATGACCAGCGGGGCGGCGCAGTTGACGAAGATCGCGGCGGGAGCGAGTGGACTGACCCGTGCCACCGCATCGTGCAGCGTTTCGCCGCTGAGCAGGCGCACGGGCTCACCGCGATCGGGCGTGGCGCAGACGAATCCCACCGTCGCCGGGCGGCCCGTCTCGACCGCCGCCCGCAGCGCGATCTCCGCCTCCGCCGCCGTTGGCATCGTCTCGACCATGATCAGGTCAACCCCAGCCGCCGCGAGGTTCCCCGCCTGCGCCCGGTGTTCGGTGAGCGCGAACTCCGGTGGTGTCTCGAAGGTGGGCAGGTAGCAATCCTCCAGCGGCGCGATCGACCCCGCGATCAGCGCCTCAGGACGCCCAGCCTCCGCTCGCGCCTCGACCGCCAAGCGCACCGCTAGTGCGTCTAGCTCGGGAGCGCGCGCAGGATCGAGACCGGTCTTGCGTAACGTGCGCGCGGTGGTACGGAATGTATCGGTCGTGATGATGTCGGCGCCGGCGAGCAGATTCTCGAGGTGGATCTGCCGCACCAGATCGGGTCGCTCCAGCAGTCCGATCGCGGACCACAATGGGAGGGTCGTCGGCAGACCGCGGCGGTCGAGGTCGCTGCCCATGGCCGCATCCAGGAGAAGCGGTTGGCGGGAGCGCAACCGTTGGCAAAACCTGGATTGCGATCCTTCGCTCACGCCGGAACGCCGGCTCCTGCCATTCCTGTCATGTAGGCGACCAGGGAGAGGACCGCGGCTGCTAGCGCCCAGATCAACAGCGCCACGTTTCGTGTCTGTGGCGAGAGTCGCCGCGTCGAGGAATGTTGCAACGCTACGGGAATCAGCACCAGCAAGGCGATTGCAAAGTGCGCATTTGAATTGCGAAGGCCGTTAGCGAGGAGCAGCACGCCGACCACGTACTGCACCACCAGGAGTCCGGCGGCGACGAAGGAGGCCGTGCGTATCCATGGAATATCGCGTCCAGCCGCCGCGACCGCAGCGAGGATCGCCACCACGATAAACGCCCCGACGACCAGACCACCCAGGATTTCGTGAATACCAGCCAATCCCTGTCCCGCTCACTTGTCTACGTGCGGCGCGCGTGGCGCGCCGCCAGAACCATCGCCGCCAGCAGCCCGGCCGCACCGCCGGCGGCGATCGCGGTCGGCTTCGGCTCCGGTCCCGGCAGGACCACGCGCCCGTCACCGTAGCTCTCGAAGAGGCGTCCCCACTTCGTCTCGAGCGCGTCCTTGACCCGCTTCCGTCCCACGACCGGGTACCAGTAGACATTGTGATACAGGTTCGAGGCGAAATAGCTCCAGCCCGCCAGCGGCGATTGCAGCAACTGCTTCTCGAATCGTTTCAGCGGTCCGTGGTAGATGAGGTGCTGGCCTCTCGAGGCGAAGGTGTCTTCCTTGACGAACTTCCAGTCCTCGAGCGAGACGTCGTAGCCGACGATCTCGATGTCCTTCGGTTCGCCGACGCCCAGCCCCTTCTCGTGCGCAATGCGGATGAACGGCAGGTCCATTGGCTTGAAGCCCTGCATCTTCGCCGAGATGGCGTCAATCGCGACCTGATCGGCGCTGGCGAGAAGGATGTCTTTCTCGTGCGGACGCATCGCTCGTGGCCCGGCGCCGTCACCGGCAAAGGTGCCGTCCATCACCGCGAAGAGACCGGAGTGAATGTCCTGCTGGATTTGCAAGAGATCAACCAGCGTCTCGTCGATCACGGCGTGGGTGTGATGGCGGCGATTGTTGAGCAGACCGCCGAAGGCGTTCTTCATCGCCCCGGTGATCGTGGTGAAGACGTGGGTCTTGACCGTTGGCAACTGGATGATGTTGCGGTCGTAAAAGAGTTTGGGCACCTTCACCCCTTCGGGGAAGATGCGATCCAGCACCAGGAAGGGCTTGCTCGGTGTGAAGGTGACCCACTCGATGTGCGGTTCATAGAGATGGACGTTGGCGACGCCGTAGCGATCGACGACGTATTTGTGCTTGTTGTTGCGCTCGCCGACCCGGGCATCGACCACAACCGTGCCGTTGTGCGCTCCGATCAGGTTGCGGTAGCCGTCGGCTTGCAGGGTGCGGATGATCCCCTCGAGCTGCCAGGGCGTCGTCGAGCAGGCGGGGTACCACGTCTGCCATGAGATATTGATTTTCAGGATTGTGTCGTGATCGCGAGGCAGCGCATCCTGGTATCTGGCGAGATGCATGACCTCGCCAACGTCGGCAAGGATCGTCTCTGGCCGGGTCTTGAGTGCCGCGACCTTGCCGCGACCGGGGAACTGTTCGGGAATCATGGCTAACAACTGACCTTTCGGCGGGAGCGCTAGGATCGGGTCTAGGCAAGCCAGGTCACCGCCCGGCTTGCCCGATGCTACGCCGCACGCGGGAGGAGGGTCAAGCCAACAGCCCTCCCTCCAACCGCCCGGCCCAAAGGACATCCCGTCGAGGGTGCGCAGCCCGTCCACGGTTAGTTCGTATGATGGGTCCCGCTGTGACCGTGGTATGACAAATGGGTGGGAGGTGTGCCAATGAGCGAGCGTGAGGAGTTCCGGTCCACCATCCTGGCCCATCAGGCCGAGGCCGAAGCAGCGCTAGCACTCCGCGGCGATGTGGAACCGCGACTCGCTTTGTGGTCGCGGCGGGACCCGGTAACGCTGTTCGGGGCGTGGGGGCCGTGCAAGACCGGATGGGCAGAGGTTAGTCGCACCTTCCGCTGGGTGGCAGAGCGGTTTACGCAATCGACGGTGAGCGACTTTCGCTACGACGTCGAGGTCGCCGAGGTGAGTGGGGACCTGGCCTACACCGTGGGCTACGAGCGCTTTACCGCCGCGGTCGGAGATGGGCCGGCCGAGCCGTACACGGTGCGCGTCACCCACGTCTACCGCCGCGAAAACGGTGAGTGGAAGATTGTCCACCGACACGGCGACCTCGCCCCGCCCGATCAGAGCCCACCCGCCGAGGAAGCAACAACGATGAGCGGCACAGCCGCGGAGCAGCCCACGGAGTAGCCAGCTCCGGAAGTATGAAACCGGTTCGAGGAGTCTCGCGGGAATCAGCCACCGCTAGACTCGACGTCGAACCCATCTTTCAGCGTGATAGAAATCCCGCAGACGAAGCCGAGAGGATGGGATGGCGACGGACAACGCCTGGTGTGAAGAGATGTGGGAGGCAATCGGTCGTGCCCTGGCCGTCCACGCAGTCATGCTCCGCGATTCCGCCATCGTCGATGACAGCATCGCCGCTTCACTCTTGACCGCGATCGACGCCGCTCGCCGCGGCGCCCCGCCAGCTGTTCCTGGCTCCCTGGCGCTGGTCGCCGCGTTCGACGATCGCGTCGACAGCCTCATCGCCGCCGGAGCCGCAGGGGCCGTCCGTATCGCCCGCGCCCGGCACGACCTCGCGGCCACTGCACAGCGCCTAGTGCTGCGCGACCGCGTGCTTGCGCTTGCCTCAGCCTTGAACGCCTCACAGAGCGCCGTCGTTGAACTGGCGGAAAGCCACGTCTTTACGCTCATGCCGGTCTGGTCCGGGAGCAGCGCACTGCAACCGACGAACTTTGCCCATTTTCTGACAGGAACCATTGCCCCGTTGGGTCGCTCGGCGCGGAAGCTCCATGCGGTCTACGAAGATCTCGACCGCTCGCCGCTCGGCTCCGCGGCGCTGGCGGGGCCAGGACTACCGATCGATCGCGACGAGACCGCCGACCTCCTGGGGAGCGAAGGTCCTGTCGAGAGTACTTTCGACGCCCTCTCCGCGGTCGACCATCTCGTCGCAGCCGGGGACGCCGCAGCGGCATCCGTCACACCCGTGCGGCGTCTCACCAGTGAGCTGATGCTGTGGGTGCGTACCGAGCCCCAGGCCCTACGCCTCGCCGACGAGCTCCTCGCCGCATCCGATGCTAACCTCCCCCACTTTCGCCCACCGGTGCTGCTCGAGCGCCTGGTAGCAGACGTGCGGCAGGTGGAAAGCGATGCGGCGGCGATCGCCAGCGTGACCCGCGACATCTCGTACGGACCTGTTGGCGAGATGGTGGACAGGGCCGCCGAGACTGCCGGCTCCGCACTCTCCAATGCGGCCGCAGCGAACGAGGTATTCGCCATGGCGATCGGCGGTCCAATCGAGATCAACCGGGCCTGGCTGGCCCGCACCGCCGGACACGCCCTCGTCACCGCTGGTGATTTGGCCGACTTCTTCATGGCGGAGGAGGCCATCGATCCCTCCGCGGCGCGGGAGATCGCGGCATTGACCGCTGGCCGGGCCAGACAGGAAGGACTGGAGGCAAGCGCCATTACCCCGGCTATGATCGACGCGGCAGCGTTGCTCGTCATCGGGCGCGAGCTCGGCATCGAGATCGAGCGGCTTGGCGCCTACCTGGCGCCGCGGCGTTTCATCGAGAAACGCACGGTCCTCGGCGGACCAGCCGCTCCCGCCGTTCGGGAATACCTGACCCTGGAGCGAACCCGCCTCGAAGCGGATCGGCGTTGGCTGGAGGAGAAACGACGCCGCATCGCCCTAGCCGAGGAGAACCTCGAGATCCGCACCCGCGAGATTCTCGAAGTGGCAGCAGGGTGACGCGATTGCTGGGTTACGACCTCCGCGAACCGCCATCACGACGCCGCGGCGCGGTACAATCAACAATTCGTCCCTGTTTGAAATGACGATGACGCCGAGGAGGCTCCCATTCCACACACTCCCCATTCCACCACCAGCCCAACCGAACATGCCCTCCTGATCGCCGTCGAGCGTCAGAATCAACCTTGGGCTGCCACCGATTCGCTGGAAGAACTGGCGCGGCTGGCTGAAACCGTCGAGGTCGAGGTTGTCGGCTCGGTAACCCAGAAGCTCGCGCATCCCCTGGCCGGCACCTACGTCGGCAAAGGGAAGCTCGAGGAGATCAAGTCACGCCGTGACGACCTCAACTACGATGTCGTCCTGGTCGATGATGATCTCACGCCGGCCCAGCAGCGCAATCTCGAGCGCGCGCTTGACGTCAAAGTCATCGACCGCACGGGACTGATCCTCGACGTCTTCGCCCGCCGGGCGGCGACGCACGAGGGACGCCTCCAGGTCGAGCTGGCTCAGCTCGAATACCGGCTGCCGCGTCTAACCGGTCTCTGGACCCACCTCTCTCGGCAGGGTGTCGGCGGCGTCGGTCTACGCGGCCCCGGTGAGACCCAGCTCGAAAGCGACCGCCGCGAGCTCGGCAAGCGGATCGTCCAGATCAAGCGCGAGCTGGGCGATGTCCACACCCATCGCCAGCAATACCGTGACCGCAGACGGGACGTGCCGATTCCGGTCGTCGCCCTCGTTGGGTACACCAACGCCGGCAAGAGCACCCTGCTCAACGCGCTGACCGGATCGACGGTAATGGCCGAAGACAAACTCTTTGCCACACTCGATCCCACCACGCGTCGCCGCGCGGTTCCCAGCGGCCGGGAGGTGCTTTTCACTGATACCGTCGGCTTCATCAACAACTTGCCCACCCTGCTCATCGCGGCGTTCCGGGCCACGCTTGAAGAGATCAACGAGGCGACGGTGCTCATGCACGTCGTCGATGTCACGCACCCGAATGCACCCGAGCAAATGCAGACGGTCATCGACGTGCTGGAGGAGCTGGGCGCCGACGACAAACCAGTGGTGACGGCACTCAACAAGGTCGACCATCTGATGACGCCGAACGGATCGGGTGAGCCGTCGTTGGACGATCTGCTCGCCCGGCTGGGTCCGGCCGCCAATCTGGCCGCCAATCCGGTGCCCATCTCGGCCCGGGACGGCATCGGTTTCGACCAGCTCCTGGCGCAGGTCGAGATCGCACTGGAAGAGGACGCCGGCTTTGTGCCGGTGACGCTCACCGCTCCGTTCGCGCAGAGCGAGCTCGTCGACCGTTTCCACCGGCTGGGGCGGGTGCAAGAGACCAGCTTCGATGAATCGGGGACGACCCTGCAGGGGTATCTCCCGGCCCGAGAGCTGGGACGATTCGCGCCCTACGTCGCGCGCCGCTCGAACGATGGCCGCGCGAACGGCAGGGCGACGCGGGACACCTCAATCGCCGCACCAGCCACAGTCATCCAAGACTAGTTGTGGCGCTGATCGATCTCGAGGCGCGAGAGATCCACGCCAAGATCGTCTATTTCGGTCCTGAGCTGAGCGGCAAGACGACGACGTTACGCGCGATCGCGGAGGGTGTTCCGCCCGAGAGCCGCGGTGCCTTCCGCTCCATCGCCTCTGAATCAGCGCGCACCATCTTCTCGGACTCCCTGCCGATCGATCTTGGCGAGCGCCTCGGGTTTCGACTGCACTGGCATCTCTACACCGTGCCCGGCCAGCCGCGATCGTCCGGCGCGCGCGCCGCGGTGCTGCAGGGGGTCGACGGCATCGTCTTCGTCGCCGATTCCGCGCCCCTTCGTATGGCGGAGAACATGGCCTCGCTGACGGAGCTCAAAGCGATGCTCGTGGGACAAGCAAAATCACTGCGGAGCTTCCCGGTCGTGCTGGAGTGCAACAAGGCCGATCTCCCGGGCGCGACGCCCGCAACCGACTTCGCCGCCTCGCTGGATCTTCCCGACTCTACCGCCGTCCGTGCCTCGGCCATCAACGGCGAAGGGGTTTTCGACGCCTTGCGCGCGATCAGCAAGCAGGTCGCTGCCAGACTGTAGCGGCCCCCAGCACACCGCAAGCCACCGGCCATATTGGGCACAACGCACCCACCAACTCGGCATTGGAACCGCGCATGCGCTCGGCACACCGACGAACGACTCCCTGACAAGCGCTCTCGAGCGCACCCTCCACCCCGACGTGACTGCCCGCGGCCAGTCCGTCGCTACAGCGATACGCACCGATGGCGCTCGGATCGCGACAGAACGCCTGATGGACTCGGATCCGCAGGCATCATCCTTAAATCCGGTCGTGTGCGATTTGAGGAGACGCGCCGCATGCGCGATCAACTCGTCGTCGGTCACTGCTGATGTTCATTCGTCGATCACCGTCGCGCGAGTTCGTCCAAATAGACGTGACGCCGATCAGAACCAGCCCCATCCGACCCGGGCGCGGAGACCTCGACCCCATTTATCGAGCAGGAAGCCAAGTATTTTCTGCCTGTGATAGCGATCGGTTAGCGCTCGCGCCGCAGCCGACAGGCGCGGCTGTCGCGGGGCTTAGGCTGGGTACCAGAGGGGGGCATGGACCGTGGTTGAGTTCAGCGTCGATTTGACCGGCAGGGTGGCAGTCGTCACAGGCGCGAACCGGCGGCGTGGTATCGGGGCCGCGATCTGTCGTGCCTTGGCCGGTCATGGCGCCGACATCCTGTTCACGCACTGGCAACCCTACGATCAGACTCAGCCGCACGGGGTCGACACGGATGGCCCGACGGTGCTGCAGCGCGAGCTGCAGGGATTCGGGGTGCGGGTCGAGAACCTGCCGGTCGACCTCGGCGACCCTGCCGCACCAGCCCGTGTGTTGGATGCGGTCGAGACGCGGCTCGGTCCCCCATCGATTCTGGTGAACAACGCCGCCCACTCCACGAACGACGACTACCGGACGCTCGATGCCGCTTCACTCGATTCGCACTATGCGGTTAACGTGCGGGCAACGGCGCTACTGTCCGTCGAATTCGCGCGTCGCTACCGCGGAGGTCCCGGCGGCCGGATCATCAGCCTCTCGTCCGGGCAGAGTGTGGGGCCGATGCCGGACGAGCTCTCCTACGCCACGAGCAAGGGAGCAATCGAAGCCTTCACCGCATCGCTGGCGGCCGGCGTGGCTTCCAAAGGCATCACGGTCAACGCCGTGGATCCCGGCGGCACGGACACCGGCTGGATGGGGGAGGAACTCAGGGCGGCCATCCTGCGCGAGACGGGATTTGGTCGAATCGGTCAGCCGGAGGACGCAGCGCGCCTGATCCTGTTCCTTGCCAGCGACGCAGGGACGTGGATTACCGGGCAGATAATCCACTCCCGCGGAGCATGAGCCGGGCATCCCTGACCGCCCCGCCGTCGGCCACTTGCTCTTCTCCGACAGAGTGCATTGGAGGCGCTCATGTGGGCCGGAAGCTCAGTCCTTCTTGTATGGATCGGACGGGGTGCGTCGAGAGGTGGGCCTCGCCGTCCTCGGGTATCATCCGCGCCGTTCCCAACCTGAGAGGAGGCACTGCGGTGACGACAACCGGTCTGACGTTCACGATGGCCACGCTCAGCTCACCAGACCCTCCGGCGCTGGCGCGCTTCTACGCGCGGCTCCTGGGATGGGAGATCGAGACTGAGGAGCCCGGGTGGGTGACGCTGCGCAACCCCGTCGGAGGCGTTGGATTGGGCTTCCACATCGAGGACGTCTACACCCCGCCAGTGTGGCCGTCCCGGCCCGGCGAGCAGCTAATGATGGCGCACCTGGAGATCCGGGTCGACGACCTGGAGGCCTCGTGCGCCCATGCACAGGCGTGCGGGGCGACGCTGGCCGACTTCCAGCCGCAGGAGGATGTGCGCGTCCACGTCGACCCGGACGGGCATCCGTTCTGCCTCTACCTCGAGACGTAAACCTCACCACGCGAGTTCGCGACGTTCGCGTGCGCGTGAAGGCCGCTGGCCCCCCTCGTCTCATTGGTGGATGAGCTGACCATGTCCGCACGCTCGTCTACTTTGGAGGGCCTGACCACACACCGCCGGGACTGACGAGAAAAACCTCGGTCTAAGCGTGACCAACCTGGGCTAGAATCGCGGCATGGCCCTCTACCTATTCGCAGGCATCCCGGTCAACGACTACGCGGCGGCGTTAGCCTGGTACCAACGGTTGTTCGGCTCCCCACCAACATTCTTCCCGAGCGATACGGAGGCCGTGTGGGAACTCGCGGAACAGCGGTCACTCTATATTGAGCAGCGGCCCGAGCACGCCGGCCACGCCATGCAGACGATCCTCGTCGATGACCTCGATGCACTCGTCGCCCAAATA
>Ga0126306_10001698_pt1 | contig 11939 bp, 11 predicted proteins | sample Plot27_FD_92592 | JGI IMG/M metagenome (GOLD analysis project Ga0126306, IMG submission 92592) | Serpentine soil microbial communities from UC McLaughlin Reserve, CA, USA - Plot27 | ecosystem: Environmental > Terrestrial > Soil > Grasslands | place: USA: UC McLaughlin Reserve, Lake County...
ACGCGCGCGGTCTGCCTGGCCCTGTTCAAGGTCCTGTGGCGTCCGGTGGTCGTCGGGCGGGAGCACATCCCCCCCGACGGCCCGGTGATCCTGGCCAGCAACCACCTCTCCTTCATCGACAGCATCGTGATCCCCCTCTCGGTCTCCCGCCGCGTCGTGTTCCTGGCCAAGGCGGAGTACTGGGAGGGACGCTCGCTGGCCAGCCTGCCGCGCCGGCTGTTCTTCCGGACCTTCGACGCGGTGCCGGTGCAGCGTGAGCAGCAGCGCGACGCACAGGCCTCCCTCGACCTGGCCCGCCAGGTGCTCGCCCGCGGCGACGCGTTCGGGATCTACCCCGAGGGCACCCGCTCGCGCGACGGCCGGCTCTACCGGGGCCGCACCGGCGTGGGCTGGCTGTCGATGGCCGCCGACGCGCCGGTCGTCCCGGTCGGGCTGGTGGGCACCGACCGGGTCCAGCCGATCGGGGCGACCGTCCCTCGGCTGCGCCGGGTGCGGATCGCCTTCGGGCCGCCGGTGCGGCCTGAGGACTACGCCGACCTGCCCCCCGGCCGGGCCCGGCGCGAGATCACCGACGCGGTGATGGAGTCGGTGGCGGCACTGTCGGGGCAGCCCCGGGCGGACGGCTACAACGAGCACGTGCCCGCCGACGCCCAGCGCTCCGCCTGACGTGCCCGGGCCCGCCCGCCGGAGCGCCGGGATCCTGCTCTACCGCCGGGACGCCGACTCGCTCCGGGTGCTGCTGGCCCACATGGGCGGGCCGTTCTTCGCCAGGCGTGACAAGGGGGCCTGGACGGTGCCCAAGGGCGAGCCGGAACCCGGAGAGGACCTCAAATCGACGGCCCGCCGCGAGTTCGCAGAGGAGCTAGGGCTGCCGGTGCCGACCGGGCCGTTGCTGCCGATCGGCGAGGTCGTCCAGAAGAACGGCAAGGTCGTGAGCGTCTGGGCGCTCGAGGGCGACCTGGACGTCGATGACGTGGTGCCCGGGACCTTCGAGATGGAGTGGCCACGAGGCTCCGGCCGGGTCGGGACGTTCCCCGAGGTCGACCGGGCGGCCTGGTGGACGCCTGCCGAGTGCGCGGACCGCATCGTCCCGGCCCAGCTCGAGCTGGTCACCCGCCTGGTCGCCCAGCTCCCCTCGTCCTGACCGGGCGGCTGCGTCGTCCGGGTCAGGCCGCGTGGATCGTGCGGCCCCGCACGACCGTGCGGCGGCAGGTCGGTGCCCCGACGGCCAGCCGGTCCGCCGTCGGCAGCCCGTCGGCGCTCAGGCCACCCTCGTCCAGACCCCCACCGGCGCCGGTCAGGTCCCACACCGCGAAGGTCGCCGGTGCGCCGGCCGTCAGCACGCCGTCGGCGTCCCGCCTGGCCGCCAGCCAGCCGCCCCGGGTGTGCGCGGCGAAGGCTTCCGCCGTCGGCAGGCCCGACCCCTCCGTGTGGTGCCGCACCGCCGCCAGGACCGAGCCCCACGGGTCGACCGGCGTGACCGGCGAGTCCGAGCCGAGGGCCACCGTGACGCCGGCCGCGGCCATCGCCGCGAACGGGTTCAGGCCCAGGGCACGGTCGACACCGAGGCGCCGGGCGTACATCCCGTCGGGACCGCCCCAGAGCCGGTCGAACGCCGGCTGCACCGACGCCACCACGCCCAGGCGCGCCAGGACGGGCAGCATCTCCGGCGGCGGCATCTCGAGGTGCTCGATGCGGTGCCGCGCCGAGCGGACGGCGGCGGTGCCGAGCTGCTGCTCGGCCAGCTCCAGGCCCTCCCAGATCTCGACCAGCGCCCCGTCGCCGATGGCGTGGAAGCCGGCCTGCAGGCCGGCGCGGGTGCAGGCGACGACGTGGTCGCGCACCTCCGCGGCGTCGAGGTAGCCGTGGCCGGCGTGGTCGGCGTCGGCGTACGGCGCCCGGAGGTAAGCCGTGTGCGACCCGATGGAGCCGTCGGCGAAGAGGTCGCCCGCCGCGCCGGCCGCCCCGAGCTCGCGGGCGGTCGCGACGCCGTCGGCACCGGCCTGCCCCCAGTAGGGCACCAGCTCCGGGCCGGGCTCCTCCCCGACGAGGGCGAGCAGGGCCCGCAGGTCGTCGACGCTGGAGATGTCCGGCCCGGCCAGCTCGTGCACGCAGCCCACGCCGAGCGTCGCCGCCCGGGCGAGGGCGGTGCGCTGCACCGCCCGGCGCTGCTCGGGCGTCACCGACTCGCGGGCCATCCGGCGCACGACGTGGTGGGCGTCGCGGGTCAGGTGGCCGGAGTCGTCGAACCCCGGCTGGGTGCGGGCCTCGGGAGCCGCTGCCAGCAGCGCCGAGGACACCACGGCCGAGTGCACGTCGACGCGGCTGAGGTAGGCGACGCCGCCGTACGTCGCCCGGTCGAGCTCCTGCCTGGTCGGCGGCCGCCCCTCCGGCCAGCCGGACTCGTCCCAGCCGTGGCCGAGGACCACCCGGCCACGACCGGCCCGGCCGGCCTTCTCCACCCGGTCCAGGCAGTCCGCCAGCGAGGTGGTCCCGGTGAGATCGAGACCGGTGAGCACCAGCCCGGTGGACGTCGTGTGGACATGGGCGTCCACGAAGGTAGGCGTCACCAGCTGCCCAGCGAGGTCGACCACCTCGTCGGCGCCGTCCTCGTGCGGCTGGGGGTCCCGGCCGACCCAGGCGACCGCACCGCCGCTGACCAGCAGTGCCGTCGCAGCCGGGTCGTCGGGGCTGAGCACCCGCCCCGACCGGTAGAGCGTCGTAGGTGCGTCGGGCATCGGGTCAGTCTGCCAGCCGGCGCTCGAAGAGCCGCCGGGCACCGGGCTCGGCCCGGAGCAGGTCCAGCGCGGTGGCCGCGTGACCGGGGACGTAGCCGTTGCCGATCAGCATGGTGACGTCTGCGGCCAGGCCCTCGGCCCCCAGCGCGGCGGCCGAGAACGAGGTCGCCATCGAGAAGAAGATCACCGTGCCGCGGTCCGCCGTCGAGAGCACCGCGCCGTGCTCGCAGCCGGGCACGTCGACGCAGACCACGGTGACGTCGGCCGGCCGGCCGAGGGCTCCCTCCACCGCGGCGGCCAGCGCGACCGGGTCACGGGCGTCGGCGACCGCTACGGCGTCGGCCAGCCCGGCCTCGCGCAGCAGGTCGGCCTCGGCCTCCAACGGCACCACGCCCACGGTGCGGGACGCCCCGGCCCGCCGGGCGGCGGTCAGCGACAGGGAGCCGCTCTTGCCGGCTCCGCCGACGACCGCCACCGTGGGCGCCTGGTAGCCCCGCACGACCCGGTCGGTGAGCGCGGGCGCCCCGCAGACGTCCAGCACGGCCATCGCGAGCGCGCCGGGCAGGTCGTCGGGCAGCACCGCGGCGATCGACCGGCCGAACAGGATCGCGTGGCCCTCGGCGGGCACCTGCTCCGACCGGCCGTCCCAGGAGGCCAGCCCGTCCGTGATGCGCAGCGGCGTCAGCGACAGGGACACCAGGGTGGCCACCCGGTCGCCCACGGCCAGACCGAGGGGCGAATCCGGACCCACCTGGTCGACGACCCCGACCAGCATGCCGCCGGACCCGGTCACCGGGTTATGCATCTTGCCCCGGGCGGCCACGATGTCGAGCACCTCGCGACGTACCGCCTCGCCGTCCCCGCCGTGCTTGGTCGCGAGCTGGCGGAACGACGCCGCGTCCAGGTTGAGTCGCTGGACAGCGACCCGCACCTCGTCCCCAGTGATCTCCGGGCTGTCGTCGAGGCGCTGGGCGGCCTGCGGCAGGGCGCCGGCGGGCTCGAGGACCCGGTGCAGCCCGACGGGCGAGGACGGTCGGGAAGGGGCCACGGGCGCAGATCTTACGGTGAGATGTTGGATCCACCGAACGTCCTCCCGTAACCTCGGGCGAGGACCACAAGTCCTCCACGTTGCCAGCCCATGCCTGCCCCCTGCCTTGGAGCCTCGATGACCGCGACCACCGACGTCCCCGCCGGCCCGGAGGCGTCCCACCTCGAGCAGCCCTACGCCTACCGGCGCCGCGAACTGGTCGAGCCGGACTGGAGCCGGTTGCCGGGCTACCGTGGCGTCACCGCGGAGGAGTGGGCCAGCGCCCAGTGGCAGCGGGCGCACTGCGTCAAGAACGTCAAGCAGCTGCGCGAGCTGATGGGCGACCTGCTCGAGGACCGCTTCTACGCCGACCTGGAGCGGGACCAGGCCGAGCGCGCGACCATGTCGATGCTGATGCCGCCGCAGATGATGAACACCATCGTCCCGGCCGGCCCGGCTGACGGCCAGAGCTGGACCGACGCGTTCTACGCCGACCCGGTCCGCCGTTACATGCTCCCGGTGTTCTCCGACCGGCGCACCGACTGGCCGAGCCACCCGCACGCGACCCGGGACTCGCTGCACGAGCATGACATGTGGGTGGCCGAGGGGCTGACCCACCGCTACCCGACCAAGGTGCTGGCCGAGCTGCTGCCGACCTGCCCGCAGTACTGCGGCCACTGCACCCGGATGGACCTCGTGGGCAACTCGACCCCCGTGATCGACAAGCTGAAGTTCGACCTCAAGCCGGTGGACCGGTACGACGCCATGATCGACTACCTGCGCCGCTCCCCCGGCGTGCGGGACGTCGTCGTGTCCGGTGGCGACGTGGCCAACATGCCGTTCAAGAACCTCGAGGCCTTCATCGCGCGGCTGCTCGACATCGAGAACATCCGCGACATCCGCCTGGCGACCAAGGCACTCATGGGGCTGCCGCAGCACTGGCTGCAGGACGACGTCCGCGCCGGCATGGAGCGGCTCGCCACGGTCGCCCGGGCCCGCGGGGTGCACCTGGCGATCCACACCCACGTCAACAACGCCAACTCGGTCACGCCGCTGGTGGCCGACGCCACCACGGCCATGCTCGAGGCCGGCGTGCGCGACGTTCGCAACCAGGGCGTCCTGATGCACGGGGTCAACGCCACCACGACCGACCTGCTCGACCTCTGCTTCTCGCTGCTCGACGGCGCCGGGATCATGCCCTACTACTTCTACATGTGCGACATGATCCCGTTCTCGGAGCACTGGCGGGTGTCCGTCGCCGAGGCGCAGAAGCTGCAGCACGGGATCATGGGCTACCTCCCCGGCTTCGCCACCCCGAGGATCATCTGTGACGTCCCGTTCGTCGGGAAGCGCTGGGTGCACCAGATCGAGGAGTACGACCACGAGCGCGGCATCTCGTACTGGACCAAGAACTACCGCACCGGGATCGAGAAGACCGACACGTCGCTGTCAGAGGCGCTGAGCCGCCGCTACGAGTACTACGACCCGATCCACACCCTGCCCGAGGCAGGGCAGGCGTGGTGGCGGGAGCACGGCCCCGTGGCCGACCACGAGGCCGCCGTCGACCAGGCTGCGGCGTCGCGGGCGGCGGCGTCCGCCCAGGCGGCAGCGCCGGCCCAGGTCTGAGTCCGGGACCCGGGCCGCCGGCGGGACCGGGTCCGCGCCGGCCCGGCGCCGGCGTCAGGCCTAGGTGGCCGCGCCGTCGCTGATGTCCGCCGCCCCGGTACGCCGGGCGGTGTCGGCCTGGTCGCTGGCCCGCAGGCGCTGCGCCAGCCCGACGATCACCTTGCGCATCAGCGTGGGGCTGTCCTCGAGAGTGGCCCAGAACCGGCGCCGGCCGATGATCAGCAGCTCGACCGGGGTCGTGGCGACGATGGTGGCGTCCCGGGGGGCGGGGTCGATGACCGCCAGCTCGCCGAACCAGTCGCCAGGGCCGAGCTTGGCGACCTCGGCGCCGCCGCGCTCCACCACCAGCTCACCCTCGACGACCAGCCAGAACTCCTCGCCCGGGCGCCCCTCGCGGACCACCGTGTAGCGCGCCGGGTACCTCAGGTGGTCGGCCTGCCGGACCATCAGGTCCAGCTCCTTCTTCGACATCCCGGCGAAGAGGGGCACCGACTTGAGCCGAGCGATGTACTGGTCCTTGGCCATCCGACGGGGCCCTTCTGCAGAGTGTGAGGTCACTGGACCGCCACCGCGGCCCCGGTGTCAACCAGAACGGCGATATGTCCGGATAACCGGGGCGCCGGTGCGCGGCCTCAGCTGGGGCGCCGGAAGATCTCGGTGACCCAGATCCGGCCGCCGACCGCGATGATGCCGACGCCGACCTGGCGCATCCGGGTGTCGAGGATGTTGCCGCGGTGGGCGGACGAGCTCAGGAACGCCCGGTGGACGGTCCGCACCGAGTCGCCGGTGCCGACGTTCTCGGCGATGGCCGACCAGCAGCAGATCGAGCTGAAGCTCGCGGTGTGGAACAGCGTGGCGGACGACGCCATCTGGCGCGAGTGGGACCGGGCGATCGTCGACAGGTCGCCGGAGAGCGCCAGCGGACGGAGCCCGTGCGCCGCCCGCGCGTTGTTGATCTTGGCCAGCATGGCGGCCTCCCGGGTGGTGACCGCCGAGGCCGGGGCGCCGCCGACCAGGGCGCCGGCCGCGAGGGCGACGAGAGCGGAGAGCAGGGCCAGGATGATGCGTTGTACGCGCACGAGTCGGTCCTTCGGCAAGGGACAGAACTACCCCCGTGCGGCCGTACCTCTTCCCCCCGGCCGCGTCAGTTATCCCTGATGGTGCGGCAATCCCACAAGCCACATAGGCACCGTTTGGCACATCTTGACCGTAACCTTACTCGCACGAGACGTCACTCTCAGTAACTTCAGGCGCTTCCGGACCGGTCAGACGTGCAGGGGGCGCGCCTCGTAGGGGGTGCTCAGCACGATCGTGGTGCGGGTCGAGACGTTGGCCTCGGCCCGGATCCGGGCCAGCAGCGTCTCGAGGTCCGACGGCGCCCGGACCCGGACCTTGAGGATGTAGCTCTCCTCCCCCGCCACCGAGTGGCAGGCCTCGATCTCGGCCAGGCCGCGCAGGCGCTCCGGCGCGTCGTCCGGAGCGCTCGGGTCGATCGGCCGGATCGAGACGAAGGCCGTCAACGGCAGGTCGACCGCCTCGGCGTCGATCACCGCCACGTACCCCTGGATGACGCCCCGCCCCTCGAGGCGGCGCACCCGCTGGTGCACCGCAGAGGTCGAGAGCCCGGTCGCGCGGGCGAGGTCGGTGTAGCTCATCCGGCCGTCCTGGCCGAGCAGGCCGACGATCCGACGGTCCAGGTCCTCCACGGGGCCACCGTAACGGGCCGGTCCCGGTCTCCTGGCACGCCGCGGCCGCCGGGCGGGGACGAGTGCCCCACCCGGCGGCCGGGTGGACCCGTCAGCGAACCTGACGGATCGTGCCGTCCGAATCGCGGACGTACTTCACGGCTGGACCCAGGACCGCTCCGGAGGTTTCGGCGTGCCGGTGGTGGCCCGTCTTGACCTTCGGGGACGCGGCAGCGTCCGCCGTCGAGGCGGTCAGCCCCGCGACGCCAGCCGTGCCGGCCATGACGGCCAGCAGGAAGGCGGCGCGGCGTGCCGCCGGTGTGCACAGGACCGTGCGCATATCGAGCTCCCGTCCGAGGTGCCCGGTGCGCCCGACCTCCGGCAAGGGGGTCGTTCACACCCGGCGCGACGCACGAGCCGGTCTCGCCACTCACTCCCCCTGCTGCCTAGGCGACCGATTGTCTCCGTGCCGGCGGCTCGACGAGTCGAGCCACCGGTCGGTGGGGGCAGCTGGGATCACCGTGTCCCGTCCACGCCGCCAGGGAGGCGGCGCACCGGTCCCATCGGCAGGCCGGCCCGGCTGCTTGAGGGAACCGGTCGGGCACGATGTCCGGACCGGTCCAGAACGGTCCGGACCGGTCCGGACCGGTCCGGACCGGGGCGAAGGAGCGTGCTGACCGCACGGTCACCCGGGTCCACCCGCGGGGCGACGCCTCGCTCCCGCTGACCGGTGTCTTCGCGACCCGGTCACCGCACCGTCGAGCACCGTCGAGCTGGGACCGCCGGGGCAGCAGGTGACCGGCCCGCCGGCGCCCGCCGGGTCCCCCTGTGTCCCGCCGGGTCAGCCGGGCTCCCGCTGCAGGTGCCGGCCGATGACCATGCGCTGCACCTGGTTGGTCCCCTCGACGATCTGGAGCGCCTTGGCCTCGCGCATCAGCCGCTCGACCGGAAAGTCGCGCACGTAGCCGTAGCCGCCGAGCACCTGCACGGCATCGGTGGTGACCCGCATCGCCATGTCGGTGCAGAACAGCTTGGCCATGGCGGCCTGCTTGCCGAACGGCTCTCCGCGGTCCCGCCGGCGCGCGGCCTCGAGGTAGAGGGCCCGGCCCGCCTCGACCCCGGTCGCCATGTCGGCGAGCAGGAAGGACAGCCCCTGGAAGTCGAGCAGCGGGCGGCCGAACTGGCGCCGCTCCCCCGCCCAGGCGACGGCGACGTCGAGCGCGTTCTGCGCCAGACCGACCGCGCAGGCCGCGATGCCCAGCCGGCCGCCGTCGAGGGCTGCCAGCGCGATCTTGAAGCCCTGGCCCTCCTCGCCCAGCAGCCGGTCGGCCGGCACCCGGGCACCGTCGAAGCGCACCTGGGCCGTGGTGGAGCCGCTGAAGCCCATCTTGCGCTCCGGCGCTCCGGCCGAGACACCCTCGGTGTCGCCGTCGACGAGCAGGCACGAGATGCCGCGGGACAGCGCATCGGGGTCGGTCGAGGTGCGGCAGAGCAGGCTGTAGAAGTCGGCCTCGCCGCCGTGGGTGATCCAGGCCTTGGTGCCGTCCACCACGTAGACGTCGCCGTCCCGGACCGCCTTCGTCGTCAGCGCTGCCGCGTCGGAGCCGCTCTGCGGCTCGGAGAGGCAGTACGCCCCCAACAGCTCCCCCCCGACCAGGTCGGGCAGCCAACGCTCCCGCTGCTGCTCGGTGCCGAAGGTCGCCAGCGGGAAGCAGGCCAGCGTGTGCACGCTGACCCCCTCGGCGACCGACGCCCATACCGTCGCGAGCTCCTCGACGACCTGTAGATAGACCTCGTAGGGCTGAGCCGCGCCGCCGTAGCGCTCGTCGTAGGGCAGCCCGAGCAGCCCCGCCTTGCCCAGCGTGGTGAACACCTCGCGCGGGAACCGACTCTGCGCCTCGTACTCGTCGACCCGGGGGGCCAGCTCCTCGCGGGCCAGCTCGCGGGTGAGGCCGATCAGCTCGGTGGCCTCCTCGGTGGGGAGGTGACGCTGGACGTGCACGCAGGGAGCCTTTCGGAGGTACGGACGGGCGGGCCTAGACGGGGAGGACGACGACCTGGCGGTCAATGACGTTGAGCCGCTCTATGCCGGGCGACGGGTCGTCCGTGGCGACCACGATGTCCTCGATCCGAGCGCCGTGGCGACCCGGCAGGTAGATGCCGGGCTCGATCGAGAACGCCATGCCCGGCTCGAGCACCGTCTCGTTGCCCTCGACGATGTAGGGCTCCTCGTGGGTCTCGACCCCGATGCCGTGGCCGGTGCGATGGACGAAGTAGTCGCCGAAGCCGGCCTTGGCGATCACCTCGCGGGCGGCGCGGTCGACCGACTCGGCCGTGACGCCTGGGCGGGCGTGGTCGCAGGCGGCCAGCTGGGCCTCGTGCAGCACGGCGAAGTACTCGCGGAAGTCGTCGGGCGGGTCGCCGAGGACGTACATCCGGGTGCAGTCCGAGCAGTAGCCCTCGGCGGTCCTGCCGCCGATGTCGACCACGACGACGTCACCCCGCTCGAGCACGCGGTCGTCCACCTCGTGGTGCGGGGAGGCGCCGTTGGGCCCGGAGCCCACGATGACGAAGTCGACGGTCTCGTGGCCCTCGGCGAGGATCGCGGCGGCGATCTCGCGACCGGCCTCCCGCTCGGTGCGGCCGGGGACGAGGAACTCCGCCATGCTGGAGTGGACCCGGTCGATGGCCTGGCCGGCCCGCCGGAGGGCGTCGACCTCCTCGGTCGTCTTGCGCATGCGCAGCGCGCCGAGCACCTCGGACCCGAGGCTCTGCTCGGCGGCGGGCAGGGCGGCCCGGAAGCGCAGGACCTGCTCGGCCCACATCCGGTTGGACAGGCCGACCAGCCGGGGGTGGCCCAGGCGGCTGGCGATGGCGGCGTACGGACTCTCGATCTCGGCCCAGCCGACGACCTCGATGCCGAGCGACGGGACCGGGGACGCCTCCACCGCGGGCACCTCGAGGCCCGGCGCGACCAGGAACGGCTCGCCGTCGGGCGTGAGGACCAGGCAGGTCAGGCGCTCCAGCGGGAGCGCCTCGTAGCCGGTCAGCCAGGACAGGTCCGGGCCGGGCGTGACGAGCAGGGCGTCCAGACCGGCCTCGGCGACGGCCTTGCGGGCGTGTGACAGGCGGTCGGGCGAGACGACGCGGCGGGACATACCGCCAATCTAGCGTCGGGCCCGGCCCGTGCCGTCTGGCAGGCTCCTCGCCGTGAGCCCGTCGACCTCCGCGTCTGCAACGTCCGCACCGTCCGCTCCCGCCGAGCGCCTGATGGTCCTCGACACCCCCTCGCTGTACTTCCGGGCGTTCTTCGGCGTCCCGGACTCGATCACGGCGCCGGACGGCACGCCGGTCAACGCGGTCCGCGGGCTGCTCGACTTCATCGCCAGGCTGGTGACCGACCGTGCGCCCACGCACCTGGTCGCGGCGATGGACGCCGACTGGCGGCCGGACTTCCGGGTGCAGGCGATCCCCTCCTACAAGGCGCACCGGGTGGCGTCCGGCGACGAGGAGGAGGTCCCCGACCCGCTGATCCCGCAGGTAGCGATCATCGAGGACGTGCTGGCCGCGCTGGGCGTGCCCACCGTGGGTGTCGACGGCTACGAAGCCGACGACGTGATCGGGACCTTCGCGACCGGCGCGGTCCGGCCGGTCGACGTGGTGACCGGGGACCGCGACCTGTTCCAGCTGGTGGACGACGCGCGCCAGGTGAGGGTGCTCTACACGGCACGCGGCGTCGGGCGGCACGACGTGGTGGACGAGGCGTGGGTGCACGCGAAGTACGGCATCCCGGGCACCGCGTACGCCGACTTCGCGACGCTGCGGGGCGACCCGAGCGACGGGTTGCCCGGCGTGCCCGGCGTCGGTGAGAAGACGGCGGCGTCCCTGGTGACGAAGTACGGCTCGCTCGCCGCGATCATCGCGGCCCTCGAGGCCGGAGACACCGGCATGCCGGCGGGGGCGCGGGCCAAGCTGGCCGCTGCCGTGGACTACCTCGCGGTGGCGCCGGTGGTGGTCGCCGTCGCGACCGACGTGCCGGTGCCGAGCCTCCAGGACGAGGCGCGGATCCCGGCCGCGCCGGCCGACCCGGAGCGGCTGCTGGAGCTTTCGGCGCGGTGGGGCCTCGAGAGCTCGCTGAACCGGGTGCTCAACGCGTTCGGGACCGTCACTGGCTGACCGGCTGACCGGGTGACGGGGTGACGGGGCCACGACGCTGCTGCGTCGCGACCCCGTCGTCGCCGTGCGTCCTGCTGGGCGGGCTACTTGACGTTGACCGCGGCCCAGGCCGCGTTGACGGCGTTGTACTGCGTCGAGCCGCTGCCGTAGAGGTAGGCGGCTGCGCTCAGGGTCGCCGCGCGAGCACCGGCGTAGTTGGTCGACGACGTCATGGACGTCGTCAGCGCCCGGTACCAGATCGCCGCGGCGGAGGTCCGGCCGATGCCGGACACGGTCGACCCGTTGCACGTCGGGCTGTCGTACGTGACGGTGCCGATCATCTTCTGTCCGCTGCCCTCCGACAGCAGGTAGAAGAAGTGGTTTCCCACGCCCGACGAGTAGTGGACGTTGAGGCTGCCGACCTGCTTGCTCCAGCAGTCCGCGGAAGCGCCGTCCCTGCTTGGCCGGTCCATGTAGCGCAGCGGGGTGCCGGAGCCGATCGCGAACCGCTCACCGATCAGGTAATCCCCGGGGTCGCCGGCCGTGTTCGAGGTGAACTCGACCATCGTCCCGAAGATGTCGCTGGTCGCCTCGTTCAGCCCACCGGACTCGCGGCGGTAGGTCAGTCCGGCGGTGGCCGACGTGACGCCGTGGCTCATCTCGTGGCCGGCGACGTCGAGAGAGACCAGCGGGCCGTAGGACCGACCG
>Ga0126306_10001699_pt1 | contig 11939 bp, 11 predicted proteins | sample Plot27_FD_92592 | JGI IMG/M metagenome (GOLD analysis project Ga0126306, IMG submission 92592) | Serpentine soil microbial communities from UC McLaughlin Reserve, CA, USA - Plot27 | ecosystem: Environmental > Terrestrial > Soil > Grasslands | place: USA: UC McLaughlin Reserve, Lake County...
AATAATCCAAACGTAACAGGACTTGTCTACGTTTCAGCCTTTGCTCCTGATGAGGGTGAATCTGCCACGAATTTCGTCGATGTTGCAACACTACCTCCAGGATTATTGGTTTTCGATAGCGGAGGATTTGCGTACATAAACCCAGAGATGTTCCACGAAGCATTTGTTCAGGATGCAAATGCGACTGAAGCTGAAACCTTGGCCGTTGTGCAAAAGCCAGCTCATCAATCACTTTTTGCTGAACCATCTGGCCCTCCAGCTTGGAGGCAACTTCCCACATGGTTTGAGGTGTCTGAGAGCGACCACATTATCCCTCCTGATGCACAACGACAATTCGCGCAGCGGATGAATGCTACCACTATCCCACTTAACTCAAGCCATGCGTCACTTGTATCACACCCAGATGAGATCGCCGAATTAATCCTAAATGCAACAAAAGGAAGTACTAGGTAGCATATGGGATTAACAATGTGTGAACCAAGCCTGAATGAAATGGAGAAGTTCATACTATGAGTTCAAGCATGATCACCACCAAGGACGGCACTGAAATCTACTACAAGGACTGGGGCAAAGGCCCGGTCGTAACGTTCTCACACGGTTGGCCTCTGAGTTCCGATGCTTGGGACGGCCAAATGCTTTTCCTCGTGCACAACGGCTTCCGCGTGGTCGCGCACGACCGTCGTGGACATGGACGGTCGAGCCAGGCCTCTTCGGGGAATGACATGGACGGCTATGCTGACGATCTCGCAGCCGTGATCGAGGCACTTGATCTCAAGGACGCCATACTAGTAGGCCACTCCACCGGTGGCGGCGAAGTTGTCCGCTACATTGGGCGCCACGGGACGAAGCGGGTCGCCAAAGCGGTCCTCATCGCCGCCGTGCCTCCGATCATGTTGAAATCCGCAGCCAATCCGGAGGGGCTGCCGATGGAGGTCTTCGACAGCATGCGGAGTAGCTTGATGAAGGACCACTCTCAATTCTACAAGGACCTGGCGATACAGTTTTACGGCGCCAACAGGCCGGGGGCCAAGGTCTCCCAGGGCATACTGGATCAGTTCTGGCTTTGGAGCATGCAGGCCGGCCTCAAAAACGCATACGAAAGCATCAAGGCCTTCTCAGAGACCGATTTCACTGAGGACCTTAAGAAGATCGATGTCCCGGCCCTTGTCATGCACGGCGAGGATGACCAGATCGTTCCCGTCAAGGACTCGGCGGTGAAAACAGCCAGAGTTATCAGGGGCGCCAAGGAAATTTACTATCCGGGTGCACCGCACGGCCTCACAGCGACGCTTCAGGATCAGGTCAACGCTGACCTGCTGGCCTTCCTGAGATCCTAGACTTTGCAGTGAAACCTCATCAGGCTAATTGATGTAGGCCTGGCTGTAGATCCATGTTGCATCCTTGTTGTAGCGGAGAGGAGGTCTTTATTTTCGCAATTCAAAAATATGTCAGAGTGATAATGAGAAGCCCAACATCTAATAATGAACACACTAACATGATTTGCAGACGCAACACGAGCGAATCGCCACTTAAATAATAATTATATCTACGTTCAATGTCAGTGGTTAAACCCATTCAATTTGTAGCACCCACATATTTGGATCCTGATCTCAGGACATACGCTGGGAAAGAATTTGGAGCTCTAACTGGTCGGAATATATAAATCTAATAGATGCAAAGTCTGGGTTAGAGTACAGCCACTTCTACTTTCGCCTAGAACATATACCAAGAGTTGATTTTATCTCTGGGTTGAATTTACTGACATAATCACAGTACATTAGGGATTACACCAATCGACCTACTGGACAACCATTGAGACATAATATTGGGATAAGATACCTCTATCCGTCCATTAACGTGTAAACTTTGTATGGCTTATCAGTTCCATAGTTAATATATTTCCATTTATTGTCAGAAAGTAATATCTCACGAAACTGGCTCTGTGTGTTAGGATCTAGTGATTTGTATACATTTTCTCCTATAGATACTTTATTTGCACCTGTAAGAGAAGTTATCTTTGCTGCTGTGTTCATACTGTATCCCAGTATATCAATTGGCGAAAGTTGTTCGAAGCCGTATTGAACAATTGCATTTTCTCCTGAGTCTATACCTATCTTGGCAAACAGTTCGGGATACCCAAATTTTTTATTGAATATCCCATTAGTCTCCCTGATTACATTGATCATCGATTTGCCACATTCTACTGACGCATCTGATGCAAGAAAATTGTCCTCGTTGTTGACACGACCAGGAAAAAAAGAGATTACTGCGTCGCCTGCGTATTTTAAGACATATCCACCATAACTATCTATTACATGCGATATTTCGTGGGCAAATACTCTAATTACATCCACAAGTTTATCTATGGATAAAGTCATACTCATAGTAGTAGAGCCGACCAGATCAGCGTATATAATAATGAGGGGAATCTTGGAACTAACGTGGTTAAGAAGAAACTTTTGGCCACGTCTTATTGAGGCATGGATCATCTTTGGCCATAATTTATCAATTACCAAAGGCTCATGTATTTTATACCAATATGCCATTGATTCTTCTTCTTGCACACTCTGTTCTAGTAAAAGTGTAATCTCATGTTGCTGCGGCATATCCATCTTTTGCATTGTCTGTATTAGAGATTGATAACCTTCCAGTTCATTAAATTCTATTATGCGGTCTTGCTTGATTTGCACTAGTTCGTCTTCTTCTGGTATAAAATTGTCTCGAACGTTATCCTCTTTTTTTGACTCAGCGGTCGCTATAGATCTCTTTTTCATAATAGTCGTAGCAGGCGGGGCTAACCTTGATAAATCTGCTTTTGCGTAAGTTGGCTTTCCTCCTAATTCTGTGATTATTCTCTGAAGCCTGCTTTTTTGTAAGTTTGTTTCTTCTAAATGTTGCTTTAGTCTTCGATTTAGTTCTTGTATTGGTGTCTGACTTATTCTTGATGTTATTCTATCTACAGATGCATTTTCGATCGACAGTACTTCATTTAGCCTTTCAACTAGCCCTGAAATCATTTGAAAGTGATTATCATCAATGTCTCCTTTACCTTTTTCAGACAGATGGGTTCAATAACAAGTAAACAGCAGGTACTATTAAAGTAGTATACTTACCTAAACGTAACTTCCGAATTTAATAACAAACAGTGAATGGACATCATTACTTGCTTAAAGGTCCTATATATGGGACCGATATTTTAAAGTGTCTAGACGCTCAGACTACTATCTAGATTATTCTTCTATTAAAAGAAGGGAAACTATTTCCTTCTAATGATCTCATATTTGATTTTATAACTTTGCTAAAATAGAATGAATGCGATCGTATAGTGAGGACAAATGAAGAAATATCTGGTACTGCCTATGTTTGCTGTATTAGGTACCACCATGGTGCTATCATTTTTTGCAACCTCTGTGTTAGCCCAGGACGCTCCTTATAGTGAGGAATATATGAAACAGCATGATGGTGGAGACAGGGCTGAATATCTGCAGGAAATGGAACACAGTGATCCTTTGTTTTACGTACCACCTGTGAATGACGCCAGTGTCAAGTAGCTGACAACCTAATCAGCTAACTAGAACTTCCCTTTTTTAGATCAAGGCATAGCGTGCTGAGCCCATCTTGTGGGGATGTGATTTGAATAGTAGGTAATCCGGTAGTAGCAGATGGTGAAGCCGGGGTTAATAGTTGAGCATATGATGTGATATTATTGTCTGCACATATATTTGAGGAGAATACAAGTGCAATGCCAAATAATATTGAAAAGAGAGAGAAAGACCTTCCATTAATCACTAAATTTCTTAATGACCGTAATTCTGATTACTGGGTTGATTGACTGTTATATTTATGTATGACCTCAATGCGCTAAACGACCTCAAGCTTACTTATCTAGGAGCCTTATGGATATTTCTCTTCTTTTAATGGACTACAGATTTTGTTATGTCAACTCGTTACCTACCAACATTAACGATAACGCGAATAGCAAACTACGGATTCTGTCATTCCTATTCCTATTAGTTGTATGTTTCAATGCTATATTCTAAGACTAACTTTAGTTGTCTTCTGTATAACTACAGTTCTTCATATTTACATTTAGAAAATGATACCAAGGTTATGGTCTACGGATGGTATCGAAGATACCACTGTTGGATGCTATCTGGCAATGATATTAAGCATTCTTATAACGGGTAACATCATCAGATCTATCCTTTTCTATGAGTTGTCTTGTCATGTTGTTCCACACCATGATTCTAACTCCCGAGAATCGTAATCTAATATAAATAGAGTAATATCGTTATTTCCGAATACGTTTCCAACCATACAGCACAGACAGGTACCAAACGGAACGAGTATTGGCGTCGGCATCAACACCACAAATTCCATAGGTACACGTCAAGTCATTGCGAATTACCTCTTCCTACTCGACAGGACCCTTGTAGAATAAGATTCTATGAGGTAGTCGAGTAGGAAGATTTTTTATTATACTCTGTTATCATACGAGTTCATCGTGCTTTCCCTAGTCGGGTAACATTCTCTGATCTTGTTCTCAAGATCTAGAATCGTCAATCGAGATAAATAGGGACCCATATTCCACTTAGTCAATAAATAGGTAATAGATATGATCACAAATGAATACGGTAAGATAGAAAATAACAGCAGAGATCCGAGGAAGTTGGTTCTAAGATTTGGCTTTATCATTGCGGCCGCTATACTATTGGTTCTTCTGCCTGTGTTAGAACCACATTCCGGCTCAACTAAGACAGTATTTGCACAAGAACAAAATAATAACACTGCTACATTAACACCTATCACAGACCAGGGGTTAAACTCCACACAGGTAGATTTTGCATCAAACATAGAACAGATAAGAGGCCATCTTAATGCTGCGGTAATGAATAAAGAGGCTGGTAATAATACTCTGGCTCAAGCACATACACTACATCCAATAGCAGAAATATATTCTAGTATTGAACCGCAAATATCCAATGCTAACTCTACCTTGAACGAAACCCTCGCAACAAACCTAAACCAATTTTCACAAATAGTAAACACTTCGACAGATGAGTTTGACTCTCAAAGTCAGAGGATAAATGGAATTTTGAATCAAACACTACAGCAAGTAATCCCTATTGAAACAGCTAATAATAGCACTTTCAGATTGGGCATTTTATCAGATTTGTTATCAATAGCAGGGGAAGAGTATGGAGAAGCAGTAGAAAATGGTTCTATAAAGGAAATTGTCGAGTATCAGGACGGTCAGGCCTTTATCTCCAGGGCACAAGATGTATTTTCTCAAACTTCTCCTACTTTACCTTCTGAGCTAGACACAGAAGTCCGAGAGACAAATGGATTCTTCTCTGATCTCAATAGTGCAATACAGAATAAATCAAGTCCAGAGGTGGTTAATAGATCTATCGGAGCAATAATACACGAAGTGTCAGAGATAACTGGGATAAGTGAAGAAAGCCTTGGTGGTCAGGGAACCAGCACAGAATCAGGAGAGATAATTTCAGAAATAAGAAGTCTGTTGAACCAAACTGTCGATGCGTACAAGCAACAGAACTATGCTGAAGCGGAAGCCCTTGCAACAACGGCTTATCTCGATAACTTTGAATTCATAGAAGCACCACTAGCAGAAAAAGATGAGGTTCTGATGGAAAATACTGAAGCAATGCTAAGAGAACAGCTACGACAACTTATACAAAATCAGGTACCAGCAGAGCAGTTGCAACAACACGTAGACAAAATAAACAGCAATCTGGATAAGGCTGAGCAATTATTAGGAGTCATATCATAGACGGACACCACTTTAACCATTTTCTTTTGATGCATGGGGACAAGGCCAAAACGGAACAAATAGGAAACATTTTCAAACGAATTCATGATCGCAATGACTGAGTTCGTATCTATGAAACTACATTTTCGGTATCATACATTAACATGGCATCATTATGCAATTTCCAATTCAAAGTTATATAGTTCCTCCTTTATTTATGACTAAAGCATGACTTTATCATTAAATTGTAAGGACGCCGGAGATCCAGTCTGTACCCATACAATGACTGGTGAGACGGAGGAAGAACTACTCGCCAATGCAAAGAAGCATGGTATGGAAATCCACGGATACACAGAAGAAAATTGGAACGAAGAGATTTCAAAAAACAAGGACCACTCACGAGAAGTAATAAAATCTCTTTCTTTTTCATCTCCTTTTTCTTACTAATGAATACATAATTCTAAGGAAAATGACGAATACATTAATAGAATTTGTAAAAAGATATATCAAGAATGATATTCGATTTACAAGTCTTGATAAGAATAGAATACAAAAAATAAAAATAAATAGTTTCACAAATTGAAAAGGGGGAGGCCATTACACCAAGCTCTGGGCAAACTCTGGCTGAACTTTATGTTATGCTCCGAGAGTCGAAAAATAATATCAAATGGAGATCCTTGTTCATTCATCTAAAATTCATGCCCCTGTAGAGGATGTTTTTAATTGGCATATACGTGAGGGAGCATTTGAAAGGCTTAACCCACCATGGCAGCCTTTTTCTGTAGTGGGCAGAATAAACGGTATTAAAGATGGCGGTTTAATTACAATTCGAATACCAATTGGACCTCTTAAGCTACGATGGATTAGTCAACACTGTGATTATGTAGAGAGAAAACAATTTGCTGACGTCATGCTAAAAGGGCCCTTTAAATCATGGAAACATATACATCTATTCAGCCCTTCCGAAGAAGAGTCATTTTCAAGAATACAAGATCGTATAGAATATTCGTTACCTTTTGGATCAATTTTTAATAGAAAAATAACCAGACATATTATTAAAAATAGGCTGGACATCCTATTTAATTATCGTTATCAGAATACTAAACAGGATATTTCAGATTACAATAAATACAAGCACTTGGGGTCTTTGAATATTCTCATAAGTGGTTCGACAGGTTTTATAGGATCCCACTTAACTTCGTATTTATCTGCCCAAGGACATAAAGTCACACATCTTTTAAGGTCTACATCAAAAAGCAATGTGAGTGGGATTATTGGGAATATTTTGAATTGGGATCCTGCTGGTGGATATATAGATCCTATTATTGCACCAAACACAATAGAAATAGAAAAAGAAGAAAAAGAGCATTCCACTAAAAATAAGACACAGAGAGGAAAATCTAAAGGATCATGTTTTGATTCTGTAATCAATCTTGCAGGGGAAAATGTGTTTGGGAGATGGACAAAGGAGAAGAAAAATGCAATTTTACAAAGTAGAATTCAGAGTACCGAATTATTGTGCAAATCCTTGGCGTCTCTTGATAGACCTCCCAAAGTTCTGATATCTGCTTCCGCGATTGGGTATTACGGTAGCAATAGAGAAGATGAAATTTTATCAGAAGACGGCAGTACAAATAACTACCTTTCACATAAGGATGATTTTTTGGCTCAGGTTTGTAAACGATGGGAGCAAGCCACCACAATAGCAAAAGAAGCAGGAATTCGTGTGGTAAACATTAGGATAGGTGTTGTCATGGACCCTTCTGGAGGAATATTAGCCACAATACTTCCAGTGTTCAAGGCAGGTTTAGGAGGTAAGATAGGAAACGGAAAACAGTGGATTAGTTGGATTGCGTTAGATGATTTATTAAGCATTATTCTTCATATTATCTCAAACAAACATTTGTCAGGCCCTGTTAATGCTGTATCTCCATCTCCTGTTACAAATGCAGATCTTACAAAAATGCTAGGGCGTATTCTGTCAAGGCCATCTGGTATCCCTGTCCCTAGTATTGTGGTCAGAAAGGTATTTGGGGAATTTGCTGATGCAACTCTCTTATCAAGTGCCCGTATAAAACCAACTAAATTACTTGAAGCTGGTTATGAATTTCGTTTTCCTAATTTAGAATTTGCTCTTAAGCATAGCCTAGGAAAAATGACATAATCTGAGTATCCAATAGTAAACAGCTGGTCGTAAAAAATTAGTATATGCGTATCTTATTCTCATTATCACATAAATACTCTGCCTGGCTCAAATCATGATATGGTGACATCTACTCTGTTATTCTTATTAGTTAATTACGTTATGAAAGTTAGGCACCATTTCTCAAATTTGCATACTCTTTTATACATCGTAAGAACGGTAACTTCTATGGGGTATGAATATCCAGTTCATGAGGGAACTGCTATCAGGAAGCTTTTATTATTATTTGGTCTAAGTGCATTTGGAGCCTTTTTATTCTTTGCAATATTTGTTTTTCCCATAACTAATTTAATAAGAGAACAAGTTACTGCTGAGGCAAAAGTAAATACAAAGGACAATGGAATATGTGTAGTTGAGACGCCGGATCACCCTCGTGGAATATCAAACTGTGAATATGATATTGGCGATACCCTTATCGTTAGCTATGCGCAGGGCACAGAATTAATCTTAGAACACAGAATCAAAAGCTGAGATAGTGGCCTCCTTTATTGTAATAAATGATTCTCAATGAATTTAAGCCATATTCGCAATGATAACAAGATAACGCTAACTAGACTTACTTTTATGAACAGTCTCACATATTTGGAAACATGTAAATATTGCAGAATCATAAGATGGTGTTATCCAAGAAAAGAATAGTTATACTTGGAGCAGGCTACGCAGGTATATTTTTAGCCACAAATATTTCTCGATCTACAAATGGGAATATAGGAGAAGTAGTGCTTGTTGATAAAAATCCCTACCACCAGTTGCTTCAGGAGATTCATCTAGTTGCTGCAGGCTTCAGAACAGCAAACGAAGTGAAAATACCCATTTTAACATTAATAGAAGGGATGAATATAAAATTCATTCAATCTACTGTCAAACAAATAAGACCAGATAAAAATCTGGTTATGTTAGAATTGAGTGAAATTAGCTATGACATTCTTATAATCTGTTTAGGTGCATCTACAAAATATTTTAATGTTAGAGGAGCAATAGAATACAGTTTACCATTACGCTCTATCAATGATGCATCACTGATCTATGATAAGGTGAGTGCGCTTATCGAATCAAACAATAAGCATGATATTGTGGTAGTGGGAGGTGGAGCAACAGGTGTTAGCCTTGGTGGTGCACTATCAGATCTTATAAGGGAAACTAGAAGAACAAATAGTATTTCTATAACAATTGTAGAAGCACTGCCAACTATTCTTTCAGGATGGGATGAACGTCTAGTCAGGAAAGTAAGCGAAATATTAAATGAAAAAGGAATAAGAGTTATGACTAGCACTGCAGTTACAAAAGTCGAAAATGGCAGTAATAGTATTAATCTTAGTGGTGATTACGGATCGAAAATTCTTTCATCTCTTACCATTTGGACTGCGGGGGTTAAAGGTTATGATATAAGAATAACTCCAGATGTTGAAAAGACTCCAGATGGCAGAATAATTGTAAATGAATTCTGTCAGATTGATAGATATCCGAATGTTTTTTCAATAGGGGATATATCTGCAATAAAACATGAAAATGGAAAATTGTATCCACCTCTGGCTCAAATCGCAATAAGAGAAGCAAAATATCTATCAAAAATTATACCAAAACGTTTTCTTAACAGTAGTGATTTTGTAAAGGGTTTAGTAGATGAGAAATTTGAATACAGTATCAAGGTACAATTAATCTCTTTGGGAAATGATGATTACGTTGGATTATTTAACCACTACATAATAAGCGGTAATCTTGCAAAGTTAGTGGAAGAATTTGCTAAAAGTATATACATAAAATCACTTAAGAAAGGTGGAAGAGATATTATGGACACAAGTCTATATGAAGACGATATAGTTTCCCAGCTACTCTCTGGAATTACCTTTGCGCGCTTTACTTTTATGAAATGGGTAAAAAAAGATAGATAAACGCAGCTGATTTCTTGAAATTAGATCATTCTCAACAGGAGATTTATCATGATAAATATATTTTGTATTTAAAACCGATTCTATTACTCTATTACTTTCTCCTTAATAGGAATATAGTTGCTCCGGCTATGCCACTTATTACTCCAATTAACATAGCAGTATTACTGATTTGCTGATTGTTATCGGAGCCTGTTGTTGGGGAAGAAGAAAATAGATTTAATATATTAGGTGGCTCCTGATGTGGTACAAATACATTAAATGATGACGCAGTACTAGAATCATCCGTATCTAGTCTTGTTATAACTTGGTGGGTTCCGTCGTCTGGAAATAGGTATTTTACAGAAAAATGACCATCCTCTCCAACAGTTATATTTTCGAACTTGAATAACCTCTGACCATTTGTAACTACTACCCTTGCTTTAGTATTATCAGCATCAGAAATATGATTTCCTGTAGTTGTATTTTGAATGCTGAACTTAAGTTCCGTAAAAGTATCAATTATAGGTTTTTCTGGCTCATAGACAAACAGGGTACTAATACCACTATAAGGGTCTGTCCACTCCTGGATCCTTGATGTATTACTTACAGGCATATGCGCAAAAGCATAATATGTAGAAGGATTGGACAAGGACATACCCATAGCAAAGAAGATCGTAAAAACAAAAATAATAATACTTACAAAATTTAAAGGAGAGCACCTGAAAGCCAATATGATTGCTGCCAATACAATCTCCACAATGTACATAAAATCTGTTTGGATAGTACGTGCCAAAATTAATGTTACAGTTTATATGTTCTAGTTTGAGCACAAGAAAAGGGAGTCATTAGAGAGCAGCATTAAAGGCCAGTGGTATGTGAACCAAATTTGACATGATTAAGGTTAGGTCCCTGAGTCCTGGACACGGGGTTCAATAGGATTTGAGTTCAATTGGATTTGAACTCTGTTGGTAAGTGGGTTTAGTTATATGGTCTCTACGCTGCAAGAAAAATAGTGTTGGCTTATTTGAGGAGACCAAGCTCCTCATAGGAGGAATCAGCATACTAGGGTGAGTTTTATATAATGAATTGTTAATATCGTACATTATTGCCAGATACAAATGCTCATACCGCTACATCTGAGAAAACTGAGGTATTGTACGGCTTTGAGAAAACTACTGAGGCAATAATGGAGTTCATAAACAGCGCAGAGGTTTCTATGAATATCTGTGCGGACTACACTTGGCCATCAGTGGTAATGGGTGTGGAAGTCTTTAAGAAAGGAATATATGAACTAAAAACAAGAAACGTCCAGTCGCGATTTGTAACTGATATTACGAAGGACAATATTAAATATTGTAAAGAATTAATGCAAATATCAGAACTTCGTCACTTAGATGGAATCAAGGGAAATTTTGCAATAAGTGAAAAAGGGTATATGGCTTCAGCTACGTTGCTAGAAGCATCTCCATTACAACAAGTCATATATAGCAATGTTAGAGCGATTGTTGATCAGCAGCAGTATGTTTTTGAAACTTTATGGAATAAAGCAATTCCTGCAGACCAAAAGATAAGAGGAATTGAGGAAGGTATTGAATTAGGAAAGACAGACATAATCCAAAGTCCTAGCAAGATACTTGAACTATTTATAAACTTGATAAAATCGGCTAAAAGTGAAGTATTACTGATGCTGCCTACAATTAATGCCTTTCTTCGTGAAGAACGAATGGGTTTGATAGAACTTTTGAAGAAATCAGCGACAGAAAATAATGTACATGTTCGAATTATAACTCCAAGCGACGATGTTATCGAAAAGATACTGCAAGATACAGGGTCTGTATTGGTGGAAAGAGACCAGAGGAAAGGTTTTGAGGTACAACAAAGCAATATTCAATTTAAAGAAACTGCGGTAACTACAGTCACTACATTAGTTGTCGATAGAAAGGAGTCACTGGCAATAGAAAAAACAGACGATTCAAAATTAGATTTTATAGAGGCAATAGGATTAGCCACTTATTCGAACAGTGAACCAACAGTAATATCCTATGTTTCAATCTTCCATGGTTTATGGAAGCAGGCTGAACTGGTAGACCAA
>Ga0126306_10001700_pt1 | contig 11938 bp, 14 predicted proteins | sample Plot27_FD_92592 | JGI IMG/M metagenome (GOLD analysis project Ga0126306, IMG submission 92592) | Serpentine soil microbial communities from UC McLaughlin Reserve, CA, USA - Plot27 | ecosystem: Environmental > Terrestrial > Soil > Grasslands | place: USA: UC McLaughlin Reserve, Lake County...
GATAGATTTGGTCATATAAAATATCTACTAATCTATATTGCGTGGGGAGCGGCTGCTGCAATTATTCACAGCATCTTTGCAGTTAGCGCAGGAGGAGGAATGATACCTGCTGTAGGTGCATCTGGTGCTATTTCAGGTGTTATGGGTGCATACCTTGTCATGTTTCCAAGAGCTAAAATTTTTACCGTTATAATCGCCTTCTTTATAACTACCGTTCGCATACCTGCGTTAGCCTATATCCCATTTTGGTTCATTTTACAAGTGATCTTCGGTCTCATAGATCCTTTTGGCGGGGTTGCTTATCTTGCTCACTTAGGTGGATTCGTTGCAGGTCTAGGAACGGCATATACATGGAAAGTATTTTTGTCAGGAAAAAGTATAATAAACCAACCCTTCAAAACCGATAGTCAAATAATTAGAAAACAAAGACCAAAAATAGAAGAATCTATTTCGCAGGCTTCTCCTGAAGTCATCGAGGGACCAGATTTTTATGAAATTATAGCTGAAATTCATGGAGTTTCTGATGCAAGAGACATTAGTGCCAGTTTTGAGCCTGATACAGGAAATGTTAGAATTATTGCAAGAGGATCAAGAAACTATAACATGTTAGCAAAACTGCCAACAACTGCAGTCAAACCAACTGTTGAATATATCCATTATCTCAATGGGATTGCAAGAATCCATCTAACAAAGTAAAATCATCTATCATATTTCATCAGCAAATAGAATTAACCATTTCTCTTTGAACAGGCATATGCCCTTGCGGAGATAAAATTCCTCAGAACTATATCTAGATACTCATATAGATGCAGGAGAATTGATTACGAGTTTATACATTGATTAATGCCTCAAAGATGCAGGAGACAAAAGTTTATAAGATATTTTTTGAACAATTTAATCTGTATGACGCAGCAAGCCCCTCCAGGTTCCGGAGGGAAGGTATCGCGGCGTGATTTTCTAAAGCTAATGGCAGCTGCAGGTACAGTTATGACCTTTGCGCCATTCGTAGATTGGGGCAAGTTTTTACCTAATCCTGCAGCCAATGTATCTGAAAGAGCTAAAGTCGAGCTTCCAGATGGATCACAAGCTAACATCAAAACCTTTCAGGTTAATCATTCAGAAGCAATTATTTATCCAAAAGCAGATGATCCGTCGCTAAATAAGGAAGCTTTTCGGACTTGGCAATTTATAAGGTTACCAGAGGAGCTTGGTGGAAACAAAAATGATGCTTCGGCTTTCAGAGTTTATAGCATGGTTTGCTTGCATCTTTGGTGTCTCTGGAAGTATTGGCCTGAAGAGGGACGGAAAAGAGGAGAATGTCCATGTCATGGCAGTATGTATGATCCATTGACTGGTATGGCATTTGCGGGCCCTGCTTCATTACAGTCTCCTCCATCAAATGTACTGCCCGTACTTGATTTAGAAGTTGACAACGATGGAAGTATATGGATAAAACCTCCAAATTGGAGCGTAAATGGGAATGGGATAGTGGGATTTGGTCGTTACATTACATAGAGAAAACAGTTTAGTAAGATTTCTTAGATGGGCCTACGCTGGCGTAGACCGCACTATATTCATGGCATTGAAATTTACATTTCCATCAAGATTCGTCAGCCCTCTTGGATTTCTAGGTATGCTTACCTTCGTCATTTTCATCATATTAGGTATTACTGGTGCTCTACTAATGCTTTGGTACGAACCTATTCTGGATAGAGCTTGGGACAGTGTCCAAAATATTAATGATACAATACCATATGGATTCCACATGCGTAATATCCATTATCATGCTTCTAATGCGATGGTTATGATGGCAATTCTTCATATGTACTATCAATATTTTAGTGGGAGATACAAGATAAGGAATGAAATTCTCTGGGTAACAGGGGTTATCCTCGGCGTCCTTACTATTCTTGAAGCTTTTACCGGATATGATATCATATTTAGTGAACGTGCAGAACTAGCTATTTCTATCGCTGCTTCTCTGACTAACTCTATCCCTATTTTAGGTCCCCAAATGAGAGATGCATTTTTCGGTTCAGGCTTCCATGATTTCGTACTGCGGTTCTATGCCTTCCATGTCTTTCTTCTCCCTATTGCTATGTTGGGTCTTATGGTAGTTCACTTTCCAAGATTTCTTGTATTTGATGTGCCTATGGTAATGGCAATTACTGGCGCAATCATGCTAACTGGTGGTGTATTTCCTGTAGAAATGGGTCTAAAGTTCGATCCAAATGTTCCGCCTGGTATCACCGTACCAGAGTGGTACTTAACTGGACTGTACGCATTCCTCCGAACGCAATATGATAAATTCGTAACTGGTGTTGCATGGCCTGGCCTCTTCATCTTTTCGCTTCTTATTATACCTTTTGTTGACAAATACAAGAAATTCTCTTGGAAGGATCGTCCGCTTATCACTGCAGTGGGTATAACAAGTCTTGCACAGATCATAGTTACTACTTATTGGGGATTTTATATTGATCCTAACAGAACAAAGTCTTTATTGGAAAGGTTGGTAATTGATCCAATCTTCTTTTACATAGTAATGTTATTGCTAGTACCCCTTTCCTTTGGATTTACCTATATGATGATAAAATTAGCAAAGAATGCAGAGGCTAATGCAAAGTTACAGCCTAGGAAACCAGGTGGAAAGACAGCTATCAATTTCCCAAAAAAATGGATTTACATAGTGTTTGTTGTACTGTTGGCGTTTCAGGTTTATCTAAACATATCTGCATATTATGCTGTTCTTAATGGAATGAAGAACTATTCTTTGTTTATAATTGGTATCATAATGCTTGTTTTTGCTGGAATGTTTCATATTTATAGACATGGTACAACCATGGCGAGAGCACCTCCTCCAAAACCAACAACTCCGCCTACGACTGCAAAGCCTATGCCTTCAGCTCCTAAGACAGTGCCACCTGTACCCAAGCCTACTACTACTGAGCCTTTAACTGCTCCACCAGTTCAAAAGGCTTCTAGTAGTGCACAAGTTGCTACCGAAACATCCGGAACAGCAGCAGCAGCAGCTGCTGCTGCAACTCCACAAACAGGTGCATCTGCTTCGTCTAACTCAAAAACTGGCGATACAACGAATGTCTTGGCAGAAAGGTCTTCTACCACTGAAGTGCATAAAAAATAGTCAAATAACCAGGAATATACAGCTCAAAGATAACAAATCATTAATCACGACCAATCAGCAGTGATAATGCTTTAAAACCGTTCAAGCAAACAATTTTTTTGTACTTATCAGATCCCCCCATGTCAAACGTTCCTTATTTTAATTGTAACCGGTTACAAAGAACCTTTATATGCCAAAAACCCTAAAATTGATTTGATCCATGGAGAAAGTTAGAGAGAATCATGCTGGTGGTATTAGCATGATCGCCTTTATTGTTGCAGTGGCAGTAAGCATTGGCTACTACCAATATGTATATTTGCCTGAATCGAGTGCAAAACCTAATGTCCCTGAAGCGGTAGCCAATCCATCAAAAACAGTACAGGTTTCAATTGCAGAAGGTGCATCTCTTCCATCTAATCCAGCATTTTTTGTACCAAAAGATGTGCGTGGCGGATTAGGAGTTGACAACAAAATTGTCTGGACAAATACTGATACAACTGCGCACACTGTCACTACTGATACTGACTTTCACGATAAACTTAACGGTAAATTCGATTCAATGGAAACAATAGGCTTAGTTTCTCCAGGTAAGACGTATGAATTTACCTTTACGGAAGAAGGAGAGTTTCCGTATCATTGTGAACCTCATCCATGGATGACAGGAAAGGTAGAAATCGTAAAGAGTTTTAGCTAACTTTTTACTATCTTTATGTTAGTTATGTCACTTGCAACTTCTTTATGTTCTTGAATAATCGTGGCTCTAAATTTTACATTTGAGGAATTCGCTGATGGTACATGTCTGGTAGTGGCAATAAATTTTAGAGTTTTATTATCTCCTATATCATCTCGGAATATAGAAAGTCTTGCGTAAGGATGGTTAATTTTTTTTCCATTGAGATCAGTATAATTGAAAACATCATTTGAGTTTTGTATCTGTGAATTAATTATTATACTATCAAAACGTCCCTGATAATTAAGATCTATACTACCATGAACATCTTTGCCTGAAGATATCTCTTTTTCCATTATCATAATTGAAATATCCTTGATTTTGCTCATTAAGATGTCCGTGCTCATTATTTGTCATATATATATGATATGCTCATATGTAAAGGCGAATACTACTGAGAGTCTATTTTGAACTCCTAATATACAAATATAAGGTCAGAATATTGACTTAAGAAATACTTTGCTTTGATATTTCTCTCTCTCTCTCTCTCTCTCTCTCTTTCTATAAAAGTTAAGACATAGGTCTACCTAAAAATTCCGCCATATAATCTGAAAGACAAATAGAGACTAATCAAAATAAGACATACATAAATTTTATCCACTTTATAACTATTACTTCCTTGCATAGACTTAAATGATAACATATTAAATCAGGTACAGTAATTACTGTATTTGTAGAACGTATTTGTCAGATCGAAATATTCCTATGAAAGTGTCCTATGTTAATGGTTATGGAATAAGGTATTTTGACTATGACAAGGTAATTAATCAATCCGATGATCCCAAAGATCTCATTCTCCTCCATGGATTGGGGGCCTCTGCTGAAAGATGGTTACGTGTTATCCCAGATTTAGCTAAACATTTTAGAGTTATAGTTCCTGATATTATTGGTTTTGGATATAGTGATAAACCTACAGTAGAATACACTATAGATTTTTTTATCAAGTTCTTCAAAGATTTTTTAGAAAATCTAAATATTGATAAACCCATTATAGTTGGCTCCTCATTTGGAGGGCATTTAGCAACAGAATTTGCAATTAGATACAATAATAGAATAGAAAAATTAGTTTTAGCTGCGCCTGCAGGAATGATGAGGTCTTCTACTCATCATCTTGATCAATATATTATGGCAGCATTGTATCCCACTTATGAAAATGCACTTAGAGCATTTACGCAAATGGCGTATGATCCCAGTATTGTTACAGAAGATACTATCAAGGATTTTGTGAACAGAATGAGACTTCCAAATTCAAAGTATGCATTTATGTCAACCTTGCTCGGAATGCGAGATTCGCCGAGACTTCCTGGTAGGTTATCAAATATCCTTACCCCAACATTGTTGGTATGGGGTGATAATGACAGGACGATACCATTGCAATATTCGAAAGGATATTACGAAATCCCACATAGTCATCTTGTAGTAATAAGGAATTGCGGCCATACACCTTACGTTGAAAAACCTATTGAATTCAATAGGGAAATATTAATATTTCTTGAAGATTAAGAGCATTAATTTAACACTAACGTTAAATAAATGACAGTACAAATTCATTTAAATGAGTGACATCTTTCGAGCGGATGATACAACTGATGCATTTAAAAAAGCAGTGGAAAAGGGAACTGAAGTTCAGAGAGACTTTATCAGGCAATATTCTGCTACACAGCAGGATATCATGCAGAATTTTCTGTCTATGCTTCAGGGCTTGACGTATTACTATGCAATGTTCAAGACAACTGTTCAAACAGGAGGCAGAATTTCTATTCCAGAAGCTGAGAGACAAGCATTGAAAATTGAAGAGGGTGATTTGGTTCAAGTGATAGTAATACCGATAGAAAGAAAACGAAAGACTGCCCAAGAGGGATAATTCTCCTAGAATATATTTATATAAAAAATAGTTACTATCGTAGTCTTAGGTTAGACGTATCTCACACACAAACAAGTTTAACAAGCTATTGTGACCGTGCTTTGAGCCATTGACCAACTTTTGGAAGAACATTGTTCTGGGAATAGCTGCTAGCTATAAGTCCAACATGACCTGTATGAAAGCGCATTAATCTTTTGTCAGTACTAGATACAGAGTCATTTAGTGGTAGACTACATTGTGGAGATACAAGATGATCTTCTTCTGCAACTATATTTAGAAGTGGAACCTTAATATTCGATAGGTCAATAATTTCATTTCCTAACTTCATCTCATTCTTGACGAGAAGGTTCTTCTGTTGTATGTCTTCTATCCATTGTCTGTATGTTTCTCCTGCGATAGGTGGTGTATCAAAAATCCACTTCTCTATTCTAAGGAAATTCTGAACAAAATTCTCATTATCTATATTCTCAACAAGATTAATGTATTTATTAACTCCTTGTTTAAATGGCTTTAGGATCGAAAAGGCTGCATATAACTGCTCATAAGGTAAATTACCAATAGAATCAAACGTTTTATTAGCATCCAAATGCCTGGACAAATTGCTAAGGACGGTGGTATCATTTTCAGCATCAATTATAGGTGCAATGGCAACTAGATTTCTAATTTTGTCTTGATGTAAAGCAGTATACATCACGGACATTGTTGAGCCCAAGCAATAACCATGTAGAGTTACTTTGTCAACATGATTCTTTCTTCTGACAATCTCTATACAATCATCTATGTACCAATTAACGTAGTCATCAAATGAAACGAATTTGTCGACGTTTGTTGGTGCTTTCCAATCTATAAGGTAGACATCAAAGCCCTGGGCTAACAAATTGCGAATCCAGCTCTTATCAGGTTGCAAATCGAAGATATATGACTTGTTCATTAAAGCATAGACAATCAGTAGTGGTGTCTTTGCGGTTCTACTGAATAGCGGACGATAATGTAAAAGCTTGTACATTTTTGTTTCTGCCACTACTTCGTGGGGGGTGTTACCGACTTTGATATCACCTGCAATATGAAGTACGGCTTTAGTTTTCTCTGATTTGCGATAAATCTCTTTGATCTCTTCAATGAATGTTGAGATATCGATGTTTTTACCATCTCCAATTATCTTCTCTAGAATATTTGTGGTTTTATCACGCACTAGTGTTTCCTTTATCATTTATTTTAAACCTCCTGCTGCTTGTCATTTGATCTATATTCTTTTGAAAAAGCGTATAGAGGATTTATAGAAGACGGTTTAATTAACTCAGAGTGTACATCAATGATCTCATATACCTGTCGTTGCTCCTTCGCAAACATATCGCACATCTTACTTTGTAAATCCGTTTTCTTAATATTTTTATTATATTTAACATTGTATTCTATAATCATACGAAGGTCATCCTATCCGTGACTTTAGAGCGTAGGGTGTTACATGTATATTTATCCATGTTATTATACTTTATTAGAAAAGATATTGTCCTTAAATGTCTTTAATGCTATACACCTATTAGTAAATATTAATAATGATGCTTAGAATAAGAAAAATAACTTCTTAACAGGATATATATATTGTTTCTATAGGCTTTCAGCTTATCATGTTCTATCATTGACTTTATTAATGGCATTTCGGTTTGAGAATATTATTATGTATATTACATTCAAATAAATATAATTTCTAGTAGCATTCTAAGATATAATGCACTCGATATTAAAGACATCTAGCTTTACTTCATATAAATTATTTCCCAACACTAAACATTTTATAAAGGATAATTCAACTTTCTCCTAACCATGCTAGCCGTTTAGCTCATAACCCACATAGTGGAAGAGTCTCTTGAAGCGGGCTCGTAGCTCAGCATGGATAGAGCGCCTGCCTTCTAAATTCCTGAGGAGAGCCGGAAGTCGTGGGATCGAAGCCCACCGGGCCCGCCATTTTAAAACCGTCTTTTAATATTACGTCATTTGCTGCTATATGGATTCAGATAAATAGATTTTTCTTGTACGTTTCTAAACGATTTTAAGTGGCTTTCTATGAATTGACGGTTTGTATTGAGATGGTACGTGATAGTAGACTTAGAGACCTAATAAAGCTGGCGCGAGACGGAGCGACCAAGCGCAACTTTAATCAATCAGTTGAATTAACACTCGTACTGAAAGAAATAGATGTAAAAAAAGGTTTTAATCTCAATGAGGTAGTAAATTTACCAAACAAGCCTGCTCGTAAAGCAAGCATCTGTGTTATTGCTTCTGGCGATATGGGTACACGTGCTCGGAGAACTGAAATTGACAGGGTAATAGAACCAGAAGAACTGGACAGATTGGGCACAAATAAGAGAGAAGCACGAAAAGTGGTAAAAGCGCATGATTTTTTTGTCTCTGACACAGCATATATGGCAACGGTTGGTCGCTCATTGGGACAATTTTTAGGTCCGAAAGGAAAAATGCCAACACCACTGCCATATGGTGCACCGATAGAAGCTATTGCAACTCGTTTTAGAGATTCCGTTCGTGTAAGAGCAAAGAATCAGTTAAATGTATCTGCCAAAATTGGAGATGAAAAAATGGATGATGATCAACTTGCAACAAATGCTAGTGCTGTAATATCAGCCATCGAGAAAAAACTACCACAGGGAGAAAAAAATATTCGGAACACATTAGTAAAGTTTACGATGGGTAAGCCAGCCAAACTGACAACATTAAAAGAAGAGAAAGACCAGAGAAAGAAGGCTGAATAATAGAATGGTATCTGATATTAAAATACAAGACAGAAAAAGCTATCCCAAAAAGAAACGTATGATGTACGATGAACTACAAGAACTCCCTAAGAGCTATGATGTGATTGCACTTTCAAAGATGACCAAAGTTCGGGCCACCCAGTTAATGATGATTCGAAAAAAATTAAGAAATGACTTGAAGATTCTGATAATTAAGAATAAGGTTGCACAAAGAGCATTTGAAAAAGTAAAGAATGTACCTGGATTAGAAAGTCTGAGCAAGGAATTGGAAGGACAGTGTGGATTGATATTTACTCAAATCAGCCCGTTCAAATTAAATTTGATATTTGACCAGAATAAAGTATTTCTACCAGCCAAGGGAGGAGACATTGCCTCCAAGGAAATTTCAATCCCTGCAGGCAATACGGGCATTACTCCAGGCCCAGTTCTCTCAGAGTTCAAAGAGGCAAACGTCCCAACAAAGATAAATCAGGGAAGTATATGGGTAAACAGAGACACAGTAATCGCTAGGAAAGGTGATGTTATCTCACAAAAACTTGCCTCCTTAATGAGCAAGCTTAATATTAAACCGATTGAAGCAGGTATTGCTCTTAACTTTGCTATTGCTGCAGGGTTGCTATTAAGGGAATCCGATCTAAAAATAAATTTGGAGCAATACCGTAATGAAATGTCAAGGTCATTTCAAGAAGCTCTTGCATTAGCAACAGAAGCAGGATATCTTACATCAGAAACAGTCATACCCTTGCTGCTAAAAACTCATCAGAAGGCAGTAGTGCTAGCTTCTGAATCGGCGTATATTTCGCAGGATACTGTCGCACTTGTTCTTCCTAGGGCTCAATCTAAAGCCTACACGGTGGCAAACGAAGCAAAAAAAAGGGGATACGAACCCCACTGAATTTAGAAAATCTGCAAAAAGGTGTGCATTTTTGAAATATTGGATGCTACCATTAATTTTTGACAGATTCTTTCATTGGGAAATTTATTACTGATACATAAGAATCCATAACTACAAGTTTTAACAAATGAAAATGAAGTATTGAAAGATTATCCAAAGAGTGATGAGAGTCCTTCCAGTGCCTCTTCTTCCTTCTTCTCTTCCTTCTTCTCTTCCTCATGCGGTGGTGCACCGGCAGCTGATGGCGCTGATGCTGCAGAGGGTACGGCGCCTACAGTAGCGGCTGATGCAAGTGGCGCTGCCTTTAGGGCTTCTTCGATATTTACTTCACTTAATGCTGCAACTAGAGCCTTCACCCTAACATCATCTGGAGTAACTCCAGTGGCCTTTATAATATTCGCAATATTATCTTCTGTTATATTTTGCTTTAATTTATGCAGTAATAAAGCAGCATATACGTATTCCATACTCAAAGGATTGTCTAATACTCACCATAATATAAAACTTTCAAACGTCTATAGTACTTTTGTACTTCTTGCTACGGCATAAAGATGATCTTTAAGATCTTTTTCGTATAATGAGTTCATTTTTTCCAAAAGTATTGTTCGCGCTTGCAAACGCTCTTGCTCAGTAGCCGCTCTTAGTACATCTGCAAACATGTCGGGAAGATTTTCTCTTATCCATCCATCTAAAACAAAGAAACGTTTTTCGTTTATCCATATTATCTTGCTTGTCTGCTGGTCAATTTCTTGATTGAAGCTACCTGTTTCAACTCTGTCTATTAGCATAAAGATGCAATTATTCGGATCAGGATTATTGAGAACTTCTCTAGGTCTATCTCCCGCCTGACCTCTTTTGACACGTTCAACTAAACCTATAGGACGAATGTATGAGCCCCTTACTTGAATTTTGTTTCCGTTAGCAGACTGAACCATACCTATGATAAGTTTATTATAATTCTGATCACCTTGGACCACAAAAACATACTCACCTGGCTTTATTCGACCTCTGCCAAACATCTGTTGATAATCCTATCATAAATTATATAATATTTGCTATTTATATTATATTTATAGCGCCTGCCTCTGCTGAAGAAATAAAATTAAGGCAGTCATGAGATAGAGTCCACTGCTAATGGCTTAGGGGTTCAGAAATTATTATTATTTGTCCTAATCAATGAAAGATTTAAAATTACATTTATTAATCTATGCTACGAACTCTAAATAGGATAAAATTTGCAACGATTCGATGAATTAGATATGAGGATATTATCGGAACTAACTAAAGATGCAAGTATTTCAGTACCGCAACTGAGTAAAAAATTGAATGTAAACGCATCTGTTCTTTATAGCAGAATAAAGCGTCTTGGAAAACGAAGTCTTATAAAGAAATTTACAGTTATCATCAATGAAGGCATGCTCGGAATTAATGTAAAGGCGACTGTCGGTATTAATAGAGATCCCAAACTAAAAGAGCCAATTCATTCGGAATTATTAAGGATACCAGAAGTTAGGTTATTGTCGGAAGTGACTGGCAGATTCGATATGATTGTTAATGTAAATGCACGAACCCTCGAGGAGCTTCACAATATAATAATCGAGAGGATTGGCAAAATCGAAGGAATTCAGAATACCGAAACTTTTGTTGAAATGCAAAGAACGGAGAAGGAGCCTGTTTATGCAGTTCAGCCAACTCTATCTAGATAAGAACGACTGATCCTTACTTTTTTAGAATATATGTATTATTTTGTTCTTTATACTGAATAAAATCTAGCAGCTAGGGTTAGATTATCAAGCAATGATCTAAATATAATATTTTAGCACTTTTTCTAAATATAAAGTTTAATTATGCAATCCTAACAATGCAATATTAACATTATTGTAGAGTAAACATATAATAACTTTAATTCAGTAGGTTCAAATAATGCATGCAAGAATTTGAAGTGAATCTTTTGGCATTTGTGCAGCGAAAAGTTATAGAAATCATCCAGACATTGAAATTAGCTAAGAAGACAAGCAAAGATGACTATTTCACACACCTTCGTCTAGTACTTCTAGGTATGGCTGTTGTAGGAGGAATAGCTTTTGTAATCAAGTTAATTGCAGAATTCATAACTTCCACTGGTGGAAAAACTTAATCTTTTACTTGATTTCTTACAAAGGTAGTGGCGCATCTAGATATCTAATCACCTGATAAAAGATAAGATCTCATTTGCATAGGGTTTTAATATATATCTCTTTATCTGTCTTGCTCTCCTCGTGTTTATATAATTATATTATAGCAATTTAAAAGCTTATTTTAAAAATTAAAAATATGAATACATAGCGTTTTTGTTTGTCTATAGGCTCTGTTAACTTAAGGTAAACTTTAGCACTATATTATCCGAACATAAGCTAAAGCTGGGTATGTCATAACAAGCTTATCGATATAGTGAAAAACGTATCAGGACAAATCCAGCTGTAATTACATATATGCTATATCTACCTGTTTTTAATTCTAGGAGTTATATAGGTCTGCATCAAAATCTTTTCTTTACAAGCAATTACCAAAAAGATCCCAC
>Ga0126306_10001701_pt1 | contig 11936 bp, 10 predicted proteins | sample Plot27_FD_92592 | JGI IMG/M metagenome (GOLD analysis project Ga0126306, IMG submission 92592) | Serpentine soil microbial communities from UC McLaughlin Reserve, CA, USA - Plot27 | ecosystem: Environmental > Terrestrial > Soil > Grasslands | place: USA: UC McLaughlin Reserve, Lake County...
ATCTCCAAGAATGGCGGCCCGACCGAGCAGATCCAGGACCTCCAGAACCTGATCTCCCAGGGCGCCAACGCCATCATCGTCAACCCCTCGGACCGGGAGAAGCTCAACCCGGTGATCCAGCAGGCCACCCAGAAGAAGATCGTGGTCGTGGCGGTCGACCAGGCCGTCTCGGAGCCGACGGCCTATGTGGCCACCAACGACCAGGTCGCCTACGGGCGGCTCGGGGCCGAGTGGCTGGCCGGCAAGCTGGGCGGCAAGGGCAACGTCCTCTACATGCGCGGGATCGACGGCGTGCCCGCCGACTCCGACCGTGACAAGGGCTTCCAGGAGGTCATGGCCGCCAACCCCGACATCAAGGTCAAGGAGGTCTTCACCGGCTGGGACTTCACCAAGGGCGGCGACATCGCCGTGCAGGAGCTCGGCTCCGGGAACTACGACGGCGTCTGGACCTCGGGGATCGACTACACCGTGGTCAACGCGTTCAAGACCGTCGGCAAGGACCCGGTCCCGGTCGTCGGGGCCGACAACAACCAGTTCATCCAGCAGCTGCTGGACGGGTCGCCGGGCGCGGCCGTGACCAATCCGGCGGTCATCGGCGGGGTCGGCACCGCGCTCGCCCTCGACGTGCTCCAGGGCAAGACGGTGAAGCGCGAGACCCTGCTCACCCCCGAGGTCTGGGACGCCGAGGAGGACAAGGCGACCCTTGAGGCCAACAGCTTCCCCGACCGCGACGCCACCTTCAGCTCGGCCGTGTCGGTGAAGCCGTACACCACCTACACCAACGAGCAGCTGTTCGCCTGCAAGGGCCCCGGCGAGTAGCTCGACCCCTGACCCTCCGATGACCCAACCGCTCCTGCAGACGACCGCCGTGGCCAAGGCGTTCGGCCCGGTGGTCGCGCTGCGGGCGGTCGACCTGTCGGTGGCCCCGGGCGAGGTCCACGCCTTGCTCGGGGCCAACGGCGCCGGCAAGTCGACCCTGGTCAAGATCCTCACCGGCGTGCTCCGCAACGACAGCGGCACCGTCGCCGTCAATGGCGAGCCGGTCGTCCTCCACAGCCCGACCGAGGCCAGGGCCAGGGGCCTGGCCCCGGTCTACCAGGACCCGGCGCTGATCCGCGACCTCACCGTGGCCCAGAACCTGCGCCTCACCGGCGTCGACCCGGGCGACGTCCACCGCGAGCTGGCCGCCATGGACCTGGACGGGCTCGACCTGGACGAGCAGGTCCGCGACGTCCCCCTGCCCTTCCTGCGCATGCTCGACCTGGCCCGGGCCCTGGTCTTCGACCCCCAGCTGCTGATCCTGGACGAGATCACCGCCGCCCTCCCCCCCGACCTGTCCGAGCGGGTCTTCGCCATCATGACCCGCTGGAAGCAGCGCGACCGGTCGGTGCTGTTCATCTCCCACCGGCTGGCCGAGGTCCGCGAGCACTGCGACATGTGCACCGTGCTCCGCGACGGCCGCAACGTGGCCTCCTTCCACCCCGGGCAGGAGGGGGGCGAGTCCCAGATCGTGGCCGCCATGCTCGGCGAGGCCTCGGCCGGGGTCCGGGACGTGGCCCGGGAGCGGCGGGCGGCCCGGGAGCGCGACGACGAGGAGGCGCCCCGGCTGGTCGTCCGCGACCTGCTGATCAACCGCCAGGACGCCGGCGTCTCCTTCGAGGTCCGGGCCGGGGAGGTCCTCGGCCTGGCCGCCCTGGAGGGCCAGGGCCAGGACCGGCTGTTCGAGATCCTGTCCGGGAACGTCCGGGCCGCCGGGGGCGACATCCTGGTCGACGGCCAGCCGGTGTCGGCCCGGCACCCCTATGACGCCATCCGCCGCGGGGTGGTGCTGGTCCCCAGCAACCGGCTGATGGCCCTGCTGCCCCAGCGGCCCATCCGCGAGAACATCGCCGTCCCCCTGTTCAACCGGCTGCGCCGCTGGGGGCCGATCAACGCCGGCCGGGAGCGGCGCCAGGTCTCCGAGGCGGTGGCCCGGCTGTCGATCGACACCCGGGCCGCCGCCCAGGCCAAGCGGCTGTCGGGCGGGAACCAGCAGAAGCTGACCATCGGCCGCTGGCTGGCCGCCGGGTTCCGGACCCTGCTGCTGTTCGACCCCACCCGGGGCATCGACGTCGGCACCAAGCACCAGATCTACGACCTGATCCGCGAGCTGGCCGACGGTGGCGCGGCCATCGTGATGTTCACCAGCGAGCTGCGCGAGATCGGGCTGGTCTGCGACCGGGCGGCCGTGCTCCACAACGGGGCCATCGTGGCCGAGCTGCCGCCGACGGCCTCCGAGACCGACCTGCTCACCGCCGCCCACGGCCTGGAGGTGACGGCGGTATGACGGCAACCCCCACCCCCGCCCCCAAGGCCGAGGTGGTCACCCCGCTCCCCCGCCCCAGCAGCCGGCTGGAACGGTTCGTCCGCCGCCAGGGCTGGGTCGTCGGGGTGGCCCTGCTGCTGGGCGTGCTGGTCCTGTGGCGCTCCTCCCAGATCCCCGCCTTCGGGGCCTTCGAGGTCCGCGGCATCGTCGCCGGCACCATGACCCTGGTCCTGCTGGCCATGGCCCAGACGGTGATCGTCATCTCCGGCGGCATCGACCTGTCGGTGGGGGCGATGATGGTGCTGACCAACTGCATCGCTGCCCGGCTCATGCTGGAGCAGGACCTGGGGCCGGTGGTCCTGGTGGCCGTCCTGGTCGTGGTGGTGGCGATGCTGCTGTCCGGCCTCATCGGGACGGTGGCGGTGGTCTCCGGCGTCCCCGACATCGTGGTCACCCTGGCCGCCAGCTTCATCCTGGCCGGGCTGGCCCTGATCGTGCTCGACGGCCCCGGCGGCGGCACCCACCCGCGGTTCCAGGAGCTGCTGGTCGGCGGGTTCGACGAGCCCCTGCCGGCCACCCTGTGGCTGGCCGGGATCTTCCTGGTCGTCTGGGTGCCGTTCAAGCGCAGCCGCCTCGGCATCGCCACCTACGCCGTGGGCAGCGACCGGGCCGCCGCCTTCCTGTCCGGGCTCAATGTCGGCCGCACCCGGATCGCCGCCTACGTGCTCGGCGGGCTCTTCTCCGGGCTGGCCGGCCTGGTCACCACCGCCTTCACCGGCAGCGGCGAGCCCCGGGCCTCCATCGGGGCCACCGCCACCCTGACCAGCGTGGCCGCGGTCGTGCTGGGCGGGGTGGCCCTGCTGGGCGGGTCGGGCACCCTGCTCGGTCCCATGCTGGCCGCGTTCTGCCTGGCCCTGATCCCGGCGCTGATGCTCGGCCTGGGCTGGGACCCCAACTACGCCGAGGTCGCCCGGGGGGTGATCATCATCGTGGTCGTGATGATCGGCGGGCTGCTGCAGATCCCGCGGAGGGCGAGATGAGCACCGCCGTGGCCGACCCGGCGATCCGGGACTGGCGCCAGCTCCTGGTCGACCGCCCGGCGGTCGCCCTGACCGGCGTCCTGCTGCTCCTGTACGTCATCACCGGGCTGTTCGCGCCGGGCATGTTCACCCCCAACGGCGTCCGCTCGACCCTGCTGCTGGCCTGCCCGCTGGCCATCCTGGCGGCCAGCCAGACGCTGTGCATGCTGACCGGCGGGATCGACCTGTCGACGGTGATGACGGCCAACTTCGCCGCCTATGTGGCCGCCAACCAGAGCGGGCAGGGGCCGCTGGTCGCCCTCGGCCTGGCCCTGTGCGTCGGCCTGGCCGTCGGGCTGGTCAACGGCATCGGGGTCGGGGTGTTCAAGGTCAACCCGCTGATCATGACCCTGGGCATGGCCAGCGTGCTCCTCGGGGTGGTCACCGTTGGGCTGGTCGGGGACGGGTTCCTGTCCGGCTCGACCCGGCTGCTGCCGGTCCTGCGCACGGTCGCCTCCGGGACCCTGTTCGGGCCCGTGCCCAACAACGTGGTCGTGTGGGCGCTGGTGGCCGCCGGGCTGATCTTCGGGCTGTCCCGCACCGGGCTGGGCCGGGCCATCTATGCCGTCGGCGACAACCCGATCGCCTGCCGCCTGGCCGGCGTCCGCATCTGGCAGGTGCTGCTGGCCGTGTACGTGCTGTCGGCGCTGCTGGCGTCCCTGGGCGGGCTGCTGTTCTCGGGTATCAGCGGCTCCGTCGGCCCCGACCAGACCAACGCCTACCTGCTGCCGTCGGTGGCGGCGGCGGTGATCGGCGGGACCTCGATCCTGGGCGGGGTCGGCGGCTACACCGGCACCATCCTGGGGGCGCTGATCCTGACCGTGCTCAACCGGCTGCTGCTGACCCTTGACACCACCGAGGCGTTCCGCCAGATCCTCTACGGGCTGATCGTGCTCGCCCTGGCCTGGGTGTACGTGCGGCTCACCGGCCAGCGGGGGTCCTGAGATGGTCGGCGAGCTGGGCCAGGTGGCCGGAACCCGGGTCGGGATCGTCGGCACCGGCTGGATGGCCGAGACCCACACCGAGGCCCTGCGGCGGCTCGGGATCCAGGTCGCCGGGGTCGCCGGCCGCACCCCGGAACGGGCCCGGGAGGCGGCCGCCCGGCTCGGGCTGGCCACCGCCCACGACTCGGTCGAGGCCCTGGTCAAGGACGACACGCTGGCCGCCGTCCATGTCACCAGCCCCAACGACGTGCACGCCGAGCAGGCCACGGCCGCCCTGCGGGCCGGCCGGCACGTGGTCTGCGAGAAGCCGCTCGGGGTCACCACCGCCGAGACGGCCGGCCTGGCCGAGCTGGCCGCGGCCAGCGGGCTGGTCAACGCCGTCTGCTTCAACCTGCGCTTCGCCCCCCACAACCACAACGCCGCCGGGATGGTCCGGGCCGGCGAGCTGGGCGAGCCCCGCTATGTGACCGGCAGCTACCACCAGGACTGGCTGCTCGAGGAGACCGACTGGAACTGGCGGCTGGTCGCCGGGCGCCAGGGCAGCCTCCGGGCCGTGGCCGACATCGGCTCCCACTGGCTCGACCTGGTCAGCTTCGTCAGCGGCCGCCGGGTCACCGAGGTCCTGGCCGACCTCCACACCTTCGTGCCCGAGCGCAACCACCCCCTGGGCGAGGTCGGCACCTTCGCCGCCCACGGGGTGGCCGACGACGTCGATCGGGTCCGGGAGCCGATGTCCAGCGACGACGCCGCCGGCATCCTGCTGCGCCTGGAGGGCGGCATGCGCGGGGTGTGCTCGGTCAGCCAGGTGTCGGCCGGGCGCAAGAACCGGCTCAGCTGGGAGCTCAACGGCTCCCGGCGGTCGCTGGCCTGGACCTCGGAGGAGCCGGAGTACCTGTGGGTCGGGCACCGGGACCGGCCCAACGAGTTGTCGAATAAGGACCCGGGGCTGATGAGCGGGCCCGGGGCGGCCGTCACCGGCTACCCGGCCGGCCACGTCGAGGGCTACCCGGACACCTTCCGCGGGCTGTTCGCCGCCGTCTACGCCGACGTGGCCGCCGGCCGGCCCTCGCCCGAGCCCGCCTACCCCACCTTCGCCGACGGCCACGACGTCGCGCTCGTCTGCCAGGCCGTGGCCGACTCGGCCCGGTCCGGGAGCTGGGCGCCAGTCAGGAGGGACGCACCATGAAGCTCGGGCTGCTGACCGCCGCCTTCCCCGACACCCCGCTCACCGAGGTCGCCGACTGGGCCGCCGGCAACGGCTTCGCCGCCCTGGAGGTGGCCTGCTGGCCGGCCGGGGACGGCGCCGCCCGGCGCTACGCCGGCGTGTCCCACATCGACGTCGCCGGCCTGTCCGACGCCCAGGCCAAGGAGCTGGTCGGCGACCTGGCCGGCCGCGGCATCGAGATCAGCGGGCTCGGCTACTACCCCAACCCGCTCCATCCCGACCCGGCCGTGCGCGAGGAGGCCCTGGTCCACCTGCGGGTCCTGATCGGCGGGGCGGCCAAGCTCGGGGTGCCGGTGGTCAACACCTTCGTCGGGGCCGACGCGTCCCGGCCGCTGCGCGACAACATCGAGGCCGCCCGCGGGTTCCTGCCCGACCTGGTCGCCTTCGCCCGCGACCACGGGGTCAAGCTGGCCATCGAGAACTGCCCGATGATCTTCAGCCAGGACGAGTGGCCGGGCGGCCACAACCTGTTCTACGCCCCGGCGACCTGGCGGGAGATCTTCGGCTGGTTCGACGACGACACCCTGGGGCTCAACCTGGACCCCTCGCACCTGGTCTGGCAGATGATCGACCTGGAGCGGGTGGTGCGCGAGTTCGGCTCCCGGCTCCACCACGTCCACGCCAAGGACCTCCAGATCGACCGGGAGGGCCTGTACGAGCACGGCATCATGTCGGCCGGGATCGGCTGGCAGGTGCCCCGCCTGCCCGGGCTGGGCGAGGTCCGCTGGGACCGGTTCCTGGCCGCCCTCTACCAGGCCGGCTACGACGGCTGCGTGGTCATCGAGCACGAGGACCGCGGCTTCGAGGGCAGCGACGAGAAGGTCAAGGCCGGGTTCCTGCTGGCCCGCAACGCGGTCGCCCCCTACGTGGTCTGAGCGGCCCCGGCCCGGCCGGCAGGCAGGCCGCCACCATGGCCGCCTTGGCCGCGCCGGTGACCAGCACCCAGACCCGCACGGCGGCGAGCAGGTCGGCCAGCCGACGGTCACCCGCCCCTGGTCCAGCCAGGTGTCGACCGCCGGCACTCGGCCTCCAGGTCGGCGGCGGCGGTGTCGATCGGCCGGTAGCCGCCCGGCCGCCGCCCGACCCGGTCGGCCAGGGCCCGGCGCAGGGTGGCGTCGCAGCCGCCGGGCTCGCCCGGCGGGAGCTCCCCGAACTCGTCCAGCAGCAGCACCGAGGCCCGCCTCCACGACAGCGGCCGGGCGGCCAGGGCCCGGACGCCCGGCGGCGGCTCAGCCGAGGACGCGGTCGACGAAGGCACCGCTGGCCGGGTCCTTCAGGATGAGCTTGCGCCGGCCGTCGGGCAGGTGCTCCTCCTTGATGACGACCAGGCCGTCCTCGGTCCGCTCGGCCCTGGCCACCCGGGGGGCGACCCCGCCGCGCCAGTCGAGCTCGACCGGCGTCCAGGCCCGGGAGGCGGCCGAGCGGTAGCAGGCGTCCATGACGGCGTTGACCACGTAACCGTCGTACAGGGTCTCGACCGGCTCGCGGCCCTGCTCCATGGCGTCGAACATGTCGGTGAACATGTCGGCGTAGCCCAGCTCGGCCACCTCGTCGCCCACCGGGAACTGCCAGCCCGTCTCCACCTCGGCCTTCTCGGCCACGTACCCGCCGCCCCCGCCGGAGGTGAACATCTCGAAGCCGGTGCGCAGGAAGTGGTTCAGCCAGATGGTGCCCTCGGTGCCGGCGACCTCGTCGCGCAGGTCCATCCCGCCCCGGAAGGTCCAGCTGACCTCGAACTGGCCGACGGCGCCGCTCTCGAAGCGGATCAGGACGATCGCGTTGTCCTCGGCCTCGATCGGGTGGACCAGGGTGTCGGCCCAGCACATGACCTCCACGGGCCGGTTCCCCTTGCCCACGAACGACCGGATGATCTCGATGCAGTGGCAGCCGAGGTCGACGATCGCCCCGCCGCCGGCCTGGCCGGCGTCCCAGAACCAGGCGCTGTGCGGCCCCGGGTGGGTCTCCCGGCTCCGCACCCAGAGGACGTCGCCGACCGCCCCGGCCCGGGTCGAGGCCAGCGCCTTGAGCGTCTTGGGGGTGTAGACCAGGTCCTCCAGGTAGCCCCCGAACACCCCGGCCCGCTCCACCGTGTCCAGGATCCGCCTGGCCTCGGCGGCGCTGCGGGCCAGCGGCTTGGTCACCAGCACGGCCTTGCCGGCCGCGGCCGCCGCCGCCACCGCCCCCTCGTGCATGTGGTTGGGCAGCCCCACGACCACGGTGTCGACCTCCGGATGGCCCACCGCCTCCTCGACGCTGGTCGTCGAGTGCGGCACCCCCCACCGCTCCCGGAACGCCGCCCCCCGCTCCTCCGACCGCGAGTAGACGACCTCCACCCGGTCACGGCCCCGCCGGCCGTGCAGCGTCATGGTGTAGAAGTCCCCGATCAGGCCGGTCCCCAGCATGGCGACCCGGTGCGACTCCGGCATCCAGCACCCCTCACCCTCGACTCCCGGCAATATGTCTAGACATTTAAGCACGCCAGCAATTCGGTTGCCCGCCGGGCCGGCACCTGGTGTGCTGACCTGCCGTGAGCATGCTCAATCTGGGGATCCTGGCCCACGTCGACGCCGGCAAGACCACCCTGACCGAGCGGCTGCTGTTCGCCGCCGGGGTCATCGACGAGGTCGGCAGCGTCGACGCCGGCAGCACCCAGACCGACTCGCTGGACCTGGAACGCCAGCGCGGCATCACCATCAAGTCGGCGGTGGTGTCGTTCGTGGTCGGCGACACGACCGTCAACCTGATCGACACGCCCGGCCACCCCGACTTCATCGCCGAGGTGGAGCGGGTGCTTGGCGTGCTCGACGGCGTCGTGCTGGTCGTCTCGGCCGTCGAGGGCGTGCAGCCCCAGACCCGGGTGCTGATGCGCACCCTGCAGCGGCTGCGCATCCCCACCCTGCTGCTCGTCAACAAGCTCGACCGCCGGGGCGCCGACGGCGAGCGGGTCCTGGGCGAGCTCGCCGAGCGGCTGACCCCGGCGGTGGTGGCCATGGGGTCGGTGACCGGGCTCGGCACCCGCGAGTGCCGATTCGTGCCCTACGGCGCCGCCGACGCCGCCTTCACCGCCCGGCTGGCCGCCCTGCTGGCCGACCACGACGAGGCGCTGCTGGCCGCCTACCTGGACGACGAGGCGGCCCTCCCCTACCGCCGGCTCCGCCGCGCCCTGCGCTCCCAGACCGGGCGGGCCCTGGTCCACCCGGTGTTCTTCGGCTCGGCCATCACCGGGGCCGGGGTCGAGGCCCTGACCGCCGGGGTCACCGAGCTGCTGCCGCCCACCTCCGGCGACGCCGGCGGTCCGGTCTCGGGCAGCGTGTTCAAGGTCGAGCGGAGCCCGGCCGGGGAGAAGGTCGCGTATCTCAGAGTGTTCTCGGGCACGGTCCGGGTCCGGGACCGGCTGGGCTTCCACGGCCGGCACGGCGGGCACGAGGGGCGGGTCACCGCCATCAGCGTGTTCGAGCGCGGCGGGACGGTCCGGCGGACGTCGGTCGCGGCCGGGCAGATCGCCAGGCTGTGGGGGCTGGCCTTGGTCCAGATCGGCGACACCGTCGGCGGGTCGCCGGCGCCGCCGGCCGGAGGCCAGTTCGCCCCGCCGACCCTGGAGACAGTGGTGGTCCCCCGCCGCCCGGCCGACCGGGGCGCCCTCCACGCCGCCCTGGTCCAGCTGGCCGAGCAGGACCCGCTGATCGACCTGCGCCAGGACGACCTGCGCCAGGAGGTGTCGGTGTCGCTCTACGGCGAGGTCCAGAAGGAGGTCGTCCAGGCCACCCTGGCCACCGACTACGGCCTGGAGGTGCGCTTCCGCGAGAGCACCACCCTCTGCATCGAGCGGCCGGTCGGCAGCGGGGCCGCGTCCGAGCTCATCGCCAAGGAGCCGAACCCGTTCCTGGCCACCGTCGGGCTGCGGGTCGACCCGGGCCCGGCCGGCGGCGGGGTGGCGTTCCGGCTGGAGGTCGAGCTCGGGTCGATGCCGTACGCGTTCTTCGTGGCCGTCGAGGAGACCGTGCGCGAGACCCTCGGCCAGGGGCTGCACGGCTGGCCGGTGACCGACTGCGTGGTCACCATGACCCACTCCGGCTACTGGCCCCGCCAGAGCCACGCCCACGCCACCTTCGACAAGCGCATGTCGAGCACGGCCCGGGACTTCCGCCAGCTGACCCCGCTGGTCCTGATGGCCGCCCTGACCGAGGCCGGCACCCGGGTGCTGGAGCCGATCCACCGCTTCCGGCTGGAGCTCCCGGACGACACCCTGGGCGCGGTCCTGGGTGTCCTGGCCGGGCTGGGGGCCGTGCCCCGGGCGACCACCCCGCGGGCGGCGTCGTCCCTGGTCGAGGGCGAGATCCCGGCCGCCCGGGTCCACCAGCTGACCCAGCGGCTGCCCGGGCTGACCCGCGGCGAGGGCGTGCTGGAGTCCGCCTTCGGCCACTACCAGCCGGTCCGCGGGCCGGTCCCGACCCGGCCGCGGACCGGCAACGACCCGCTCGACCGCAAGCAGTACCTGCTGCGGGTCCTGCGGCGCGTCCCCGGCTGAACATCACCCTCGGCGGATGATGCGCCAGCACCCCCCGTCGGTCACGATGGGTGCCGAACGGGTCCACGGCACGGCCCACCGCACGACAAGGAGCGCCGATGTCCGAGGCGACCGCGCGGACCTCCCGCTGGTGGGCCTTCGCCCCCGACACCGCCGGGGCGATCTACGGCACGATCGCGGCCATGGCGGTGATCGCCGGGACCGCCGGCGACCCCTCGCACGCCAAGCCGCTCAACCTGACGGTGGCCACCCTGTTCGTGTTCTGGCTGGCCCACGTGTACGCCCAGGCCCTGTCCCACCACCTCCGGGGGGCCAAGCGGCTGGAGTGGCCGGTGGTGCGGGAGGCCATGATCGAGGAGCGGGCGCTGCTCGAAGGCCCCCTGCCGCTGCTGGTCGTGCTGGCCCTGGGGGCCCTGGGGGTGCTGGACGAGCACCTGACCGTCCGCCTGGCCCTGTGGCTGGGCGTGGCCCAGCTGGTCACCTGGGGCATCCTCTACGCCCGCCGCCAGCGCTGGAGCTGGGCCACGGCCCTGACCGCCGGCGCCATCAACGGGACCTTCGGCCTGCTCATCGTGCTCCTCGAGGTGGTCGTGCACTGAAGGCGGTGGCGGCGTCGTCGGGCTCGCGGAACAGGCGCGGCTCCCAGGCGCCGGCGTCGGGGAGGCGCCGCAGCAGGTCCAGGGGCCGGGCGTTGAGGTTGGTGAGCCACAGGGTGATGCCGCGCCGGCGCAGCTCGGCGTCGAGGCTGGCCACGACGTCCAGGGCGGTGACGTCGATGTCGGGGACGGCGTCCAGGTCCAGCAGCAGCACCCGCGGCGGCCGGTCGGCCGCGTCGACCAGGTCGAGCAGCCGCTTCCGGACCCTGGGGCCGTTGCCGAAGTAGATGGCGGCCACCGGCCGCAGCACCAGCAGCCCGGGGACGGTCTCGCCGTCGGGGTGGCGCTCCAGGCTGCGCCAGTGGCCGCTGCCCGGCCGGCGCCCGAGCACCTCGATGGGCGGGTGGTTGGTCCCGTGGATCAGGGTGAGCATGGAGACGACCACGGCCAGCAGCACTCCGTCCAGCACCCCGAGGACCAGCACCCCGGCCAGCGCGACCAGGCCAAGGACGAAGTCGCGGAAGCGGAGCCGGCGGATGCGGCCGAGGGCGGCCGGGTCGACCAGGCCGGCCACGGCTACCATGACCACCGCCCCCAGGGTGGCCTGGGGCAGGTCCTCGAACAGGGGGTCAGGAACAGCAGGGTGAGGACCACGACCAGGGCGGTGGCGATGCCGGCGAGCTGGCTGCGGGCGCCCGACCCGCGGTTGACGGCCGTCTGGGACAGGCCACCGCCGGCCGGGAAGCCCTGGAAGCAGCCGCCGGCCAGGTTGGCGGTGCCGAGGGCCCGCAGCTCCTGGTCGGCGTCGACCTCGGGGTCGTCGGGGGCGGTGAAGGCGCGGGCGGCCGCGATCGACTCGACGAAGGCCATCAGGGCGACCCCGGCCGCCGGCCCGACCAGCTGGCCGACCAGGGCGAGGTCGGGCACGGCCAGCTCGGGCAGGCCGGGTGGGACGGCCCCGACCAGGGCCACCCCCCGGTCGGCCAGGCCGGTGGTGACGGCGAGCACGATGCCGAGGCCGACCACCAGCAGCGGCCCGGGCAGCGACCGGGGCGCCCAGCGGCGCAGCCCGAGCAGGATGGCGATGCTGGTCATGGCCAGGGCGAAGGTCGGCCAGCTGATCTCGCCCAGGTTGGCCAGGGCCGAGCCGATCTTGGCGAAGAAGCTGTCGCCCTCCTGGGGGACGCCGAGGATCCTGCCGAGCTGGCCGGCGGCGATCAGCAGCCCGGTGCCGGCCTTGAACCCGGCCAGGACGGGGG
>Ga0126306_10001702_pt1 | contig 11926 bp, 15 predicted proteins | sample Plot27_FD_92592 | JGI IMG/M metagenome (GOLD analysis project Ga0126306, IMG submission 92592) | Serpentine soil microbial communities from UC McLaughlin Reserve, CA, USA - Plot27 | ecosystem: Environmental > Terrestrial > Soil > Grasslands | place: USA: UC McLaughlin Reserve, Lake County...
GATCGCCTACCAGCAGTTCGAGAACCACGTGATCCAGCCGCAGATCCAGAGGCGGACGGTGAACGTGCATCCGTTCATCACGATCGTCGCGGTGCTGTTCGGCGCCACCCTGCTCGGCGTGCTGGGAGCCTTGGTGGCGATTCCGATCGCCGCCTCCATCCAGATCCTGCTGCGCGAGTACGTCGACCTGCGCACCATGTCGATCAAGCCGCAGGCCCCGGAGCAGCCGCCCGGCCCGCCTCCGCCGACGCCACCGCCCTCGGCTCCACCCGACCCGGCCCCTGCGTAGCGTTCACCCGGCATGAGCCCGGGAGTCCTGGCAAAGCGCGGGCTGCTGCTCGCGATCACCGCCGTCTCGCTCTACCTGCTGGCTCCGGCGCTGCTCGAGGTGTTCGGCGCCTACGACCGCCTCGACGACTTCAACCCGCTCTGGTGGATCGCCATGGTGGCGCTGCAGCTGGGCAGCTACGCCTGCATGTGGATGGTGCAGAAGCTCGCGATGCGGGCCGAGCACATCGGCCCGGTGATCACGTCCCAGCTCACCTCCAACGCCTTCGGGCGCGTGGTGCCCGGCGGCGTGGCCGCGTCCGGGGCCATGCAGTACGCGATGCTCGCGCGCGCAGGGGTGCCTAGCGCGCAGGCGGCCTCGGGCATGACCGCCTCATCGGTGCTCGTGTTCGGCATCCTGCTGGCGCTGCCGCTGCTGGCGCTCCCCGCGATCGTGTCCGGCGCGCCAATCGACCCGGGGCTCGCGCGGGCGGCCGTGATCGGAGCAATCGTGTTCGTGTTCCTGTTCGCGGTCGGCGCCGCGGCGATCGTGTGGGACCGCCCGCTGATCGCGGTGGGACGCGCGGTTCAGTCGATCCGGAACCGCGTCCGCCCCGGCCGTCCGCCGCTCACCGGCCTTCCCGAGCGGCTCGTGCGCGAGCGCGACGAGGTTCGCGATGTGCTCGGTCAGCGCTGGTGGGAGGCGCTTCTGTTCGCCTCCGGGCGCTGGGTGCTCGACTACCTGACCCTGCTCGCCGCGCTCACGGCCGTGCATGCCGACCCACGCCCCTCGGCCGTGCTGCTCGCCTACTGCGCGGCGCAGTTCCTCGGCACCTTGCCGCTCACCCCCGGCGGCCTCGGCTTCGTCGAGGCGGGCCTGACCGGAGCCCTGGCCCTCGCCGGCGTCCCGGCGGGCGCCGCGGTGGTGGCCACGCTCGCCTACCGGCTGGTGTCGTTCTGGCTGCCGATACCAGCCGGGGGCCTGGCGGCGATCCTGCACCGCCGGCTGTATGGAGGCGACGAGCCGCTCAGCGGCGCCGAGGGCGCGGCCGCGAGCGCCAGTCCTCGATCGTGATCGCCCAGCGCTCGTGGTCGCGCCAGCGGCCACCGATCTTCAGGTAGCGCGGCGAATAGCCCTCGAGCCGGAAGCCGGCCCGCTCGACGAGCGCGCGCGAGCGCTCGTTCGTGGGCTGGATGTTCGCCTCCACGCGGTGCAGGGCCTGCGTGCGAAACGCGTGGCGCAGGATCAGCTGCATCCCCTCGCTCATCAGCCCCTGCCCCGCGTAGGGCGCGCTGCCGTCGTAGCCGAGGTACGCGTTCTGGAAGCTGCGGCGGTAGATCTGGCTGAGCGCGAAGTACCCCACGATCGCGCCCCCGTCACGCAGGCAGACGAGCTGGAGGTCGAAGTCGTCGTCCTCGGTCCGGGCAACCAGGGCGCTCCAGGACTCCAGGTCCAGCGGCGGGCTCGACCACGGGTGGTGGAGGTCCCGGCTGGCGCGCATCAACCTCACGAACTCAGGGCCGTCCGCGGGGACGGCGGCGCGAATGATGACGCGCAGGCGGACGCTCAGCGCCTGCGCCGTCCCGACAGGAGGGAGATGGTCGCGGCCACTCCACCGCCGATCACGAACCCGGCGACGGCAGCGCCGACCAGCGCGCTCGTGCGGTTCTCCGCGAGCTGCTTGCGCCAGTCGGTCAGCTCGGTCACCTTCGAGCGCAGATCACCGATCGAGAAGGCCAGCTCCCGGCGGGTCTCCTCGATCGAGGCACGGATCATCTCGGGGCTCTGCGCAGGTGTCACGTCTTCAGCTCCTCGCCCTTTTCGAGCGACCGCTCCACCTGGTCGCGTTCAATCGTCTGAGCCTCGAGCTCCGCGCGCGTGCGCCTGGCCTCCTCGATCGCCATGTCCGGCGTGGGCGGCGCGCCCTTCTTGAACAGGCGCATGGCGAGTAGGCCGGCCAGGATCGCCAGCAGGAACAGCAGCCCGGTCACGACGGCGAAGCCGGCCCAGATCGAGTCCTCCCAGTTGAGGAGGTCGTTCAGGAACCAGGCCAGTCCGTGGAAGAACATCGTCACGCCGAAGATCAGGAAGACCCCCGCCGCGACGGCCACGCCGGCGCCCCTGGTCAGCTTCGAGAGCTTGTCGGTGACCTCGGCCTTTGCGAGCTCGATCTCCTGGCGAACCAGGAGCGACGCCTTCTCGGAGACCTCCGCGACGATGTCGCCGAGCGTCTTGTCCGCGCTGTCCTTCGGGGGCACTCCGTCGCCGCTCACTTCGCCACTCTTCTCAGGAGCAGGGCCAGCGCAAACCCACCGGCGAAGGCGGCGCCCACGAAGACCTCGGGGCGCTCGGCGAACGCGTCGCCCTCGCCTTCGACCTCAACCGTGAGCGGCGTCTCGCCGAGCGGCCGGCTGCCCGTGGCTCCCTGGTTCGGCTCGTCCGCCATCAGTCCACCGGCGGGTCCTCCTTGAAGACCCGCAGCCAGATCTCGGTGGCGACCCGGTTGGCGACGATCGACGTGAGCGCCCCTACGCCGGCCAGCAGGCCGCTCCACATCAGTCGCTTGACGAGATCGTTCTCCATGTGGGGCGGATTCAACCAGACGGCGGGGTGCTACCGCCCGCCGGATTCGAGACCGCCACAGATGGCCTCCACCACCATCCCCTTGGCACGCTCGTAATCCTCGTCGGTGCGCGGCAGCAGCTCGAAGATCCAGCCGGTGAGCAGCTGCTCGATCGCACCGTAGAAGCACATGGCCGCGAACTCCGAGGGGATGTCCGACTTGAACGATCCCTCCGCCCGAGCCGACTCGACGATGGCTGCGATCCCCAGGTAAGCCTCCTGGATCTTGTCCAGATGGAGCGCGCCGAACGAGTTCGCGGCACGTGTGACCTCGACGATGATCACCTTCATCAGGTCGGGGTCGTGGCGGTAGGAATCGATGATGAAGCCGGCGATCGCGTGCAGCTTCTCCCGGGCGGGGAGGTCGCGCGAGTCGATCTCGGCGATGGCGTCGAGCATGATCTGCCAGCGCTCGAGGAAGAGGGTGTTGAGGATCTCCTCCTTGGAGCGGAAGTAGTGGTAGACGAGGCCATAGGCCACCCCCGCCTCGTCGGCAACGTCGGAGACCCGGCAGTGGTGGAAGCCGCGCGTGGCGAACACCCGCACCGCGGCGTCCAGGATCAGCCTCCGCTTGTCGACGGTCCCGGGCTTTGCCGTGGTGGCCATCAGGCGCGGACCTCCTCGGGCCAGCGGTAGGCGCCGGCCACCCGGTTTGCCAGGCTCGGAAGCTTCTCGCGCACCTGGTCCTGCCGGGCGAGATCGAGCTCGGCGGTCACGAAGCCCTCGCCCTCGCCGCCCGCCCGTGCCAGGACGACGCCCCAGGGGTCGACGATCATCGAGTTGCCGTAGCTCTCGCCGTCCGGCGGCTGGAGGCCGGCCTGCCCCGGCGCGATCACGAACAGCTGGTTCTCGATCGCGCGCGCCCTGACGAGCACCTCCCAGTGCGCCTCCCCGGTGACCTTCGTGAAGTTCGAGGGGATGGTCACGATGCGGGCTCCGCGCAGGGCCAGGATCCGGTAGAGCTCCGGGAAGCGGAGGTCGTAGCAGATGGTCAGGCCGAGGGGGACGCCGGACGCGGTCTCCGACACCACGATCTCCTCCGCGGGCTCGGAGTGCTCTGACTCGCGGTACTCGATCCCGCCGACCTCGACGTCGAACATGTGGATCTTGCGGTAGACCGCCTTCACCTCTCCATCCGGTCCGACGTGCACGGAGGTGTTCGCCACCCGGTCGCGACCCTCGCGGCGTTCGGCGATCGAGCCGGCCACGAGGTCGATGCCGAGCTCGCGCGCCAGCCTGCGGGCCCACGCCGTGGCGCGCCCGTCGAGCGGTTCGGCGCCGCGAGCGTAGTCGGCGGCGGTGCCGCGGATGTCGAGGCGCTCGGGGAGAACCACCAGCTCGGCCCCGTCGGCGGCCGCGGCGCGCGTTAGCCGGCCCGCGGCTTCGAGGTTGCGATCTCTGTCCTCGGTGGATTGCAGCTGGACGGCCGCGGCGCGCACTCGCGCTCCTCCCTCGTGGATTGACTGACCAGTCAATCTGGAGTGTACTGCGAGCACATGCCGGTTCTTCCCGCGCGCGGCAATGCGGTCCAGAAGCTCGACCTGCCGTTTCCGCCCAAGCGGATGCCGCTGCTGCGCCGGGGCCGGCCGCTGAAGCGCTGGCGCTACGTGGGCGTCTACGGGCCCGAGCTGATGCTGTGCGTGGGCGCCGCGCGCGTGGCGGGCATCCCGCAGCGCTGGTGGGCGGTGGCGCTGCCCGACGGGACGCTGCACGAGGGAGCGGATGCGGTGCGCCTCGAGCGGTGGCGCGTGTCCGCGGGCCGCGGAGCGATCGAGCTGACGATCGAGGAGGGTGACGGCGTCGAGGTGGTCTCGCCCCATGGCCGCTCGTACATCTGGACGCGCAAGCAAGCGGGCATCCCGGTGCGAGGACGGGTGAGGGTTGGCGATCGCGAGTGGCCGGTCGACGGCCCGCTCGGGTTCGTGGACGACTCGGCCGGCTACCACGCGCGTCACACCCTGTGGCGGTGGTCGGCGGGAGTTGGCCGTGCGCTCGGCGGCGCAGCCGTGGCCTGGAACCTGGTGGAGGGGTTGCACGATTCCCCCGAGGCGAGCGAGCGCACGGTCTGGATCGACGGCGAGCCGACCGAGGCCGAGCCGCAGCCGTTCGCGCCGGACCTGTCGTCCGTCGGCGAGTTGCGCTTCGCCGCCTGGTGCGCACGCGAGGACCACACGAACCGCCTGCTCCTCCGCAGCGACTACCGGCAGCCGTTCGGCTCGTTCTCCGGAACGCTGCCGGGCGGACTCGAGCTCGAATACGGGCACGGCGTCATGGAGTGGCACGACGTGCGCTGGTAGCACCGAGCAGCACCCACTGCTATACCGCCGGACATGAAGGGCGCTCTCGCAGCGCTCGCCCTGCTTTGGGCGCAGCAGGCTGCGCCTGCCCCACCCGAGCAGGTGCGCTTCACGGTCGCCGCCACGGGCGACTTCCTCATCCACTCCCCGGTGGCCACCCGGGCACTCGCCAACGGCGGCGGGCGCCGCTACGACTTCCGGCCGATGTTCCACGCGATCCGGGACCGGATCGCCGGCGCCGACCTGGCGCTCTGCCACGTCGAGACGCCGCTCGTGCCCGGCCCCGTCGAGGGATATCCGAGCTTCCGCACGCCGCCCGACCTGGCGCGCTCGGCCCGCGCCATCGGCTGGGACGCGTGCAGCACCGCCTCGAACCACTCGCTCGATGCGGGGCAGTACGGCGTGGGCACGACGCTGCGGGCACTCGACCGCGCGGGCCTCCGGCACTCCGGGACTGCGCGCTCGCCGCGGGAGGCCCGGCGCGCGCCGATCCTGGACGTGAAGGGCGTGCGGGTGGCGTTCCTCTCCTACACGGCGGTCACGAACGGCCAGGCCGTGCCGCACCCCTGGAGCGTCAACTGGGCGAGCGCCGGGCGCGTGCTGGCAGACGCCCGGCGGGCCCGCCGTCGCGGAGCCGACACCTCGATCGTGAACCTCCACTGGGGCGTTGAGTACGGACACGCGGTCTCACCCGCGCAGGCCGCGCTCGCCCGTCGACTGACCCGCTCCCCGGCCATCGCGGCGATCGTGGGCCAGCACGCGCACGTGGTGCAGCCGATCCGGCGCGTGAACGGCAAGCCGGTGGTCTTCGGCGAGGGCAACCTGATCTCGAACCAGACCGCCGGCTGCTGCCCGGCCGAGGCTCAGGACGGCCTGATCGCGCTGATCGAGTTCGCTGTGCGCGACCGGCGCGTGCGCGCCCTCCGGGTGCGCTACGTGCCCACCTGGGTACGTCACCCCGATTACGCGGTGCTGCCCGCCTCACCCGGGTCGGAGTCGTGGAACCGCACCGTCGGCTTCGCAGGCCGGCGACCGGGTATCGCCCCGGTGCGTTGATCCCCTCGCGACCGGTTAGGGTCGCCGCCATGCGCATCCGTGCCGCCGTTCTCGAGGAGTTCGCGAAGCCGCTCGTCGTCCAGGATGTCGAGCTCGACGCTCCGGCCTCGGGCGAGGTGCTCGTGCGCCTTGCCGCCTGCGGCGTCTGCCACACCGACCTCTACACGGCGAGCGGCGCCGACCCCTCTGGCTACGCACCCACGGTGCTGGGGCACGAGGGCGCGGGCGTGGTCGAGGAGGTCGGCGAGGGGGTCGCGAGCGTCGCGCCCGGCGACCACGTGGTCACGCTCTTCTCGCCGCAATGCGGCGAGTGCGTCCACTGCCGGTCGACGAAGACCAACATCTGCCTCGCGATCCGCGACCAGCAGAACAAGGGCTTCCTGCCCGACGGCAGCACCCGCCTCCATCGCGACGGTGAGCGACTTCGCCACTTCATGGGCACGAGCACGTTCGCCGAGGCGGCGGTCCTACCTGAGATCGCCCTGGCCAAGGTCGATCCCGAGGCGCCGCTCGACGTGATCTGCACGCTCGCATGCGGCGCCACGACGGGCATCGGAGCGGCGCTCTACATCGCGCGGGTCGAGCCCGGGTCCACCTGCGCCGTGTTCGGCGCCGGCCTGGTCGGACTCGGCGCGATCGCCGGCTGCCGCCTGTCGGGGGCGGAGCGGATCATCGCCGTCGACCTCTCGGAGGAGCGGCTCGAGCACGCGCGTGCCCAGGGCGCGACCGAGACCCTGCTCGGCGGCCCGGACACCGTGGAGAGGATCGTCGAGCTGACCGGCGGCTTCGGGGCCGACTACACCTTCGAGGCGACCGGCAGCGTCGCGGTGATGCGTCAGGCCGTGGAAGCGGCGCGCATGGGCTGGGGGCTGTGCACGATCGCGGGCGTGGCGGGCAGGGGCGAGGTGCTCGAGGTGGTGCCCCGCTTCCTGATCACGGGCCGGCGCATCGCAGGCGCCTCCTTCGGCGGGGCCAAGGGCCGCGACCGGGTGCCGGAGCTCGTGGACCGCTACGTCGCCGGTGACCTCGACCTGGAGTCGCTCATCACCGGCCGCGTCCCACTCGACCAGGTGAACGACGCCTTCACGTCGATGGAGCGCCACGAGGGGATTCGGACCGTGCTCACCTACTGACTGCGCGCCGCTCGCTGCCGTCGCAGCTCCGCCACGAGCGACTTCTGGTGCAGCGCGGCGATCAGCTCGTTCAGCGGCTCCGTCCCGGCGGCGATCAGCTCCACCGCGCGGTCAGGGTCCATCTCGCCCGCCAGGCGGTCCATCAGCACCTGGACCTCCTCCTTCACGAGCTCCTCCAGCGCGCGCTTGTACCGCAGCGTGTCGTAGACCGTGAATCCGATCCGCTCGTCGTAGCCCCCGGCCCGGAAGCGGCTGATCGCCTCCACGATCTCCACGTCGCGCTGGCCGTAGCCGCGCGAGTTCGGACTGAGCACCTCGAGCTCGGCGAGGCGGTCCAGCACCTCCGGCGGCAGGCCGGAGCGCCGCCGCAGCTCGGCCGCCGACACGCGCTTCCGCTCGCCGGCGTGCGCGCGCTCCAGGATCCGGTCCTCCAGCTCGACCAGCGCCCGCGCCCGCTCGGGGTCGTCGTTCAGCATCGACCTGATCACCTTGAGCGGCATGAAGCGCTCCTCCTGGAGCTGCTTGATCAGCCTGATGCGATCCACGAACTCCGGCGGGTAGTAGGCCATGTTGCGTGAGGTCTTGACGGGCTCCGGGAGCAGCCCCTCGCGCAGGTAGTGCTTGATCGTGCCGGCGCTCACGCCGCTCGCCTCGGCCAGCTCCTTCATCTTGAGGAGGCCGTTCTCGTCGCTCATTGCGGAAGCACCCGGCTCGGCCGGGTGCGCACCGACCTCATATCAGGAACCGCCCCTTCGACTGCGGGGCGGGACCGGCCACCGCTCCCGCGCCCTCGAGCGCGCCGATCTCCTCCTCGGAGTAGCCGAGGGCGTCCAGCACCTCACGGGTGTGCTCGCCGAGCGCGGGGCCCTGCCCGGCGGGCGCGCCCGGCGTTCGCGACAGCTTCACCGGCACCCCGAGCAGCCGCACGCCGTCGGTGCCGGGCTGGTCGAGCTGCACCACCATCTCGCGAGCCCGCACGAGCTCCGAGTCGAGCGCCTCGTCGAGGTCGAGCACGGGCTCGAGACAGCAGTCGTGCTCGGAGGCGAACCGCCGCCATTCCTCACGCGTGCGCTCGAGGAAGATCCGTTCCACCTCCGTGTGCGCATCCGAGCGGGGCCGCTCGAACTGCTTCTCGATCAGGTCCTCACGGCCCACGCCGCGGCACCACGCCTGCCAGAACTTCGGCTCGAGCGCGCCGAGCGTGACCCAGCCGTCCGAGCAGGCGTACGGCCGGTAGCAGATCAGGCGCCCCGCCAGCTCGAGGTCGCCGCGGCCGGGGGTCTGGCCGTCGGCCAGGTACTTGGCCGCGACCATGGCGAGCCATGCCAGCGAGCCGTCGAACATCGACACGTCCACGAGCTGGCCCTGGCCGCTCCGCTCACGCTCGCGCAGCGCCGCCAGGATGCCGAAGGCGGCCATCAGCGACCCGCCCCCGATGTCGGCGATCTGGCCCGCGGACTGGACGGGCGGGCCGCCGGGGTCGCCGGTCAGGCCGAGCAGGCCGCCGAGGCCGAGGTAGTTCATGTCATGACCGGACCGGGCCGTGTACGGGCCGTCCTGGCCGTAGCCGGTGATCGCGCAGTAGACGAGCCGTGGGTTCACCTCGCGCAGGCGCTCGTAGCCGACGCCGAGCCGCTCCATCACCCCCGGCCGGAACGACTCGAGCAGCACGTCGTGCTCGCGCACCAGCCGCAGGAGCACCTCGCGGCCGCCCTCCTCCTTGAGGTTGAGCCGGATCGAGCGCTTGCCGCGGTTCAGCGCGAGGAAGTAGGCCGACTTGGCCGACTCGTCGGCTCCCTCGTGGTAGGGCGGCGACCAGCGCACGTAGTCCCCCATGCCGGTGTCCTCCACCTTGAGCACGTCGGCGCCGAAGTCCGCCAGCAGGAGCGAGCAGAAGCCGCCGGGCAGCAGCCGCGAGAGGTCGAGCACCTTGACGTCAGCGAGCGCGCTCATGGGCGTGGCGTTCCCAGCAGTTCGCGCGCCTCGGCCACCGAGGCCACGCGCCGGCCCACGTCCTCCACGATGCGGCGGGCGCGCGCGATCAAGTCCCCGTTCGAGCGAGCCATCTCGCCGTCGGGGAGGTAGAAGTTGTCCTCGAGGCCGACCCGCACGTTCCCTCCCAGCGCCGCGGCGGAGCCCACCAGCCGCCACTGGTCGCGGCTGATCCCGATCACCCCCCAGTTGTTCGGCCCCTCGGCGCCGCGCGGGATCTGATCGGCCATATGGGCGAGGTTCCTCGGGCTGGGCCTGATCCCGCCGTTCACGCCCATCACGCACTCGATCTGGAGCGGCTCAGAGAGCAGGCCCATGTCGATCAGCGGGTCGAGGTTCGCCACGTGACCCGAGTCGAAGCACTCGTGCTCGGGCCGGATGCCCACCTCGTTCATCGCGGTCAGAAACTCGATGATCGTGTCGAACGAGTTCTCGAACACCGCCTTGAAGACGAAGTCCTTGCGCTTCGCCGAGTACTTCGCGTAGTTCATCGAGCTCATGTTCAGCGCCGCCACGTCGGGACGCAGCTCGCGCAGGTACGCAAGCCGCTTCTCGATCGGCACGCCGATCGCGCCGGTCGAGTAGTTCACGATCACGACGTCCACGGTGCCGAGGATCGCGTCGGTGATGGCCCAGAAGTCCTCGATCTCGAAGGACGGCAGCCCGTCGGGAGTGCGCGCGTGGATGTGGATCATCGCCGCGCCCTCGTCCACCGCTCGCTTCGCCTCGGCGGCGTACTCCTCCGGTGTGTAGGGGATCGCCGGACACTGGTCGCGGTTGGCAACCGCGCCCGAGATCGAGCAGGTGATGATCGCCGGGTCCTCGAACCGGCTCATGTGGATTCCCTCCGCCGTGGGAATGGGGCAAGCGGCGGCACCGGCTTCCCCTGCGCCGAGCAGTCGATCAGCTGCTGCAGCCTGCGCTGCCGGGTCTCCTGCCGCTTCGCGCTGATCACCCAGTGGATCGCGGTGCGCCGGTAGCCCGGCGGCCGGCCCTCGAACCAGTCCCATGCGCCGGCATTCGACCGGAAGCGCTCCTCGAACTCTGGCGGGAGCGTCGCAGCCTTGTCGCGCTCGAACGAGTAGACGCCGGTTCGCTCGTCCGTACGCGCCTCGTAGGCGCGCAGTCCAGCGGGACGCATCAGCCCGCGCTGCTTGAGCTCCTCGACCTTGGCCACGTTGATCGCGCTCCAGTTGCTGCGCGCCCTGCGCGGCGTGAAGCGGTTCGTGTAGCTGTCCTCGCCGAGGCTCCGGCGCACGCCGTCGATCCAGCCGAAGCAGAGCGCCTGCTCCACGGCCTCCTCCCAGGTAATGCTCGGCTTGCCCGAGCCCTTCTTGTAGAAGCCGACCAGGAGCTCGGTGTCCGTCTCGTGGTGCTCCTCGAGCCAAGCTCGGAACTCCTCTGGCGTGGCGAAGAAGATCGGCCGCTCGGTCAGACGGGCATCACCCCGTGCTTCTTGTGCGGGCGCTGCACCCGCTTCGTCTCCGCCATCTCGAGCGCGCGGACCACCGTCGGGCGCGTCTCGCGCGGATCGATGACGTCGTCGATCAGCGCGTTGCCGGCGGCGATGTACGGGTCGATCGTCTTACGGATCCCCTCGATCATCTCCGCCCGCGCCGCGTCGGGATCCTTGGCGGCCTCGATCTGCTTGCGGAAGATGATGTTCACGGCGCCCTCGGGACCCATCACCGAGATCTCGGCCGAGGGCCACGCGACGATCAGGTCCGGCTCGTAGGCCTTGCCGCACATCACGTAGTAGCCGGCGCCGTAGGCCTTCCGGATCACGACCGTCACCTTCGGCACGGTGGCCCGCGACACGGCGTAGAGCATCTTCGCGCCGTGCCGGATGATCCCGGCCTGCTCGACCTTCGTGCCGACCATGAAGCCGGGCACGTCCATCAGGAACAGCAGCGGGATGCCGTAGGCGTCGCACAGGTTGATGAAGCGGGCGGCCTTGTCGGCGGAGTCGTTCTCGAGGATGCCACCGAGGTGCTTGGGCTGGTTCGCGACGATTCCGACCGGCCGGCCGCCCATCCGCGCCAGCGCGGTGATGATCGTGCGCGCCCACCGCGGCTTGAGGTCAAACCACTCGCCCTCGTCCACGATGCGGCGAATCACCTCGTACATGTCGTAGGGGTGGCGCGGCGAGTCGGGCAGGATTTCGAGCAGGTCCTCCTCCATCCGGTCCACGGGGTCAGCCGGCTCGCGTCGTGGCGGCGCCTCCTCGCAGTTCTGGGGGAAGAACGAGAGGTAGTCCTTCACCGCCCGGATGCAGTCCTCGTCCGACTCCACCTCGAGGTCGCCCACGCCGGACACGCGGGTGTGCACGCGCGAGCCGCCCAGCTCCTCCTGGGTCACGTCCTCCCCGGTCACGGCCTTGGTGAGGTGGGGTCCCGCCAGGGCCATCGACCCGCGGCCCTTCACCATGGGCACGAAGTCGGCCAGCCCGGGGATGTAGGCGGTGCCCGCCGCGCACGGCCCCATCAGCGCCGCGACCTGCGGGATCACTCCGCTCGCCACAACCTCCTCGCGGAAGAGGTGCCCCGAGCCCGCGAAGA
>Ga0126306_10001703_pt1 | contig 11925 bp, 16 predicted proteins | sample Plot27_FD_92592 | JGI IMG/M metagenome (GOLD analysis project Ga0126306, IMG submission 92592) | Serpentine soil microbial communities from UC McLaughlin Reserve, CA, USA - Plot27 | ecosystem: Environmental > Terrestrial > Soil > Grasslands | place: USA: UC McLaughlin Reserve, Lake County...
ATGCTCACCGGGTACGCGGAGGCGCGCGCGCGCAGGATCGCGGAGGAGCTGGGCATAGATTACTGGGCCCGCCTGCTCCCGGAACAAAAGGTCGAGGCGGTTGGCGAGCTCGTCAAAAGGAGGGGTCTTGCGGGCATGGTCGGCGACGGCATAAACGACGTGCCGGCGCTCTCCGCCGCCTCGGTGGGGTTCGTGATGGGCGCCGCCGGCGCCGACGTGGCGCTGGAGACGGCGGACGTGGCGCTGATGCAAGACGACCTGCCCAAGCTCGCGGAGGCGGTGCGGCTCTCGCGGTCGGCGGAGCGGGTAATCAAGCGGAACGTTCTCGTCTCCGTCGCGATCAAAGGCATCTTCGTGCTGCTCGTCCCCTTCGGGCTGGTGGCGCTGTGGCTCGCCGTCCTCGCCGACATGGGCACCTCCATCGCCGTCACCCTCAACGGCCTCCGGCTCTTCCGCCGGGGTCACACCCGGAGGCCGTGAGGCTGCCGGATGAAGCTCCTCGAGCGTTTAAGGCGGTGGGCGGGGAGGCTCAAGGTGGAGACGTACGCGTTGTATCTAGCGTACAAGGATCCGCGGGTGCCGTGGTATGCGCGGGTCTTCGCCGCGCTGGTGGTCGGGTACGCGTTCAGCCCAATAGATCTGATCCCCGACCCCATCCCCGTCCTCGGGTACCTGGACGACCTGATCCTCGTCCCGTTGGGCATCGCGCTCGCCGTGCGCATGATCCCCGCCGAAGTCCTCACCGAACACCGACAGAAGGCGCGGGAGCTCCGGGGGAAGCCGGTGAACAGGACGGCGGCGGTGGTCGTGGTCGCCGTGTGGCTGGCCCTGGCCGCGCTGGCGGTCTATCTCGTGGCCGGCGTGGTTCGGTAGCATGTTCGCATCTCGCTTTAGGAGCCGTAAACCGTATGCTAGGATTTCGGCGTCCGCGTTGCGGGCCGAGTGACCCGTGCAAAGCAACAGAGGGGTACCGGAGTTGGGCAAGAGCAGGGGTGAACAGGCAAGTTCGGCAGGTGGCGGCCCGTCGAGGACGACGATAATCATAGGTTTGGTCGTCCTGGCCTTCGTCGTGGGCTTCGGCGCGTTGATCTGGTTCGACATGAGGAGTTCGGAGAACGCCGAGCCGCCGGAGGGCGTGAAGGAGTTCGGCGAGATACCGGCCGGGCAGCACACGCAAGACCCCGTGGACTACGAGCAGAACCCGCCGGTGGGCGGGCCGCACAACCCCGTCTGGCAGAACAGCGGCTTCTACGAGGCGCCGATACAGAACGAGACGGCGGTGCACACCCTGGAGCACGGCGGCGTCTGGATCACCTACGGCCCCGACCTGCCCCAAGACGAGAAGGACGCCATACGCGAGATCGTCGAAGGCCGCGACTGCCTGCTGGCGAGCCCGTACCCGGACCTCCCCGACGGCACCCAGCTCGTGGCCTCGTCCTGGAACACGCAGGTGACGCTCGAAGGCCCGGACGACCCCGACCTCGATCGGGTCATCCAGTCGTACCGCCGCGGCGCCCAGACCCCCGAACCCGGCGCCACCTGCGACGGCGGGACCTCCGGGACCACCCAGCGCTTGCGCTTCACGAGCACCAGAAGCCCGAGCGACCCCGGCCACAAAGCCGAGGAGCGGAGGACCTTTCGGGGCCGCGAACCGTACCTGCTCGCGGCGCTGCTGGTCGCCGTCCTGGTCGCGGGCGGGGCGTTGGCGCTGCTCTACGCGAACCGGACCCCGGGCGAGGGTTCGGCGGAGGCCGGGTTCGCCCGGGACATGGCCGAGCACCACGCGCAGGCGGTGCAGATGGCCGAGATCTCGCTGCGGCGCACCGAGAACGAGCAGATACGCGTGCTCGCCACCGACATCCTCCTCACTCAGCAGAATCAGATCGGCCAGATGCACGGCTGGCTCGCCGCCTGGGGCCTCCCCCTGACCGGCTCGGAGCCCGCGATGGCCTGGATGGGCCACCCCACCGACGACCTCATGCCGGGCATGGCCACCCCCGAAGAGATAAGCACCCTCGAAACGCTGCCCCCCGAGGAGGCCGACGCGCGGTTCCTGCGGTTGATGATCCCGCACCACGAGGCCGCCATCCCGATGGCCGAGGCCGTGCTGGGGAAGACGGATCGCCCCGAGGTCGAGCAGCTCGCGAGCGCCATCGCGGCCTCCCAGGAGAACGAGATCCAAACCATGCAAGCGATGCTCCGGCAAATGGGCGAAGAACGCCCGGCAAACGAGCCCCACCTACCCACCCACGCCGATCACTAAAGCGGTTTGCTCCGCAAACCGCGCAGTCCGCATTCGGCGATCAGCCTTCAGCTTTTTGTCTGCTGGCTGATCGCCGGTCGCTGATGGCCGATGGAGCGTTGCGCGGAGAGGCTCGGTGCCCTTCCGCTAAACGTCATGGAGTCGGGGAGAACAGTTGGACGCAGCGCAGAGGGTCGGGGCGACACGGTCCGACGCGCGCTCGTTCAGGTCCACGCGAGGTTCGAGCGCTGCGACCAGTAATGCTCGGGGTCCTCGACCAGCGCGAGTAGGCGCCCGTCGGCCTCCTCGTCGTAGGATGGGCCTTCGAGCGCCGAGAGGTTGCTGTGCAGCGTCTCGACTGTGGCGGCGCCGCTTAGCACGACGTCCGCCCAGGGTTGGGCGAGGGCGGCGGAGAGCGCCAGGACGTCCGGGGTTTGGCCGCGCTCGCGCGCGACGGTGAGCAGGCGTTCGTCTGCTCTCTCCCGCGCGGCGAGTCGGCCGTTGGCGAGCGCCTCTTTGACGATCACGCCGAGTCCGGCCTCATGGGCCCTTGCCAGGGCATCGGAGGCGGAGCGTTCGAGCAGGTTCCAGGTCGCCTGGACTGTGTCGAACGCTCCGGTCTCGAGGGCACGCGAGATCGTGTCGGCCTGGCGCGGGCCGGTGACGCTCAGGCCGACGGCTACGCCCGTCTTCTTGAGGTCCTCCAGCTCCTCGAGCACGGCGGCATCTTCGAGGATGCCGCTCTCCAGCGTGGCGGAGTGGACCTGGTAGAGATCGAGGTGCTCGCCGAGCAGCCCACGGGTCTCGTCGAGTTGACGACGCAAGGTGGAGACGCTCAGATCCTTGGTCTCGTGTTTCTCCGCGTCGAGCCGCCAGCCGCCCGTGTACTCGTAGCCCCATTTCGACCCCACGCTCACGTCGCCGGGCGCGATCCCCCGCCCCGCCAGCCACGCGGCCAGGAACTCCTCGGCGCGGCCGTAGGAACGGGCGGCGTCGAGGTAGCGCACCCCCGCCGCGTACGCCGCGTCGAGCACGTCGTGCGTGAGAGCCCTCAACGCCTCGACGCTCCGATCCGGGCCGAGATCCCCGGCGTGACCCAGCGTTATGTACGCGGGCCGTCCGAGGGCGGCGAGGCCCAACCCGACTGCGCTGACCGGAAAACCCGCGCGCCCGAGCCTCCTCGTCCCCTCGGGCCAAGACCTATCTTCTCGAAACGTCATCGCCGCATGATACCCGACGACGTGCCGCCGCGGGATCACACGCAACCCGGCCGATCCCCTTCGTCCAACGCGGAACCGTGATCCGGGTTTCTCGACTCACAACCTGCTACTCACGCAGAAGTGTCCGCATCGAACCCTTCGCTCGGCGGGCCCGCCATCAATCGCGTCGGACGACGCCCTGGCGCCAGGCGTAGACGGCGGCCTGGGTGCGGTCGGCGAGGTGGAGCTTGCCGAGGATGTTGGAGACGTGGCTCTTGACGGTCTTCTCGCTGACGTAGAGGCGGCCCGCTATCTCGGCGTTGCTCAAGCCCGCGGCGATGAGCTTGAGGACCTCCATCTCCCGATCGGAGAGCTCGTGGAAGACGTTGGGCTCGGCGGCCCGTGCGCCGTGCAGCTCGCGCACGACGCGGGCCGCCACGCGCGGGTGCAGCACCGCATCCCCCGCCGCGGCCTTGCGGACGGCGTCGGCGAGCTCCTCCGGTCCGATCTCCTTGAGGACGTAGGACAGGGCGCCGGCCCTTATCGCGGGGAAGATGTGCTCGTCGTCGTGGTAGGAGGTGAGCATGACGACGTTCGTGCGCGGGGAGCGCGCGACGAGGCGGCGCGTGGCCTCCACGCCGTCCATCCCCGGCATGATGAGGTCCATCAGCGCCACGTCGGGGGCATGCTCGGCGGCGAGCCTGACCGCCTCCTCCCCGCTACCCGCCTCGGCGACGACCACGATGTCGTCCTGCGTCTCCAGGAACGCCCGCACCCCCTGGCGCACCATCGCGTGGTCGTCCACCAGAAGAACGGTTATCGGGTCGGTAGTCATCTCTCCCCTCCGGCTTCCAGCGGGCAGACGCAGGTAACCCGCGTCCCGCCGCCGGGTTTGCTCTCGACGCCCACGCGCCCGCCGAGCTTGAGCAGACGCTCGCGCATGCTGCGCAGGCCGAAGCCGTCGCCCGTGGTCTTGGCGGGATCGAAGCCGCGGCCGTCGTCGGCGACGCGCAGCGTGAGGGTGTCGGGGGCGTAGACGAGGTCCACGTCGGCGTGTTCGGCCTCGCTGTGTTTGGCGACGTTCGCGAGGGCCTCCTGGGCGACGCGGAACAGAGCCTGTTCTATCTCCAGGGGCGTCTCGCGCTCGCCGCTGACGCGGACCTCGGCGCGGATCTCGCTCTGGCGCGACCACTCGGCGGCGTAGTCGCGCAAGGCGGCGGCGAGGCCCTTGCCCTCCAGGGCCGGCGGGCGCATCTGGTGGATCAGGACGTTCAGCTCTTTCTGGGCCTCGCGCACCAGCCCGTCGGCCTGCGCGAGGTGCGCCTCGGCGGCGTCGGTGTCGCGTGAGATCAGGGCGCGCGCGGCGGCGACCTGCAGCGAGGTCGCGAAGACCTGCTGCTTGACCGAGTCGTGCAGATCGCGTGCAAAGCGGTTGCGGGTCTCCAGGGCGGCGAGCTCTCCCCGGGCCTGGATCAGACCCTCCAACCGCGCGGCCATGCTGTTTAGCTCGCGGCTGAGTTGCCCGAGCTCGTCCTTCGAGCGGTCCTTAGCCACGACCGAGAAGTCGCCCCGGCTCCAGCTCTGGGCGGCCCGCGCCAGCCTCTGGAGACGCCGGGTCAGGCCCCATGCGGTCACGAAGCCGAAGACCGTGCCGAGCAAGGCCGCCGGCACCGTAAGCGCGACCGCGCTGAGGCCGACCGCGACCAGGAGCGGCCCGGTGAGGTTGGGAAGCCTGAAGGTGCCCACAAGCACCCCGGCGACGCGCCCGTCCTCACCCTCCAGAGGCGTGACGGTCAAGACGCGTCCCTCGGGGGTGTTGGTCGAGAGGCGCCCCGAGTTTTCCTCGCCGCCGAGGGCCGCGCTGACGAGCGGGTCGAGCCCGGTCGTACGTCCGGCGTCGAAGCTTTGTCCCTGGATGAAGCCCTCCAGCTCGGGGACGGAGGTCAGCACGCGACGCTCGTCGTCCAGCACGAGCAGGGAGCCTTCGTCCGGCAAGAACGGCGGCCCGTCCTCCATCTCCGGCCCGTCTGCTCCCCTGACGTCGGACTGGCCGGCGAAGGCCAGCAACCCTTCGCGCAGGCCCTCGGTGTCGGGGGGTGTTTGCGTGAGGGGCGGCTCCAGGTCCGGGGCGACGTTGTCTTTGAGCTGTTGGACGATCAGTGCCGGCAGGAGCTCGGATCTCGTAAAGACGACCAAGGCGCTCGCCAGCAGCAGCTCCAGCGCGAGCAGCGCGACGACGGTGACCAGCGTGTAGCTGAACGTCAGCTTCCAACGCAGCCTCCGCAGCGAAAAGATCCCGGTCTTCACGGCAGTTCGTCCTCCGGCACGTCCATCGTCGGGACAAGTGTAATCCGTAGCGGATCGCCCCACATAGGGCCAGAGACGCAACTCGCGTGGTCCCGGAGGACCAAAAGGAACGGCTCGCCACGTTCCGGTAGACTTCGGAGAGTCTAGTAGGAGGAGGACGCCATGGCCGACGACGGGCGGGACAACGCGGGGGTGCTAGCGCCGCCGCCCCTGATCTTCGCCGTCCCCTTACTACTCGGGCTGCTGCTCAAAAGAAGGTTCCCGGTCCCCTTTCTGCCGCGCGGCGTGGCGCGGATCCTCGGGCTGACGCTCCTCGGCGGCGGGGTGCTGCTCATGGGCTGGTTCTTTCGAACGATGCGGAGCGCCGAGACGCCCATAGACCCCCGCGAGCCGGTATCGAGGATAGTCACGGGCGGCCCGTTCCGCTACACCCGCAACCCCGCCTACCTCGGGATGGCGATGATCTTCGCGGGCGTCTCGTGCCTGGCTAACGCGCTGTCGGCGATAATGCTGCTCCCGATCGCGCTGCTCACCATCCAACGCGGCGTCATCGAACGCGAGGAACGCTACCTCGAACGCGAGTTCGGCGAGGAATACCTGCGCTTCAAGGCGCAAACAGGGCGCTGGATATAGTCGGTCAGCATCTCGGCCTGCGAGGGAGCCGTGAGCCTGCCCTCGCACCGCTCAGGGAGGATCGTCCCAGCAAAACAGCCCGAGACCTGCGCGTCTTGGGCTACGGGGACGGGCAGCGGGGGCTACGCTTCGTCCCCTTCGAGGGCGTAGCTTACCGGCTGCTCGAAGGTCATCGCCCGGCACTCGGCGCGCGCCGCCTCGAAGGCCCGCTCCCCGAGGGCGGAGCGCACGTAGGCCACGGCGCACGGGAGGACGGCGAGAGGCGGACACCGACCGAGGTTACGGAGCCGAAGTTCGGGCTCTGCGCGACCTTGGCACGGATAGGCGAGGGCCACGGGATGCGGGTCGCCGTTGTGGGGGAAAGGAGTCGGTGCGACAATAGCGCGCGGTTTGAACCCCCGTAGGACCATCGCTTGCTCCGCGCGGTAAACGTCACGCGCTACGTCACGCCCTTGCGCGAGGGCGGGTCGCTGCCGGCCATCGTCGAGGCCGACGACCTGGGCACGTACGTCTTGAAGTTCCGGGGCGCGGGGCAGGGCCGCAAGGCCCTCGTGGCGGAGGTGGTGGCCGGGGAGATCGCACGCGCTTTGGGTCTGGACGTGCCGGAGCTAGTCCTGGCGGCGCTCGACCCGGAGCTCGCCCGCACCGAGCCCGACCCGGAGATTCAGGACCTGATCCGCTCCAGCGCCGGCCTGAACCTGGCGATGGACTTCCTTCCGGGCTCCCTGGGGTTCGACCCCCTGGTCGAACCCCCGTCTCCCGACCTGGCCTCGGGCATCGTGTGGTTCGACTCCCTCGTCCAGAACGTCGACCGCTCCCCCCGCAACACGAACCTCCTGGTCTGGCACCGCAAGCTCTGGCTCATAGACCACGGCGCATCCCTGTACTTCCACCACGACTGGCCCACCTGGCTAACCTCGCCGGACCGCCGCGCCGCGAGCCGCCGCCCCTACGCCGCCGCCCGCGGCCACGTCCTGCTCCCCTTCGCTTCAAAGATACCGGAGGCGGACGCGGCGCTGGCCCCCGCGCTCACGCCCGAGGCCTTGCGTGTCGCGATAGACCTCGTGCCCGACGAGTGGTTGCGGGACGAGCCCGGCTTCGATGGCCCGGACGAGATCCGCTCCGCCTACGTCGAGTACCTTTCGGCGCGGCTGGAGGAGCCGCGAGACTGGGCGCTGGCGTTGGAGGAGGATCGTGGCCCATCCGTTTGAGTACGCCGTGCTGCGGGTCGTGCCGCGGGTGGAGCGCGGGGAGTACATGAACGCGGGCGTGGTGCTGTACTGCCAGGATGCCCGCTTCCTCGACGCCCGCGTCCACCTCGACCCCGAGCGCCTGCGGGCGTTCGCGCCGGGCCTGAACCACGACGCGGTGATGAAACATTTGGAGGCCGCGAAGAAGGTTTGCGCGGGCGGGCCGGAGGCCGGGGAGATCGGGGCCCTCCCAATGGGCCAGCGCTTCGGCTGGCTGGCCGCCCCCCGCAGCACCGTCGTCCAACCTTCCCCCGTCCACACCGGCCTCACGAAAGACCCGAAAGAGGCCCTCGAACACCTCATGCGGAAGATGGTCCATCCGCCTTAGGTCGCTACGCTCCCGGAAGTCGGGAGGTCGGGAGTCGGGAAAAGCGATTGCGGCTCCCGCCCTTTCAATCCACTACTGTGGAACGGGCGGCGAGGGCCGTAGACTCAGGGCATGCTGCGACGCTACCGCGAGGAGGAGGCGGGCATGAGCATGCGTGCGACGGGTACGTTCGAGATCGGGGGCTGGGACGAGGAGCCTTACGACGAGCGGGAGGGGGCGAAGCTTCCGCGTACCCGCGTGACCAAGGTATTCCGGGGCGAAGTCGACGGAGAGAGCGTGGCGGATCTGCACATAGCCTACGGCGCCGAGGAAGGCTCGGCCGCCCACGCGGGCTTCGAGCGCGTCGTCGGCAGCGTCCATGGCCGGTCGAGCAGCTTCTTCCTCCACCACAGCGCGACGACGACGCGCGGCAAGGGAGTGTCTAGCCTCTCCGTGGTACCCGACTCCGGGACCGGCGAGCTGCGGGGCCTGCGCGGCGACGCCCGGATCTCCCGCGAGCCGGGCGGCGGGCGCTCCTTCGTCCTCGACTACGACCTCGACCGATAGCGGGCCGCGGGAGGCTTTACCCTCGGTCGCGTTCCAGCAGGATCATCATGACGACGCTGGCCAGGAGGAGCGTCTCCTCTTCGGTAAAGTCGCCGAGTTTTTCGAGTCGGAAAGCGCTCTCGAAGACGGACCGCCGCTTCTGCAGGCGCAGCACGGTCTGGCCGCGCAGGTCCACCAGGTAGGCGGGGTTGAAGAACAGGCCGCCCAGGGCGTCGCCGAACGGGATGGCCTCCATCAGGTCGTCGAGCACCTTCACCCACGGGTTCTCTTCGTGGATGGACCCGACCGCGGCCCCGTTCGCGTCGGCGATGGCGTAGGCGCTTCGCCACAGCGAGCGCACACCTTGCCGCCGGACCGCCCCGACGGACGACCCGTCGGGGGTGCTTATGGCGTAGCTGGCCCCGAAATCTACGACCCTGTCGGCCTTCAGGCGGAACAGGAGTAGCTTCTGGTCCTCGTCCGCGTAGACGCCGACGTCCTCCCTGAGCTTGAACTTTTTTTTCTGACGTAGGCTACGAGGCGCCCGGCGGCGTCCGTCACGCGCACCCGCGTGCCTATGGTGACGATCTTGAATCCCAGGTTCAGCGGGTAGTTCAGCATGCGAAACCTCCTTGGAGGTGGAAATTTAGACCCGATGATCGGCGGGCGAGGCCCCGAGCCTTGTCGCTCGGGGCCTCGCGTTGGGGTGGTTTAGCGGTTCTCGATCAGGTCGGCGACCAACGGGTACCTGTACTCGCCGTCCCTGCCCACTCGGTACGCCGCGTAGGCGCCGTGGACGAAGGGGACCAGGGTGATCAGGGCCATCACCGGGATAAGGAGGAACCCGACCAGGACGAGCGTCAACAGCCCGGTTATCCCCCAACCTATTCCCAGGATCGCCAGCCAACCGGCCTGGAAAACCGCCGACTGCAGCGCGTGGAACGCCACCTCCTTCGAGCGGTCCCGGTACACGAGCCACACGACGAACGCCGCCACCGGCCCCAGGAATATGGTGAAGAGGTTCAGGAAGACGCTCAGGTGCGCCATGATGGCCCACGTCCTCTCCTCCCGTGTGACGGTTCCCCGCGGGCCCGCCTCCACCGCGCCCGCCAGACCTGGGCCGGCCTCGCCGGGTTCCCGTGCCGTCCCGTAGTTCTGCTCTTTCGCCTCCATTGCTTCGCTCCTTTCGGTAGCCAACTGCTTACGGTATGACCTTACGCCGCGGCGGGCGGCGCGGCATCGGTCCCGGGACCGAAAACGGGTGGTCCCCGAGGACCAGGTCCGGCGTGTGCTACGATTTTTTGCCGTGAAGGTCCCTCTTTGCCCGCGAGTCCTCCCCGCGCGGCGGCCCTCGTGAGCCGCCGGAGGGGGCTGCTGCTCGCCTTCGCGCTCGCGCTGGCGGTCTTTGCGGTGGATCAGGGCTTAAAGAAGCTAGTCGAGCGCACGATGCGCGTCGGGGAGAGCGTGGTCCTGATCCCCGACCTCCTCGACCTCACGTACATAAGAAACCCCGGCGGCGCCTTCGGCATCCTCGGCGGCCAGGGGACCGTCTTGCTCCTGGGCAGCGCCGTCGCCGTCGCGTTCGTGCTGTGGATGCTGCTGTCGGGACCTCCGAACCGGCTCGCGGTGATCGGCTGCGGCCTCGTCCTCGGCGGCGCCGCCGGCAACCTACTCGACCGCCTCGCCTCGGGCGAGGTCACCGACTACGTCCACTTCTCGTTCTGGTACATCTTCAACGCCGCCGACGCCGCCATCGTCGTGGGCGTCGGGCTGCTCCTGGTCGCCGCCCTGCGGCCCGACAAAGCGAGCCGGCAAACCAGCTAGTCAGCGGGTCAGCAATTGTGCCCGGATGCCGGCCTGAGGCCCGGGTTTGACCAGGCCAAGCTGCGACCGCCCGAAGTATCGTCGCTCACGCCGGACTCGACCGCCTCGGTTCCCCGCAGAAGGATGCGCCGCCGCGCCGGATACGCATATAATTCCCCGTCGATAGGCTTGGTGGCGGAGAAGACATGGAGGGCGGCAATCTTGGACGGAAATTTGGTGCGGTTGGGCGGCCTCTTCGGCCTGGTGTCGGCGCTCGTCATGATCCCGGCCTACCTCGTCGGTTACCCGGACGCCCCCGGCTCCCTGGCGAAGGCGGACCTCTACTTCGACGCCGGGCCCGGCGCGTTCGTGTTCTTTAACGGCGTGCTCCCGCTCTTCCACGTGTTCTTTTTCCTGTGGTTCCTCGGGGTGCTGCGCGGGATGCTGCGAAGGTCCGAGGGCGAAGGAGGGGTGCTCTCCTCGGTGGCGCTGGCGGGCGGGATCGTGTTCGCGGCGCTCTCGGCAGCGGGGTTCGCGGCTGAGATCTTGTTCCCCGCGACCCTGCTCCGCTTCGAGGGCTACGACCAGGCCGACGGGCTGGCGTTCGCGTCGTTGGCGCTCGCCTCGTGGCTCTACCACTACTGCCAGGTCGGCGCGTCGGTCATGATCAGCGCGACCTCCCTAGGCGGCCCTGACGACGAGGGTCCTGCCCCGATGGCTGGCCCTCGCCGGCCTCGCGGTCGCCCTGCTGACGCTCCTGCACTTCCTCTTCCCCCTGCTGGGCGCCCTTGCGGGGCTCGCGTGGATAGCGGTAGTCTCTGCGCTGACGTTGGCGGGAGGGGTACGCCGCAACGGCGCCGCACGCACCCGTGTCGTGCGCAATTAGCGTCGTCATCATCGATTGGGGGACGCCTCTGTTCGACCGGGAGTGAGCCCCACCAGCCGCCTCCCGGTCTGTCCACGCGCGCCTGCCGAAGGCCGGTTTCTAGCTCACCTCGGAGACGAACATCGTGACCCCGCCGGTGGCGAAGTTCGGGATGTCGTCGGCGGCGGCCTGGCCCTCCGGGGAGGACATGCTCTCCTGGAGCACGTCCGCGCTCTCGAACCACAGTTCCGCGATCAGGTGGTAGGGCGGCTCGCCCTCGTCCAGCGAAGCGACCCTGCCCGCCTCGAAGCGCTGGACGTTGGGGATCCTCTCCGCCAGCGGCACGTGCGTTTGCTGGTAATAATCGTCGAAGGCCGCCGGGTCCTCCGGGTTCCCGTACAGCACCGTCAGTTTGACCACACTCCTTCTCCTTTTGCTCCCCGGTCTTCTACTGTCAAGTCGCCCCGCCGCTACCCCCTCTGCACCCGCGGCTCGGACTTGTCCGCGGCCTCGCGCGCCTCCGGGTCGCCGGGCTCGACCTTGCTCGCCGGGGCCGCGGCGGGCTTCTGCTTGCGGAGCTGGCGCAACACGCCGCCCTCCAGCAGGATCTCGCGCTCCCGCCGCGAATACTCGGCCAAAAGGGTTACTTCGTCGCCGTCATTGCGCAGCGGCACCTCCTCGTCACCGTTCTCCAGGTGTTGCCGGATCTCCGGCAGCTCCCATTCCTGCCCCTGTTCGAACCTATCGTAGTCGTTCTCGTCTGTGAACGCAGC
>Ga0126306_10001704_pt1 | contig 11914 bp, 11 predicted proteins | sample Plot27_FD_92592 | JGI IMG/M metagenome (GOLD analysis project Ga0126306, IMG submission 92592) | Serpentine soil microbial communities from UC McLaughlin Reserve, CA, USA - Plot27 | ecosystem: Environmental > Terrestrial > Soil > Grasslands | place: USA: UC McLaughlin Reserve, Lake County...
ACGCTTGACCGAATAGGCTTTGGCAATAGAGAGAATGGTAATAAGGGCAGAAGGGAAATAACCTTTCATTCCTTTAGGCGCTTTGTAAAGACTACAATAAGTGATTTGGGATATCAAGATTTTTCAGAATGGTTTATCGGTCATGCAGGCAGCACATACTGGCGTAAAAAAGATAGTGAAAAGGCTGAACTATTTAGAAAGATTGAACCTTACTTAACTTTTCTCGACATAACAGGGCTAGAATCCAAAGGTGCAGACATGGAAACAAAGACTGAGCATGTGATGGCTGAGAACCTATCGCTAAAACAGCAGGTCGACGAGCTATACAGGGTACTATATGCACAGGGGATAATTAAGAAAGAGGCATAGGAGAAGGCGGAGGAGGATATTCCTTTACCTTCCGTCTTGCAATCAAAAGCGATTCTTCAGGTATCATCTGCCAACCCCACTTTTTGATGTACTCCGACAACCATGGTTTAGGCTTTATTGTATGACTCCTCATTTTTCGCCCCGTTTTGTCTTCTTTACATGTTTCAAAATATCGAATGAGATTAATCGTCTTTCCGTCGAGGGTAATCTCGAATAGTGGTCGAACTGTAAAACTGTGCCAGATCTTACCATAGGGTCGTTTGATGTTGCGAATTCTAGGCGGTTTCATGGCTTCTTTTCGTGATTCATAATAATTCGTGTCATAATGCCCAATTCTACAGATCACTGCTTGCCTACTGCTCACGTTTTTGTGGTTAAAAATGACATATTGGTAGGTCCCATCTGTCCGTCTACAAAGAGGGCACGGTTGGGGCAAAACAGCCCGTTCTCTTGGCATTGATGGGTACAGTTCTTAGTTCACTAATATTAAAGACTGAAATTACTGGTATGTCTGAAAAGGTATTAAAACACATAACCGTGGACCAGCGGAACTATCTCATTCTAAAAGAGCTAGGAAGCGCAGGAGAGAGTTTTAATGATGTGATTTCCCGACTTCTGAAGAAGTCCACCACACAAGAACCAAAAGAGAAGGAGGAGAGCACTGCTGAATGAGCAGTGAACTCGTTACAGAAATAATCTACAAGTGCCTGACGCCTTGCGCTGAACGCACACGTAGTTATGTTAGCAACGTCCTAGGGAAACGGTTCATCTGTCACTGTCCTTGTCATCGTCATGACAAACTGGAGAGTTAGCCAAAGAATGAGGAAGGACGTAACAACTTGACTATAGTGATGACGACGTCAGTTGCGCCGTCGGGGAAAGGGCTACCAACCGATTCTCCCGAAGCAGCACCTGCAGTCGAAGAAGAAGCAGTTGCCACAATAACAACAACACCCCACAAGGAAAGCAACCAAGAGGAGGTTGAAGTATCATAGTGACAGTAGAAGATACGGATCCCGAAGACATAAAGTTTTCCTACCTTACGAAATTCGAGTCTGAGATTAGGCGATTTGATACAGTAATGGACCTCATCCAAAAGTTTATGCCCGATGACTGCAAGGTCTGGGATCGCATAGCTGTAGTGAGAGATGCAGTGTTTAAGCTACAGCAGCAGTTGCGTGGGGTTGAGATTGAAGTTTTTGCTGCGCCGTGGATAGATCCAGATCAAATTGGTTTCCATTACGAGTCTCCAGCTGACATATTTTGGGACAGACGGGAGGAAGATCCAGAATACTACGTCGAAGGGGAGGATCCAATGAAAGAGTCATGACAACTGCGGCGCTGAACAGTCCAAAAGATCACGCCCTGTATTATCATGATCTAGGCTTCTCTGTCTTTGTATTGAGAAATTCAGCAACAGCGACAGAGGTACAACTGAGGGATAGAAAGAGACCTGCTGTTCTTTGGGACCTTTACCAGATAATGCGACCAAATAAGATACAGATAGAAAGGTGGTTTTCAAAGAACCCTGATTACAATATAGCGATAGTTACAGGTTCTATTTCCAAGATAATTGCATTTGACGTTGATGGACATACCGCTGTTAAGCGAGTTGAGGAGAAGCGAGTGGAGATGTCCAAGAACCTGCAGGTAGCGCTAGATCATACAATGGTTAACAGAACAGGAAGTGGTGGGACTCACATTATTTTCAGAGTGGAGGAAGATATCAGCGACATCAGCCAAAAAAAGTTGTGGTCAGATGGTAAGGAGCATTCCCAAATATTGATGCAAGGAAACGAGCATTACATAGTTGCGGCTCCGTCCATACATCCAAACGGTAAAAAGTATGAGTGGAACGGTCAAGAGCCTGAACTAATTACAAGACAAGAGTTAAACGAGCTTATCAGGTTGTTAAGTGCGCCTGGGATGGTGATAGAGGAGTCTATTAAACCATCACGAACACTCTCCGCAAATTTTGCCGTAAGCCTGCACGAGCAAGAAGAAAGACACTTTAGCACCGAAGACATACAGCGGTTGGTTAAATGGATAAAGCCGCTTTACATCCCAGGTGACAGAGACCATATTGTTATGTTTCTTAGCGGTACAATGCGTAAAGATGCTGGTTACTCGCATGAGGACACCAGTAACTTTTTCAAACTGTTGACTGAGGCTTCTGGTCATTCAGATGAGGACTTGGACAAGACCTTAAAGACTGTGGATAGAACTTACAGACTACCCATTGAAGAGATCAATGGAAAGAGTGGCTTATACGATACCATAGTCAAAAGTTATGAAGGTTCTGTTTTGGCTAGTGAGTACCAGGGTAGGGTTGAAGCCTACAGTCGCATTTGTCAGATAATTAATGGAGAGCCTAAGACCCCAGGAGAGCCTGATGATGATAAAGGAGGAGGCAGCGCCGATAATGAGGATGGCGATGATAATGATAACAATAATAACAAACCCACTGCTAAGGTAGTTAATTCAGTTGAGCAGTTGCTAAGAGAAAAAGTCTTCGAAGATCCTGATAGTCGAGTAATCAAGTACCTAGCAGATCAAGTCATGAGTCGAATTACTTTCAAGACTTTGTTTGATACTCATGACATCCTGTACTACGATAAGCATAAGAACCATAACTATCGCTCCGGTGGAGATGCTATAATCGATATAGAGATAGAGAAGATAATCAAGGAAATCAATGCACCTTACTCAATCAGAAAACAAACGAAGGCTGAGGTTAGGAAAGTCATTGCAGATAATACCATAGTCTACAGAGAACAGTTTGATGCAGACCCTTACACCATTAATTTGGAAAACTGTATGCTTGACATTATTGAGTTAAAGGAGATACCCCACTCTCCTGACTATTTGACAATGGCTGCAAAGTTTCCTGTTGTTTATGACCCACAAGCAGATTGTCCTAAAATAAAGAAGTTTTTAGGTGATGTGATACAGGACCCATACAAACTAAAAGAAGTGCTCAAATTCGCAGCTTATATCCTAATCAAAGACTGTCGATATGAAAAGGGGTTGATGTGTTTAGGTGGAGGTGCTAACGGTAAAAGCGTATACATAAAGACGAATGAGGCTTTTGTTGGTGCAGATAATTGTTGTCACCTGTCACTGCATGATATAGAAGAGGACAGGTTTGCAAGGGCTCGCTTGTTTGGTAAGGTGTTAAACACATACGCAGATAACAAGAGCCAACGCCTAAAAGAAACAGGGAACTTAAAGACTGCGATATCTGGCGATACAATAGAAGGACAGGAGAAGTTTAAGCCCAGGTTCTCATTCCGAAATAAAGCAAAGATACAAATCAGTACCAATAACCCCCCAGAGACGGAAGATAAGAGTCATGCATTCTATCGTCGTTGGATTATAGTTACATTCGATAGAACCTTTGCAAATAGCGATGACCCAAATGACCCGAACAGGAAAGACACGGGGCTTATCTTTAAACTTACAACCCCTCAGGAATTGTCTGGTTATCTCAACCTAGCGCTGAGGTATCTCCCTATCCTGTTCGGAGAGGGAGGTTTTGCTGAGGAACCCATTGACAAGGTAAAGAAAGAATACGAGTTTAAGGCGGACCATGTGTCTAAGTATCTGCAGGAGTATTGTATTATCGACTCCACGAAGAAGGACTACATGACAAAGACCTCCGAGTTGTATCAGCATTATGTTAGAGTCTGCAGGGAGAACATGCAGGTTAGGGAGCTTGACGAGAATGTCTTTGGTAGCAAACTGGTGGAACATGGTATTATGAAGCGAAGGCGTAGGATAAAGGGACAGCGCACACTCGAATATGTCTATGAACCTCTAATGATTAAGCATAACCTTCTCAAAGAGCAAGACTCTATATTCCAACTGCAGCAGGAGCAGCAGCCCACCACCGTCACCAACAGCACAACCGGCGCAATAGCACACGAACAGTCAACAATAACTACAATAAGAGCAGAATGTCCCTACTGTGCTCTTGAGAACGAAGCAGGTAACTCCCCACTATTCTACGCTGATACAGTTCGAGAAGTCCAAGTCCATATAGTTCTAGAGCACCCAGGCTTGGACTTTGAAGGCATCATAGAAGAAAGTTAAGTAAAAAAGTGTGTTCCTAGCGTTCCTAGTGATCAGGCACTATTATTGTTTTTTTACTGTATTTCACCCTCAAATAACACCTTTTTGCACATTCGATTAATAATAGCACATAAGCTAGGAACACCAGGAACACAGATTTATCTCTGACAAAAAACGGGAACAACACCGTTATCGTGGGAGAGCTTAGAGTTTCATAAAAATTAATAATACAAAACTATTTAGCTTACCCATACCTAACTATAGGTGTTGGTAATTAGAACCGAGAATTGGGATGGCTCTGACTACAGAATAACAAAGACAAAAGCTGCCAGGGGGAGTCTGGATTTTGGTACCTGAACCACCTGCCGTCTACCCTGGTAGAAAGGACGACGATGATAATGACGATGCAGAAGAAGAAATCTTTTCGTCCAAGAAGCACATGATGGATTATGTTACGGAAGATGGCATAATCAAACGGACCACGCTAGCGAATAAGAGGGACTGGTACCTGCTTGTTATCAAGGAGCTGATAGACAACGCCATTGATTGGTTGTGGGAAGTCTATCAGGGTAGAGATGATCTAAAAATTACAATTGAGGTAGTCTTAACGAAGGATAAGCTATTCAAGTGTAACGTAAGAAATAGCAACCCTGAAAACATCCTAGTCTTCAAGAGCAAGAATCTGGTGAATATATTCGATTATGAGAAAACATATGGCTCCAAACAGAATGACTTCAAGGTAAAGAGAGGAGCATACGGTGATGCTTCAAAATACATCTTAGCTCTGCCTTATGTTCTGGTGAATCTGGGACGTGACAAGAGCAACGACTTTGAAGATAAGCAATGGCATATACCGATGTACATCAGACATAACGGGATAGAACAGGAAATACTTCTGCATGTCGATGAAGCAAATGATATCATAGAGCCACGCATAACACCACCACCACCTGATAAAGCTCGTAGGCTGAAACACACAGACACAGAAATAGAAGTTACCTATCCCATCATAGACGGATTGATACCAGAACCTCTTGGTTATATCTCATCTGGTTATTTGCAGATGGAGGTTATCAAAGACTATTGCTTGGACAACATAGTAGGTACCACAGACATATCATTTGATATCAAGTTAGTTGATAGCCTTACAACCAAGAAACCAATTGTTATTGAGCTAAAACAGCCTAGAACACATGCTATATCAGATGACTGGAACAACCTACCCAGTATTGTAAGATACACACCTCAAGAATTTAGAAAGAAAATTTTTGGTGTCGATGACAAGACTACAACAACCATCTATCAGATTCTAAGGACATTCAGAGAAGGTACTCAACTAAAGAAAACTCCTGATCTGAATATGCCGATTTCTACTCTTGTAAAGGACAGTGAGAAGGTCAAGCAGTTGTACCAAATGTTAAGGAACAGCAGGTTAGGAAAGAAGCCACCTCGAAAAGTGTCACTACCTTATTCGAATGTTAAGACTATGGGAGGAGAGGCGCAATAAAGACAGCATCAGCAGCAACAAAGAAGAAGAACAAAATCGACTTAAGGACCCAGGGAATAATCAACAACTTTGCTCTACGGTATCCAATAGAACCAAAACATGCAGCTTCTGTTATGGTGTCTGACATCGTAAAAGATGAGGCTCATAACATACAATACGAATACACCTTTGAATTGGTTGCAATGCCAATCAAAGAGGAGCTGCTAAGAAAAAATTGCAATGAGTATGCAAGTACTTTCATAGGTGCTATAAGCTGGTCTATATCTCCCAACGGTAACAAATTTACGGGTAATTATGAATGGTACAAGAAAAAGGGAGACACTCACCATACTCGTGCTTACAGTATACAAGATGTCTTAGAAGAATATGGCTTTTCATTTATGAAGAACAACAAACAAGATACTAAAATTCCCTGTGTGATATACGGCAACCTCATACCAACTAAAGTCCATTATATAGGACAAAGCAAAGCCGAAGTCGATACAGCTCCTTTTGTTAAGGGCATCATAAAAGCAGTAAAGTCAGTTACTCGGAGCATTCCAACTTTTAGAGTCGCAGACATTCTAACACCTGATTATCATGTTGGTTCTAGTGGTGGGACTTCCTTTAGTTTACATAGAAGAATAGGAAGAAGCTGGAGAGAACCCAAGCCACCAACACCAGAACGCAGGACCATGTTTGATGTAGTGTATGAAGCCCTCAAAGAGCGTATAGAGACAGTGAAATCAGGTCGAGAATGGACAGGTGAGCTGCACACACAAAATCAGCTTTGGTATGTATCTCTTCCATTAATCAAAAGATGGGTAGATGAAGGAAGACTGAAGAAACCAAAGAACCGTAATAACTTCTTAGACCAAATTAGGAAAGTATGCGACCACTATGATGTCAAGAGGGAAGAGGTTGGTGTTATGGCAGGTGCTTATGCTCAGATGTTCTTTAATGGACACTGGAGTGCTGTAAACTTTGAAGACATTGGGGTGCTTGCTGATATGGGGGTGGTTATCTTGTTCATAGAAAAGCAAGACGTAGTACAGACATTAGGTCCATTCACATCAAAGTATGGTGTGGCTTTAGTCAATTCAAAAGGACATCTATCAGAGTATGCCAAAGACCTATCAGAAGCAGCAGAAGATGAGGGAGCAAAAATTGCAATACTTAGCGACTATGATATCCCAGGGTTGCATATAGCATCAAAACTACCTAATGCGTGTTGGCTAGGAGTAGATGAGGATATGTTAGAGTGCTTTGGAATAACGCATGAAGATGAAGATAATGTAATTCCTTATGACCCCGCTGTTGGTTTGGGAGACGAAGAGATAAAAGCAGACATAGAATCCGATGAAAGGTTTGCATATCCTAGAGTAGACATAGGTTGGCTAAAGCAGAGAATACACGACCAGTATCAAGGTAAAAAGTATAAAGCTGCTGGTCATAAGGTCGAAATAGACGCAGTACTTGCAAAAGTAGGAACTGAAGCCTTTTGGAATTATCTAATGAGCAAGATGGAGGAGGCTTTTGACACAATGGATTACACGAGGGTTATACACGCTCACAACCATATCCCTCAAACTGGTGCAATTGAAAACTTTGTTGTTCCTTCAATTGTCCACCAACTAGCAAGCCATATCAACGACAGATATCGAGAGCTTACTAAAGAAAGAAGGACTGAACTGGAGGAAGACCTGCAGGACTATGAAGACGGCTTTGTAGTTGTGGAAGATAAGGAGAATGAAATACGTAAAGAAATCAATGAGATAGCATACAAAGACCAAGAAGCAAAAGATATCGAATCGGTACTTAAAGCAGCAGGTACAGAATTGAAAGTAGTGATTGAAGAAAGCATTAACAAAGCAATCAAGAAGCTAGACGCAGAGAAGGGCTATGGCATCATGGATAAGATATTAGAAGGAGGAAGAAGAGGAGGAGGGGGGTCTTGATTTGGTAAAAAGACGTAAATCGAGCATCTACCAGGGTAGATCTGCTGATAATAATATAACATACACACCAACGCCTGGACCGCTGCTGCAACGTGGTAACTACAGCCTGCTTCGACTTCTGTTTATCCTAAACGCTGCTGGAGCTGATGGACTTACAACCGTGATGTTGCTAGAACAGATGGGCTCAAAAGCCGACCGTATGAATGCCATCATAAGAAAGGCTCAAGAGTTGAAGCTTATAGAAAGGGTAAGAGGCGAATCAAAGCATGGACAATTTCCAAGGATATACAATGTGATCACAGATAAAGGTAGGCAGTTGTTGCAAAAACAACAAGTATAAAGAAGACAAACGAAGAAGGGAACTATACTTCTTGTAAATTAGCCCAGCCACTCACTAAATGGTAGTAACCGTGTATTTAATTCACACTTCAAGCGTGGAGATGCACCAATCTAGTGTCTGAAAAATCAGAACATTCTTCTAGGAATAACAATGAAATGAAAATGACAGGATCTTCAAGTAGCCAAGTGACGAGTCATAAAGGATATCCTTAATTCCGCTTCATTAGACACACACAGTTGCAAAATTAGTCTCATTTAGTCTCAAAAAAGCTCTGATAGTTCGCAAATCGAATAGAAAATCAAAAAGAATGATTAATTGCAATCTAATTATGATTGATTTGAAATACCCTTAATCCAAAAAAGAAATGGAGGTCAGAATAGTTGCTACGTGCGTCCTTCTAGCAAGCTATTCCCATTCTCATCTGTCAGCGATGTGGTAATTCCAAATATTGGAAGGCGGTTAGATTCTGCCAGAGGCTCTGCAGCAATTTGTAAATACACGTTTATCAGGTTTCCATTAACCAGATTGAATATTACTGAGAGCTGTGCTTCAGCCCCTGACTCACTTACTCCTATCACGGTGCCTGTAAATGAGGTGCTGTTGCCCTCCAAAACTATCCCCTGACTGGTATTATTATTGCCGCTATTTGATGAAGTTCTAGTTGTCGCATTATCAATGGTAGGTATGATAGCTCCTGGCTGTACATTTGTAAGGTCATGGAGCTCACGCTTTTGAAAATTCTTTCCATTTGCATCTACTGACATCAATGTAAGTGTAAAGTTCTGGACTTCGCCATTCACCACATCAAGGCTCCAATTCCCACCACTAATGCTGCCTACAATTGTCTCAGAAGGTGGTATTGATCCAAGAGTTGCAGGTGGGAGATTGAGATTTCCGACGACTCCTTCTGCATGAAAAGTTTGGTCTGTCGATGTTGTTATTGTTGTTCTGTCTGTGCATCTGCAGATTGTATCGCAGAATTACCCACTACTACAGTTGGCATCACCGACAGTGATAGCAAAAACCCACTTGCTAACATTATTCCATTTGTAATTTTAGAGTTAAGCATTTTTTGCTTCGACGCAAGTGGTTACTATTAGTATTTATCGATTGTAGAATCGTCTGTCATTTTATTAGAAAGCGTTGCAAAATTTATCGCAAATTGTCTCATTTTCGGCGGGACAGTTCTTATATATCAGAAGAGAAGACTCATGAACTCTCCTTTTATGTGCAAAAACCCCTTCATTTTTTATGTGTGACAGGTATCAGTCTCTTAAAGAAGCGACTTTTTATCAAACAGTATCTACAGTTGATGAGCATATCATTACTGACGATACAAATACAGTGCTACCTAACTATGATTTTTATTAGTTCAGCAGTTCTTCGATGGTCTCGAAGTAATTAGTTTATAATAGAATCAACCAAACAGCAAGTAATTCTCGGCACACAGGCAAGAGACAAGAGATTAGTCCTTCTCTTATCTTTGTTTAAAGTCGACTAACCTCGAGTTGGAAGAGCCTTTGGAATACATAGGACGATAGACCAGCTAGGTGCAATAGTTGGACCTATTGCAGCTTTTGGGCTTTTGCAGGTAATTGATATAAGAGGAATTTTTCTGCTCTCCTTGATACCTGGCGCTATAGCAGTTCTGATTCTGATATTTTTTGTAAAAGAGGTGGTTGTAAAGAGATCTTCTTCTTATACTCCTCAAAGCATCATGCTTTCAAATATTAAAAGAGCAATAAGAGGAAACAGACCTTACCTTCTTCTTTTAATTATTACAGGTGTCTTTGGTATGGGAGCTTTTAATTTTCCATCTATTTTACTGCGAGCATCAGATTTAGGAATAGCTGAGAATCTCATCCCCTTGATTTACGCCACAATCAATGTAGCCCATACTGTCATAGGCATACCTTCTGGTATTTTCGCTGATAAAATCGGAAAAGAAAAAGTGTTAATAATTGGCTATTCAGTATTTGCCATCTCAACTATACTTATGCTAGTGCTTTCAGGTAACACACTTTACGCTTACGTACTAGCAGTCATCTTTGGTCTGTATATGGGTATCTCTGAAACTGTCCAGAGGGCTGTTATCCCAGGGTATGTGGCATCAGAATTGAGAGGAACAGCCTATGGTCTGTATAATCTCGTAATAGGAACAACATTTTTTGTAGCCAATGTTGCTTTTGGATTTTTATGGGATAACTATGGTCTTACCGCCGCCGTATCATATAGTGTGATTACGGCAATAGCTGCAGTTTCTGGCATGTTTATGTTTATCAGGAAATATCCGCCACACAATCATCCTGCTCAAGCGATTCTTACATAATTCAAGCAAAAGGAAGAATATTTTTCTGCTTCTGTTGAATAATCCTATACTTCACGAACCCATGACATTCATGAATCTTATGCCTAATCACCTGCTGAATTAATGTACAAAAATATATATCGTTGTCGAAAGGTAGAAAGGTAACATATCTTTCTTTGGTAATCCGAAAGATCTGAATCTATTAACTGTTTTGTCCAAAATATTGTATATATTTTTATATAGTTTCTAACTTATTCTAAATTATGTTAGACTTCTCTTTGTTAAGCCATATTTTTGTTGCACTATTTGCAGCCAGCACTCTGCTTCAGCAAGCAGGTATTCAAACATTTATGGAACCTATCGCTGGCTCTCCGATTTAATTTGGAATTACTATTGCCCAAGTAACACCCAAGATTGTACCCGCTCTGGTTTTGCTTGGAATTGGTCTTCTAGTCCGTAGAGTTAGTGGCTGAATTGTAAAAAAAAGATTGCAGGGAAAAATTGAACTGTGCGATTGTTTTATCTGTTGCAATGCAACAATTACTATGGGCTTTCTTGACAAATTACGTCATAAGAAACACGAAACTGTAGAAAAGTCAAGTAACAAATAATGCCTCAACCTGCGATCGTACACTCTGGACCGTGAAAGACTCTATTTGCCAACAAATCTCATAAGAGCAGTTTTAACTTTGTTCATACCTGGGATTGTAAAGTCCCTCATGATTATCACTGGACAATTCAGACGCTCTACCAGTTGCACGTACTGCTGATTATCAAATATACTGAATTTTTTTATGCTGGCTCCTGTTACTACAATGTCTGGCTGCAATGCATCAATTGCTCCCAAAATAAGACGGGCGGACTGCTGTTCATCCTTTTCACTTTCATCTGTCAGAATTACCCTGTCAAACTCAAACCCTATATTGGAGAGAAATTCTTCTTTTTCTAACTCCCTTACAACAGACTTCTGTTCATCATTGTTATCATTATCATGATGGCTCTTTGCACGTCTTGCTTCAGTAGAAAGGTAGTGTTCTTGCTTTAGAAATGTTTCTTTATCTGTTACGTACAAAACATTTACCTTGAATAGACCTGAGTGCTCAAGCCAATTTGTAGTTTTCAATACTAGCTCAGAATGATCTCCACCATCATAGACGACAACCAAGTTCTTCTTCATCATCTTCTTTTCAGCCTTATCATTAGTAGTAGCAGACGAAATAGGAGGGGACAGAATAATATCTTCCATATCACTTCCAGCTGTATCGACTGCCATTATATCACAAGTAACTAAAGTCTGAAGCTTCTTGTTGGTTCTTAGCGTTTCAAAGTCTGTCACAAGAAGATCGATCCTTTGTTCTTCAATTGTGGCAAGAACAGCTTCT
>Ga0126306_10001705_pt1 | contig 11910 bp, 11 predicted proteins | sample Plot27_FD_92592 | JGI IMG/M metagenome (GOLD analysis project Ga0126306, IMG submission 92592) | Serpentine soil microbial communities from UC McLaughlin Reserve, CA, USA - Plot27 | ecosystem: Environmental > Terrestrial > Soil > Grasslands | place: USA: UC McLaughlin Reserve, Lake County...
ACCAGTGACCTCCAAGCAACGTGGCGGAAGGAGAATCACAACAGTGTCATTCAACCACGAACCGGCCCTCACCTACCCGCGTTTCCGCAGCTCAGTAGCCCCTTCAACCGCCCATTCTTCAGGAGCAAGTAGCTAAGACCACGGAGTCGGGCTGGCAGCCACGCGCGCACCTGCCGCTACGCCGCCACGCAGCGCCGGCACCAAACCGTGGTGGGGACACGGATGCTGCCGCTGAGGCAGGCGAGCCGGTCGAGTAGGCGCCACGGTCACGATGGGTAGCTGTGAATGAGCGGCGGTGGAGCGGGTGAGGGGGGACAGAACTGGTCCCGCCGCTACCGCCGCCCCTACACGGTCACCGGTGGGCGCACCCGCCCGGCCCACGGCGACCTCGAGCTGGAGACGCTGGTGCAGACGGTCACTGGCATCGACGAGCAGCTCGCTGGGCTGGGCCGCGAGCAGCGCTCCATCGCGGCGTTGTGCCGGGAGGTCGTGTCGGTCGCGGAGATCTCCGCCCGGCTCGACCTGCTACTGGGCGTGACCCGCGTGATCGTCGGCGACATGGAGCTCCAAGGCGTGGTGGTGCTGTACCGGCCGCAGGCCACGGTCGCGGACACCGACCTCCCGCCTGTGGAGCTTCTGGGGAGGGTGCTGCATGGCCTCAGGACCATCTCGTAGACCTCAGAGACGAGCACCCTAGGCGACACGGCGGCGCTGGTTCGGTTGGCCAGCGGGCCCGGTCCGCCCTACCGGCCAAGTAGGCCAAGCTGTTGGGCAAGGTCCACCGCGTCACCGCGGGAGGAGACGCCGAGCTTCCGGTAGATCGAGATCGCCTGGGTCTTCACCGTGTCTGGGAGACGAACAGCCGCTCGCCGATCTCCCGGAAGCTCAGATAGCTGGGCAGCAGCGGCAGCAGGCGCAACTCGGCGGCGCTGAGCGACGTGACGCCAAGGCCGGTCCGTCTCATGGTGGTGAGTTGGGTGCGCAAGGCGTCGGCCTGGGCGGGGAGGACGCCGAGGTTGGGTCGCTGCTGGAAGATGTCGTCGACCTGGCGGAGGACGGCATGGGCGCCGTCGGGGTCACCGAGGGCGATGTAGGCGCGGGCCAGCTCCAGCAAGGCCTGGACCGACACGACCGGGAGGGCGTGGGTGAGCAGCGGCCGCAGACCCGCCGCCCGCGCCAGGTGGTCGCGGGCCCCACTCAGGTCGCCGCGATACAGGGCCGCCCTGGCCGCCCAGGCATAGACCAGGGCGCTCGTCCAGTAGGCGTCGAACTGGCCGCCTCGGATGATCTCGAGCGCCCGATCGGCGAGCGCCACCGCCTGCGCCCAGTCGTCGCGGCCGGCGGCGATGCCACAGCGCTCGACCAGGACAACGGCGGCCAGCGGCGGCGCACTCGCCTCGGTCGCGGCCTCATACGCCCGGGCGAACACCACGTCGGCCGCCTCGGGGTCGCCGTCCAGCAGGAGCGAGAGCGCTTCGGTGTGCAGCATGGTCGCCCGGTAGGGGCTCAGCGGGCTGAGCCCGTCCAAGGCGAGGCGCGCGTCGCGCCGCATCTCGGCGACGCCGTCGCGGCACAGGATGGCCCGCAGGTAGGCCAGGTAGCTCTCCATCGTGCTGCTGTCGGGGAGCCGGCCCTGGGGTGCGGTCCGTTCGGCGGCCGCCGCCCACTGCTCGGCCTTGGTGGCCCGGCCCAGCAACGCGAAGATCAAAGCGCCGTGCACGGCGACCGCCGGATAGCGCTCCATCAGCTGCTCGCGCTCGAACCACTCCATCCATCGCAGGACGGTGTCGACGCGGCCGCTGGCCCACACCGGCTGCATCACGTTCAGGACCAGCCGGGCCACCTGGTCGGCGCCGCCCGCGGCCTCGGCGTGGTCGATGGCCGTCTCCTCCAGCCCGTTGGCCTCGCACCAGGCCGCGGCCCGCCGGTGCAGCTCCGGGACCAGCTCGGGCTCGCGCCGCCTCAGCTCGGCGCCAAGCAGGTCGCGGAACAGGTGGTGGTAGCGGTACCACTCGCGCCGGCGATCAAGCGGGACCAGGAGGAGATTCGACCCGGCCAGCGACTCCAGCACCTTGGCCGAGCCGCTCCTGTCCAGGACCGCGTCGCACAACGGCCCACACATCCGGTCCAGCACCGCCGTGCGGGTGAGGAACGACACCTGCCTGGCGGGAAGCCGCGACAGCAACTCCGAGTTGAGGTAGTCGACGATGAACCGGTCATCCCCGGCGAACCCCACCCCGGCAGCTGGCCTGTCCAGGGTCGGGCCGGCCGCCTGAAGCGCCAGGGCGGCCAGGTAGAGCCCGGCCGGCCACCCTTCGGTCCGGCGGTGCAGCTCGGCCGCGTGCTCGGTGAGGCGCAGCTCGGCCCCCTCCAGCAGCGCCCGCGCCTCCCCCAGGTCCATCGCCAGGTCGGCCGCTCCCACCTCCACCAGCCGGCCCTGGGCGCGCAGCCGGGCCAGTGGCAGCCGCGGTCGGGTGCGAGAGGCCAGGACCAGCTGGGATCCGCCAGAGAGTTGCATGGCGAGCTGGGCGAGCGCGTCCAGGCACTGGCGGTTGTGGAGCAACTCGACGTGGTCGAGGACCAGGTCGACCGGTTCGGTCGTCGCCGACATGGCTGCGGCTAACCGGGGCACGACCGTAGGCGGAACATGGGAGGTCGGCGAGGCCAGGATCTGGAAGGTCTGGAGGTCGATCGGCGCGACCCGGTCCAGCGCCTCCGCCAGGTAGGTCAGCAGCACCGAGGGGTCGTTGTCGTGTGGGTCGACCGTGATCCAGCCGACCCGGTCGCCCTTGCCCTGGGCCCACTGGGCCAGCAGGGTCGTCTTGCCATAGCCGGGCGGCGCCACCACGCAGACCACCGACCCGGCGGATGCCGCCAGCAGCCGCTCGACCAGCGCGGTGGGGGTCACGATCCCAGGCCGCAACCAGGGAGGGTGCAGCTTGGACTCGATCAGCTTGAACGGCGGCCCGTCCCGGGAGCGCCGACGCTGCGTCGACCGGGGTGACGCCGTCCTTGAGGCAATCGTCTCCACGCTCGGAGGGTAGCCATCGGCCTGGGCGCTTCAACAGCTGTCACCGCCAGCCGCGCGGCTGGGTGCCCTACGCTGGTGCGCATCCCCACGGAGTGCTCATGAGGGGAACTGTCATGGCAAGCCCCCTGGTCGAGACCAAGCTCTACCCCCCGAAGCTCCGGCGCAGCCTGGTGGCGCGTCCGCGACTGAGCGGGCGCCTGGGCCGTGGGGGAGAGTCGCGCCTGACGCTCGTCTCCGCCCCGGCCGGGTTCGGCAAGACGACCTTGCTGGCTGAGTGGCTGGCCGCCACCCCCACCGAGCGGTCCGTGGCCTGGCTCTCCCTGGACGAGAGCGACAGCCAGCCCGCTTCGTACTGGACCTACCTGATCACGGCCCTGCAGGCGGTGGTGCCAGGCGTCGGCGCCAGCGCGCTCCCGCTGCTGCAGTCGGCCCAAGCACCGATCGAGACCGTCCTCACCACGGTGCTCAACGACCTCGGCAGCGCGCCGAACGACATCTACCTGGTGCTCGACGACTACCACCTGGTCGACGGCCCCGACATCCAGGCCGGCATGACCTTCCTGCTGGAGCGCCTCCCGCCACGGGCGCACCTCGTGGTCAGCACCCGCGAGGACCCGGCGCTGCCCCTGGCCCGCCTGCGGGCGAGCGGTGAGCTGGTCGAGGTCCGAGCCGCCGACCTGCGCTCACCCTCGACGAAGCGGCGGTCTACCTCAACGACGTCACCGGCTTCATCGCCGGGTTCGCCGGGGACGACCGGCACATCGTCGACTACCTGGTCGAAGAGGTCCTGGGACGGCAACCCGCCGACGTCCGCGGCTTCCTGGTCCAGACCTCCATCCTGGACCGGCTGAGCGGCCCGCTGTGCGACGCCGTCACCGGGCAGCGCGGGGGGAAGGCCATGCTCGAGTCGCTGGACCGCGCGAACCTGTTCGTGGTCCCGCTCGACGACAGCCGCCGCTGGTACCGCTACCACCACCTCTTCGCCGACGTCCTGCGCACCCACCTGCTGGACGAGCAGCCCGACCGGGTGGCGGCCCTGCACCGCCGAGCGAGCCAGTGGTTCGAGCAGAGCGGGGAGCCATCCCAGGCGATCCGCCACGCGCTGGCCGCCGGGGACGCCGAGCGGGCAGCCGACCTCGTCGAGCTGGCGATCCCGGAACTGCGCAGGAGCAGGCAGGAGGCCACCATCCGGGGCTGGCTCGACGCCATCCCCGACGACGTGGTTCGCGTCAGGCCCGTGCTCGCGGCGGGCTTCATCGGGGCGCTGATGTCCGGAGGGGAGTTCGAGGGCGTCGAGGACCGGCTGCGGGACGTCGAGCGGTGGCTGCAGCCCACCGGTGACCGCGCGGTCACGTGGGCCCCGCCGGCGGGGATGGTCGTCGTCGACGGGGGAGAGCTTCGGCGCCTTCCCGGGGCGATCGAGATGTACCGCGCCGGCCTCGCCCTGGTTCGAGGCGACGCACCCGCCACCATCGACCATGCCCGGCGGGCGATCGACCGCTCGACGGAACAGGACCACCTCACCCGGGCCGGGGCGTCGGCCCTCATGGGGCTCGCACTCTGGGGTCGCGGAGACCTCGAGGCCGCCCACCGGGCCTACGCCGCGGGTGCCGAGGGGCTGGAGCGGACTGGGTACATCGCCGATGTCCTCGGCTGCTCGATCACCCTGGCCGACATCCGGATCACGCAAGGCCGCCTGGGCGAGGCGCTGCGCACCTATGAGCAGGCGCTGCGACTCGCCGCCAACCAGGACGGGACGGTGCTGCGGGGAACGGCGGACATGTACGTGGGGATGAGCCAGATCGCCCGCGAGCGCGACGACCTGCCTGCCGCCACCCGGCACCTGCTGCGCGCCGAGGAGCTGGGCGAGCACACGTGGTTGCCGCAGAACCCGTATCGCTGGCGGGTCGCGATGGCGCGAGTCCGGGAAGCCGAGGGAGATCTGGACGGCGCCCTCGACCTGCTCGAGGAGGCGCAGCGCGTGTACATGGGCGACTTCTCCCCCAACGTTCGGCCGATCCCGGCGTTGCGGGCGCGCGTGCTGGCCGCGCAGGGCCGGGTGGGCGAAGCCTTGGCCTGGGCGCGCGAGCGGGGCGTGTCGGCGGAGGATGACCTGTCCGACCTGCGCGAGTTCGAGCACATCACCCTGGCCAGGGTGCTGCTGGCCCAGTACCGGGCGCAGCGGTCGGAGGCTGCCGTCTCCGATGCGGCCGGGCTCCTGCGGCGCCTTCTCCAGGCCGCCGAAGCGGGGGAGCGGACGGGGAGTGTCATCGAGATCCTGGTGCTGCAGGCGCTCACCGACCACGCCCGCGGCGATCTCCCGGGCGCGGTGGCGGCGCTGGAGCGCGCGCTGACCCTGGCCGAGCCGGAGGGGTACGTCCGCGTGTTCGCCGGTGAGGGACCACCGATGGCGTCGCTGCTGAGGAACGTCGCGAGACAGCGGACCACGTGGGGCTACGTCCGCCGGCTCCTGAGCGCCGGCGGCACCTCACCGGCCAGCCAACGCCTCGTCGAGCCCCTGAGCGAACGCGAGCTGGAGGTGCTCCGGCTGCTCGGGTCCGACCTCGACGGCCCCGACATCGCCCGTGAGCTCACGGTCTCCCTGAACACCCTGCGGACGCACACCAAGAGCATCTACGCCAAGCTCGGCGTCAACAGCCGCCGGGCCGCGGTGCGTCAAGCCGCCGAGCTCAACCTGCTGTCGCGCACCCGCGACCGTTGACCAGGAAATCACCACGCCACTCACCACACGTGGTGATGTCCGCTCACCACCTCGACGCCTAGCTTGCGGTCATCGCGAATTCGGGCAAGCAAGCGAGGAGGAGCGCCATGAGCGACACGCCGCCCGAGCACTCGCACGACCCTGGTTGGTGCGAGATCCGTCTCAAGGGCCACCTCGGTCCCCGCTGGGCGGCCCGGTTCGACGGGATGACCCTCACCACCCGGGCCGACGGGACCACCCTCATCGAGGGCCCCGTCGTCGACCAGGCGGCACTGCACGGGCTGCTCCGCGCGCTGCGCGACATCGGCCTCCCGCTGCTCTCGGTCGCCCACAAGGACGGGAGATGACCGTCACGGCCACAGCACCCGGCCGAGCTCCGATGGGCTCGACGAGGAGACCGCGCTCGTCACCGCGGGCAGGTCGCTGGTCGCGGTGCGCGCGTCATCCCCGCGCTGGGACTCATCGGGGCGCCCTTGATGATCGCCTCGGCAACCGCAGCACTGCTCCGCGGCAACGACCCGGTGGCGGTCCTGGCGGCGGTCGCGACCGCCCCGATCTTCCTTTGGAGCTGTCGCTTGGTGTCTGGCTGGGCGGGCGTACCCGCGCCGGGCTACGGCTTGACCGTGGTGGCGGCGTGCTGGGCCTGCGCAGCCGGAGGGTGGGCGGCCCGTGCTCCAATGGCGGCGCCGATCACCGCGAAGGGGAGTCCGAGCAGGGGGGCGAACCGGAGAGTCCAGAACAGTGCGGCGCTCAGGTTCTCGCCTTCGGGAGCGCCGTCGCCGGACCAGAGCAGCCCGCCGTTGATCGCGTACAGGCGCAGCGCCTCGTGCAGCCAAAGGGCGTAGGTGAGCGGCAGGGCGGCGATGCCCGCCCAGATGCCGGCCTGCAGGCCCGCCCGGAACGACCGCCCGGCCGACCCGGCTGCGAACGCGGGGACGAAGAAGACGGCGACCGGCCCGAACCAGAACCACAGGGCCGCCAGCAGGTCCACCAGCTGTTGCCCTTGTGACTCGATGCGCGGTTCATAGCTGGCGGCGCGCATCAGCAGCAGTTGCCCGACCACCAGCACGACGGCGGCGGCGACGCCGAGGTGCGGTGCCAGACGGTTGCTGCTCAGCGACCGCGGCGCCGCCACGGCGATCCACAGGCAGCCGGCCAGCACGGCCGCCAGGAACACCGCGTTGGCCGGCGGCAGGTACCGGGCCGCGGCCGGGTCCCGGAGCAGGAAGATCACGGTCATGGTGATGGCCGCGGCCACCCCACCGGTCACCAGGAGGGTCGGCGCGGGCACCGGCAACCGCATGCGGCGCGAGCGCGCGACGGCCAGGACGACCATGGCACCGACCAGCCCGACGAAGCTCACGCGAACACACCCAGCCCGGGTACCGCCGCCTCGACCGCCGGCCCGGCGGCCGCGACCGCCGCCGCCACCACCCCGGTCACCAGCGCGAGCGCCGGCCAGCCGCCCAAGGGCGCCAGCCGCAGCGCGGCTCGGGCGCTGCTGAGCGCGAACTGCCACCGGGCCGACCGTCCCTGTACCTCGGCCAGCTCGGCGTGCATCGCCATGCCCCACTCGCGCCGGTGGTCCGGGAGGGTGGCCACCGCGGCCGCGAGCAGCCGCCCGGGTGGGTCCATCGCGGACAGGCGAACACCGGTCCGCGACCACCACTGCTCCACCACCGTGAGCGCCGCGGTCACCCAGAGGGCCGTGGGGACGGCCAGGAGCAGGGCGAACTCCCGGTTGACCTTGGCCGCGGACTCAGTCGCGGGATCGTACGACAGCGGGGCGGTCGTGATGACGACCAGGTAGAGCACCGCCCACGCCGCCACCACCGCCCCGGCCGTGACGATCAGCAATCTGCGTGGGGTCTGGCTCATGCGCCCTGCCACCTCGCCTTCAGGTCCGGCCCTCGAGCTGGCGCCGCGGCAAGGTCGGCCGCCAGCGCCCGACCAGACCCGGTCAGCCGATACTGGTGGCGGGGCGGCCGGCCGGCGGGGACGTCGGTGTCCCAGGTGGTCTCCAGCAGGCCAGCCACATCAGGATCGGGTACAGCGAGCCGGGTGTGAGGTCCAGTTGCTGGCACAGCGCATTGCCGTGCCGCCAAGCGGTGGGCTTCTCCGCCAGTGCCAGCACCACCACCGTGGTCTGCGCCGACGGGCGCCGGACTCGGGTCATGCCCTAACTCTATATAGTCAGAGTTCTATTTGTCCAGCCGGCACGGAGGCTCTCACGCTCTCCACAACCTGTCTGGGAACTACACCAAGCCGGTTGCTTTGTTGCTCTTGGGGCGGGCGCGCAGGTGCGCGCGTTCGCCCTGCCGGCCGAAGAGGCTGAGGAACTCGACTGGCTCGGCATCGGCGGCGCCGAACCAGTGTGGCGCGCGGGTGTCGAACTCGGCCGCTTCGCCGGGCGCGAGCACCAGGTCGTGCTCACCGAGGACCAGCCGCAGCCGTCCGTTGAGGACATAGAGCCATTCGTAGCCCTCGTGGGCCTGCGGCTCGGGTTCCCGTCGACGGCTGCTGGCCGGGATCACGAGCTTGTAGGCCTGGATGCCGCCGGGTCGGCGGGTCAGGGGCAGCATGGTCATGCCGTGGCGGGTGACCGGGCGCAGGTGGACCCGCGGGTCGCCGGTGGGTGGGGCGCCGACGAGCTCGTCGAGGGTGACGCCGTGGGCTCTGGCCAGGGGAAGCAGGAGCTCCAGGGTCGGCCGGCGGGCGCCGGATTCCAGCCGGGACAGGGTGCTCAGCGAGATGCCGGTCGCCGCCGACAGGTCGGCCAGGGTCGTCTCGCGTTGCCGGCGCAGCGCCCGGAGCCGGGGCCCGACCGCCCCGAGGGCCTGGTCAAGGTCGCTGTCCATGCTCGTCAGTTTGCCAGATTGGCAACAAAGCTTGCGGAAATGGTCCTGGGCTCACATCGTGGTGGTGGAGGTGGTCACGGTGAGCGATCAGCTGAGGGACGGCTATGACGTGGTGGTGGTCGGCGGTGGCGCCGCCGGGTTGAGCGGGGCGCTGATGCTGGCCCGGGCGCGGCGCTCGGTGGTGGCGCTGGACGCCGGCGCCCCCCGCAACGCCCCGGCCGCGGGCGTGCACGGGCTGTTGGCCCGCGACGGGATGCGGCCGGCCGAGCTGCTGGAGCGAGGCCGCGCCGAGGTCCGCCGCTACGGCGGTCAGGTGGTGGCCGGAGAGGTCGCCACGGCGGTCCGGGACGCCGAGGGGTTCACCGTGGCCCTGGCCGACGGCCGGTCCGTCCAGGCGCGTCGGCTGCTGGTGGCCACCGGGCTGGTCGACGAGCTGCCGGAGGTGCCGGGTCTGCGCGCCCGCTGGGGCCGCGACGTCGTGCACTGCCCGTACTGCCACGGGTGGGAGGTCCGTGACCAGGCCATCGGCGTGCTGGCGACCGGTCCGCGGGCGGTGCACCAGGCGTTGCTGTTCCGGCAGCTGAGCGCCGACGTCACGTACTTCAACCACACCACGCCGCCGACCGAGGAGGAGGCCGAGCAGCTGGCTGCTCGCGGCATCCGGGTGGTGGACGGCGAGGTGGCCTCCCTGGAGATCGCCGAGGACCGCCTGGGGGGCGTACGGCTGACTGACGGCGCGGTGGTCGGCCGCGAGGTCCTGGCGGTCTCGCCGCGGATGGTGGCGCGCGCCGGCTTCCTGGCGGCGCTGGGACTGCGGGCGGCGGAGCACCCGTCGGGGCTCGGTGAGCACATCCCCGCCGACCCGGCCGGCCGCACCGACGCGCCCGGGGTGTGGGTCGCCGGCAACGTCACCGATCTGGCCGCCCAGGTCGGCGCCGCCGCCGCGGCCGGCGCCGCCGCGGCCGCCCAGATCAACGCCGACCTGGTCGCCGAGGAGACCCGCCAGGCGGTCGCCGCCTACCGGGACGGACCTCACCCTGGTCCCGGCCGAGACGATCGGCGAGGCGGTGGCGGCCCATCCGGCCCGCTCCCTGGTGGTCAAGCAAGGACGCCTAGTGGCGCAGGGGTAGCGACTGCTGGAACCGGAACAGGTTCGACGGGTCGTACCGCGCCTTGACCCGGACCAACCGGGCGTAGTTCGGGCCGTAGTAGGCCTCGGCCCAGTGCTCCAGGTCGGGATCGGCGAAGTTCTGGAACACCCGTCCGGAGCCCCAAGGGTGGACCGACGCCCACGATCGGGTGGCCGCCCGGTGGGCCGCGGCCTGATGCGCGGGCGGGGCGTCGGGGGCCACCACCACGGCGTGCTTGAGCTGGAAGAGCTGGTCGCGGTGGACGAAGGCGGTGGCGTCGGGTGGCCGGCGGTTGTAGGCGCCGCCCCAGGGCATGAAGTCCAGCTCGCGGGACTCCCCGGGTGCTCGTCCCTCGACGAAGGCGTCCAGCAGCACGCCGACGGCCTCTGCCGGGAGGGGGCGGGCGAAGAACTCCGACTTGGCGTAGAGGCACAGCGCCTCGGGTGGCCGGGGGATCGACGCCTCGCCGGGGTCGCCCAGCTCGGCCCAGAACTTGCGGGTCTGCGGCCAGGTCATGGGCGTCAGGACAGTCGCCGTGGGGTCCGAGCCCACCCGGCCGACCAGCTCCTCGACCAGCTCGGCGGCGTCGGCCCGGGACCCGTGGAAGGCGGCGTAGACGTCCACGGCCGGAGGCCGGTCGGGGTCGTCGCCGGCGGTGATCTTCAGGCTCGCGGCCAGCTCGTCGGGCCCGGTCGGGGCCCACCGCTGCCAGGCCCCGATGACGGCGGCGGCCCGCGCGTACGGCCAGGCGAGCCGCACGTTGATGGTCGTCGGGGGCGCGGGCACGGCCCGGAAGACGAGCGACGCCACCACGCCGAGACTGCCGGCGCCGGCGCCGCGGAGCGCCCAGAGCAGGTCCTCCTCGTGGTGGTCGTCGCAGTGGAGGATGCGGCCGTCGGCGAGCACGACGTCGGCCCCGACAAGGTGGTCGGAGGTGACGCCGTACATCCTTCCCAGGATCCCGAGGCCGCCACCCAGGGTCAGCCCCGCGACCCCCACCGGCGGGCAGGTGCCGCCGGGGATGGTGAGATCGTGCTCCTGCAGGGCCTCGTAGACCTCGCCCAGGCGAGCGCCGGCGCCCACCGTGGCCACACCGCCGGCAACCGTCACCGACCGCATCGGGGTGACGTCGACGAGCACGCCCCGGGTCGAGGAGTGGGCCGCGAAGCTGTGCCCTCCGGCGCGGGTCGCGAGCTCCAGGCCGTGCCGGCGGGTGAGCGAGATCGCCTCCCTGACGTCCTCGGGGCTGGCGCAGGACACGATCGCCAAGGGCCGGACGTCACGGAACCGGGCGTTGAACGGTGGCCCCGACGCCCGGTAGGCCGGCGAGCCGGGCAGCGCGACCTCCCCGTCGATCCCGCGCCGCAGCAACTCCCAGTCGGGCAGCTCCTGCTCCTCACCGGTCCGGGGTCCTTGCCAGGTTGCGACCCTATCCCGGGAGCCCCATCGAGCTCTACCGCGGCCCGCTCGACGAGCTTCGACCGGCCATTGACTATGGGCCACCCATAGCGAATAGTGTGACGATGGGCTCCGACACCCGGCGCGAGTCCCGCGCCTACCGGTCGAGCCGGCGGGAGGCGCAGGCCCGGCGAACCCGGCGACTGGTTCTGGAAGCCGCCACGGTGGTGTTCCTGGAGCGCGGGTTCGCCGGCGCCACCATGCGGATGATCGCCACGCGAGCGGGGGTGTCCCTGCCGACGGTGGAGCTGCTCTTCGGGACCAAGGGGCGGCTGCTCAAGGCGGCGATCGACGTCGCCATCGTCGGGGACGACGAGCCGGTGGCGGTGCTGGATCGAAGCTGGGCCGAGGCGGCGGTCAGGGCGGACACCGCCCATGGGTTCCTCGGGGTCGTGGCCGACGTGCTGGGATCGGCCCAGGAGCGATCGGCGGGGCTCGTCCTGGCGGCGTTCGAGGCGGCGTCCACCGATGGCGAGCTCGCCGAGGTCGCCGGGCAGCTGACCGCGCAGCGGGCCACCACGGCGGGATGGATCGTCGACCAGCTGGCCGGCAAGGCGCCCCTGCGCGCCGGCTGCGCCAGGGAGGAGGCCGTCGACACGGTGTGGATCCTGATGGATCCGGCGGTGTTCGACCGGCTCACCCGCCAGCGGCGTTGGACCCTGCAGCGGTACCAGCAGTGGTTCGCCAGCTCGGTCGACCGGCTGCTGCTCG
>Ga0126306_10001706_pt1 | contig 11909 bp, 13 predicted proteins | sample Plot27_FD_92592 | JGI IMG/M metagenome (GOLD analysis project Ga0126306, IMG submission 92592) | Serpentine soil microbial communities from UC McLaughlin Reserve, CA, USA - Plot27 | ecosystem: Environmental > Terrestrial > Soil > Grasslands | place: USA: UC McLaughlin Reserve, Lake County...
CGTCTCCGACGAGCCGCCGCCGGTCAGCGTGTCGTCGCCCGCGCCGCCCGAGGCGGTCACCTCGTAGCTGCCGACCTCGCCGACGCTGATCGCATCGTTGCCGCCAAGGCCGTTGGCGTGCATCGTCTCGCTGGAGCCGATGTCGATCGAGAACGGCACCAGGTTGCTGCGGTCGAACTTGATGCGCGCACCGTTCGGCTGGACGGTGAACGTGTCGTCCGCGGCGGGAGCGCCGTTGACCTCCACGTCGTCGCGGCCGTCGTCTCCGTTCGCGACGTCGCTGCCGTCGCCGTTGTTCCACACCAGCGTGTCGTCGCCGGTGCCGCCATTCATGGCGTCGCCGCCGCGGTCGCCGACGATGCGGTCGTCGCCGCCGCCGCCGCTCAGCACGTCGTTGCCCTCGCCGCCGAGGATCAGGTCCGGCCCGTCAGAGCCATTGACCGTGTCCACGCCTGCGCCGCCGTCGACGGACAGAAGCGTCAGGGCGCCCACGCCAGCGCTTGCCGAGAGGGAGTCATCGCCTCCCAGCCCGTTCACCTGGAAGCGCTCGGTCGCGGTGTCGAGCGTGAACTGGACCAGGTTCGTGCGCTTGAACTTGACGCCACCCGGCTCGGGCTCGAGCGTGAACGCGTCGCCGAGGGTGGCGTTGCCGTTCACCTCGGTGCCGTCATTGCCGGCGTCGCCGTTGAGCCTGTCCGAGCCGTCGCCGTTGTTCCAGACCAGCGTGTCGTTGCCGGCCCCGCCGTTCATCACGTCGGTGCCCTTCGCGCCCACCAGCCGGTCGTTGCCGCCATCGCCATTCAGCGTGTCGTTGCTGTCGGCGCCGGTGAGGACGTCATCGTCGTTCCCGCCGTTGAGGCCCACGCTGGCGACCTCGGTGTCCTTCGCCAGCACAGTGATCGAGTCGTTGCCGCCACCGGCGTTCACGATCACCGTGCGGGTGCCGTCGGCCGGCACTGTCTGGTCGCCGTCCGTGCCGCTGTCCCAGTCCCTGCCGCTGTTGAGTCCGCCGGTCGTCTGACCGTGCACGAGCACGCCGCCGGACACCGACACGGTGACATTATCGGCGGCGTCGTCGAGGTTGAGCGTCGCGGTCAGATCATTGATCGACGCCGAGCTGACCGCCGCCTGTGCGGGGACCGCCGTTGCGCCGAGGCTTGCGGCCAACGCTGTGATGAGCGCCGCCAGTTTTGTTCGCCGTTTCATGTCGAGTCCTTGCGATCGGGGGTTGCCATCCCCATCAAGGACCCCGGAAGGTTCGGCTTTCTGCCAACCGAGTTTTTTTTGCCGGTCCCTTCGGTGGAGTGGGATCATCGGGGCTCCCGGTGTCGCGGCCTCTCGACCCACAATCGCACGGCGACCACCGCGACCGGCTCTTCAGGGCGGCGTGGGCGCTGTCCGGCTCCCGCGAGGACGCCGAGGACCTCGTACAGGAAACCTTTGAGCGGGTGCTGCGTCGGCCGCGCTTCGTGCGGCGTGAAAACGACCTCGGCTACCTCTACCGCGCCCTGCACCACACCTACTTCAACGCGCGACGCACGGCCTCGCGCCGCCCGCAGGTCGGCGCGCAGCTCGACGACATTCAGGCTGTCTCCTCGCGGGCGGACATCCAGCCCGAGCAGGCGGCGGAGACTAACCTGGTGCTCGAGGAGATCGCGGCACTACCCCAGCCGATGCGGGAGGTGCTCGTCGCGGTGGACGTGATCGGGCTGAGCTACGCGGAGGCCGGGAGGGCGCTCGGCATCCATGAGAACACCGTTCCGAGCCGGCTGGCGCGGGCTCGGCTCAAGGTCGCAGAGGCACTGCAAGGATGACCCCGGAGCGGCAGAAAAGCGACCCGTGCGGGGTCTTCCATGGAAGGGAAGATGGAACCTGAACCCACCAACGGCCTAAGCGAGGACCAGCTCGCCGACCTCGCGCGCCTCGCCGACGGCACGCTCCCGGCCGAGCGTCGCGCGGAGGTTGAGGCGCGCGTGGCCGCATCGCCGCAGCTTTCGAGCATCGTGGAGCGCCAGCGCATGGCCCTGGAAGCGGTGCGCGGCACGGCCGACATTGGCGCCCCTGCGCGGCTACGCGCGCAGATCGAACGGCGCCGGGGCGCGCGCCGCACGGTCCGGGGCGGACGCAGCCGAGTCGTCATCGGTCGGTCGATCGCAGCCGCCGCGGCCGTGGCTCTGGCGCTGATCCTCGTGCTGCCGAGCGGATTCTCGGGCGGTCCGAGCGTCGCCGACGCCGCGGCACTCGCAGAAAAGTCGCCGACCCAGCCGGCACCCGGCGGCGTGCCGGGCGCCCCCGCGCTCCTGCGCGCGGAGGTCGATGACGTGCCATTCCCGGACTACGCCGCGAAGTTCGGCTGGAAGCCTGTCGGCGCCCGCCAGGACGATCCCTCCGGACGCGACACGACCACCGTCTACTACCAAAACCGCGGTCGGACGATTGGATACTCGATCGTCTCAGGCGACGCGCTCGACCCGCCGTCGGACGCGCGCCGCACCACGCGCGGCGGCGTTGAGTACCGCATCTTCCGCGACGATGGCCGAACGGTCGTCACGTGGGAGCGCGACGGCCACACATGCGTGCTTTCCGGCAAGGCCGTGCGGCCGGCGGAGCTGCTCATGCTCGCCGACTGGCGCGGCAAGGGAGCGATCCCCTTCTAGGGAGCGCGGCCAGCGTCTAGGCTGGTCGCCATGGACGAAGAGGCCTTCAATCTCTCCGTGCGCCGCTTCCTGAAGAAGCTCGGCGTGACCTCTCAGCGCGAGATCGAGCTCGCAGTCCGCGAGCAGCTCGACTCCGGCAAGCTCAGCGGAAACGAGACGCTCGCGGCCCGCGCGGTTGTGACCGTAGATGGCCTCGAGCGTGAGATCGTGGTGACCGGCGAGATCGCGCTCGCCGGCGAGCCGAGCGGCTCACCGAAGTAGGGCTACTCGCCCTCGCCCTGATCCTCGCCGTCGCCCTCGATGACGACGATCCTGTAGTTCTCGTCGAGCCGGACGTCGACGGTCTTGCCGTCCCTGCCGGTGACCTCGACCTCCCAGGTCGCGCCGTTCTCGCCGTCGCGCTCGACGGCGTTCGCTGTGCCGGGGTGCGCGGCGAGCGCGGCTTCGCGGGCCCTGTCGGCCCCGGGACCGCTCACCTGCTCCTTGGCATCCTCGCCCCCGCCGGCTGCCACGGCGGCGCCGACGCCTCCGGCGCTGAGCGCCAGGACCAAGCCTCCTATGACCAAGTGCTTTCGCTGCATGTAACGATGTCTACCCGTCCCCAATGAGATCAGTATGAGAGCGCGGCAATTCGATCCAGACATCGGCACCCTCATCCACCCCCGCGCGGCCACCGTGCGCGCGGGCTATTGCATCGACGATCGCCAGCCCCAGCCCGGTCCCGCCTCTGGAACGTGCACGATCGCCGCGGGTGAAGGGCTCGAAGACCTGGCCGTCGAGCGAAGAGTCGAATCCCGGCCCGCGGTCGCGCACGTGCAGCCGCACCCGGCCCGCGGCGTTTTCAACGGCGAGTTCCACGGCGCCATCACCGTGGCGGAGCGCGTTGTCCACGAGGTTCGCGAGCGCCTGCTCCGCGCGCAGCCGGTCGGCGTATAGCTCGAGACCGTCGGTGGGGTCCACCCGCAGCTCCCGCCCCGCCTCGGCCGCGCGCGCCTCGAAGCGGCGCGCGGTCGAGTGAAGGAGCTCGCTGGCGTCGAGGCGCTCGGGGCGCACCGGCAGCCTTCCATTGTCGACACGCGCGAGCACCAGGAGGTCCTCGGCCAGCTGGACGAGGCGGTCGCTCTCGGCTGCTGCGGACGCCACGGCCGCGCGCAGCTCCTCGACGCTCCGGCCCGCCCGCAGCGCGAGCTCCAGCTCCGTCTTCAGCAGGGCGAGCGGGGTGCGCAGCTCGTGGCTCGCGCTCGCCACGAAGCTCCGCTCGCGCTCGGCCGAGCTCTCCAGTCGCTCCAGCATCTCGTTGAGAGTCCCGCCGAGCCTCGAGAGCTCGTCCCCGGCGGGCGGCACGGGCAGCCGCCGGCCGCTCCCGAGGCGTGAGATCTCGGCCGCCTCGCGGCGCATCGCTCCCACCGGGCGGAGCGCCGCCGAGGCGAGCCAGTAGCCGGCGCCCGCCGCGAGCAGCAGGGCGATCGGCCCGCCGGTGAGCAACACGGTTCCGAGCGAGGACAGCGCCTCGTCGCGATCCTCGCGGGTGGCGCCCACCACCACCACCCGGTTGTCGGTGGGCCGCGCGAGCAGGCGGACGCGCTCGTCGAACCCAGCCACCGAGTCGCGGTCGATGAACACGGGCCCACGCCGTGCCCGCGCGAGCTCGTCCGCTCCCAGCAGCGTGCGCCTGCCGAGGCCCTCGCTCGAGTACAGGACAGTGCCGCCCGGCCCGATCACCTGCGCGAGGCTCTCGTCGGCAGCGACGAGCCGGTCCTGGTCGGCCGCTCCGAGTCCCGCGCCGCCGGCCACGGTGGCGATGTCGTCCGCGCGCGAGCGCAGCGAGTTGTCGAGCGCCGCGTCGAGGTCCGAGCCGACCTGCGCGTAGACGAACAGCCCCACCGCGAGCAGAACCACGGCCATCACCGCGGTGAAGGCCAGCGTGAGGCGGATGCGGACGGGCAGGCGGCTCAGCTCGCGCCCCCGTCCATGCGCAGCCGGTAGCCCGCGCCGCGCACCGTCTCGATGCTCTTCACGCCGAACGGGCGGTCGATCTTCTCGCGCAGGTAGCGCACGTACACGTCGATCACGTTCGAGCGGTTCTCGTAGCCGAGGTCCCACGCGTGCTCGAGTAGCTCGAGGCGGCTCAGGACATATCCCGGCCGGCGCATGAACGCCTCCAGCAGCGCGAACTCCTTCGTCGACAGGTCGATGCCGCGCTCGCCCCGCCAGGCCTGGCGGGTGGCCGGGTCGAGGCGCAGCTCACCCACCTCGATCACCGCGGGACGCTCCTTCTGGCCCCGGCGCACGAGCGCCCGCAGACGCGCCGACAGCTCCGCGAACGAGAACGGCTTCGTGAGGTAGTCGTCCGCCCCGCCGTCGAGTCCGGCCACGCGATCCTCGACGGAGTCGCGCGCGGTGAGCAGCAGCACCGGCGTCCAGACCCCGTCGTCGCGCAGCCGCCTGCAGGTCTCGAAGCCGTCGATGCCCGGGAGCATCACGTCGAGCACCACCGCGTCGTAGGGCGCGGAGGCTGCCATCCAGAGCGCATCCTCACCCCTCCGCGCCACGTCCACCGCGGCGCCCTCCTCGATGAGGCCGCGGCGCACGAGCGCCGCCATCTTCACGTCGTCCTCGACCACCAGCAGGCGCATCTCAGATCACGATGACACGCGCTTCATGAGAGTTCCATGAGTGGAAAGGAACGCGCGCAGCTCGCGGTTGAAGCGCTGCGGCGCGTCGATGTTGCACACGTGGCCTGCTCCAGGGATGAACACGAGCGTCGAGCCCGCAATTCCCCTGTGGAGGTCATGGGCGACCGCGGCGGGAGCGCGCACGTCCCGGTCGCCGTACAGGAGCAGGGTCGGGACGTCGATGCGCGGCAGGACATCGCGAAGGTCGGCCTCGGCGAACGCGCGCGAATTCGCCCGTAGGCCGGCCGGGTGGAACTCGCGCATGCTCGCCGAGAATTCCTCGACCAGCTCGGCCGGCGCCGAGTCCGAGAACATGGTTGGCATCAGCTCATCCACCAGATGGTCGGGCGGTAGGTCGGCCAGGCGCAGCGCCTGCTGGAGGCGCTCCTCGCCTAGCTCGCGCGGCAACGATCCGGCCCAGCCCGCGTAGGCCGACGCGAGCACGAGGCTCGCCGGGAGCGCCGGATGTCGCCGGAACAGCTCGAGCGCGAGCCCTCCACCGAACGACAGCCCGACCACGTGTGGCCGTCCCAGTTCGAGCGCGTCGATGAACGCTGCCAGGCAGTCGGCGAAGGCGGAGAGAGGAAAGTCCTCGTGCGGATCCGATGAACCGCCGTAGCCGGGCGCGTCCCAGGCCACCACCGTGAACTCGTCGGAGAGCTCATCGATCTTGGAGCGCCACATCCGCCGGTCGCCGACGTAGCCGTGCAGCAGCACCACGGGCGGGCCCTCGCCCCTCCGCTCATAGGCGACTCGGTGACCTCCGGCATCGACGGTGTCCATGCGCTCCGCGTGAGTCTCCTACCGGAGCGAGCAGTGGTGCAACACGGCGCGCCCGTCGGGCGGGTACTCGGTGATGAGGCCGACGCCGGGCGCGTAGAGCTTGTACTCCTCCTCGCCCTCGGGCTGGATGAACTCCTGGGTTCTGATCACGTTCGCGTAGAGCCTTCCGCCCGCCCTGACGCGCAGGCCGGTCTCCTCCACGCGGTCGGACTCGGTGGTGATCCCCGGCACGTCCTCGCTGCGCCACTGGTCGCCGACCTGGGGATTGGGCGGCATGATCACGCCGAGCACGTCCGTGTTGCGGCCGTACAGCCAGCTGCCGTGATGGTCCACGATGCGGCCACGGCGGATGTTGTCCACGTGCTCGCCGAAGTAGTGGACCGTCCCGTCGTCGGCCAGCGCGAAGTAGTCGAGCGTGTCCTCGACCAGGCGGCCGTCCTCGTAGGCGCGGTCCCGGATGATCAGGGTCTCGACCCGCTGGCCGTCGACGCTGAAGGCGCGCGTCCGCTTCAGCCGCATGAGCGTGTTGCGCTCGCGCGTCCCGTCGTCCTGGCGCCCGCGCAGCTCACAGCTCTTCCACTTCGACAGCGGCAGGTAGGGGTTGTCGATCGTCGTCGGCGCGCTGAATCCCGGAACGGCGCTGGCAAGGGCTAGGGCTGCGGCGGCTAGGTTCATGCGACCACGATGGAGCCCCCGAATGAGAACTCAGTGAGAGGGGCGGGCAGGCGCGCCTATCGAGCCGTCGCCGCCGCATTCCTGATCCACTCGACGGTCTCGGGGACATGGGCCCCGCGGCTGCCGGCGATCAAGGAGTCGCTCGGGCTGTCGGACGGGGAGCTGGGCACGGCGCTCGTCGGTCTCGCAATCGGCCTCCTGGTCGGCACGCGGCTGGCGGGCGCACCGGTGGACCGTTTCGGAAGCCGGCCCGTGATGCGGGCCGGCTTTCCGCTTCTCGCGGCCACGCTCGTGCTGCCCGGGCTCGCGGACAGCCTCGTGACCCTCTTCCTGGCGCTGTTCGTGCTGGGCCTGGCGAGCGGGGCGCTCGACGTGGCGATGAACGCCCAGGGGATCGAGGTCGAGCGCGTCCTCGGGCGGCCGATCCTGTCGGGACTGCACGGGCTCTGGAGCGTGGGCCTCGGGATGGGCGCAGGCGTGGCCGCGCTCGCGGCCGGCATCGATGCCGATCCGCTGGAGCACTTCGTGGTGGTCGCGGCGGTGCTGGCGGTGGCGTCGCTCGTGTTCATGCGCGGGCTGCTCGCGGCGCACCGGCCCGCGCCGGGCGAGCCGGTGGAGGAGCACGTGATCGTGCGCTGGACGCCGGCGCTGGTTCTGCTGGGCGTGATCGCGTTCTGCTCGTTCGTGGCGGAGGGCGCGGCCTCGGACTGGAGCGCCGTCTACATGACCCAGGAGCTCGGGTCGTCGGAGGCGCTGGGGGCGGTGGCCTTCGCAGCGTTCGCGGTCACGATGGCGATCGCGCGCTTCGCGGCAGACCCGCTGCGCGGCCGCCTCGGCAACGTCGTGCTGGTGCGCGGCGGCTCCCTGGTCGCGGCCGCCGGACTGGGCCTCGGCCTGCTCGTGCACGAGCCCGCCGCCGCGATAGCCGGCTTCGCCCTGCTCGGCCTGGGCCTGGCGCCGGTTGTGCCGATCGCCTTCAGCGCAGCCGGCGACCTCGACCCGCGCGCAACGGGCCGCCTGGTCGGCCGCGTGGCGACGCTCGGCTACGTGGGCTCGGTGGCCGGCCCGATCACGATCGGCTGGCTCGCGGAGGCGACCAGCCTGCGCACCGCGCTGGTCCTGGTGGTGGTGCTCGCGCTCGTGATCGCGGTGTCTGCGGGCAGCTGCGACCCCTCGCGCGCATCCGCGCGGGCGAGGTAGGCTGCCGCCCCACTGGACCCATGGCAGTCGACCTGGTCATCGACATCGAGAACACCCCGGGTGCGCTGGCGCAGGTCGCGGCCGCGATCAGCGATGCCGGAGTGAACATCGCGGCCGCAACCTGCGTCGGGCCGGGCGAGCGGGCCCAGCTCCACATCCTCGTCCCGCACGCCGAGGCCGTGAGGCATTCCCTGGCGATCTCCCACCTCGCGGTCACGCGCGAGCGCGAGGTCGTCGTGGTCGATGTCGAGGACAGCCCCGGCGTGCTGGCGGATCTGACTCGCAAGATCGCTCGGGCCGGAGTCGACCTCGATCTCGTCTACGTGGCCACGCGCAACCGCGTGGTCTTCGGGGCGACCGACCTCCCTGCCCTGCGGGCCGCCCTCACGCCCGCGCCTCCAGGATCAGGTTGAACGGGGTCTGCTCGGCGCTGCGCCAGTGAGTGAAGCCCGCCTCGGCGAAGACGCCGGCGAGCCGGGCCTCGCCGGCCTGGGCACCGAGCACGTCGTGGCCGCCCTCCGAGAGCGCGTGTGCGCAGCAGAGCGTGGTGGACGCCGAGTAGTACACCCGGCTGACGGGCCCCTGGTTGTCCTCGAGCCCATCCGCCGCGAACGGCTCGACGAGCATGACGGTGCCGCCCTCGGCGAGCGCCAAGCGCGCATGCCGCGCCGCGCCCACGGGGTCGCCCATGTCGTGCAGGGCGTCGAAGAAGCAGATCAGGTCGAAGCCCTGCTCCGCGTAGTCGGTGGCGGTCCCCACCGAGAAGCTCACCCTGTCCGAGACACCGGCCTCGGCCGCGTTCTCGATCGCAGCGGTGATCGATTCCTCGTGCGGGTCGATGCCGAGGAACGTCGAGTTCGGGTACGCCTCGGCCATCAGCACCGCCGAGTGGCCGTGGCCGCAGCCGATGTCGGCCACCTTCGCCCCGCGCTCCAGCTGTTCCACGACGCCGTCCAGGGCGGGCAGCCACTGCGGCACGAGCGCGCCGCGGTAGGCGTTCCGGTAGAACGCCGCGACCCCGCAGAAGAGGCGGTCGGGGTGGGCTCCCCACGGCACTCCCTCGCCGCTGCGAAACGCCTCGGCAGCCTGCTCTTCGTCGATCCACATCGACGCCGGCACGTTCCAGGCGGGGGTGAGCAGGGTGGGGCTGTCGGGGTCGGCGAGCACGGCCGCGTGCTCGGCGGGCAACTCGTAGGTCTCGGTGGCTGGGTCGTACTCGAGGTAGGCAACCGCGACCTGGCTGCCGAGCCACTCGCGGACGTAGCGCTCGGCGCATCCCGCACGCTCCGCGAGCTCGGCCGATGTGAGCGGCCCCGCGCCGTCGAGGGCGCGGTAGAGCCCGAGCCTGTCGCCCAGGCTGACCATGACTCCGCCGTAACAGGCGGCCAGGTCGGTGAAGGCGCGGTCGATGAAGGCGTTCAGCTTCGCTTCGTTCAGGTCGATCGTCGTAGTCATGCGAGCAGAATGCGCCTTACGGGCTCGCTCGAACAGTGGGATAGTGATCACCACCGGTCCATTTGTGCCAAGGTGGAGTTGACGCTCCACACCGGCCACCCAACCCGCGTCAGCATCGTCGCGACCCCCGACGCGATGGTCTCGCCAGTCAGTGGCCTGTTCGAGACGCTCAGGGGCGTCGGCTCGATGGCAGTCCCCGAGGAGCGCGACGGGGACCGCGGCGACCCGTTCGAGGTCGAGATCGTCGGCGAGCGCGCGGGGCCGATCGAGGGCCCCAGCGGCCTGACGATCAGCGCCCAGCGGCCGGTCGGCGAGGTGGACGCGACCGACGTCGTCATCGTGCCGTCGGTGGCGATTGACGAGGAGGCCGACTGGGTGCCGGGGCGCTACCCCGAGATGGTCGCCTGGATCCGCGCGATGCACGAGGGCGGCGCGACGGTGTGCTCGGCATGCTCCGGCGCGATGCTCGCCGCCGAGACGGGGGTCTTCGACGGGCAGGAGGCCACGATCCACTGGGTCACCGAGGCCTGCTTCCGGGAGCGCCACCCGAGGTCGTGCTGCGCCTGGGACGAGGTGCTCGTGATCTCGGGCGACGGCGGCCGGCTCGTCACGTCGGGAGCCGCGACCGCCTGGCACGACCTCGTCCTGTACCTGGTCGCGCGCCACGTCGGACCCGCCAGCGCGCAGGCCCTGGCGCGCTTCCACCTGCTCCAGTGGCACCGAGGCGGCCAGGCGGCCTTCCAGGTCTTCGATCCAGCGACCGATCACGGGGACGCGGTCGTGCTCTCCGCCCAGCGCTGGATCGCGGACAACTACGCGGTAGCGGCCCCGGTGGCCGAGATGGTCCGGCGCTCCGGGCGCAGCTCACGCACCTTCAAGCGCCGCTTCCGGGCGGCCACCGGCGAGACTACGATCTCCTACGTCCAGCGGATCAGGGTGGAACGGGCCAAGCGCGCCCTCGAGACGGGCAGCGCGCCGATCGAGGAGATCAGCTGGGCGGTGGGCTACGAGGACCCGGCCTCCTTCCGGAGGCTGTTCAAGCGCGTGACCGGCCTGACGCCGGGCGAGTACCGGCGCCGCTTCCAGCTGCCCGACCTGCCCCACGTGCGTAAGGTGAGTGACATGGGTGTGTTGAGTGGCTGAGCTTCCGACACTGTTCGTCTGCCACGGCGATGACGGCGGCCCGCGGGTTCATCCGTGTCGCCGCGTGCAGGAGGCGCTCCGCGCCGCCGACATCGAGTACGACAAGGTGATCGCCGCCCACGGCAGTCCCATTCCCTTCCTGCGCAAGGGCTCGCGCGACGAGCTGGTCGAGGCCACCGGAGGGAAGAAGCTGCCGGCGCTCAAGCTGCCCGACGGGAGGGTGATCACCCACTCCCGCGCCATCCTCGCCTGGATCGACGAGCAGAGCTGATCGCTACAGCGGGATGTCCCAGAGCGGGAACCAGGGCCCCGAAACCGCGTCCACACCCGGGGCACTCCGGGCCATGAAATCCCTGCAGAGCGCGGGTCCAGTCGTGACGGCCGTGTCGGGGGAACCGGTTCGTGGTCGACCTGATGTACCTGTCTCGTACCCTTGGTGTCGACCTGAGAGAGGCGGCCTCATGGGAGAGCGACACTCTGCGCGAAAGGCAGCGGTGAGTGTCGCAACCACGCGATAGGAGCAGCGGGGCAAGCCGCAAACCAGCGCGCAGCGGGGGCCGGCTGCTTTGGTCGCGGACCAGACCTCTCGGACGACACCCCTGCGGCTCGTCCGCTGCGCTAGCGAGACCGTCTCCGTGGTGACTCAGTTGCCGTGTCCCCGTCGTCTGGTCTCGTTCTGAGCGTCCTCAAGCATTCGCCTGTACACGCCGAATTGATGCTGCATGAGGTCGGTCCGAGCACCGCTCGCCGTGCTGCTGTACCTGGGAGCGTGGGTTTGGGCATTTGCCTCAACGCCCGACCTGAACGACGAGATGGACGCCTTGCTGTTCCGGTCTCGCGGCGGTGAGCGCTCACGTAGCGCTGGGCTACGTATTGGGCGAGTGGTGGGCGCCGCTCCTGGCCTTCGCTCCGGTGGTTCTCGAACCGTTCTTCGAGGATGCGAGGTGGATCCCCTTGTTCTTCGTCGCCTACGGAATCCCAGCCGCCGTTCTGCTGGCCGTCGGTGTCGGGATGGCGAAGCTCCGAGCATTCGGGCGCGGAGCCAACGCCTGATGCCGTCCCCGGGGTAGGTGGCATCGACTGAAGCACTCTTCGACAAGCTTGCGCCCGCTAGCGCAGCGGACGAGATTCGGGTGTCCGGCCCAGGCCGATGCGTCCTACGAGGCTTCTGCTTCGGCGGCTGAGCAGTAGCCGGGCAACGGTGCCGTGTCGCATGGAGCTCGCTGTCGCAATGCGCGAGTTGCACTAGCGCCGCCGGAGCCGGCCAGTCTTGAGCTATTCGTTAGGCGCGACCCACCGGCATCGCCCCTCGCCGCACTCA
>Ga0126306_10001707_pt1 | contig 11906 bp, 12 predicted proteins | sample Plot27_FD_92592 | JGI IMG/M metagenome (GOLD analysis project Ga0126306, IMG submission 92592) | Serpentine soil microbial communities from UC McLaughlin Reserve, CA, USA - Plot27 | ecosystem: Environmental > Terrestrial > Soil > Grasslands | place: USA: UC McLaughlin Reserve, Lake County...
CGGACCGCATCCGCCGCTCGCGCGCGTGCCGGCGCCACCGTCGCGGCACGTCGGAGCCCGGCCGAGCTGTGGGTGCTGCGGATCCTCGCCGTGCTGCTCGTCGCGGTGCTGCTGATCGCGCTCCTGCTGATCCTGACCAGCATTGCGTGACCGCGCGGGGCGGCCCCCGCGCCTTGCCGCCGCCTGCCTCGCGCTCGCCTCCCTCTCGCTGCTCCTCCCGTGGGCGCTCGCCTTCGATCCGTGGTCGTGGCTCGTCTGGGGCCGGGAGACCACGCGACTCGAGCTCGACACGGCCGGCGGGCCGTCATGGAAGCCGCTGCCGGTCGTGGCGACGACGATGCTCACGCTCGCCGGCGGCGCGGCGCCCGCACTATGGCTCGTGATCGCGCGTGCCGGCGGCCTGCTGGCCGTCGCGGGCGCCGCGGCACTTGCGGGCCGGCTCGCCGGTACCGTCGCGGCGGTCACCGCCGCGGCCGCGATGGCGGCCAGCGACTGGTGGCTGTTCAACTCGGCGCTGGGCAACTCGGAGGGCCTGCTCGCCGCCGCCGCGCTGTGGGCCGCGGTTGCGGCGCTTTCCGGCCGGCACCGGATTGCGCTGGCGCTGCTGCTCGCGGCCGCGCTGCTGCGCCCGGAGGCCTGGCCGTTCCTCGGCGGCTACGCACTCTGGCTCTGGCGGACCGGACTCGAGCCGCCCGGCGTGCTCGCGATCGCCCTGGTCCCGGTCCCGCTGCTCTGGTTCGGCCCGGACCTGGTGGGGGCCGGCGGGGCCCTGGGTGCGTCGTCGGCGGCGCGCGGGACCGCGAGCCCGCAGAGCGCCGTCAACGCCGACTTCCCCGCGCTCGAGGTGCTGGCCGACTTCGCGCAGCTGCTCACAGTTCCGGCGCTGCTCGCCGCGGCGGCCGGCGCGGTGCTCGGTGGACCGATCGCCCGCCGCCTCGCCGCCGCCGCGCTCGCCTGGGTCGCGGTCGTGGCGGTGATGACGCAGGCCGGGTATGCGGGAAACCCGCGCTACAACGTCACCGCCGCGGCGGTCGGCTGCGTGCTCGCGGGGGTCGGCGTCGCCGCGCTGGCGCGGCGCGTGGGCGGCGACGAGCGGCATGGGGTGTCGCCACCGGCGGTCGCATGGCTCTTGTCCGCCGCGCTCGTCGCCGGCGTGCTCGGATTCACAGCCGGCGATCTCTCCGACCAGGTCGCGGAGCTCGGCGACCGGGCAGAGCGGCGGACGCAGCTCGACGCGCTGTTGGAGCGGGTCGGCGGCGCGGACGCAGTGAACGCCTGCGCTCCCGGTCGCACCGTCCAGCCGATGAAGGCGATGCTCGCGTGGCGGCTGGACATGGGGATGGAGCACCTCGCCGACCCGCCACGGCCGCCTGCGGTCGTGTTTCGCGCCCCGCCCGGCTACGCGCGCGAGCCGGCGCAGCCGCGCGTGAACCGCGGCTTCGCACCGGTCACGAGCGAGGGAGAGTGGACGCTGCTGGCCGCCTGCGCCGGAGGCCGTGAGCTCACAGCTTCGGCCGCTGGAACCGGATCGTGATCGAGCCCGCGTCCGCGACGCGGAAGGTGGTCAGCCCCGCAGCGAGCCGCGCCAGCGCGTCGGCGCGCGCGGCAGCGCAGCGGCGTCGAAGCGCTCGCGCATCTCGGCCGCGGACTCGGCGCCGTCCATGCCGAGCGTGGCGGCCATCCAGCGCAGCACGGCGCCGGCGTCGAGCTCGCCGAGCGTCACAGCGCCGTGCCGCTTCGCGAGCCGGCTGCCGTCCGGCCCGAGCACCAGCGGGACGTGCGCGTAGGCGGGCGCCTCGAGCCCCAGCGCGTCGGCCAGGAGGATCTGGCGCGGCGTGGAGTCGAGCAGGTCGTCGCCGCGCACGATCTCGCCGATGCCCTGCCACGCGTCGTCGACGACGACCGCCAGGTTGTAGGCGGGCGTGCCGTCGTTGCGGCGCACGACGAAGTCGTCGACCACGCCCTCCTGCGCTCCGTGCACGCGGTCGGTGAACGCGATACGAGCGGCACCGGCGCGCATGCGCAGCGCGGGCGGCCGTCCCCCGGCGCGCTTGCGCCGGCGCTCCGCCTCGGTCAGCCGCAGGCAGGTTCCCGGGTACGCGCCCTCCGGCAGGGGCCCGTGCGGCGCCGAGGCGGCCGCCCGGATCTCCGTCCGCGTGCAGAAGCACTCGTAGAGCCGCCCCCCGGCGCGCAGCCGCTCGATCGCGGCTTCGTAAGCGTCGTGCCGGTGCGACTGGAACACCACCTCGCCGTCCCAGTCCAGTCCCAGGCTCCGCAGGTCCTGCAGCTGCTGCTCGGCCGAGCCGGCGATCACGCGGCCCTGGTCGAGGTCCTCCATCCGTACGAGGAAGCGCGCGCCGGCCGTGCGCGCGAACAGCCAGGCCAGCAGCGCCGTGCGCAGGTTGCCGAGGTGCAGGGTGCCGGTCGGGCTCGGTGCGAAGCGCCCGTCGCTGGTCATCCGTCGTAACGGAACGGCAGCGAGTCCGCCACGTCGGCCAGCCGCGGCGCATCGCGATCGCGCTCGGAACAGAGCAGCTCGACGTCGTCGGGCCAGCGGACGCCGACGTCGGGGTCGTCGAAGCGGATACCGGCCTCGGTGGCCGCGTCGTAGTAGGCGGTGCACTTGTAGACGAAGTCGGCGGTCTCGGAGAGCACGCAGAAGCCGTGCCCGAAGCCGACCGGGATGTAGAGCTGATGTGCGTGCTCGTCGTCCAGCTCGACGCCCTCCCACTCGCCGAACGTCGGCGAGCCGCGGCGCAGGTCGACCACGACGTCGAGCACGCGCCCGCGCGCGACCCGGACGAGCTTGCCCTGGCCGGGATGGGTCTGGAAGTGGATGCCGCGCAACGTGCCGCGGCGCGAGCGCGAGTGGTTGTCCTGCACGAAGTCGGTCGGGACGCCCTCGGCGGACCACGCGTCGGCCCGGAACGTCTCCACGAAGAACCCGCGCGAGTCGCCGTGCACCGCAGGCGCGATCAGGACGAGTCCCGGCAGCTTCGTCTCCAGCCTTCTCACCGGGGCGGAGGCTAGCCGGAAGGAGTCCCCGCCCTGCTTGTCGAAATCACCTCGGGCCATGCCGAGAACCGCTCCGATGCCGCCGGCCGCCAAGGGCCATCAGACGCTTTCCGCCTACATCACGTCCCGCTTCGACGAGTTCTCGCGCTCCCAGAAGGACGTCGCGCAGTACGTCGTCGACCACCTCGACGAGGTCGCGTTCCACACCGCCGAGGAGCTCGCGCGCCGCGCCAACACGTCGTCCTCGACGGTCGTGCGGTTCTCGCAGGCGCTGGGGTTCGAGGGCTTCCCGGAGTTGCAGGAGACCGCGCGCGAGGAGTACCGGCATGGCCACCGGCAGCCGCCGCGGGGGCTCGAGCAGGCGGCGCCGCTGTTCTCGCTCGACATGAACCCGTTCGAGGCCGCGATCGCCGCCGACCACGTCAACGTCGAGGACACAGCGCGGCGCGTCTCGCGCTCGGAGGTGGACGCCGCGATCGAGCTGGTCGCGACCTGCGACAGGGTGCTGATCGCCGGGACCGACCAGATGGCGTTCTTCGCCTCCTACCTGCGGCACCTGCTGATGCTGCTCGACATCCGCGCCGAGATCGCGGCGTCGCCGTCGCAGGAGGCGCTGTCGCGGCTCGGGCGGATCGACGCGAGCACGCTCGTGATCGGCCTCTCCGCCGGCCGCCCGCATCCGCTCGTCCTGCGCGCGATGAAGATCGCCCGCCACCGCAAGGCGCCGACGCTGGCGATCGTCGACGCGACGCTCTCGGAGGTCGCCAAGCTCGCCGACCGGGCGCTCTACTACTCGTCGAACTCGCCCGCCTTCGTGCGCTCGCACAGCGGACTGCTGTCGATCCTCCAGGCGCTGGCGTTCGGCGTCTACTCGCGCGACACGTCGCAGTACGACGAGCGCATCCGCGCGTTCAAGCTCAAGTAGCGTCGAGCAGGCAGCGCCACCTGAGTCCGGGCGGCTTGGCCATCGCCGCACTACGTCCCGTCGTACCATGCCGGGCATGCGTGACGAAGCGACGTTCCGGGTGAAGGCCGGGCTGGCCGAGATGCTGAAGGGCGGCGTCATCATGGACGTCGTCGACGCCGGGCAGGCGAAGATCGCCGAGGACGCGGGGGCCGCGGCCGTCATGGCGCTCGAGCGCGTCCCCGCCGACATCCGCCGCGACGGCGGCGTCGCGCGCATGTCCGACCCGCTGCTCATCCGTGGCATCCAGGAAGCCGTGACGATCCCGGTGATGGCCAAGGCCCGCATCGGCCACTTCGCCGAGGCCCAGGTGCTCGAGGCGCTCGAGGTCGACTACATCGACGAGTCCGAGGTGCTCACGCCGGCCGACGAGGCCAACCACGTCGACAAGTGGGCGTTCAAGATCCCGTTCGTCTGCGGCGCGACCAGCCTGGGCGAGGCGCTGCGGCGCATCGGCGAGGGTGCGGCGATGATCCGCTCCAAGGGCGAGGCCGGCACCGGCGACATCGTCGAGGCCGTGCGCCACCTGCGCCGGATCGGCGCGGAGATCCGGCGGCTGCAGTCGCTCGACGACTCCGAGCTGGCGACCGCCGCGAAGGAGCACCAGGCGCCGCTCGACCTCGTCCGCGGGGTCGCCCAGGCCGGCAGGCTGCCGGTCGTCCTGTTCTGCGCCGGCGGTATCGCCACCCCCGCCGATGCGTCGCTCGTGATGCAGCTCGGCGCGGAGGGCGTGTTCGTCGGCTCGGGCATCTTCAAGTCCGAGGACCCCGCGACGCGGGCCGCGGCGATCGTCGAGGCCACCACGCACTTCCGCGATGCCGAGCGCGTCGCGCGCGCGTCCGAGGGCCTCGGCCAGGCGATGGCCTCGCTCGAGTCGCGCAAGCTCGAGGAGCGCCAGCTCCTCGCCAACCGCGGCTGGTGAGTGCGCCGCTCGTCGGCGTGCTCGCGCTCCAGGGCGACTTCGAGGCGCACTCGCGCGTGCTGCGCGGCCTCGGCGCCGAGGTGCGCGAGGTGCGCGTTCCGGCCGACGTCGACGGCCTCGACGGGCTCGTGATCCCCGGCGGCGAGTCGACGACGATGACGCTCGGGATCGAGCGCGAGGGCCTCGCCGAGCCGCTGCGCGAGCTGGTGCGTGCCGGCACGCCGGTGCTGGGGACGTGCGCGGGGATGATCATGCTCGACCGCGAGCACCTCGGGCTGGCCGACTACAACTGCCGGCGCAACGCGTTCGGGCGCCAGATCCGCTCGTTCGAGGCCGACCTCGAGATCCCCGGCATCGACGGCGAGCCGGTGCGCGCAGTGTTCATCCGCGCTCCCTGGATCGACGAGCACGGCGACTCCGTCGAAGTGCTCGCCGAGGTCGACGGCCACGTCGTCGCCGCGCGCCAGGACAACATGCTCGTGATCTCCTTCCACCCCGAGATCGCGGGCGAGACGCGGTTGCATGAGCTGTTCCTGCGGGACGTCGCGGCGTGATCCTGCACTTCGTCCGCCACGGCGAGTCGCTCGCCAACGACGCCGACACCTCGGGCCGCCGCCGCCCGGCCGACTGGGACGCGCTGTCCGAGCGCGGTTGGGAGCAGGCCCGCGGCCTCGGGCGGCGGCTCGAGGGCCACGGGCTCGAGCTGATCGTCGCGAGCAACATGCGCCGCGCGCAGGAGACGGCGGAGGGGATCAACGAGGTGCTAGGGCTGCGGGTCGAGACGGACCCGGACCTGCACGAGCTCCGCCAGTCGGATGCGTTCTACGCGTCGGGCGGCGAGTTCGGCGACACCGCGACGCTGAACTGGATGCCCGGCGCGCCGCGCGACTACGCCGAGCCGGGTGCCGAGTCGTTCGAGGAGATGCTCGGCCGCGTCGTGCGCGTGCGCGTGCGGATGGAGGAGCGCGCCGGCCGCGAGCGCATCCTGCTGGTCAGCCACTACGGGTTCATCCACTTCTTCCTCGGCCACGCGCTGTTCGGCGACGCGTTCGGCCCCGAGCACCTGATCCCGCTGTGGTACGCGGGCCACGCCAACACCGGCATCACGGTGTTCGAGCGCCGCAACCGGCGGATGGACGGGATCGACTTCGACGGCTGGCACCTGAAGACCTGGAACGACCAGGCGCACCTGTAGCCGGAATTCCACCGCATCTAGACTCGCCGAGCGTGGAGCGCGGCGCAACCAGCTCGGCCGAGACGTGGGACGCGTTCTTCAGCGACTTCTACCTCCGCGCCTATGCGCACGACGAGCACGAGAACGCCGAGGCGCAGGCGCTCTCCGCCGCGCGGCTGTCCGGCTGCCCCGCCGGCGGCGACCTGCTCGACGTGCCCTGCGGCTTCGGCCGGCACTCCGTGCCGCTCGCCCGGGCCGGCTACCGCGTCGTCGGCGTCGACCGCTCCGAGTCGCTCGTCGCCGAGGCGCGCCGGCGCGCCGGCGGCGCCCGCTGGCCGAAGCTCTCTCGCGCCGACTACCGCGAGCTGCCCTTCCCCGACGCGAGCTTCGATGCGGCGATCAACCTGTTCACGTCGCTCGGCTACCTCGGCGACCAGGAGGACACCAGGGCGCTGGCCGAGATCGGCCGGGTGCTGCGTCCCGGCGCCCGGCTCGTGATCGAGGTGATGCACCGCGACCTGCTCGTGCGCGAGTACCGCGACCAGGACTGGCGCCTGGTGGGCGAGGGCCGGCTGCTGCTCGAGCAGCGGACGTTCGACGCCGCCTCCGGCGTGGCGCAGGTGACGCAGACGCTGATCGAGGGGAACGGGACGCGGGACTCGCGCTCGTACTCGATCCGCGTCTACACGGCGACCGAGCTGGTCGCGATGCTCGCAGCAGCGGGCTTCGCCGACGCCAAGTGCTACGGCGATCTCGAGGGCGCGGCGTTCACGACCGCCACGCGCCTCGTGATCGCCGCGTCGCGCTAACGCTGCTCAGACGCAGCTGGGCGGGCTCTGCGGGTCGGCCGGGCCCGTCCTGGCGAGCGCCAGCAGCGCCCAGCGGACCGCCAGCTGACTGTGCGGCATGAAGTGGTGGTCGATGACCTCGGCGGGGCAGGCGTCCTGGAGCAGGATGTTGGCGGTGTTGTCGCCGCCCTCGAGGAAGGCGGACGAGTAGGGCGTCACGACCTCGTCGTAGCGGGTTTGCACGACGGTGTAGGAGACCCGTCCGGGCGTCTCGTCGCCCTCGTTGAGCTGTGCCAGGAAGGTCGAGCCCGCACGCTGCTGGTCGCACGCCTCGCAAACGGTCGCGCCGGTCACGAACGCGCCCGGGTTGGTCGTTCCATGGTTCGAAGGAGCGAGGCCGACGAGATCGTCGACCTTCGTCGCCCCGCCGAGGAACTTGATGTAGTGGCGCGGCATCATCCCACCTTGCGAGTGCCCGACCAGGCTGACCTTGCGCGCCGCCGTGGCGCCGAGGACCGCTTCGACGAAGCGCTGCAGCTGAGCGGCGGACGCGGCGATGTCGCTCGTGCCGCGGTTGCCGTACTCGAGGGCGAAGACGCAGTGGCCGGCACTCTTGAGCTGCGGCGACACCGTCGACCAGTTGTCGGCGGCGCCCTCGAATGTGCCATGCACCAGCACGACGGGGGCCGGATGCGCGGCCGATGGCCGGCAGGTGAAGTCGTTCGCGCCGGGCGGTGACACCGCCGGGAGCAGGTCGGTCACGCTCGCGCTCGCCGTCTCGGCGGCGCTCGCGAACGCCGCTGCCATCGCCGCGACGGCGGCGGCGCGCTTGAAGCCGCGCCGCGCCGATCCCGTCCAGACGTGAATTCCCATGGTCTCGCTCCCTCGTCGTGGTCCGCAGGCTCAGATGCCCGATGCGTTTACGCCGTAAACCTACGCTTACGGCGTAAACTGGTTACGCTATGGCCAAGCGGCCACTCACACGGCGGCGAATCCTGCGGACCGCGCTGACCCTGATCGACCGCGACGGGCTCGACGCGCTCAGCATGCGCAAGCTTGGCGCCGCGCTCGGCGTCGAGGCGATGGCGCTCTACCGCCACGTCGAGAGCAAGGAGCGGCTGCTCGACGGCGTCGCGGAGATGATGCTCGAGGAGCTGGAGCTGCCGTCGACCGGCGTGGCTTCGTGGACAGACTCCTGGACCGCTCTCGCGCGCTCCTATCGGCGGCTCGCGCGCAGCCATCCGGGCGCGTTCCGGCTGCTCGCCTTGAGCCCGCTCAGCATGGCCGCGCGCTTCGAGCGCGCAAGGGCGCCGGTGGCGATCCTGCGCGCAGCGGGCTTCGACGGGCGCCAGGCCGCACGGGCATTTCGCACGCTGCTCAGCTACGCCGACGGGTACCTGTTGCGCGAGCTGGCCGAGCGCGACACCGACCTCTCGCCCGAGGAGGCCGAGGCGGCCTTCGAGTTCGGGATCCGCGCGATCCTGGCGGGACTCGAGCGGGAGCTTGCCGCTGCCTGAGCGGAAGGTCTCGCGCGCTCAGCCGGTCGTCGCCCTGCGTGCGCGCGGATCCGGCAGCGGCGTCAGCGTCCGCTCGACCTGCTCGCGCAGCCGCTCGAACCGGGGCGGCAGCGACAGCCGCTCGCCCAGGTGCGCCGGGTCCTCGTCCGCGCCGAAGCCGGGGCCGATCGTGGCGATCTCGAACAGCACGCCGCTCGGCTCGCGGAAGTAGATCGACTTGAAGTAGAAGCGGTCGATCACCGGCGTGGGGCGGGCGAGCCGCGAGCCGGCGACGCGCTCGCGCCAGTCCGCGTGCTCGTCGGGCAGCGACGCGAACGCCACGTGGTGCACCGACCCCGCGCCCTGCATCGGCTGGTTCGAGGGCGCCGCGTCGTAGGCGTAGAAGCCACCGCGGCGTTCGCCGCGCACCTCCCACATGCCGCCCTCACCTTCGCCGAAGCCGAGCACGTCGCGCAGCAGCCCGGCGCTGCGGCCGGGCTCCCGGCTGTAGGCGCGAACGCCGTCGAATCCTTGCAGCGCGTGCTCAGCCGGGACGTCGGGGGCATCGGCGACCAGCGGCGCGTCGGGCCCGTGGTAGACGATCAGCTCGTGCTCGAGCCCCTCGGGGTCGGCGAACCGCAGCGAGGCGTCGATGCGTGCGGGATCGAGCCCGGCATCGCGCAGCCGCTCGTCCCAGAAACCGAGCGCGTCCTCAGAGCCGACCCGCCACACGATCCGGTGGACCATCCCCGCGCCCGGCAGGCCGCGACCGACGCCCGGGTACTCGAAGAACGTCAGGTCCGAGCCGGGCGAGCCGGCCTCGTCGGCGTAGAACAGGTGGTAGACGGACGGGTCGTCCTGGTTGACGGTCTTCTTGACCATCCGCAGGCCGAGCACCCCGACGTAGAACTCGACGTTGGCCGGTGCGTCGCCCGTGATCGCGGTGATGTGGTGGATGCCGTGGAGCTCCATGGGCTCCATTCTCACACCACGAGGCCGTGGCGCATGGTGTTCTCCGTCACGACGCGCGGCTCGACGAACTGCATGAGGTAGCCGGGTCCGCCGGCCTTGGTGCCCGTGCCCGAGAGGCGGTTGCCGCCGAACGGCTGGCGGGCCACCATCGCGCCGGTGATCGCGCGGTTGACGTAGAGGTTGCCGACGGGGGAGCGGTCGATGACGTAGTCGACCGTGTCCGGGTTGCGCGCGAACAGGCCGCCGGTGAGACCGAAGGGCGACGCGTCGACGCGGTCGCATGCGTCGGCGACGTCGCGCACGCGCTCGACCGCCAGCAGCGGGCCGAAGATCTCCTCGTGCAGCACGGGCGAGTCCGCCGGCAGGTCGGCCGCCACGGCCGGGATCGCGAACCAGCCGCCCTGCGGCACGTCGCGCGCGACCGCCGCGATGCGGCCGCTGCTCTCCGCCTCGGCCATGTAGCGGGCGACGCGTTCCTGAGCGCTGCGCTCGATCACCGGCGGGACGTCGATGTCGAGCCGCTCGGCCTGGCCGACCTCGAGCACCTCGACGGCGCCCGCAAGGCGCTCGACGAGCCCGTCGTGGATGGCGTCGTGGCAGAGCACGCGCGCGGCCGCAGAGCACTTCTGGCCCGCGTACACGAACGCCGACGTGACCAGCGCCGGGACGACCTCGTCGAGGTCGGCGTCGGCGTCGACGATCACGCAGTTCTTGCCGCCCATCTCCGCGATCAAGCGCTTGAGGTGCTTCTGCGCGGCGGGCGTCTCGGCGGCGCTGCGCACGATCTCCTGCCCTACCGCCGACGAACCGGTGAACGCGATCGTGTGCACGCGCGGGTCGCGCACGAGCGCGGCGCCGACGTCGCCCTCGCCCGGCAGCAGCGCGAGCGCGTCGGCCGGCACGCCTGCCCCGCGCAGCGCACGCACGAGCACGTACGCGCAACCGGGAGCCTGCTCGGCGGGCTTGAGCACGACGGCGTTGCCCGTCGCCAGCCCGGCGGCGACCATCCCGCACGGGATCGCGACGGGGAAGTTCCACGGCGAGATCACGGCGACGACGCCGCGTGGCCGGTAGCTGAGCGTGTTGCGCTCGCCCGGAACCTGGAGCAGCTCCGACCCTGCCTCGATCTCGATCGCGCCGCGCGCGTAGTACTCGAGGAAGTCGATCGCCTCGCACACGTCGGCGTCGGCCTCCGGCCACGGCTTGGCGCACTCGCGCACCTCCAGCGCGGCGACCTCGAGCCGGTGCTCGCGCAGCCACGCGGCCGCGCGGATCAGCACTGCGGCGCGCTCCTCGGCGGGCCGGCGGCCCCAGTCGCGGTGGCCCGAGCGGGCCGCCTCCAGCGCGGCGTCGACGTCGGCCCGTGAAGCCGCGGCCGCCCGCGCGACGACCCGGTCCGGCGCGCCCGGGTCGGTCGAGGTCAGCGCGTCGCCGGTGCGGGTGTCCTGCCCGACCCAGACCGGGACGTCGAGCGGGCCGCGCGCGTCGTGCTCGCGCAGCGCGTCGGCGAGGCCGGCGCGCACGGGCGGGCGGCGCAGCTCCAGCACGGGCTCGTTGGCGAACGGCGAGAGGGTCGTCATGTGCGGGCCGGCGCGGCGGCGGGCGGGGCGAGCAGCTGCTCGAGCGGGATGCCCTTCGCCTGGTCGGCGAGGAAGGAGTCGTTCGACGTGTTCTCCAGCAGCCGCCGCACGAGGTAGGCCATGCCGGCGACGAGATCGCCGACCGGGCAGTACGTGCGCACGCGCAAGCCCTGGGCCGCGACCGCGTGCTGCAGCGGGTCGCCGAGCCCGCGCAGGACCTGGAGCTCGAGGTCGGCGCCCGCGGCGCCCACGAGCCGGTCGTACGCGATCGCGTGCGCGATCGAGCGCAGGTTGTGCGATGCGATCGCGACCCGTAGCGCCGGTCGCGCGTCGAGCAGCCGTCGCGTCAGCTGCTCGAAGTTGCGGTCCGAGTCGGCCTTGACCTCGAACACGGGCGCGCTCCAGCCGTGCTGCGCGGCCTCGACGACCTCGTGGTCCCAGTAGGCGCCCTTGACGAGCCGCACCGTCAGCGGGTGCGCCCGCCCCGCGCCGGCGCCGGCGGTCCATTCGAGCACCGTGTCGAGCGTCTGCGGCGAGTCGCGCAGGTACGCCTGCAGCACCATGCCGGCCGACGGCGCGGCGCGGAACTCGTCCTCCGCGAGCAGCTCGAGCACCAGCTCCAGCACCGCGTCGCGCGAGTCCAGCGACTCCATGTCGATGTGCAGGTGGGCGCCGAGGTCGCGCGCGCGGCGCAGCAGCCCGCGCAGGCGGTCGGCGGCGTCGCGCTTGCCGCGCTCGGGCGCGTCGGGCCGCAGCAGCGGCGTGAGCGCCGAGACCTTGACCGAGAGGTTCGCGCGCGGGAGCGCGCCGGCGGAGTCGCGCTCCAGCGCGGGGCGCTCGGGCCAGCCGCGGGCGGCCCCGGCGACGGTCTCGAGCGCCTCCGTGCAGCGGGCCGCGTAGCGCTGCGCCTCGGCCTGCGTGACGGTGGCCTCGCCGAGCAGGTCGACCGACGTCGCGACGCCGTCCTTCCACAGCTCGCGCAGCGTGCCGAGCGC
>Ga0126306_10001708_pt1 | contig 11901 bp, 13 predicted proteins | sample Plot27_FD_92592 | JGI IMG/M metagenome (GOLD analysis project Ga0126306, IMG submission 92592) | Serpentine soil microbial communities from UC McLaughlin Reserve, CA, USA - Plot27 | ecosystem: Environmental > Terrestrial > Soil > Grasslands | place: USA: UC McLaughlin Reserve, Lake County...
CACTCCGCCGCCGGCGTAGATCACGGGTCGCTGCGCGTTGGCGAGGGCCTTGGCGGCGAGGCGAATCTGCTTGATGTTGCCCTCGGTCGAGGGCTTGTAGCCGGGTAGGTTCGGGGTCTCGGTGATCGGCTCGTACTCGATGTCCGCGCGGGAGAGGTCCTGGGGAACGTCGACCAGCACCGGCCCGGGGCGACCAGTGGATGCGATGTGGAACGCCGCGTGGACGTACTCGGGGATCTTGCGCGGGTCCTGGACCATGAGGGAGTGCTTCACAACCGGCATCGTGATGCCGTTCACGTCAGCCTCCTGGAAGCCGTCGGTGCCGATCAGCTCGGTGCGGACCTGGCCGGTGATGAAGACGGTGGGAACCGAGTCCATGATCGCGTCGGCGATCGGGGTGACCAGGTTGGTCGCGCCCGGACCGGAGGTCGCGAAGGCGACGCCGACCCGTCCCGACGCCTTGGCGTAGCCCTCGGCCATGTGGCCCGCGCCCTGCTCGTGCCGCGCCTGGATGTGGGTGATCTCGGCGTCGTGGACCGCGTCGTAGATCGGCAGGTTCGCCCCGCCCGGAATGCCGAAGATGTGTTGTGTGCCCTCGGCCTTGAGGGCCTCCATCAGAGCGTCAGCAGCGCGCATGGGCCGATGGTAGCCAAGCGCCCTCGGCGGGCGCGAACCACCTCTCCCGATGAGTTTCGAGACCCGGTCCGGTCATTTGGATCAACCCGAGGAAAGGAGCCAACAGATGCGAGAGCTGATCGTGAGCAGTTTCATCACCCTCGACGGCGTCATGCAGGCGCCGGGCGGCCCGGAGGAGGATCCGGAAGGCGGCTTCGAGCACGGCGGTTGGTCGTTCGGTTACTGGGACGAGCAGATGCAGGAGAGGATGGGCGAGTGGATGTCGAAGCCCTTCGACCTCGTCCTGGGCCGGAAGACCTACGAGATCTTCGCGGCCTACTGGCCGCAGCACCGCGATGAGCCCGGCGCCGAGCCGCTGAACAAGGCGACCAAGCACGTGGCCTCGACCACGCTCACAGATCTCGAGTGGGAGAACTCGAAACTGATCGAGGGTGAGGTCCCCGAGGGCGTCCGCGCGCTGAAGGAGGAAGACGGCCCGGAGCTTCAGGTGCAAGGCAGCGCGAACCTGATTCAGACGCTGCTCGAGCACGGGCTCGTCGACGAGTTCCGCCTGATGGTCTTCCCGGTCGTACTCGGCAAGGGAAAGCGACTGTTCGACGGCGGCACGCTCCCGGAGGGCCTGGACGTCACGAGCTCGCAGGTCTCCTCCACCGGCGTGATCACGGCCACCTACAGGACCGGCGCCGAGATCAAGTACGGGTCGTTCGGGGATTGAGCGCTCGCGCGTCGCTCAGCGCGGCGGCTAGCGCGCACCCGCCGGCTCCTGAGCGGGCTTCCACCGAGTGCGGGGATCGATCGCCGAGTCGATCACCCGATCCCGGTGGCGCTCGATCGTCTTCAGCATCGAGCGGACCAGTTCATCGCCGAGGTGGCTCGGCTCGAGGCCCAGGTCGAGCAGCTTCGTGTGGACGGGGTTGTAGTAGTGCTCCTCGGCCTCGACGCGCGGGTTCTCGAGGTGCTCGATCTCGACCTCGAGCCCGACCTCACCCCCTGCTCGCTGCACGAGCTCGGCGAGCTCCGCGACCGAGAACGACTCGGTGAACTGGTTGAAGACCCGGTACTCGCCCACGTCCGGCGGGTTGTCCACCGCCAGCTCCACGCACTGGAGCGTGTCGCGGAGGTTGAGGAAGCCGCGTGTCTGGCCGCCCTTGCCGTAGACCGTGAGCGGGTGGCCGATCACGGCCTGCACGCAGAAGCGGTTGAGGACCGTCCCGAACCACTCGTCGTAGTCGAACCGGGTGCAGAGCCGCTCGTCCCGGGCGGTCTCATCGGTCTCGATGCCGTAGACGACGCCCTGATTGAGGTCGGTCGAGCGCAGGCCCCAGACGCGGCAGGCGAAGTGGATGTTGTGGGAGTCGTGCACCTTGGAGAGGTGGTAGAGCGAGCCCGGCATCTTCGGGAAGGGCAGTGTGTCCTTGCGGCCCTTGTGCTCGATCTCGATGAAGCCCTCCTCGATGTCGATGTTGGGCGTCCCGTACTCCCCCATCGTCCCGAGCTTGACGAGGTGGCAGTCCGGCGCATCGTCCCGAAGGAGGAAGAGGAGGTTGAGCGTTCCGATCACGTTCGTGTACTGCGTCTCGATGGCCTGCTCGCGACTGGCCATCGAGAAGGGGGCCGAAGGCTGCTCGCCGTAGTGCACGATGGCCTCGGGCTTCGTCTCGACGATCACCTGCTCGAGGAACTCCGGGTCCTCGATCGCCCCGATGTGGGAGGCGATCTGGTTGCCGGAGATCTCTCCCCAGGCCTCGATGCGTTCCTCGAGGAAACGGATCGGAGTGAGTGAGACTGTGCCGTGCTTCTCGTGCCAGCGACGGCGGGAGAAGTTGTCGACGACGGAGACCTCGTGCCCGCCGGCGGAGAAGCGCATCGCCGTCGGCCAGCCCAGATAGCCGTCGCCCCCGAGGATGAGGACGCGCATGGTGAACGCGGCAGGGTAACGCCCGGGGCGGCGCGTCGTCGTGCCCGCGATGCGCGGGCGTCGCGAAAGGGACAACCCGCCCGACAGGGCCGTCGGGGCCTATTCTGGCGCCGCCTTGACCGTCCCGATGATCGCCTCGGTGTTCCCCGAAGAGCTCACGGCGCTGCGCGCCTTCGGGCTCGTCTTCGCGGTGCTGTTGATCGCCTTCGCCATCTGGCGGCGGCACTCCCTCTCCAACGGCGCCGTCCTGCTCGCGATCCTCGGGGGGATTGGGCTCGCGATCGTCTCCGGGACCGAGCTGCTCGACGCGTTGCTCTCAGCCTTCTCCTTCGAACGGGGAAACGGCGGCCGCATCCTCGGCCTCGCGGTGTTCGCGATCCTGATCCTGTTCCTGCTGGTGCTGCGCGCGCTGACCGAGAGCGCGCGGATGAACCAGCAGCTCTCCGCCCTGCTCGAGGGCCTCGCCTGGGAGGAGTTCCGGGAGGCGAAGCTCCCGGAGCGCTTTCGCGACACGATCGCCGTCGTCGTCCCGGCCTTCAACGAGGCCGAGAGCGTCGGCGACGTGGTCCGCAGCATCCCCTCGGAGGTTTGCGGCGAGCAGACCTCCGTCCTGGTCATCGACGACGGCTCCCGGGACGACACGAGCGAGGAGGCCGCAAAGGCCGGGGCGATCGTCGCGCGCCACGTGATCAATCGCGGCGGCGGAGCCGCACTTCGCACCGGCTACCGGCTGATGGCCGAGTCGGGCTCGCTCGTGGTGGTGACTCTCGACGCCGACGGGCAGCACCTGCCGAGCGAGATGGAGCGCCTGGTCAGGCCCGTGCTCGACGACGAGGTCGACGTCGCCCACGGCTCGCGGGTGTTGGGCGCGGCAGATCCGAATTCGCGCTCACGCGAGTTCGGCGTCGTCTTTTTCAACAAGCTCGTCTCCTTCATCACCCGCACCAAGGTCTCCGACTGTTCCAACGGCTATCGGGCCGTCCGGACCACGGTGCTGCCCCAGCTCGTCCTGCGCCAGGAGCAGTTCCACACCTCGGAGTTCCTGATCGAGGCGATCAAGCGCGGCATCCCGGCGAAGGAGGTGCCGGTGACGGTGGCCAAGCGCACCTACGGCCACTCCAAGAAACCGGCCGTGGTTCGCTACGGCCTCGGCTTCGCGAACGCGATCGTCCGCACCTGGCTCAGGTAGATCGGTGCGCGGGGCCGGGCCTGACCTCTGAGGGGTCGGGCAGGTACAGCTCCGTCCCACACCGCGTGCAGACCTGGACGTGGAGTTTGAGGATCTTGCCGCAGGTTGGGCAGCGGCGCTCGGGCTCCTCGCGCTCGGATCGATAGAGAATCGCCGCGAGGAGTCCCAAGACCGGGATCACGAGCCCGATCAGGAACCAGAGGAAGAACGAGCTGCCCTTGGCACGGCCGATGATCCCGCTCGAGAGACCGAAGAGCAGGGCGATGATCACGTAGGGCGCACCGGCCATCGACCCAGGGTACGACCAGGCGAAGGCAGGCGATGCCGACGGCGAACTAGAGGCGTTCGCGGATCAGTTTCGTGACGGCGCCGCCGTCGGCGCGGCCCTTCGTCTCCTTCATCACCGCGCCGACGATCCGGCCGATCGCCTTTTCGTTGCCTTGGCGGACCTGCTCGGCCGCCTCTGTCTCGGCCTCGATCGCGCGGTCGACGATTCCCTCTAGCTCGGAACTGTCTGAGATCTGGGCGAGGCCCTCGCGCTCGACGATCTCGGCTGGATCGCCCCCCTCCTCGACGAGCTTGGCGAGTACCTGCTTACCAGCCCCGTGCGAGATGGTCTTCGTCTCCACGAGTCCCGCCAGGACGGCCACGGCCTCGGGCGTCGCCTTGGAGGCGAGTGGATCGTCCTCCGCGCCGGCCTGGCGCAGCGCCGCCACCAGCTCGCCGGTGACCCAGTTGGCGATCGCCTTCGCGGGTGCGCCGTCGGCGGCGGCGGCCGCCCGCTCGAAGTACTCGCCGAATTCCGACTGGAAGGCAAGTGTCGTCGCGGCCTCCTCGGAGAGACCGACCTCCTTCAGGTAGCGCTCGCGCCGGTGGGCCGGCAGCTCCGGCAGCGATTCCCGCGCCTCCTTCAGCATCTCGTCGGTCGGCGCGACCGGGACAAGGTCGGGCTCGGGGAAGTAGCGGTAATCGTGCGCGTACTCCTTGGAGCGCAGCGGGGTCAGTGAGCCGTCCTCGGGATGGAAGTGGAGCGTGTCCTGGACGACCGCCTCGCCGCCCTGGACGAGGACGCGCTGGCGCTCGAGCTCGGCCTCGATCCCGCGCTCGAGGAACCGGAAGCTGTTCATGTTCTTGAGCTCGGTCTTCGTGCCGAGTTCGTCCGAGCCCGTGGGCCTGATCGAGACGTTCGCGTCGACCCGCAGCGAGCCCTCCTCCATGTTCACGTCGGAGACGCCGAGCTGGCGAATCGTGGTGCGCAGCAGCTGCGCCCACTCGCGCGCCTCGTGCGCCGAGCGCAGATCCGGCTCGGTGACGATCTCGACCAGCGGCGTGCCGGCGCGGTTGAAGTCCACCAGCGACGCGCTGGAGCCGTGGATGCGGCCCGACTCCCCCACGTGGATCATCTTCGCCGTGTCCTCCTCGAGGTGGGCGCGGTGGATACGGACGCCGCCGAGCTTGCCGTTGACCGCGATGGGCTCGTCGTACTGGGTGATCTGGTAGTTCTTGGCCTGGTCGGGATAGAAGTACTGCTTGCGGTGGAAGATCGAGGTCGGCGGGACCTGGCACTCGAGAGCGGCGGCGATCACGAGCGCGTAGCGGATCGCCTGCTCGTTGATCGTCGGCAGCGTCCCCGGGTGCCCGAGGCAGACCGGGCAGGTATGGACGTTGGGCTGATCTCCGAACGAGGGCTCACACCCGCAGAACATCTTGGTCCCGGTCGAGAGCTCGACGTGGATCTCGAGCCCGATGACGGGCTCGTAGCCGTTCGTGCTCACAGACCCCACCCCCGAACCGTCGCCTCGTCGGCGCCGAAATAGTGCCCGACCTCGTGGAGCACGGTGTCCCTGACGCTCTCGCGACTGGTGTGGTGCTCGCGGTAGATGATGATTCGCGGCATTCCCCCGCGCGGGTCGAACAGCCCCATCAGGCGCCCGCTCGGATGGCGGTCCTCGACGATCACCGCGACGTTCGTCAGCTTCGATGCGATCTCGGGTGGCAGCGTGTCGAGGGCGTCCCTCACCGCCTCGCGGAACTCCTCGTCGGTGAGAGCAGGCGCGCCCCTCACGCCGTACCTCCGGCTCCATTGCGCTGGAAGGCGATCGCTCCCTCGAGGGCGAAGGCAGCATCCAGCATGGCGGAGTCCGAGAACGCCGGGCCCGCGATCTGAAAGCCGACCGGCAGGTCAGACCCCCCGCCGTCTGGCTGCGCCAGGCCCGCGGGGATCGAGATCGCCGGGATCCCGGCCAACGGCATCGGCACGGTGCAGTAGTCGGAGAGGTACATTGCCAGCGGATCGTCCGTGCGCTCGCCGAGTTTGAAGGCGACTGTCGGCGAGGTCGGGGTGACGACGAAGTCAAAGCGCTCGAACGCCTTGGCGAAGTCCTCGGCAATCTTGGTGCGCACTCGCTGCGCACGACCGTAATAGGCCTCGTAGTACCCCGAGGAGAGCGCGTAGGTGCCGAGCATGATGCGGCGCTTTACCTCGGGGCCGAAGCCCCGGGCTCGGGTCTCCTCGTACATCTCGGTCAGATCCTCGGACTCCACGCGCAGCCCGTAGCGAACGCCGTCGAAGCGTGCGAGGTTAGCCGAGGCCTCCGCGGGAGCCAGCACGTAGTAGGCGGAGATCCCGTGCGGCGCGTGCGGAAGCTCCGTCTCCGAGACCTCGCCTCCCAGCTCCTCGATCAGCGCGACGGTTCGCTCGAAGACCTCACGTACACCCGACTCGATCCCCTCGGCCTCGCCGGCCAGCTCCCTGGGAACCCCGAAGCTGAGGCCCTTCAGGTCCTCCCGGCTCGGCAGGTCGATGCCCCCCTCGATGCCGACCGAGGTGGAATCGCAGGCGTCGCGCCCCTCCATCGCCTGGAGGAGGAGGGCCGCGTCGGTGACGTTCCTGGTCAGCGGACCGCACTGGTCGAGCGAGGAGGCGAAGGCGATCATCCCGTAGCGGGAGACGGCGCCGTAGGTCGGCTTCATCCCGACGATCCCGCAGAGCGCCGCCGGCTGGCGGATCGAGCCTCCGGTGTCGGTGCCGATGGCGCAGGGCGCGAGCCGCCCGGCGACCGCCGCGGCGCTGCCGCCCGAGGAGCCGCCCGGAACGCGGCCGGAGTCCCACGGATTGAGGGCGGGGCCATAGCCGGAGTTCTCGTTGGAGGAGCCCATCGCGAACTCGTCCATGTTCGCCTTGCCGAGGACGCGGGCCCCCGCGTCGCGGAGCCGGCGGACAGCCGTGGCCGTGTACGGGGGGCGGTAGCCCTCGAGGATCCGCGACCCGGCCGTCGTGGGGATCCCCTCGGTACAGAAGATGTCCTTGACCGCGACGGGGATTCCGGCCAGCGGGCGGTCCGGATCGACCTCGTCCTGTGAGGCGCGGGTCCCCTCGAGATCCGCCTGGGAACCTTCCTCGGCCCTCCAGAGGAGGGCGTTCAGCGAATCCCCGGCCGCCGCCTCACGGTAGGCGGCGAGGTACTCGTCCGCGCCCAGCTCGCCGGAGCGGACGCGCTCGGCCGCCTCGGCGACCGTGAGCTCGATCAGCTCTTGGTTCACGCCTGCGGCGAGGGGACTCGGAAGGCGCCGGAGGCCGGATCCGGGGCTCGCTCGAGAACGTCGTCGCGCGACCAGCTCGGCCGCGGCTCGTCCGGCCGCAGGACATTCTCCAGCGCGATCACGTGCGAGGTCGGCTCGACGCCCTCTAGGTCGAGCTCTGAGATCCGATCAACGTGGTCGAGGATCCCGGAGAGCTCGCCGGCCATCCGCTCGATCTCCTCATCCGTCAGCTTCAGCCGAGCGAGCCTGGCGACATGCAGCACTTGGTCTCGATCAATCACTCCGCGAGATCATAGGTATGAGTCATCCTGGCCAGCCAGCCAGTTAGGATGCCGCCGCCATGTCGGGGGAGAGAGCCGAGCGCTTCGTCGTCTTCAACTTGCGCTTGATGGCGATCGGCTTCGCCATCACGGGCTTCTTCTTCATCGCCTGGCCAGACGGCACGCTGGATCGCCTCACCGAGCTCGGCGGCCACCTCGGCTTCGACACGCCCGCGCCGAAGACCGACGAACGGCTCTGGCTTTCGCTCGGCTTCGCCTACATGGTGGTGATCACGTTCCTCGCCTGGATCGCGTCGGCCGATGTCGTGCGCTACCGCCCCATGATCCTGGCCCTCGCGGCGGGGAAGGCGGCCTCCTCGATCACCTCGCTGGTCTTCTTCATCCAGGACGACGTCTTCGTCTACCTGCTCAACGGGATCGTCGACGGGTCGCTCGTCTTCGCCTCACTGCTGCTCTGGTCGCTGGCCGGAAGGGTCGGCTCCCCCGCCGCGCCGCCCTGAAGGCGCCCGCCGGGGCTGCGAGCCGCCGAGCTGCGCACTCTGCGAGCGATCGCGGAGGCACTCGCCCCTGGTGAGCACGGCCTGCCCGCGGCCGAGAGGCAGGTCCCGGTCGCCCAGCCGCTCGCCCGCTTTCTCTCCCGACTGCCGGCCCGGACCGTGCAGGTCGTCCGCATTGCACTGCGGGTCTTCGAGTGGCTGCCCTTTCCGTGGCGCTTCAGCAAGCTGAGCATCGAAGCCCGCTCCGAGTACATGGCGAAGATGGAGGGCTCGCGCTTCGCGCTCTACCGCGATCTGCTCCTGCTCGCCAAGCTGCTCGCGATGATCGGCTGGGCCCGGGACGACCGCGTCCGCAGGGCGATCGGCTTCGAGTACAGCTGCGCGGTCGCCGACGGCGCCCCGCAGCCTGAGCCGACCGACCTGGGCGATCTCGAGCCGCGCGGCGACGGCGAGGACTGCGACGTCGCGATTGTCGGCTCTGGCGCCGGTGGCGCCGCAGCCGCCGCGACCCTCGCCGAGGCGGGGCTGGACGTGCTGGTGCTCGAGTCCGGACCCTACGTCGATCGGGGCGGGTACCCGAGCGACCCGCTCGAGGCCATGCCGCTCTTCTACCGCGACGGTGGCATGACGATCGCGCTCGGGAAGCCCGCCATCCCGGTCCCGGTCGGCCGGACGGTCGGCGGCACCACCGTGATCAACTCCGGCACCTGCTTCCGGGCCCCGCGCGAAGTGCTCGAGGAGTGGCGCCATCGAGAGGGTGTCGGCTGGGCCACGGAGCTGGACCCGCTCTACGAAGCGGCGGAGGAGGTGCTCGCCGTCACGCCGCTGGACATCGAGACGCTTGGCCGAAACGGGCAGCTCTGCGCCGAAGGCGCGCGGACCTTGGGAGCAAGTGGCGGACCGATCAGCCGCAACGCCGGCCGCTGCGTGCAGTGCAGCTCCTGTCCGCTCGGCTGCCGAATCGACGCGAAGCGCGCGGCGCACGTCTCTTATCTGCCCCGGGCCGTGGCAGCCGGCGCGCGGGTCCGGGCGGGCGTCCAGGTGCAGCGGCTGATCACCGAGGACGGGCGGGTCAGCGGACTCGCGTGCCGGGCGGGGTTGCCGACCACCGGCGCTCAGGAGATGCGGCGCAATGCCCGTCCCGCGGCGGGCCGCGACTGGCAGGTCCGGGCCAAGGCGGTGATCAGCGCGGGCGGGGCCTTCGGAACGCCCGAGCTGCTGCTCCGCTCGGGGATCCGCCATCCGGCGCTGGGGCGCCACCTCCACATCCACCCCGCGGCCTGGATCGGCGCGCGCTACGACGAGGAGGTGCGGGGTTGGGAGGGCGTGATGCAGAGCTATTACGTCGACCAGTGGCAGCCCGAGGGAATCCTGCTCGAGGCCACCTTCACTCCGCTCTCCTTCGGCGCCCAGTGGCTGCCGGGAGCCGGCCCCGCATTCACCGACCGGGTCGCCAACTTCGACCGGATCGCCTCGATCGGCGTCCACCTCCACGACCGCTCCGAGGGTCGGGTTGGCCTGACCTCAAACGGCTCGCTGCGCCTCTCCTACCGCCTGGTGGCGGAGGAGGCGCGACGGATCCAGTTCGGCATCGCGCGAGCGACCGAGATCCATTTTGCCGCCGGGGCGACAGAGGTCTACCCGAACGTCGGCCCGGTGTCGGTGATCAAGCGAGGCGAGCTGGAGCAGTTCGAGTCGCTTCGACTGCGGCCGGCCGACCTCCGCCTGGAGGCATTCCACCCGATGAGCACCGCGAGGATGGGCGCCGATCCCGACACCAGCGTCGTCGACCCGAGCGGAGCGGTGCGCGGCGTCGATGGTCTCTACGTCGCCGACGGGAGCCTGCTGCCGACCTCGGTGGGCGTCAACCCGATGATGACCATCATCGCCTGCGCGATCCGCGTCGCGCGTGACGCCGCGGGGTCGCTAAGCGGCTGAGGGTGTGCCGAGCGAACGCGGCTCCTGCATGCCGAGGTAGCCGCCGATGGTGATCCCCGCCGAGGCGAGCAGGCCGAGCCAGGCGCCGATCTCCCGGTTCAGGTCGCCGTCCCCGGGTGGGTTGATGAGTCGGTAGGCGATCAGCAGCAGCGCCAGGGCGCCGAGCGCCGCCGTCACGGAGGAGCCCGCGACCGGATAGCTCACCGAGAACCGTCCGAGCGCGACCACTCCCACGGATAGCGCCACGATGGCGGCCGCCGCCATCAGAAGATCGACGACGCCGAACGCCTGCCACGCCGTCACATCGACATCTAACTCCGAGTACCAGGGCAGGAAGCTGACGACGAGCAGGCCGAGGCCCGAGATCGCCCCAACCAGCTCGCCCAGCTTCACACGGTCACGCACTCAGTACCGCTCGCCTCCGACGTCCTCCTGCATCGACAGATAGCCGCCGACCGCGATTCCTGCGCAGGCGATCAGCCCGAGGAAGAGTCCGATCTTTCGGCCCAGATCGCCCGGCGTGTCGAAGATCTGGTAGAGGATCAGCAGGGTGCCGACTCCGGCCAGCAACGCCGTCGCCATCGAGGCCATCGGCGCGTCACCGCCGTCGCCCAGCAGTCCCAGCCCCGCCGGTACCAGCGCCACCAGGATGACGATCAGCAGGTAGATGTCGAGCGGGTTCTCGGCCTCCCAGAGGTTGAAGTTCTGGGATCCGCCGATCGTGGTCCCGCCGACGGTTACGGCACCGGAGATGTCGAACCAGGGCAGGAAGCTGATGATGAAGAGGGCGATCGCAGCTAGCGCGGCGACGAGTTGCCCCTGAGACAAGCGGTTCGCGTCCAATGTTCCTCCTCTGTCTACGTCAAACGGGTCCCGTTGCGCCGGGCGAGCCTATATCGCTCCGGCGACCTCTTCCTGCATCGCACGGAAACCACCCACCGCGATCACGATCGCCCCGCCGAGTCCGACGAACGCCCCGACCTCGCGATCGGCACCGTCCGGGAAATCGACCGTCAGGAAGGCGATCACCAGGATCACCGCGACCACCCCAAAAAGCAGGGTTGCTGCGGAGACGAAGGAGAACTCCTCCGCGCTGTCGGTGACCGCCAGCAGAGCGGGCAGGAGAGCAATGACTCCGCTGATCAGGAGGTAGATGTCGAGGGACGATCCCTTCCAGATGTTCTCGGAGGTGCTCGCGTCGACGCCGCCGGGAAGCTCGGCCGGGAGCGACGGGCCACTCACGCCGACCCAGGGCAGAAACGTGGCGACCAGCAGAGCGACGCCGCCGACCGCGGCGATCATCTGCCCCTGAGACAACCTTCCCATTTCGACGTCCTCCTCGATCGACTGTGTGCGGCAGCGGGCGGACCCTACTTCTTGCGTCAGCCGGACGCGGGAGTCGCAACCGCCAGTGCGCGGGCGGCATGCACGGTGTTCGAGAGCAGCATCGCGATCGTCATCGGGCCGACGCCGCCGGGCACCGGAGTGATCGCGCCGGCGACCTCCCGCGCGGCGTCGAAGTCGACGTCGCCTACCAGCCCGTCATCGGTGCGGTTTGTGCCGACGTCGATCACGGTGGCGCCCGGACGAACCATGTCGCCCGTGATGAGCCTGGCCTGACCGGCCGCGGCGACCAGGATCTCGGCGCGGCGGCAGACCTCGCCGAGGTCGCGCGTGCGGCTGTGGCAGACGGTGACCGTGGCGTTCGCGCCGAGGAGCAGGGAGAAGAGCGGTCGTCCGACCAGGTTGGAGCGGCCCACGATCACGGCCTCCTTGCCCTCCGGGTCGACCCCCGCCGAGGAGATCAGCTCCATCACCCCCTGAGGCGTGGCGGGGACCAGGCCGGGCTCGCCGCGGGCGAGCAGGCCGGCGCTGGTGGGGGTCAGCCCGTCGACGTCC
>Ga0126306_10001709_pt1 | contig 11888 bp, 10 predicted proteins | sample Plot27_FD_92592 | JGI IMG/M metagenome (GOLD analysis project Ga0126306, IMG submission 92592) | Serpentine soil microbial communities from UC McLaughlin Reserve, CA, USA - Plot27 | ecosystem: Environmental > Terrestrial > Soil > Grasslands | place: USA: UC McLaughlin Reserve, Lake County...
CCGCATAGAAGAAACCAACAGGAGAAGCGACGGTCAAGCCGGGACCACCGAAGGGTCGGGGACGGAACGTTGATCGAGGTTTATCTACGTGCCGCTCTGGGCCCCGTGGGCTGGGAGATCCTGGAGTTTTTGAGGGAACATCAGCTCGCCGTCTACGCGACCGTGGTCGGTGCCTACGTCGCCTTCCGGCTTTTCCGGTGGGGGATTCGACCCACGGGAAAGGACGTCTGAGGGCGGCGGCGGGGGATATCTCTGTACCTCCGATGCGGAAGCCTTAGAGTCCTCCACCCGCGGAGCGGGCGCGTTCGAAGAGCCTCTCGACGAACGCGTCGTCCCACCATCCGCAGAAGAAGAGGAGATCGGCTAGGGTGAAGCGGTTCCGCATCAGGTGGCAGTTCCTGAGCGCCCAGAAGGCCGTCTCCTCCCGGATCGGTGGATCTAGCTCGCTAAAGCGGGCCGGGGCTCTACTCTCCTTCAGCGCGTTACCGAGCCTCTCGGGCGAGACGACCAGCTCCTTTAGCTCGTCCCTGTATCGGGGCCAGTTCTCGAGAAAGCTCTCAAACTGCGGCCGGCAGCCTCTCCAGCGTTCGGTCTTCTTACTGTAGTCGCTCCAGCATTCCTCGCCGACCCCTCCCGAGGGATCTATCTTCGCGAAGGCCTCTCTTACCACGGGCTCCATCTCATTGGGCTCCGGGAAGCAGCCGTCTGGGTCTATCTTCGCCGGGTCGAGCCCCGAGAACAGTGCCTCCCACGCGGCGGCGACGGGGACCGTGGCGACGCCGACCTGGGCCCCGTGAAAGGCGAAAGGGCGGTCGAGCTGAACGGCGGACATGTCGAGCAGGTGGCTCACCAGGTGCTCCGTACCCGAGCCCGGCGACGTGCTGCCGGCCACACCGCAGGCGAGGCCGCTCAAGGTCAAGACGCGGGCGAGCTTGTACAGAGCCTCCGGCTCGCGCCTCTCGAGCGCCGCCGCTTCGTCGAGCAGCTCGTGTGCCTGATCGAGAAGCATCTCTATCAGGGCCTGGTGGTAGTCTCCCATGCCCATCAGGTAGGCCAGGTACCAGTCGGCCGGGGCCGTGAACGTGGCCAGGAGGTCGCCGAACCCGGCCGCGTTCATCTCGTGGGGGGCGCCGGCAAGCACGCCCAGGTCTATGAGTAGGGCGTCCGGGTACCGCGAGGGCACGGTACGCTTCGCCCCGCCCTTCAAGAGCACGGTAAAGTCGTCGGAGAAGCCGTTTACCGACCCGGCGGACTGCACCGCCACGAACGGCAGAGAGCCTCTATTTTTGGTAGCCATCTTGCACAGGTCGGTGATGGTGCCCGAGCCGACCGAGACCACGCAGCCCGCCCCGTCTATGGCCTCCTCGACCTCGGCTACGGCCTCCTCGTCTGCGTGCAGCTCGTCCCTGTCGGCACCTATCACCGCGCGCTCCAGCTCGAAGCTCTCACCCAGAATACAGGCGATTCTCTCTTTGAGGTCCTCCCCGTTGCGGAAGGTGGGTGTAGCGTCGGCCACCAGCACGACTTCGTGCCCGCGGGTAAGTTCGGAAACCGCTTTGGTCAGAACGTCCAGCGCTTCAGGACCTATCTCGACGCGGCTCATCTCAATGGGGTTCAACCTCCCTTCGGTATCGGAGGCCGCTAACGCTTCGCGCAAGGCGTCGAGGTCGGTGGGGTCGGCGCGGGAGAGGTCCCTAGCAGTCGTTGCGCGATCGTCCCTCCCAGCGCTCACGGCATCACCGCCACCTTGATGCCTTCGCCGCCGGCCGAGGTCTCGATCGCCTCCGCGGCATCTTTGAGCGGAAAGCGGTGGGTGACCATGTTGGAGACGTCTACGCGACCGGACTCTATGAGCCCGAGGGCGACCTCGTAGTCCGAGCGGCGCGCGCCAGTGACGCCCGTAACCTCCAGCTGGTTGTAGTGGATCAGATTCGCCGCCACCTCGGCCCACCCCTCGTTCGCCAGACCCGCGAAGACGTTTATCCGTCCCCCCTTGCGGGCCAGCTCGAAGGCTTCGTTGAGCAGCCCCGGTATCCCGATGCAGATAAGGACAACGTCTGCCCCAAGACCGCCGGTCTCTTCGGCGACGACTTCTGAGAGGTCCTCGCTCGTCGGGTCAACGGCGACGTGGGCACCGAGGTCTCTGGCGAAGCCCCGGCGCTCTTCGGAGGGCTCGCTCACGATCACCTTCCCCACCCCGGCCAGGAGCGCGAGCTGGAGGTGGAAGAGCCCGATGGGGCCCGCGCCCATGACGAGGATGGTGTCGTCGAGCCCCACCCGCGAGAGGCGCTGGCCGTGAACGCAACAGGAGAGGGGCTCGGTGAGCGCGAGCTGCTCGGGAGGTACATCCTCACGTGTGCCGAAGAGGCAGCCCGCCTCCACGGCGTCTGCCGGGACGCGCACGTACTGGCTCAGGCCGCCGTCTACCTCGTAGCCCATAGCCTTCCAGTTCAGGCAGACGTTCTCCATGTCGCGCTTGCAGTAGAAGCACCTGCGGCACGGGATAATCGGGGAGGCCGCCACCGTGGAGCTCACCTCAAAGCCCCCCACCTCCTCACCTACGGCGGCGACGCGTCCGGCGAACTCGTGGCCCAGGATAGAGGGTGGGTGGATGCCTGTGGTCTTCTCACCGCGCAGGATGCGCACGTCCGTCCCACACACGGTATTTGCCCCCACCTCCACGAGGACCTCTCCCGGCCCAACCTCGGGGATCTCGACCTCCCTGACCTCCATCTCGTTCGGACCGTTGAACACGGCAGCGATCATCTGGCTCTCCCTCCGTTCTCGGAGACTACTTGCGTCCCTATCCTGCTACGTGACGCACCGTCTCGTGCATCAGATCCTGCATCTGGGGGTAGGTCTCGACGTACTTGTCCACGTAGAACTTGTACTCTTCGTGCTTCGACTGGTCCGGCTCGATAGTGCGCTCGGTGTGAACCATGTTCTTCGCCGCTTCCTTGATGTCTGGATAGATGCCCGCGCCGACAGAGGCCAGGATCGCCGAGCCCAAGGCGGGGGCGTCACCCACCCTGGTGAACGAGATCGGAAGCCCACTCACGTCGGCGTGCATCTGCATCCACAGGTCGCTCTCGGTGGGACCGCCGGCGGCGACTATCTCTTTGGGCTCGAACTCGTGCTCGCGCATTGTGCGGAAGATGTGCTCGGTGCCGTAGCAGATGCCCTCCAGGATAGCGCGGAAGACGTGCCCCGGGCCGTGGCTCAAAGAGAGGCCCCACATCATCCCCCTCGCCTCGGAGTCGGTGTAGGGCGTGCGGTTGCCCTGGAAGTAGTCCAGGACCACCAGTCCCTCGGAGCCCATCGGCACGTCCCTCGCCAGCTCGTTGAGCACCTCGTAAGTATCTACCCCCCTGCGTTGGGCTTCCTCAGCCTCGTTCCCGGCGAACTGGTTCTTGTACCACGCTACAACGGAGCCGGTGGAGACCTGACCACCTTCCACAACGTATTGACCCGGGATCACGCCGTCGGTGAAGGCCCCCCAGAATCCAGCGCCGTGGATAGGCTCAGCGGCCTGGCCGAGCATCACGTGCGATGAGCCGGTTATCAGGGCCGTCTTGCCGGGCTCGAGTACGTTCAGTCCGATCATGGCCACGTAGGCGTCCACCCCTCCTTGCGCCACGGGGGTATCGGGGCGCAGGCCCATCTCCTCAGTCACCTCTTCGCGCAAGCCCCCGACCACCGTACCCAGGTCCTTCACGTCCTGAGGGAACTTCTCGATCAGGTCGTCGAGGCCCACGGCCTCGTAGAGGCTCTCCGGCCATCCGCCCTCGTCCTGGTTGTAGTACCAGCGGATGCTGGCGTTGTTGATGGAGGCCGTCCACTCCCCGGTGAGGCGGTGGGTCATCCAGTCGGTGTACTCGCAGACGCGCCTGGCGGAGTTGTAGGTCTCCGGCTCGTTCTCCTTGAGCCAGAGCGCCTTGCAGGGCATCCACTCCGCCGAGACCGGACCGAAGCCGTTGTACTTCAGAGCGGGGTCGCCGGTCCCGCCCAGCCTTCTTGCCTGATCCGCCGCGCGCACGTCCATCCAGATGATCGCCGGTCTCAAGACGTGGTCGCGCTCGTCGAGGACCACGACCGTGCAGCTCGTACAGTCCAAGGAGATGCCCGCGATCTCCTCGGCCGCCGCACCGCTCTCGCTTATCGCCTCGCGCACCGCGGCCACGAGGCACGACCACCACTCGTCCGGGTCTTGCTCGGCCCATCCGGGGCGCGGGTGCCTGAGCTCGTAATCCTTGCTGGAGAAGACCACAGGCGAGCCCTCCCGGTCGAAGATGCCGACCCGCACACCCTCCGTCCCGCCGTCTATGCCTATCAGGTACGGTCCTTCAGCCATCGCTGTGCCCTCCTGTTGTACCCCTCCTGTTGTACGCTCGAGTATCCCTATTCCCCTTTGATGGTCAGCATAGGGTGGGCGAGAATGCCCGTCAAGCAAGGCCCTGTGCTGTTATTCTTCGTCTTCGGTCCAGCCGAACTGCTCCCACAAGTGTTGTGGGAGCAGCTGGTCTATCCTTTCGAGGACGTAGGTGGGTTTGCTCTCCACTTCATCGGCCAGAGTCTCGGGCTTGGTCTCGCCCGTCAGGACGATGGCCGAGGGCATGCCGGCGTCGAGCGCCATGCAGATGTCGGTGTAGAGCCTGTCGCCCGTCGCGACGCAGTCTTTCGCGTGCAGGCCGAGCAAGTGCATGACGGTCTCGAGCATGATGGCGTCGGGCTTGCCTACGTTCACCTCGCATTTGGCGCCGGTGCACGCCTCGATGGCGGCGACTATAGCGGCCGCGTCCGGTTCGCCCCGTCCGCCAGGGAAGGGGCAGTAGCGGTCCGGGTTGGTGGTCACGAGCCGGGCTCTTTTGTGGTACCAGATCGCGTCAAAGGCGATCTGCAGCTTGCGGTAATCAAAGGTGCGGTCGTAGCTGGCGACGACGATGTCTATCTCCTCCGCTCGTTCGGAGATCCTGATGCTGGCCTCCTTCAAAGCACGCTTGAGCGGCTCCTCGGCGATGGGGAAGACGGTGGCGTCCGGGTGGTTGTGCGAGAGCCACCGCGTCATGGAGACGACGGTGTTGATTATCTCGGACGCGGGTGTTTCGATCCCCATACCCGTCAGCTTCTTCGCGTACATCTCGGGATCTTTGGTAGGGTTGTTAGAGAGGAAGACGACCCGCTTGCCCAGATCACGCAGCTTGAAGATCAGGCGCTTCGCCCCTGGCAGCAATTCGTCGCCCAGGTAGATTGTACCGTCGAGGTCGAAGATGTAGCCTTCATAGAGCCGGTTGGGGACCTTGCGGAGACCGGCGGACGAAGCTTCAATGTCTTCTGCCATCTTAGAGTTCCCGCCGCCGACCGGGGCTCACTCTGCGTCGGCAGACATTGGCTTGACCTGGCCGTAGTCAGCTATCTTGGCCGCTACGTCTTCGACCTGATCGGGGGTGAGGAGTATCGGCTCTCCGGCGAGCCTGGCGCGGTAGTAGATCTCGGCCATCTCCTCCAAAACGACGGTCCTGGAGAAGGCGTCCTCGGCGCTCTCCCCGACGGTTATGGTGCCGTGGTTCTGCAACAGACACGCGTTGTGATGCTCTCCCAAAACCTCGCCGACGTATCTGGCGAGTTCCTCTGTGCCGTAGGTCGCGTACGGGGCCAACGGTATCCGCCCGTCCTGCGAGAGGGTGGTGAGCATGTAGTGAACCGGTGGTATCTCCAGCCCAAGGCACGCTAAGGTCGTCGCGAAGCGGGAGTGGGTGTGGACCACTGCGTCCACCTGCATCCTAACTCGGTAAATGCCCGTATGCATAGGGGTTTCGCTCGAGGGCTCGAGTGAGCCATCCAGCACGTTCTTGTCGAGGTCTACAAGCACCACGTCCTCCGGCTCCAGCTGCCCGTAGTCGAGGCCGCTCGGAGTGATGAGAACGTCGCCCTCAGGGGTGCGGGCGCTGACGTTGCCCGAGGTTCCGGTAACGAGCCCCGAGGAGATCATGCGGCGGGCGATCCGGGCGACCTCTTCCCGCAAGTCTTGGTGCTTCAAGACGTTCCTCCTTCGAGGGCCTTGTCTCGTCTGGAGGCCTTCCTGGCGGACGTGGCTTGATCTCGGTCCCTTTCCGATGACACTTTACAAAAGGCTCGCGGGCGAGGCAAGCACGTTCGTCGACGGACCTCCGCGACCCGGATCACGCCTCTAACTCCTCGAGGTTTAGAGCAGGTGAACACCTCGATGGCCCTGCCGGGGTCGCGCGCCTCCCTTAGTAAGCTGGCGGACCTCCTCTCATCCACCTTGTCCCTCTCGTGCCGCGTCTTGCGTGCTCATTTGTCTCACGGACAGAGACGCTCGTCGCTACACGTCTCCTTTCGCGGGTTTGGCGGGGTCAGAGGTTTGGAATTAGTGTGTCCTGTGGGTCGAGGAAAGGAGAAAGTTTTGGGTGGTGCCGAGCTCAGGCTGGGGAGGTTGTTCAACCGGGAGAGCGGGCGGTCGTTTATTACCGCTTTTGACCATGGGACGAACCTCAGGGTCCCGCCGGAGGCCGGAAGGCCCCTGGAGGTCGTCGAGAGGATAGTCGCCGGCGAGCCGGATGGGGTGCTGATCTCGCCTGGCACGCTCAAGCAGACCGCACACCTGTTCGCGTTCCGGGGGGCTCCTGCCCCCATTCTGCGCGCCGACTGGACGATGCTGAACGAACGCATGGAGGACCTCGGGGAGCAGTACCGGGTACTGTGCACCCCGCAAGAGGCCGCCGCTCTGGGAGCCGAGGCCGTGGTGATGTACCTGATCATGGGTCCCGAAGAAGGGGCGATGTTCGCCGATAACGCCAAGGCCATCGCCGAGGCGGTGCATGAAGCGCGCCGAGTCGGTCTGCCTCTTATCGTCGAGGCTACGCTCTGGGGCTCGCGCATAGACGACAAAAAAGACCCGGACCTCCTTGCGTACTGTTGCCGGATAGCCGCTGAACTTGGCGCGGACGCGATCAAGACCGAGTACACGGGCGTCCCCGAGACAATGGCCGAGGTGGTCGAGGGTTGCGCGGTCCCCGTGCTCACGTTAGGTGGCGCGAAGGACGACTCCGAAGAGGCTGTCGTGGAGGCTGCCCGGGGAGCGATAGAGGGCGGCGCGAGGGGGATCATCTTCGGCAGAAACGTCTGGCAGGCCGACGACCCGGTGAAAATGTCCGCCTCCCTTCGGGAAGTGGTGCACGGCGCCGCCTTCGCGAGGAGGTAGCGCCGTGGAAGTGCTCTGCGTGGGCGACTTGTTCCTCTCCTCGAAGAGGCTCAGGGAGGCATAATAAAGGAGATGGGCGGAGACTTCGGGCCGGTGCGGGAGGCGGCGTGGGCGGGCGAGCCCGCCGAGGATCAGCACCACCTCCAGCAGGTCAGGAGCAAGACGGCCCGGAGGCCGTGCCGGAGCCGGAGGAGATCGTCGAGGCCGTCGGCGACCCCGACGTCGTAACGGCCCACTTCGCCCGATTCCCGAGGCAGTGCTCGCGGAGGGGCCAGATCTGAAGAGGTCGTGGTCGTGACTCCTGCGAGCTTCGAGAACGTGAACCTCGAGGCCACGAGCGGGCGCGGGATCGCTGTCGTGAACCTCGTCGGCCGAAACGCCCCCGCCGTGGCCCAGCAGGCCATAGCCGAGCAGACCATAGCCCTGGTATTGACCGTGACTCGCGACATCACCCGGGCAGAGCGTGGGATAAGGGCCGGCGGCTGGCCCAGCGATAACTGAACCTCCCAGCTACCGTCGGAGAGTGCAAGCCGGAACGCCAGCCTAAGGCGGTTGTCAGATGAGGAAGCAGAGGAACCGTTGCTTCCCAACTAAGGTGGTCACTATCTGGCGCCAACTGGATGATAAGCGCCACCTGCGCCTCGTTGAGCGCTACCTCGAAGTGACCGAGAACTTTCGTAATGTCCGCAGCCTCGACCGCAGCCGGCGCCGCCTCTTCTCGGACCCGCTCTACGCTGTGGTCGGGGAGAGCACCGGACCGTACACGAGCGACGAAACGGCAAGGGCCTAACACCACCTATAGTGGGTTGCGGTGGCGTTGACCCAGTAGCTTTGCTCAGTCGAACGTGGTGCTTACGGTGTCCCCTGTCGTTCTGCAAGGATCTTCTTAAGAAGCATCCACAGGGCGCATAGATGTAGCATGGGTCAATATCACTGCAAAGCGCTGTAGATTACTGATAGCTTCACCTTGGGGGGTCCCTCAGTTAGCAAGGCACGGAACCTCAGCCCAAGTTCTTTTGTAGTTTGGAAACGATACCCTGATCCTCTTGACCACCAGCACCTTGTTCTCGGTCTCTATCTCCCCTACGGTGTCGGCGTAGAGGCTCTCCCTGTCGAAGGAAACTTGACGCGCTGCCAGCGCGCTGGCAAAGCTGCCGAGCAGTCAGCCGCCGGCCGCCGCAACCAGGTAGTCGAGCGTCGAAGGGTACGGCTTCTCGTCCTCGGGAGAGACGCCTTAGTGCTCAGCGACCCTGCCATGCACCCCGAAGAACACCGGCTCTTCTTTAGCAGGTAGCCGTGCTCACCGGATCTTCCCCTCCACCGGCTCCACTCTTATCCGCGAAACATCCGCGAAACGTAAGCTGCACATGCCAACCAGGGCCTCCTCTCCCACCCGAGGGCCTCCTCTCCTACCCGTTTCAGGGCAGTATACCCAAAGCCTACATCGAGCCGGACACGAAGAGGGCGGAGGAGTGCGACCACTCCTCCGCCCCGATCCCGAGGAGCGATACAGACCGCCTCGACCCCGAAAATCCTGCTGCTACCTGCGCCGCACAGCGGCGAACACCAGAACGCCCGAGCCTAACAGGAGCAAACCAGCGGCAGGCAAGAGCGCCGATCCGACCGACATACCACCGGTCTTGGGCATCTCCTTAGCCTTCTCCGCCTTAGCCTTCTCCGCCTTAGCCTTCTCCGCCTTAGGCATCTGCTTCTGCTGGCCGCCCTGTGGTATCACCTTCTGGTCCTCGACCTCGACGGATTCCTCACCGGTTTGTTGTTCGAGTACCGTCTCCGTCTTAGCCTCCGCAATTTCCTCCGGCAGCGGTTCCGGCACCCCTTCGGTTATTATTTCCTCCCCCACTTCCTCCTCAAACTCTTCCTGCAGCGTATCCGGGTACTGCGCAAATGCAGCGGGCGCAAAGACGAACAAAGCCATCATAGAGAAAGCCGTCAAGAACGCGAGTCTCCTCATTACTCCTCCTTATCTCGACTACAGACCGCAAGGATACGATAGGTATCCTTGACGGGCCAACGTGCAGATAGCCCGTCCACGACCCGGATTGTTTCATTTATGCTTTCACCTATCAACCCCAAAAGCAAGAATTTTTTCGTTTTTCTTAAAATTTGTTAGCTTTTATAGTACGAGGGGCTGTGGCAGCGCTCTCAGGAGGCCGTCTTTCTTGGGGGAGGGGTGTGCTGCTTTTCAGCGGTTGGTGGCGCGCATCTGCTGCTCGGCGTAGCGTTCGCCGGCGACCGAGCCGCGGGGTATAGCCTCCTCGATTCGTTTCAGCTCTTCGTCGGTGAGCGTTACGCTCGCAGCGGCGGCGTTCTCCTCCAGGCGTTCGCGGCGCTTGGTGCCGGGGATCGGAACTATGTCGTCTCCCTGGCGCAGCAGCCAGGCGAGCGCGAGCTGGCCGGGGGTTATGCCTTTTTCGTCCGAGATCTCCCTGACCTTGTCCGCGAGCTCCAGGTTCTTACGGAAGTTCTCTTCCTGAAAGCGCGGGTAGCGTGCGGCACGGGTATCTTCCTCCGGCATGTCCTCGATGCTCCTCCACCGGCCGGTCAAGAAGCCGCGTCCCAGGGGACTGTAGGCGACGAAGCCTATACCGAGCTCGCGTAGGGTGGGCAGTATGTCGTCCTCCACGTCCCTCGTGAAGAGCGAGTACTCCGTCTGGAGCGCGCTGATCGGGTGCACCTCGTGGGCCTTCCTTATCGTCTCCGGCGCTGCCTCCGAGAGCCCGAGGTAGCGCACCTTCCCCGCCTCGACTAGCTCCTTCATCGCGCCTACGGTCTCCTCGATGGGCACCTCCGGGTCCACCCGGTGCTGATAGTAGAGGTCTATGTGGTCTATTCCGAGTCGCTGGAGCGAGCCGTCGCAGGACTGACGAACGTAATCAGGCTTGCCGTTTACCCCTATGAAGGAACCGTCCTCACCCCGCTCGTTGCCGAACTTGGTGGCGAGCACGGCCTCGTCCCTCCGGTCCGCTATCGCCTTGCCGACGAGCTTCTCGTTGGTAAAGGGCCCGTACATGTCTGCGGTGTCCAGGAAGGTGACACCCAACTCGATAGCGCGGTGGATGGTGGCTATCGATTCGTCCTCGTCGCCGGTGCCGTAGAACTCGCTCATGCCCATACAGCCCAGACCCAGCTCTGATACCCGAAGCCCCTCTTTGCCCAGATTCCTCTCGTTCACGCTCTCCTCCTTTTCTCCGCTATCAGCCAAGAGTTTATATGCTCTAACGTAGATGCTCTAACGGCACTCGCTGAGTTTTGATCGATTCGCGTGGGGGATGTTAATCTCGAAGGGTCGACGATAGAGAGGAACGGGAAGATGGCCCAATGCTAAGCCTGCGCGAACGAGTACGAGAAAGCGTTCCGAACCTACAATACGCCTTAACTTTCTTATTACCGTTGCGGCGGACGGCGAGGAGGAGGTGTGACTCGATGTCCGGAGCCTCCGGAGCCTTCGATGTTCCGCCGACGAGCCGGTTGAAACAACGCCATGCAGGGAGGTGCAGGGCAGCTAGCACTCGTACTTCCACTCGAAGTCCTTCCCGAAACCTATCGAGCGAATTGAGTCACTACGCTCTAGCGGGCTCCGCTTCCGAGTGCCTCTGGGCAGCGGCGGCGTCCATGACCTAGAGATCGTGAGGTAGAAGGTTTCCAAGTACGAGCCGCTCCGTACACTCTGGACGCGTGCCTGGACGGGGTCGAGGCCGTGTTCCTGGTCTGGCCCTTCCTCACAGCCGAGGCCGCGCCCGCGATCCTGGATGCGGTCACCAAACACGCGCCGGATCGTCTACCTCTCATCGATGGGCGTACGCGACGACGTCGAACAGCACGAACCTACACATAACTAATCCAGACTCCGTTCTCAGCCCAACATCCCCACCACCGGTCCGGGGAAGCTGGCCCCGGCTCTTCCCCTTTCTGCTATCTTGTCTCGATGGGTTTAACCGGCCCCGAGCCAGCCAGGGAGGTCGGTCGCAATCTGCGCGATTTGCCCCGATGCACGACCACCTCCGCGCTGAGCGCCGGGTTCGTCGCCACCCTGCTCGCTACCACGGGGCCCGCGCTCCTGGTCTATCAGGCGGCCAAGAACGCCGGTTATCCGGACGCCATCGTCGACTCCTGGTTCTTCGCTAACTACGTCGGCGCCGGTCTCCTTAGCCTGCTCCTGGCAATTCTCTACCGCGAACCCATCTGCGGCGCATCCTCAATCGCCGGCAGCGCCTTTCTCGCGGCAGCCCTCGCAGACTTCAGCTTGTCCGAGGCGGTGGGCGCCTTTCTCGTCTCCGGCCTACTGATCACGCTGATCGGCGTCTCCGGGCTCTTTGACTGGATCATGGAACGAATACCGAACGAGGTCATCATGGGGGCGCTCGCAGGGATCTTGCTCCAATTCGGGATCAAGGTATTCGCGTCCTTGCCCGGGCAGCCCCTCCTGGTCGGCGCCATGGTCGCAGCCTATATTGTCGGCTCCCGGTTCATTCCGAGGCTGCCGTCGGCCCTGCTGGCCCTCCTAGCAGGCCTGATAATCGCCGGTTTGGGTGGCCAGTTCGATCCTGGTTCGGTTCGCTTCTCCCTCTCTCAGCCGGTGCTGGTAGGTCCCTCGTTCAGCCTCGGTGCTTTCCTCTCTCTGGCCTTGCCGCTTACCCTGCTCGCC
>Ga0126306_10001710_pt1 | contig 11882 bp, 8 predicted proteins | sample Plot27_FD_92592 | JGI IMG/M metagenome (GOLD analysis project Ga0126306, IMG submission 92592) | Serpentine soil microbial communities from UC McLaughlin Reserve, CA, USA - Plot27 | ecosystem: Environmental > Terrestrial > Soil > Grasslands | place: USA: UC McLaughlin Reserve, Lake County...
GCGACGGGTGGACCGCGTGGAGCGTGCCGTTCTCCGGCTGGCTCGAGCAGTCCGCCGCCGGCGAGCGCTCCACCGCCGCGGGCGCCAACTGACCCCGGTCGCGCCGGCCCTGTGGACGCACCGCGGCCGCACGTGCGTGACTCCGCGGTTAGGGGGCGGCTGGGCGGCCCCGGCCGGCCCGGTAACCGCGGACTCTCGTGCCGGCTCGTGCGTGACTCCGCGGTTAGGGGGCGGCTGGGCGGCCCGGCAGGCCCGGTAACCGCGGACTCTCGTGCCGGCGCGCCGGCCGGGTTCACGCCCTGATCCGGTCCACGTTGAACCCCGACACGTCCACGGCGGGTTGCCCGGCGCCCAAGTCGGACGCCCGGTACGTCGCCGTGAGCGTGGTCGACTCGCCGGGCCAGAGGGTCACGTCGTTGTCGCTCCAGCTCACCGGCGGCACTCGCGTGCCGTCCGGGCGGCGCAGGGTTGCCTCGACGAATAACGCGGGTGCGTCCGACGCCCAGCCGCCACCGCGCAGCAGCAGCGGCTTCCCGTTGACGGTGAACTGGCGGTAGCCGTTGCGGTCCAGCGCGGACGTCACCTCGCGTACCCCGAACGTGGTGGCCACGCTGTCCGAGAGCGTGCCGGCCGATTCGGCCGTGAGGCGCAGCGGGTAGAGGTGCTGCGCGCCCAGCCCGGCGGGCCACCACAGCTTCGCGTCCGCGAACCGGAGCTGCGGGGTGTCGGTCGGCGTGAACGTGACGGCCTTCCGCTCGCCGGCCTTGAGGGCGACGTCCCGACGGAACGTCACCGCGCCGACCGTGCCGGCTACGGGGGCCGTGAGCGGCGCGGCGCCGTGGATGCGGGCATCGACGGTGACGGTGATGTCGGCGCTGGTCCGGGCCGGGGTGGCGAGCTTCGCCCGGACCCGGGGCCGGCTCAGCGACACCGGGCCGGTGCGGTGCAGCGTCACGTCCTGCCAGATGCCCATGTTGTTGTCGGGTGGGTAGGGGTTCCAGTCGATCCACCCGATGGCGAAGTCGCGGTTGGCGTCGGCCGGTTGGACCCTCATCGCCAGCCCGTTGGCACCGGGGCGCAGCTGCCGGCTGATGTCCACCTCGGTGGCGTTATGCGACCCGATGACCGCCGCAGCGGTGGCGATCCGGACCCCGTTGAGCCAGACGTCCGCCTTGGACGTGACGCCGGCCAGCCGCAGCGTGGTATGCGGCGCGTCGCCGTCGACGGTGATCGTCTCGCGGTACCACCACGGCACCTGGAACTGTGCGCGGTCCACCTTCTGCAGGTTGGTCGAGTGGCACAGGTCGGCGGGGAGCTTCCGGTTCTCGATCAGCCCGGCCATCACGGTGGACCGGCGGCTGACCCGGTACCAGCCGGCCGGGTCGAAGCCCGGCCGCGAGATCACCTCGCCGCCGGCGGTGGCGACCGCGGACGACTGGATGTGCCAGCCGGTCACCGGGCTGGCCACGCCGATGCCAGCGGTGATCACCGTGGACCCGGTCGTCCGATGGGCCGCCGGCCGCGGTGGCGAACCGCACGCCGTGGAGCCGAGAACGAGGAGTGCCGTGACCGCCGCCGCTGCCCTGATTTGTCGGCGCATGGGCTGGAGACTAGAACACCCAGTGTCCCGATTCGCCCTACTTTTGCCACGCAGAACCTTACCCGTCAATCCCGTGGAAGGGTGCGGGCAGACGGTGGAGAACGGTGCCGGGATCTGCTCCTGGCCGGGTCGGCGCGTGATGGGATAGGGCGCATGGTGGAGGACCCGGACGACATCACCGCCGCCACGGCGGCCGCACCTGTCACCGTCGTGTGGGATCAGGCGCTGCTCGGCTACGACCTGGGCGAGCACCCGCTCGATCCGGTGCGGGTCGAGCTGACCATCGCGCTGGCCCGCTCGCTCGGCGTCCTGGACCGCGACAACGTCACGGTCGTGCCGCCGCCGACCGCCGATGAGTCGCTGCTCCGGCTGATCCACGACCCCGAGTACCTGGACGCGGTCCGGAAGGCCCCGGACGACCCGTACTACCGCGGCCACGGGCTCAATACCCCGGACAACCCGGTGTTCCCCGGGATGCACGACAGCTCGGCGCTGGTCGCCGGCGGCAGCGTCCGCGCGGCCGAGGCGGTGTGGAACGGCGAGGCGCTGCACAGCGTGAACATCGCCGGCGGGCTGCACCACGCGATGCGCGACCACGCCTCCGGCTTCTGCGTCTACAACGACCCGGCGATCGCGATCGCCCGGGTACTTCAGCTCGGCGCCGAGCGGGTGGCCTATGTGGACGTCGACGTGCACCACGGCGACGGTGTGCAGGCCGCGTTCTGGGACGACCCGCGGGTGCTGACGATCAGCCTGCACGAGTCGCCGCTCTCGCTCTTCCCGGGCACGGGCTTCCCCAGCGAGGTCGGCGGCCCCGGGGCGGAGGGGACCGCGGTCAACGTCGCGCTCCCGCCCGGCACCGGCGACGCCGGCTGGCACCGGGCGTTCCACGCGGTGGTACCGAGCGTGCTGCGCGCGTTCGACCCGCAGGTGCTGTTCACCCAGTGTGGCTGCGACAGCCACCGTAGCGACCCGCTCGCCGACCTGGCGCTCACCGTCGACGGGCAGCGCGCCGCCTACCTGGTGCTGCGCGAACTGGCCCATGGGCTCACCGGTGGGCGGTGGGTGGCGTTCGGCGGCGGCGGGTACGGCGTGGTGGAGGTGGTGCCCCGGGCCTGGACGCACCTGCTCGCCGTCCTCACCGGCGCCCCGGTGTCGCCCACCACCGCCACCCCGAACGCCTGGCGGGTGCTGGCCGCCCGGCGCCGCCCGGGTGCGCGGGTCCCGACGTTCATGGGCGACGGCACCCAGCCGAAGTGGGAACCGTGGCAGCCTGACAGCGAGCCCACACCGCTGGACCGCGCGATCATGTCCACCCGCCGTGCGGTCTTCCCGCTGCACGGTCTGGATCCGGACGACCCCCGCGATTAGCCGTGACCGAACCCGACAGCGCCGTCCAGGACAGCCCCGCCGCGCCCTATCCAGCGCACCGGGCGGCCGACGTGGTGCTGGCCGACGGCTCGCCCGTCCACATCAGACCGATCAGGCCGTCGGACGCGGACGCGATCGTCGCGCTGCACTCCCGCTTCTCCGAACGGACCCGGTACCTGCGCTACTTCTCGCCGTACCCGCGTATCCCGGACCGCGACCTGCGACGGTTCGTCAACGTCGACCACCGCGACCGGGAGGCGTTCGTCGCCGCGCTCGGTGGTGACCTGATCGCCGTCGGCCGGTACGAGCGGCTCGACCCGGACTCCGCCGAGGTGGCGTTCGTGGTCGAGGACGCCCACCAGGGACGCGGCCTGGGCTCGGTGCTGCTCGAACACCTGGCCGCGGCGGCGCGGGAGGCCGGGATCCGCCGGTTCGTCGCCGAGGTGCTGCCCGAGAACGGTCAGATGATGCGGATCTTCACCGATGCCGGCTACGTGGTGGACCGCCACTACGACGACGGCGTGGTCGACCTGCGCTTCGACACCGCCGAGACCGCCCGGTCGCTGGAGGTGGCGCGGGCCCGGGAGCAGCGCACCGAGGCCCGCTCGATCGCCCGGCTGCTCGCGCCCGGTTCGGTCGCCGTGGTCGGCGTCGGACGCCGGGAGCAGAGCCTCGGCCGCGCGGTCTTCACCAACCTGCGCACCGGCGGCTACACCGGCGACCTGTACCCGGTGAACCCGTCGCTGGCCGAGGTCGACGGGGTCCGGTGCTACCCGTCGCTGCGCGCGGTGCCGGACACCGTCGACCTGGCGGTGATCGCGGTGCCGGCCGCCGCCGTGCCGGCAGTCCTCGCCGACTGCGCCGAGAAGGGCGTCCGGGGCGTCGTGGTGATCTCCAGCGGCTTCGCCGAGACCGGCCCGGACGGGGCGCGGGCCGAGCGCGAGCTGGTCGAGCTCGCCAGGGCGAACGGGGCCAGGGTGATCGGGCCGAACTGCCTCGGCGTCCTCAACACCGCACCGGAGGTCCGGCTGAACGCGACGCTGGCGCCGCGGCTGCCCGGGCGTGGCCGGGTCGGGTTCTTCAGCCAGTCCGGCGCGCTCGGGATCGCACTGCTGGACCAGGTGGACCAACGTGGCATCGGGCTGTCGACGTTCATCTCGGCGGGCAACCGGGCCGACGTCTCCGGCAATGACCTGCTGCAGTACTGGCAGGACGACCCGGCCACCGACGTGGTGCTGCTCTACCTCGAGACGTTCGGCAACCCGCGCAAGTTCGCCAGGGTGGCCAGGCGGCTGGCCCGGCGCAAGCCGGTGGTGGTGCTGAAGAGCCGGGCCCGCGCACTGGGGCTCTCCGGCGCCGGAGCGGGCCCGACCGACCCCGGCCTGGAGGCGCTCTTCGAGTCTTCCGGCGTGATCCGGGTGGACAACCTGGACCAGATGTTCGGTATCGCCCAGCCGCTGGCGTACCAGCCGCTGCCGGCCGGCCGCCGGGTCGCGATCGTCGGCAACTCCTCCGCACTCGGCGTGCTGGCCGCGGACGCGTGCGGCGCCGCCGGGCTGGAGGTTGTCGACGGCTGGCCGGTGGACCTCGGCCCGGAGACGAGCCCGGCCGCGCTCGCCGGTGCGCTGCGGGAGGCGGCCGCCGACCCGCGCGTCGACGCCGTCCTCGTCGTCTTCATCCCGGTGCTCTCCACCCCGGGCACCGCCTACGCCGACGCGTTGGTCGAGGCGGCGGCCAGCACCGAGGTGCCGGTGGTCTCGACGTTCCTGGCCGCCACCGGCGTGCCCGAGCGGCTGCGCCGGGCCGGCCCGGGCGGCGCGGCGGGACCCGGTTCGGTGCCGTCCTACTCCTCGCCGGAGGAGGCCGCGTACGCCCTGGGCCGGGTCGCCGCGTACGCGCAGTGGCGGCGCACCCCGGGCGGCGCGCTCCCGACCCTCCCCGGCGTCGACGAGAAGGCCGCCCGGGCGGTGCTCGACCGGACGCTGGCCGCGGAGATGGCGTTCGCCGCCAGCGGCGTCAGCGACATCGAACCGGTGACTCTCGCCGACGAGGACGCGGCCGCGCTGCTGTCGGCGTATTGCATCGAGGTGTGGCCGGTCCGGCGCTGCGCCGACGCGGATGAGGCGGTCGCGGCGGCGGAGGAGTTCGGCTACCCGGTCGCGGTGAAGGCGGCCGACGAGGTGCTCCGGCACCGGGTCGACCTGGGCGGGGTCCGGCTCGACGTGAGCGACGCCGACGAGGTGCGCGCGGCGATCGAGACGATCGCCAGCCGCCCGGGGTTCGCCGGCGCCGGCGTGATCGTGCAGCCGATGGCGCCTCCCGGGGTGGCCACCGTGGTGGAGGTGGCGCAGGATTCGGCGTTCGGCCCGGTCGTCGGGTTCGGGCTCGGCGGGGTCGCCACCGACCTGCTGGGTGACCGGGCGTGGCGGGCCGTCCCGCTCACCGACGCCGACGCGCACGCGCTGCTCCGCGCCCCGCTGGCCGCCCCGATGCTGTTCGGGCACCGCGGCGCCACCCCGGTGGACGCCCGGGCGCTGGAGGATCTGCTGCTGCGGGTCGGGCTGCTCGCCGACGAGCTACCGGAGCTTCGCGAGCTGGAACTCAACCCGGTGATCGCGAGCGAGTCGGGGCTGACGGTGCTGCACGCGACCGTCCAGGTGGCGCCGCCAACGCCCCGACCCGACGTGGGCCCGCGCCGGCTCCGCTGAGCCGGGTCCGCCCGCGGTTGGATCGCGCCCGGCAGAGGCGCGATCCAACCGCAGCTCGGTTAGCTGACGCGGCTGGGCTTAGCTGACGTACTCGCGGAGCCGCTCGGTTCGGTTCGGCTCGCGGAGCTTGTTCATGGTCCCCTTCTCGATCTGCCGGATCCGCTCCCGGGAGAGCCCGAACTCGCGGCCGATCTCGTCGAGCGTGCGCTGTCGGCCGTCGTCCAGCCCGAACCGCAGCCGGATCACGTCGCGCTCGCGCTCGGACAGGGTGGCCAGCACCCGGCAGACCTCGGCCTTGAGCAGGGCGTAGGAGACGTTGTCGGTGGTGGCGAACGCGTCGCCGTCGGCGATGAAGTCACCGAGCTGGCTCTCGCCGTCCTCGCCGACGGTTTGATCCAGGCTCACCGGCTCGCGGTCGTAGCTGAGCAGCTCGATCACCTTGAACGGCTCGACCTCGAGCTCGTTCGCGATCTCGACCGTGGACGGCTCGCGGCCCAACAGCACCGAGAGGTCGCGGCGGACCCGCACCAGCCGGTTGATCTGCTCGACCAGGTGGACGGGCAGGCGGATCGTGCGCGACTGGTCGGCCATCGAGCGGGTGATCGCCTGCCGGATCCACCAGGTCGCATACGTTGAGAACTTGAAGCCCTTGGTGTAGTCGAACTTCTCCACCGCGCGGATCAGGCCCAGGTTGCCCTCCTGGATCAGGTCCAGCAGCGACATGCCGCGCCCGGTGTAGCGCTTGGCGATGCTGACGACCAACCGCAGGTTGGCCTCCAGCAGGTGGTTCTTGGCGGCCTGGCCGTCGATGGCGATGAACTCCAGCTCGTCCCGGAGCTGCGGCGTGAGGACCATCGTCGGGGCGCCCCCCGCGAGCGCCTCGGTGGCGAACAGGCCGGCCTCGATGCGCTTGGCGAGATCGACCTCCTCCGCCGCTGTCAGCAGCTTCGTCCGGCCGATGCCGTTGAGGTACGCCCGGACCAGGTCGGCTGAGACCCCGCGGTGCGGGTCGACCGGCTCGTCCATGTAATCGATGACATCCGCGCCCACCGCTTCGTCCTGCATGAGCGGAAGTGACACCCGGCTCGCCTCCTCGTGCTATGGCCCCCCGCGGGCCGTTGATGAACACAGAGTGCCGAGGAGGCCGTGAAACGGCCGTGAGGTCGGTGTGAGATCCGTGTGAAGTTCGGTGGTTTCGGTTACCCGCAGAGGGCTTCCGCGCGCCGGAACACCCCTATACGACCCGGTTCGGGACGCTTTGCGCGGCGCAACATCGACTTCACACCGACCGCCGCACCGTACGCCTGTGAAGCAAGTCGGCACGCCTGTGGAGCAAGTCGGCACGCCTGTGGAGCAAGTCCGCGAACCGCCGGAGCGCTGGGAGGCGAGAGTTCTACGTCCCGTAGACTCGTTTGCCGGGTGCTGAGAACGCACCCGGATCGGTGCATCCGGACGTGGAGGGCGGTGCCAGTTGGCTCGGTTGGGCGAGCTCGAACGCGCCGTGATGGAGGTGCTCTGGTCGGCGAAGGAACCGCGGACCGCACGCCAGGTGGCCGACGCGCTGCCGGACCGCGAGTTGGCGAAGACCACCGTCCTGACCGTCCTGTCCCGGCTGGAGGCCAAGGGCCGGGTCGAGCGCTGCCGGGACGAGTGGGCACACACCTACGCCCCCACCGCCACCCGCGAGGATTACATCGCCGAGCTGATGCACGAGGCGCTCGGTGACGCCCCGGACCGCGCCGCGGCGCTGGTCCGGTTTGCAGGCCAGGTGACTCCGGACGAGGCCGCCGCGCTGCAGGGCGCGCTCGACGAGGCGCTGCGCCGGCCCCGCGGTGGCGTCCCGACGACGGGCTAGCCGGGGGAGGCCATGGCCGTCACCGTGATCGCGCTGGCCGGGCTCGCCGTCCTGCTGCTCGGCCCGGCGCCGTGGGCGCTGGGGCGCGCGCGCTGGGTCACCCGTGAGCCGCGCGCCGCGCTCGTGCTGTGGCAGGCGCTCGGGCTCGCCGCCGGGCTGGCCGCGGTCGGCGCCGCGCTGGCGCTGGGCGTCGCCCCGCTCGGTTCCGATCTGCCGAGTGCGCTACTGGCGTGGGGGCGCGGGTTGGCCGGTGGCGACCCGAGCGCCGGCCTGAACCTGGCGCACGCGCTGCTGCTCGGTGCCGCGCTGGCGCTGCTCGGCTGGCTGCTCGCCGTCACCGGCATGTCGGCCTGGCGTACCTGGCGCTCCCGTAGCCGGCACCGCGACCTGGTCGACCTGGTGAGCACGCCGTGGCGGGCCGGCTCATCCGCCCGGGTGATCGAGCACCCGGCTGCCGCCGCGTACTGCCTGCCCGGGCACCACGCCCGGGTGGTCGTGACCACCGGCGCGCTCGGCCTGCTCGACGACGATGAGCTGGACGCCCTGCTCGCGCACGAGCAGGCGCACCTGGCTGAGCGGCATGATCTGGTGATTCTGCCGTTCACGGCCTGGGCGTCGGCGCTGCCGTGGCTGCGCGGGCCACGCCGTGCGCGGGAGGCGGTGCAGGGGCTGGTCGAGATGGTCGCCGACGACCGCGCGTGCGTCGGCCGGCACCGGCACGTGCTCGCCGCCGCGCTGGCGCGGGTGGGTTCTGCGGCTCCGCCCGCCGGGGCGGTCGGGTCGACGGAGCACGCCCTGCTGGCGCGCGTGCGGCGGCTACTCGACCCGCCTGGGCGGTCCGGCCCGGCCCGGAGTGCCGCCTACCTCGGCGCGCTGGCGCTCCTCACGCTCCCCACGGTGGCGTTGCTCGTGCCGGCCTGGAGCTGAGTGTTCCGGGCGTGACTCCGGGGTTGCGGGGCTTGTTGGGCCGGCGTGCCGCCCGGTAACCGCGGAGTCATGTCTGGGGCGCGGCGTGACTCCGGGGTTGCGGGGCTTGTTGGGCCGGCGTGCCGCCCGCTAACCGCGGAGTCATGTGGTGCCGGCCTTCTCGGCCTTGTCGTCGGCGGGATCGCGCGGTGGCAGCAGGATCTCGTCCTCGGCCGGCTGGCCGGCCTGCAGCTCCCGGCCGCGCTCAAGCTCCGCGTTGACTTCGGCGCCGAGCAGGATCGCCAGGTTCGCGATGTACAGCCAGACCAGGAAGATGATGACGGCACCGAGGCTGCCGTAGGTCTTGTTGTAGGAGCCGAAGTTGGAGATGTAGAAGCCGAACGCGGCCGACGCGACGATGAGCACCAGCAGGGCCAGGGTCCCGCCGACCGTGAACCAACGGAACCTCGGTTGCTTGACGTTGGGCGCGAGCCAGTACAGCAGCGAGATCAGCAGCGACGTGATCATCAGCAGCACCGGCCACTTGCCGTACTGCCACGCGGTGACCAGCGAGTCGCCGAGCCCCATGGCGTTGCCGATCGCCTTGGCGACCGGGCCGCTCACCACCAGCCCGAGCGCGACCAGCGTCACCATGATCAGGGCGACGAGCGTCATCCCGATCTGGATCGGCTTGAGCTTCCAGATCCGCCGCCCCTCCTTGACGCCGTAGATGGCGTTGGACGCGCGGGTGAAGGCGCCGATGTACCCCGAGGCGGACCAGAGCGCGCCGAGCAGACCGAACCACAGCGCCGCGCCGGCGGCGTTGCGCTGGTTGACGACGTCCCTGATCGGGTCCTCGACAGCGTCGATCGCCCCGCCGGCGCCGACGTCCTCGACGATGCCGAGCAGGGTGTCGACCGTCCGCTCCCCGTCGGAGACCACGCCGGCCAGCGCGACGAGCACGATGATCGACGGGAAGAGCGCGAGGAGGCCGTAGTACGTGAGCGCCGCCGCCCAGTCCGTGCAGTTGTCCGCTTTGAAGTACTTGAGGCTGCGCTTGATCACTCCCCACCAGGTGGGCTTGGTGAGCTTCGACGGGCTGGACGGCTTGGACGGGTGGTCAGGGTCGAGATATCGCGGCTCTGGTCTGGCAGCCGCGCCGTCGCGGGCCGTCTCGTACTGCTTGCTCATCGCTGGCGCCTTCCGTGCGGTGTCCCTGCCACGGCATGCCCGCTCTGCGGTTTAGACATGCACGGTAAGCACACCCGGATATGCGCCGAGCGCGGGAATCAGCCGAGGGAGATCGACGGGTAGAGCGGGTGCGGGGCGAGCAGGTCCGCGGCGCGCTTGCGGGCACCGTCCGCGGTGGTCGCGTCCAGGGTGTACTTGGCCTTCGAACCGGCCGGCTCCGTGTTCTGCAACACCGAGACGATCAGTCCCGCGATCTCGTCCATCTCGGCGGTGCCCAGGCCGAGCGTGGTGAGCGCGGGGGTGCCGAGCCGGATGCCCGAGGTGTACCAGGCCCCGTTCGGGTCCTTGGGGATCGCGTTGCGGTTGGTGACGATGCCGGCGTCGAGCAGCGCCGACTCGGCATGCCGGCCGGTGAGGCCGAAGCCGCCGACATCCAGCAGCACGAGATGGTTGTCGGTGCCGCCGGTAACCAGCCGGGCGCCGCGGCTGAGCAGCCCTTCGGCAAGCGCCCTGGCGTTGTCCACGATCCGCTGGGCGTAGTCGCTGAAGTCCGGGCGCCGGGCCTCGGCCAGGGCGACCGCCTTGGCGGCCATCACGTGGGCCAGCGGGCCACCGAGAACCATAGGGCAGCCGCGGTCGACGAACTCGGCCAGCTCCTGCTGGCAGAGGACGATTCCGCCGCGCGGGCCGCGCAGCGACTTGTGCGTGGTCGAAGTGACGATCTGGGCGTGCGGTACCGGGTCGAGGTCGCCGGTGAGCACCTTGCCGGCGACCAGGCCGGCGAAGTGTGCCATGTCGACCATCAGGGTGGCGCCGACCTCGTCGGCGATCTCGCGCATGATCCGGAAGTTGATCAGCCGCGGATAGGCCGAGTAGCCGGCGACGATCACCAGCGGCCGGAACTCGTGCGCGGTGCGGCGGAGCTCGTCGTAGTCCAGCAGGCCCGTCTCCGGGCTGGTGCCGTAGCTGCGCTGGTGGAACATCTTGCCGGAGATGTTCGGGCGGAACCCGTGGGTCAGGTGGCCGCCGGCGTCGAGCGACATGCCGAGCATCCGCTGATCGCCGAAGGCACGGCGCAGCGCAGACCAGTCGTCCTCGGAGAGGTCGTTGACGTGCCGGACGCCCGCGTCCGCCAGGGCCGGCTTCTCGACGCGCTGGGCCAGGATCGCCCAGAAGGCGACCAGGTTCGCGTCGATGCCCGAGTGCGGCTGGACGTACGCGTGGTCGGCGCCGAACAGCGCCCCGGCGTGATCGGCGGCGAGCTGCTCGACGGTGTCGACGTTCTGGCAGCCGGCGTTGAACCGGCGGCCGACGGTGCCCTCGGCGTACTTGTCGCTCAGCCAGTTACCCATCGCCAGCAGGACCGCCGGCGAGGCGTAGTTCTCGCTCGCGATCAGCTTCAGGTAGCTGCGCTGGTCGTCGAGCTCCTTGGTGATGGCGGCGGCCACCTGCGGCTCGACGCTCGCGATGACCTCCAGCGCGCTGCGGTAGGCGAGCGACTCGGGCGTGGGATCGGTCATGGCCATGCCTGCCTCCTGGTCGGTTCACACAGGGCCCAGGCGTACGGCAACGCGTCTCGGTGACGGGACCGCTCCCCGATGGTTAGCCCATCCCAGCACGCCAGTCACGGCCCGGCGTCACCGTACCAATCGCGTCACCCGGGTAGCGACCCACCCGGGTACGGCCGGCCCGGCGCCGCCGCCGACCAGACCGCCTGCAATTGCCAGTCGAGCCCACGATGGTCGTCGTGGCGCAAGCCGGTCCTGGTGAGGCGGCACCACCGCTCCGGAGTCAAACAGCGCAGTCCTGACGGCGGCAACCAGCTCGTCCGCAAACCAGGTGGCTGCCGTCCTGCGCGCCGCGGTACAGCTCGTTCGTGGGACAACTCGTCGAGACCATCGTTCGTCATGCCTCGGCAATGTGACCGGATCAGATGCTTGAGTCTCGCGCTGACCTGAACGGGAAAACGCCGGCTCGGCGGTATCGATCCGTTAGCGTAAAGCAGGTAGGGATGATCCGGCGCGGTGGCCGACCACATTTCTCTAAGGTCCTCGTCCAGTTGGTCGTCATCGTCGTCGTCCAACTCGACTCCGGTCAGCCTTCTCCAAGTCCGCGCGGTGTAATCGCCCCGGAAACGATGGCGGCTTCGAACTCATCAGGGAACCAGTCGAGCGGGCCACGCTGAACGTCCGCGCCGAGATCCTCGATACAGATCGCGTCCGGCGGGAGGAGTATTGGGACAGCGTTTGCC
>Ga0126306_10001713_pt1 | contig 11880 bp, 10 predicted proteins | sample Plot27_FD_92592 | JGI IMG/M metagenome (GOLD analysis project Ga0126306, IMG submission 92592) | Serpentine soil microbial communities from UC McLaughlin Reserve, CA, USA - Plot27 | ecosystem: Environmental > Terrestrial > Soil > Grasslands | place: USA: UC McLaughlin Reserve, Lake County...
CACGTCCTCGCCGCCCGGGACGCCGAACACGTAGGTGCACATCTCGCCCACCGTGCTCGCCACCGCTTCGCAGTAGCGGTAGAGCTCGGGCCAGGTAGCGTAATGCGCCGGCTCGCAGTCGCGCGCGATCCCTTCCAGCAGCTCGTGCAGCACCGAGGCGGGCACGTCGTGCTGCCGTACCGCGCGGTGCAGCTCGCGGAAGACGGGGCCCTGCGGACGGCCGTCCAGCGCATCGGCGAGATCGCGGCGATAGGTGGCCAGGCGCATCGCCGTCAACACCGGCGACGTCTGCCCGGCGAGGTCGACCAGGTCGTCCGCCAATCGGCAGAAGGCGTACAGCGCGTACGCCGAGCGACGTTTCTCGGAGGCCAGAAAGTGACTGGCGAGCCAGAAGGTGCGCGCGTGCGTCCGCACGATCTGCCGGCAGTGTGCTGCGTCGTCCACGCTCATCCGCTCGGTGTCGGTGTCGAGAGCTGGAGCGGCGAGGCACGGAGCCACGCGCTCCCTTCGACAGCCAAACGCCTGCGGACGTCGTTCGTTCCCGCCCTACCTTTCCGGGGTGGGGAACCGCGGCACGCGCGCCGCTAGCGCGAGTAGATGACCGTGTTTCCGTCGTTCAGGTTCAACGTGACGCTACCGCCCGCGGCCGTGCCGGTGAACTGATAGCCGAGCACCTTGTCGTTGAACTGCATGTCCGCGCCCTCGCGGAGGAAGACCCAGCTCCCTGCCGAGCCGAACGAAACCTGCTGCACCACACCGCTCTCGGTGTAGCGATAGACGCGCGACTCGGTCCACGACTTGTCCGATCCGATGACGAGCTCGCCGCTCAGGATCTCCATCGTTCCGTTGACGTCGGACGACACCTGGACGGGCAGGCCGCGCCCGCCGTACGCCTTCAGCTGGTACGAGCCCACGACCGACGCCGGCCGCGTGCTCTGATCGATCTCGGTGCTGCACGCGGTGAGGATGACCGCGGCCAGGAGTGCGGCGAGGCGTCGCATTCGTGCTCCGGAAATGATGAAGGGGACCCTCCGCGGAGTGGGAGCGACATGGTCTCGTCGCACTCCCGGCGCGCGGTGGGCCCGGCGCAGGGGAGACGACCGTGGGACGCGCGGAGCAACGCGCCGCAGCGTCCCTGCCGCGGCGGGGTCAAGTGCTCATCGCCGGCGGTAACGCCGGTAATTCAGGCGACTCAGGTTCCAGGTAGCCGGATGACGACGCCATGCGACAGCCCGTACTCGACGCCGGAGGCCGCCGCGGATTATTCGGGACCACGCGCGCCGTCGGCAGCCATCCGCAGATGCCGCCTATTGCACCAAGACGAACTGTGTCGCCTGGCCCCCACCCGTGTTGGGGACGACCGTCTTCTCCACCGCTAGATATCCCGTCGCTGACGCACGAATCTTCATCGGACTCCCCGGGACGAGGCCGTACAGCATATAGCCGCCATCGTATGACCATGCGTCGCAGTTCGCCGATTGGGTGCGAGTGAGTCCGGCACCCTGGCCGCTGACGATCTCGAACCCCGCATTCTCGATGCAGACGCCTCTCCCATCGACTGCCATCAGCCAGAGCCACCCGCTGGCCGCGCGGGAGATCGTGTCAGCCGGCGTCGTGGCGGCGGGCGTGTCCGAAGAGGCGCGTGGCGGTGAGCTTGACCCAGAGCCGTACATCTCGGCGCTCGACAACGTGTCACCACCGCAGCTGACGGCCATCAGCGCGGCGAGTATGAAGCCGTGCTTCATTCGTCCTCCCTTCGCTCCGGCCGCCGATACAGGCCGGCGTCGACGTGCCGCGCCACGGCGTCGTGGGGCACATGACCGATACGTTGCGCGAGATGGTCCCCAGACGCAAGAATACCCGCCGGGAGTGACCGCGAGCGGCACAGGCGCAGCCTGCGTCGCATACGCTGGGATCTCATTTCGCGCGCGCTGACCGCCGCGGATAGAGGCCAAGAGCACTCCAAATCGCTAGGCGCACAACGCGATGCGAGAGCCGGGACTCGAACCCGGACGCCGTGAGGCGGCAGATCCTAAGTCTGCTAGCCCTCCCGGCAAGCCCGCGCGCCATGTGGCAGCGTGAGATACATGATGGGCGAAGCGCGCCCGAAGCGGGTGCAAGAGTACGACAAATCGTGCGACACGTCGCGCTTTCGCCGATCAGCCTCGCGCCACAAACCTCGGACCGGCTTGCTCCAGCTTCGCTAGGTGCCCTAGGCACTCCTCGCCACGCAACTAGGGAGAACGGCCACCGAGACCATTCACGCGCCGAAGGGAGCCGACCGCTGCTCTTGTAGGCCCCATCTCCTCTCCAGGAGTCGCAGATTGGAAGTAGCCAATACACGGACAGGACGCGCGCGCGGGGAGCCTAGCCCTCGCGGCCGGGCTCCCCGTCATCGTTTCATCGCACCGAGCACCTTCTCGCTGTTGATGCGAGCTGCGTGAGCACGAAGAGGGGAGTGACCGTTCGCTGGATAGAATTGCCCATGGCGTAACGGGCTTGGTGATAGCAGTACGACACTTTACCGCAACCTACGCATGGTCCCTGCTCGCCTCTGCGCGTCGTGATGCCGACCTGAGGTGTCACAAAGACGGGTTGTGAAGTCGACGTGGCTACTAGTCGATGACACCATCCGTGCTGCGACAGAGTTAACTGCCTCTGCGCTCACTTGCGCATGCGTACGATGCCTCTCCATAGGTACGCGATGCAGCGTGCTGCCGTGTTTACGTCACGCACTTCCTCTCAAAATCATGCGCATCACCATCGCAGAGTTTGGTCGCCGAAGAGTAGCAGTAGTCACCGCAATTGGACTGGTCGTAACCGCATGCTCCGACGTTCCGCTTCCGACTGGGGCGAACGCGGGCCAGCACACGGCGCCGAACGCCCCGGCCCGCAGCACGGAGCAGGATCGGTTTCGCACTGCTGATGAGGAGGAGGCGCGCATTGCGCGGGAGGAAGTTCCTGGCTACGCCGGGTCCGTTCTTGAGAAGGACGGCACGCGGACGATCCTGATGGCGGACACGAGCGATCTTGCAACGCGATTAACGCGGTTGCGGGGGCACTTCGACAGGCAGACCCAGCACCCAATCGGCGGTGTGCGCAAAGTTGACTACAACTTTGACGAACTGAAGCGCGTTCGTGACGTGATCGTCAGCAGAGGACTTGGCAGTGCGCGGTGGTCCATCTTTGATGTCGATGAACAAGCAAACCGCGTGGTCGTCGGGGTCGTCGACGCGGCTCAGATCGGCCCTGCGAGGGCGGCTCTGCGTGAGTTGGGCGTGTCGGACGCCATGGTTACGGTCCTCGTCGTGCCGCCTGTCGTGCCAGACATATACCGACCGAGTTCATGTTCAATCAACATGACCAACTGTGGTGGGGAAGAAGAGCCTCCGCCTCCGAGCCCAGCGGCGTGCATCGGCCTGCAATGCAAACAGCTGCAACTTGTCGGGGGACTGTTGATGGACTTCGTGACGGCCTCAGGTATCCGCCCTGAAGTACCCTGTACCGTAGGAGCCTTGGCGTGGTTTGCAGGACAGCACGGGATTGTTACAGCCGGTCATTGCTCCGCCAACTTGGCGAGTTTCGATGGCACCTCTTTCACGCAGGGGCTGGGCTCGACCACAGTCGTGGCCACCGAGTTGTGGGATCGAGCGGCGACTGCCAACCCGTCGTGGAGTCCCTGCCCGTCCGGTTACGGGTGTCGTTGGTCAGATGCGCTGTTCGCCAAGCTCGCGCCGAACGCACCGTCGATTGGGGGCTACATCGCGAGGACCACTTATCGGAATGTCGTGGACACCAACCAGGCCCGTCAGCTGGCGAGCCTCCAGGGTACGCGCATTGTCTCGCAGCGCACGTACCTCAATAACCAAATCACATTCAACGAACCCGTCGTCAAGGTAGGCCATCGGACCGGGACGACGGATGGCGTTGTGTCGCGTACCTGCATTGACATCTGGTACGGCCTAGCCAACGCTCAGGGGCAGAGGGTCATGCTACTCTGTCAGTACGAAGTGCAACCTCCGATCGGCTTTAACTTTTATGCGTTCCACTCCGGTGTGGGCGACAGCGGTGCACCCGTGTACAGCCAGACAAGCGGCGGTGCGATGTTTTATGGCATATTGACTGCGGGAGTACCCAACCCCTACACCCCGCTTGGTTGGTCAAGCATTAGCTATGTCTTTAGCCCAATCGACCAAGTTCAGCTTGACCTTCAAAACCACACCTCCCTGTTCGAACAGTACCTCGACGTTATAACGCCGTGACCGTCGCTTCTGCGTTTTGGAGAGTGCGCGCCTGCCGAACCGTGGCGCTCGTGCTGCTGCTAGCCGCAAGGTGCTCTGCGTCCCCCCCGAGTGCACCCGAGCGCAGCGATGTAGCTGTTCAGGGTGCACTGACCACTGACCGCACGGCCTATCGACTGAACGGTGCCGTCGCGAACATCACTGTGCGATTCACCAACACATCCCAGCACCCGGTCTATCTCTCCCACTGCGGCCAGGTCATTATGCTGCTGGTCGAACGGCTAAACGCCGGTGGCGGATGGAAGCGACTCTTTCCTCAGTACTGCCCTGCGGCAGTGGTAGTTCCAGCCGTCGCGGTGGCGCCAGGCGCATCGCATACGATACTGCTGGATTACCTCCGCGGTCCAATGGTGACCTCTGAAGAGTTGACTGGTACGTTTCGCGTCCGACTGCTCCCCAGTACGAAGGTAGATCAGAGAGGTTACGCGATTAGCGACTCAAGCGATGAGCTGGAGACGAGCCCAGTCTTCACCATCAGCCCGTGATCAAGGGATCGAACGGGGCGACGCTGGTGAGTTGACGGGGGCTTCGAGCGCGTGCTCGAAGCCCCCATCTTGCGTCTGTAATCACGCGGCTGCCGACCGACGCCCCGGTTCCGAGCACGCTCTGCGACGGACGCTGGTTCTGCTTTACTGGAAAGTTTGTATACGGCCGCCGAGCGAGATCTGAAGAGGAAATCACGCGCCGCGGCGGTCGTTACACCAGCGCGCTCCCGATGGCTCCCGCTGGACACTGATGGAGCGCAGAGCCGCGGATCACGCCGTGCGCTGGAGCGGGACCTCGCTTAACACGAATCATCCGGCGACTCAATAAACCCATCGACTTGTGGTGGCGCTATCATAACACGGGGAGCCTAGTTATCGTGGCGGGGCTGCCCGTCATCGTTTTCGCGCGTGCGTGTGCGCTCGAGCACGGGAGTGTCGACACGGGCACAGTTCCCTGCAAATTCAAATACGAGTGACGCTCATGTCTATAAACTCTATGAGCAAAAGCACTCGATGGGCCGCGACCGTCGTTCTCGCGAGTGCGCTCGTCTATCCCGCACCCCTCGCTGCGCAGAGCATAACCTGCGACCAGGCGAGAAAGACGCTCCTCGCAGCCAACAGTAAGCGCGCAGCCCTGTTTAGCGCGGGCTCCCACATGTTGGGCTGCTTGAGCGAGGCTCCCGGCACCATCGCGTCGGGACTTCGTCGCGCTACCCCAGGCACGGTGCAGGACACGGTACTCCAGCAGGGCGCATACCTCCTCAACGATCGACGCTTAGTTGACAGTGTTCGGGCGCTCGCGGTTGATCAGAGCCAGGCGCTCGCCAGACGCCGGCTCTATCTGCAGCTCCTCACACGCTACATCTCCCCGGGGACCAGCATAGACATGAGTGCTGCGTCGGCGGAAAAGTTGTTGGCACTGGTCGGGTCGGGTGACGAGGAGAGCGTGACTGGCGCGCAACCGATTGATGAAGCAGCACGTGTTCGGGCGCTTGGAACGATTTATTCCATGAAGCAGAGCGACTCGGACACTGGGTTGCGTACGCTGGCGAACATGGTCTACCACGAGCTCTACCGCCGGCGGGGAGGCACCTAGCGCCCTCGTAGGACCAGCGGGCTCCCGACGTCCGCCGGCGTCTTCCCGACGCAGTCCGCCAAGAGTGGCTCGCTGCACGACGACACACGCGCCAGCGTGCGCGGCCGCCGAGCAGGTAGCCAGAACAACCCCGGGTCACGCGCGGCAGCAAACAGCGGCGTCTACGAGCCGCGTGTGCGGACGGGAGCCTAGTGTTGCGCCCGAGCTGGCCGTCATCATTTTCACGCGATGCGCAGCCTTCTCGTTCTTAGCGCGTTGGCTACTCTCGTGGGTTGCCAAGATCAGCAGCAGATGGCCGCCCAGCGGAGGCGCGTGGATTCACTAATGATGGCGCAGTACCAGGCGCGCCTCGCGTTGGACAGCAACTTCGCGGAGACTGTCCGTGTCGTCGACTCGGCGAGCGTGAGGTCCTGCGTTCGCGTTCAGCAGTTGGAAACAGCCGGCCAGGCTCTGGATACCAATCAGTCAACTCGCGAGATCCGGCTCAGAAGCCAAGCCGCACAGGTGCGGGCGAACGCAATCGTGATCACCACACCGCCCGGGTGGAGTGCTCGCGTGAGGGGCGACGCGTACCGCTGCGCAGCGCCGTTGAAGCCCGAACTGCGACTCGGGAACTGAATTGCCGCCGGCCGCGAATAGACCGCTGAGCCCCTCGGGTCGAATCGCCGAGAGCCTTGTGCGGTCGTCGAGGAAAGCAATCGAACGAGCTCTGTACCCGCTTCATGTAGGGGCCATCGAGCCTCGCGCGGGTCCCTCCTAGAAGGGCGTTCGCCGGGGTTCGCGCGACCGCTCGTCCTGGCTGTGTGCTCGTCTCCAGCGGCCTGTAATGATTATGCGCGTGCCGTGCTCCTAGAGCGCGCGATGGACTAAGGGCAATCCCAAAAGGAAGACAAGAGGCCTAGAAGTCACGCTCACGGCGTCGATGTCCTCACTGATCGGTAGCAAACCTTGGGTTGAACCTCTTTGCGGCCGCCTTTATCTCGTCGTTCACGCCCCAGGAAAATGCACCGAGCGGGCGCTGGCTCGGGTACTTGTCCGGATTCAGCGCGATCAAAAGTAGCTCCAGGAGATACTCGCGACTGACGGTGTTTCGTGTCTCGCCTCCCGTGTGACCCACTATGTGGAACAAGCCGCGTGACTGCTCAATTGAAGTAGCTATCACGTCTTTTGCCATCTCATCCGCCCAAGACCCTGCCGATGCGATGTGGCGTTCGAGTGTGGTTACGTACTGGTACCCGCTCAATTTTATGAGAGTCAGAAGATCTGCGACGTAGCTCGGTGGAGTCACGGTTACACCTAGTTGTTCGACCGCGGCTGCCGCAGCCTGAATGCGGGGCGACCAGTTCAGATACTCGGTCAGAGTGGCGGTGTCGAACTTCTGGCCGAGTTGCCCCGCTTCCAATCGCGCTCTGGCGGCCAGGTGTGCCGGCGTCGGCTCTTGCGACACGAGCACGCTTTCCAGGCGGATCCCATCGCCGATGATTGTCGGATTTAGTGACTGCTTCGTCAGATCGCAAAAGTGGCTTTCGAACAGTTCGGGGTGCCCATCGCGCCAGACCACGCGACTCCAGCAATCCGCGCTAACGGTCCCGGTCGGATTTGCAGTTGCTACCCTCCCGAGTGTCTCGACGAGAGCCTGTCGCACGGCAATGGGGTCGTTTGCCTCGGCCGCGCCTTGAAGTGCCAGTTGGAGCTCTGCGCTAAACGGCGGTCTAAGAACCGAATGATCGCCATGTAACAGCAAGCCGATGCCGCTTTCTTTCGTTACGACAGAGCAGTTGAAAGAGCCGTGGGATTCCACGATGCCAGTCTGTACGGGCACTGGTATGGGATCCGAACCAGGAAGTAGCGGCAGGCGATATCCCCCCACCTGAAAGTTAGACAGGCAGATCGCGCCGGGAGGAGATGCCGGAATCACAAATCCCGCCATCACTATCGAGATTCGGCAATCCGCGGTGGGAAGGGCGTGGCGCGTTGCTGCTATCGCGGAGTCAAGTGCTCTCATTAACGACACCGCGAACTCGGGTACAGATCTCGCCTTCGCCGCGATCTCGGGCGCTACATCGGCAAGCCAAATCTCTGTAGGGCGAACAGGGAGCCCGGGTTCATGTATCGTTGCGATTCCCGTGAATACAAGCGAGAGCTGCGCTCCGTGGGCCTCATAGAATAGGATCTTTCTCGCCGAATCGAACGGCGGTTTAGCGGTGTACGAGATGCGACTGTCGCAAACCTGAACTACCCAATCCGGCGTCATACACGTCAGGATTAGCGTCAAATCAGCACTCCCTTTTGGCTATCGCTTCGTGTCTTGCGACTTACGCCGCTTCTTAGGCTTGCGCCTTTGTTTGGGCTCTTCGGGCTCTGCATGGTATCGCTCATAGTGGTCCATCATCTCCTCTTTCTCGTCATAGTATCGCGTGAGGAGTGCTAGCGTTTCCTTGGCATTCACGTTCTCGACACTGCGTCCGTTTTTCCACTCAGTTTTCAGGATGTATTGCTGAGCTGTCGGGCTAGCTCCGAGCGCTAGCGTTGCGAGGACATACGGTCGGCCGAGTCGCTTGTCTAAGTGTTCGAACCCGTAGAGGGCGAACAGCACACGGAAGTATTCAGTCCACGCCTTGTAAATCGAATCGAGAAGCGACGCTACATGCGGCGCGGGCTTGTAGAACGCGTCGGCTGCCTCCTCAGTCTCGAATTCCGGCGGCGCGACTTTGCGTGGTTCCAACAACTCTGTTGTCACCCACGCGCTCGCCGGAATTTCGCTTATCACGCGATCGCGAAGTTCGTCTAGGCCAAGCGCCTCTAGAAGCTTAAACCACTCCGATTCGCCGCGGCCGGCACTCAGAGTGCGCCGCTGGCGTGGTCCCGTCCCCTCCCCAGTGCGAAGCCAGGTCTCGGAGACCTTGCAAGCCGCCGCAAACTTGCTGAGCGCGGCAGGATTGGGGGTCTGAGTCTCGCCCTTCACGATGCGGCTGAGTGTTCGCTGGGGCACGCCGCTGGCTTTCGCGGCGGCATTGACGCTGCTCCCGAAGCTGAGGACGACTAGGTAGCGGACTCGCGCGGTGAGCGTTGAAAGACTTGTCGGCATCTGCGGGGGTTGCGCGAGTGGCTAAGTCATGCAATAGTTAGCCATTGGCTAATGGTGGCTGAATTTAGCCAGTGAGTGCATCCAGCGTTAGACCCCATCGCAGGAAGCGAACATGGACGAGATCCTCACGCTTGTGGAAGCATCCTCACTGCTCAAAGTGAGCGGCTCGTGGCTTCGCCCGTCCGACTGTCCCCGAATCCGATTTTCGTCAAAATTGGTGCGCTATTCCCGCGTCCAGATCGAAGCGTGGTTTACCGCACGTCTAACGCACTCTGTTCGAGACCGGCCTTCCGATAACGAGGGCGCGTAGATGGCCTTCGCGCGCGGCGGGAACCTCTCGACCTATGTCCACTGAGGTCAGGCGGTCTGGCGCAGCGATCGTGCGGAACGAATTCGGCTCGAGTAGTTCGCGGCATCGAGCGCATCGTCGCAGCGCTGAAGGACGAACGCCGTTGGACGCTGTTGGAAGCCGTGACCTCGAAGCCTCAGCGCCTCTCGTTGATCGACCTCTACGAAGCCGAGGCAGGGAAGCGCTTGGAATCGCTTGAGGCGTCCCTTTCGGCGGTCCCCCTCGCAGACGTTAGAAGCGAGTGGCTTGCGGCTGTCTCGGCGCGTTTAGGCGGGTCGGAGCTGGAGCGCTCGAGCGTCCGCAACTACGCACAGCAGATCGACACGTTCTTGGCTCGCCATCCCGGCGCGACCGCGACGGACATCTCCAAGGCGAACGTAACCGCGTGGCTCGCCAGCCGAGCGGACACGAGCACGGGCACACGGCGAAAGTACTTCTACGCGATGCGATCGCTCGTCGGGTATCTGCTCGACACGGGGCGCTTGGTGAGTGACCCTCTCGTGCGCTATACCCCCCCCAATAAGAACAAAGCGCGATTACGGTGGGAGACAGAGGAGAACGATCGGCTGATCGTGGCCGCATCGAGGCCGCACTATCGGGCGCTGCTCGCCTGGATCAAAGCGACTGGTGCCGACGTGTCGAGCGGCCTTCGTCTGTATCGCCGCGACCTTGACCTCACGCGTGGCGTCACACGCATACCGGGCACCAAGACGGGCCGTAGGCTGGTGCAGGAAGCCGCTATAGAACCCTGGGCACTTCCGATCCTTCGGGACTACGTGACGCAGCGTGGGCTAATGCCGGGAGCGCTAATCTGGCCCGCTCCCGCGGCAGAAGCCAACCGTAAGACCGGGCGCGACACAGCGGAGGGATACACCGCGAATGGAGTGGGCCACCATCACGCCACGGTTTGCGAGCGCCTGGGCATCACGGGCTATACCCTGAAAGATGCTCGTCACTCAATTGCGGTTCGGATGCGACACCAGGGCTCTGAGTTCGAAGACATTGCAGCCCAGCTAGGCACGTCCGTCTACCAAGTCGCTACCGTGTACGCGGTATTCAAACGGCTTCCGGGAAGCCGCTCAGAAGTCGAGGCAGTGAGATAACACCGGACAAACGCCGGTCGAAGCTTCGGTGACACCTCAACGGGTGTTCCCGCGTGTCAGCGAGCAAGTCTAGACGCCACTGTGCGGTCAGTTTCGGGAACTGTGCGACAGAAACTACGACAGGCGATGAAAATTGCGCACCGAGAATGGAGGCCGCGAACACCTTAACTGGCTACGCCACAACGCGATGCGAGAGCCGGGACTCGAACCCGGACGCCGTGAGGCGGCAGATCCTAAGTCTGCTGCGTCTACCAGTTCCGCCACTCCCGCGTTGAGGCGAAAGCTACGAGGGCGCGGGGGCAGGGAACAGTCAGCGCTGAAGGATGAACGGCCGGCCCGGAAGTTCCTGCGTCCCGAGGCCGGCCGTTCACGGTCAACTGTCAACCGTTCACCGCTATTCCACGCGTTACCCGCCCACTTCGAGCGACAACGCCTGCGCCGAGCCCTTGTCGCCCGGTCCGAGCGGGACGAAGTACACGAGGAACGTCACCACGTCACCCGGCTTGAGCCGCGAGAGCACCGCGTCGAGATCCGCCGGCGTCCTCAGCTCGCGACGAGGTCCGGGATTCAGAACCGAGACCAGGATCGTGTTGTCCGCCGCCACCTTGCGATACGCGGGGCCGGTGACGTTCACCTCACTCACCATCAATCCGTGGCTGTACGGTTCGGCCACCTTGGCGCGAGTCACGAGCGCGGGGGAAACCGGCTCCACGGTGATGCCGAGCTTGTCGAACCGGCGCCCTTCGCTCGCCGGCACGATCGACGTCGGCTCCTCCGCCGAGGCGACCTGCGGTGTGTCGGGTACCTCGACCAGCTTCACCTTGAAGGTCTTCTTCTCACCGAAGCGCATCACCTCGAGCGTGACCGTCTCACCAGGCTTGTGGGTGCGGATGATCCGCTGGAGCGTGCTCACGCGGTCGGTGGGCTTGCCGTCCGCCGAGACGATCACGTCGCCCGGCTGCACGCCCGCATCCTTCGCGGGGCTTTCGGTCTCGGTGCTGAACGAGCGCACATAGACACCGGTCACCTCCTTCATCCCTGCGGCCTTGGCATCCACCGCCGTCGCGTTGGCAATCGACACACCCATCACCGCGCGACGCACCTTGCCGTACTTGATCAGGTCGTCCATCACCTGCTTCGCCAGCGTCACCGGGATCGCGAAGCCGTAGCCCGCATAGAATCCCGTGCTGCTCGCTATCGCGCTGTTGATGCCGATCACCTCGCCACGGATGTTGACCAGCGGGCCACCCGAGTTGCCCGGATTGATCGCGGCATCGGTCTGGATGTAGTCGGTGATCTCGTACTGTGACCGCAGCAGACCGCTCAGCGGCCGTCCCTTGGCGCTGATGATTCCCGCGGTGACGGTGAAGTCGAGACCGAGCGGATTGCCGAACGCCACGACCCACTGACCCACGCGGGCGTTGTTGTCGTCGCCGAGCGCCGTCACGGGAAGATTGG
>Ga0126306_10001714_pt1 | contig 11878 bp, 13 predicted proteins | sample Plot27_FD_92592 | JGI IMG/M metagenome (GOLD analysis project Ga0126306, IMG submission 92592) | Serpentine soil microbial communities from UC McLaughlin Reserve, CA, USA - Plot27 | ecosystem: Environmental > Terrestrial > Soil > Grasslands | place: USA: UC McLaughlin Reserve, Lake County...
AAACCTGATGGACGAGCGTACGCGCATAAGGCTGACGAAGTACTCGACCAAGGCGGGTTGAGCGTCCAAGTTCGCTCCAGGGGACCTGGAGCAGGCTCTCAAGGGGCTCGCCCCCACCGCCGTGGACGGGTTCGTGAGCGGGATGGAGACCCGGGACGACGCCGGGTACGTCCCGTTCGGCGGCGGCCTGCTCCTGCAGACGGCGGACTTCTTCACCCCCATCGTGGATGACCCTTACAGGTTCGGCCAGATCGCCGCGGCCAACGCCTTCTCCGATATCTACGCGATGGCAGGCGAACCGCTCACGGCACTGAACCTCGTCGCCTTCCCCTGCTCGCTGGACCTAGCAATACTGCGCGAGATCCTCGCCGGCGGGCAGTCCAGGATCGAGGAGTCGGGAGCCCGCCTCTGCGGCGGCCACTCGGTACAGGACGATGAGCCTAAGTTCGGCCTCTCTGTCACCGGCTTTGTCGAAGAGGACAGGGTCGTGAGGAACGCGGGAGCGCAGGTCGGGGACGCGCTCGTGCTCACGAAGCCCCTGGGCCTCGGCATCCTGACCACGGCCCTCAAGCGAGATCTCGTATCCGAAGAAGAGATCGAGGACGCCGTCGAGACGGCCTCCCGTCTGAACAAGGGGGCCCGCGACGCGATGCGGGAGGTCGCTCCTTCGGCGGCGACGGACGTAACAGGGTACGGTCTCCTCGGCCACCTCTCGGAGGTGCTGGAAGCCTCGGGCGTAGGAGCGGTCGTTCGCCGGAGCGACGTACCCGTCTGGGAGCGGGCCGTACCCCTGGCCGCTGACGGCTGCTACCCCGGCGGTCTCGACAGCAACCGGGAGTACCTGGAGAGCCGGGTGGTTGCCGACGGCGTAGATCCAGAGGCTCTCTTGCCACTCTACGACCCGCAGACGAGCGGCGGCCTGCTCGTCGCGGTGTCGCATGAGAAGGCTCCGACGTTCGTCCGTTCCCTGGATGGGCACGGAGCGTCGGGCGCCGTGGTCGGCGAGGTAGTCGAGGAGATCGGGGTGCGGGTAACGCCGTAGCCACCCGGAAGGCTCGGGGGTCGATTACCCAGCCTGTATGATGGTCTGGCTTTGCAGACCATCCTCAACACGGCGCTGCCGTTTTTCGCCCTGATCTTCTGCGGCTACGGTGCCGGGCGCTTCAAGCTCCTCTCCGAGGCAAGCATAGCTGGCGTCAACGCCTTCGTCTTCTACTTCGCCCTGCCGGCGTTCATCTTCAACCTGATGGCGACCTCGCCGCTGGCCGACGTCGCGAACGGTCCCTTCGTGGCCGCCTACCTGGGCGCCGGCCTCGTAGTGTTCGCCGTGGCCGCGATCCTCGGGCGTCTCCTGTTCGACGTCCGCCGCAGCGAGGCGGCGCTACAAGGCGCGGCGGCGGTGCTCGGAAACACGGGCTACATGGGCATCCCGCTCGTGGCCGCCGCCTTCGGTGACAGGGCGGCGATCCCGCTGGTGCTCGGCCTCACCCTCGAGGCCACGGTCCTGATACCCCTCACCATCATCCTCGTCGAAGCCCAGAAGGGGCTCGACGCCGGGTGGTCTCAGCTTCTGGGATCGGTGGCCGGCGCGATGGTTCGCAACCCGATTATCATCGCGATCTTCGTGGGCGTGCTGGTCTCGGCGACGGGCATCGGTCTCCCCACCCCTGTGGAGAACTTCACCGCCCTCCTCGGCCGCGCCGCCGGACCCTGCGCCCTCTTCGCCCTCGGCGCCACCCTCACCAGCTTCCCGATCTCGACGGGCCTTAGCGAGGTCTCCTACATGACATTCTTCAAGCTTCTGATCCACCCCGCCGCGATCTGGTTCGCCACCACCCGCCTCTTCGACGTCGACCCCCTCTGGGCAACCGTCGCCATTCTCGGCGCCGCCCTCCCCGTCGCCGCCAACGTCTTTATCGTCGCCAAGCAGTACGATACCTACGTCGAACGTGTCTCCAGCGCCATCCTCGTCTCCACCGCGATCTCGGTCGTCACCGTCTCAGCCCTCCTCACCATCCTCCCCCTCGACTGACCCGCGCTTGACGCGTGCACCCCCGGTAGTACAATTAGTTAGCCGGCTAACTAATTGCTGCGGACGGGAGTAAGATGGGCATCGCTGAGACGATCAAACGGGAGATCACGGTATGGCCGGGGGTGGAGGCCAAACCACACAGGTTCAACGGGGTCGAGTTCCGGGTGAACCGGCACGAGATCGGGCACCTTCATGGGGACCGGTTGGCGGATCTCCCATTCCCGGTTCGGATGAGGAAGGAACTCGTCGCTGAGGGCAGGGCGCAGTTGCACCACGTTTTGCCCGAGACCGGGTGGGTGAGCTATCCGATCCGGGGCGAGAAGGATGTCGAGGGGGCGCTGGAGCTGTTCCGGCTCAACTACGAACGGATCACGGGGCGCAGCGCGGACCGGGGCGAGACCGTTGTGGAGGGATCATGAGCGCGTTCGCGCAGAAGGAGTTCGGGTACCTGCGCGACCAGAGGCTGGGACGAGGCGTCGAGGTCAGGGGGAGTGCCGAGGTGCTCGGCGAGGGCGGAGACGAGCTCAGGCCGGGGTTCGCCTCGGAGTTGAGCCGGATCCACCCGGAGCGCGTTGTGGGCTGGGCCATCGAACCCGACGTCTATTGCCCGAACAGCCGCTCCGTCGGTCGGGAGACGGCGTGATCCCGCCCCACCCGGTAAAGGAGAGCACCGGCTACGCGCTGGCGAAGATCTGCAGGGCGCACCGGGGCAACGTTGGGGAGTTGCTCACGGAGGTCGGGCTCCACGTCGGCCAGGAGATGGTCCTGATCGAGCTCTGGGAGAGAGACGGCCTGAGGGGCGGCGAGCTCGCCGAGAGGCTCGGCGTCGAGCCGCCGACCGTCACAAAGATGATCCGGCACCTGGATAGTTGCGGCCTAGTGGAGCGCCGCCAGGACCCGCAAGACGCCCGGAGCTTCCGCGCGTACCTCACCGAGGAGGGACGCTCGCTCGAGGGGCCGGTCGCCCGCTGCTGGGAGAGGGTTGAAGAGAGGACCTTCGCGGGTATGAGCGTCGGGGAGCGCCGGAACTTCCACCGGCTCCTGGCGAAGGTGCGCGCCAACGTGGACCCCAACTTTGCGCCGACGAAGTAGAAGCTCATTTATAGACGAGAGATTTGTAGAGAATGGTAGGAGAGGAATGGTTTTCGAGAACCACTTTTTGAGGGTCGTGGGTATAGGTGGCACCCTGAGGAGGAGTTCGAGCAGCCTCAGCGCGCTCCGGCGGGCGCTATCGGCGGCCGAGGAGGCGGGGGCCGAGGTCGAGCTCTTCGACCTCAGGGAGCTGGGGCTGCCGATGTTCGAGCCTGGGAGAGCCCTAGACGACTACGGCCCGGAGGTGAGGCGGTTTATCGAGGCGCTGCGGGAGGCGGACACCTTCATCCTCAGCACGGCCGCCTATCACGGGACGCTCGCGAGCGTAACCAAGAACGCCCTGGACTTCACGCAGTTTCTGGCGCAAGACGAGCGGCCCTACCTGGCCGGCAGGGTGGTGGGTTTGATCTCCACCTCCGGCGGTGAGCGGGCCGCGGCGAACACGACGGACGCCATGGTGCACGTCGTCCACGCCCTCCGCGGCGTCGTCACGCCGCAGATTGTGACGATCGGGGGCGCCTGGAAGCGCTTCGACGACGAGGGGAACATCACCGACGAGGGCTCCGGCAGACGGCTGGACAGTTTGGGCAGGCTCGTGGTCGAGATGGCCGAGGGGCTCAGCCCGGACCGCGGTTCCGGGGATCGCGGTTCCGGGGACCGCCGCGCCGAGGCAGTCGGAGTCGGGGTTTGAGCGCCACCGGGGCGGGTGGGAACAGCCAGGTCTCCACCCGTCTTCTTCTTGCGGTGCTCATCTCCGCCGTCGTAGTCGCAGTCATGAACAGCTCGATGGTCAACGTCGCCATCCCCGTCATCAGGCGGGACTTCGGGGCGTCGGAGGCTCAAGTGGGCTGGGTCATAACCGCGTATCTGCTCCTCTACGCCGTCGGCATCCCGCTCTACGGGCGCGCCTCCGATGTCTTCAGTTTGCGGCGCGCCTTCGCTCTGGGCTTGGTCGTCTTCGCCCTCGGATCGCTCGTGTGCGCCGTCGCGCCCAGCCTGCCGCTGCTCGTCCTTGGGCGCGTCGTACAGGCGACCGGGGCCGCGGCGATACCGGCGCTTGCGAGCGCCTCGGTCGCCAAGATCCTAGCCCCGGGCGAGCGCGGGATGGCGCTCGGGCTCATCGTCTCGAGCGTGGGCGTTGGGGCGGCGATCGGGCCGGTGGTGGGCGGCGCGCTCCAGCAGCTTGCCGGATGGCAATCGCTCTTCTACGCCACGCTGGTATTGACGCTGCTCCTGCTTCCCGGCGCGGTCTATGCGCTGCCGGACACGGAGTCCTCGGGCGACCGCAGCTTCGACGTGCCCGGCGGCATACTGCTCGGGCTCGCGGCGGGGTTGTTCTTGTTCGGGATCACGCAGGGTCAGGGGGCGGGTTTCGCCTCGTTCTCGTCGTGGGGGAGCTTCGTCGGGGCTGCGTTCGCGGCGGTGGGGTTCGCGTGGAGGATTACGGGCGCCCGGCACCCGTTCGTCTCCCCGTCGCTCTTCAAGAACCGCAGGTACGTCGCGGCGGTGATCGTCGGTTACTTCTCGATGCTCGCCAACGTCTCGTGCCTCGTCCTCGTGCCGCTGCTCGTCTCCCAGGCCAACGGGCTCTCGCCGGCGGCCACGGGCCTCGTGCTCACGCCGGGGGCGATAGCGCTCGCGATTCTCTCCCCCCTCGCCGGCCGCCTCTCGGACAGGATAGGTTTCAAGAGCCTGATCTACGCGGGCCTTGGGATTATGCTCTTATCCGTGCTTTTCATCTCCGCCTTCGCCGCCGGCGGGGCGCCCTACCTCGTGGCGGTCGGGATGCTCGGGGTCGGGGTCGGGTTCGCGCTCACCAACTCCCCTAACGTGAACGCGGCCGCGGCCGCGCTCCCTCGCGAGGAGATCGGGGTGGGACTGGGCATCTTCAACGGGCTGTTCTTTCTCGGGGGCGGGACCGGCCCGGCGGTCGTCGGGGCGTTCCTTGCGGCGCGCAGGGAGGCGAACGCCGGGGCTATAGACCCCCTCTACCAGCTCGGCGCGGCGCCCTTCTCGGATGCCTTCCTGCTCCTTGGCGTCGCGCTGCTGTTCGCCCTGGCGGCCGCGCTCGGGCTGCCGGGCGGCAGGAAGGCGCAGGTTCCAGAAGGTTAGACAAGGAGGAACCATGAACGGCAACGCTGCGGAGATCAAACGCGAGGCGCTCCGCTGGCCCGGCGCGAGCAAGGAGTAGGACGATGGCAGATTACGGCAGGGAGCTGGAGTTCGGGGCGAGCGTCGCGCCGCTCGCCGATCCGCCCGACTTCGTGAGCCAGGTGGCGGTTGCGGCCGACAGGTCGGGGTTGGCCCTCGTGGGGATACAGGACCACCCGTACCAGCGCCGGTTTCTGGACACCTGGACCCTCATCTCCACGCTCGTCCCCGTCACCAAGCAGGTGCGTTTCTTCCCCGACGTCGCCAGTCTGCCCCTGCGTCCCCCCGCCATGCTCGCCAAGGCCGCCGCGAGCCTCGACGTGCTCTCGGGCGGCCGCGTGGAGGTGGGCCTGGGCGCCGGCGCCTTCTGGGAGGCCATAGAGGCGATGGGTGGGCCTCGGAGGAGCCCTGGCGAGGCGGTACGCTCCGTCGAAGAGGCCATAAAGGTCATGCGCCTGGTGTGGAGCGAGCAGCGATTCGTGCGCTTCGACGGCGAGATCTACACCCTCAAGGGCCTGAAACCCGGGCCGCATCCCGCCCACGAGATAGCGATCTGGGTCGGGGCGGGAGGTCCGCGGATGCTCAGCCTAATAGGACGGCTCGCCGACGGCTGGGTCCCCTCGATGGGCTGGGCGACACCTGACAAGCTGCCCGGGATGCACGGGCGCATAGACGAAGGCGCCGCCAGAGCCGGCAGAGATCCTGGCGAGATCCAGCGCGTCTACAACCTCTCGGGCACCATCGGGCCCGAGGGCGATGGCCTGCTCGAAGGCCCCGCCTCCAAGTGGGTAGAGCAGTTGTCGCGCTTCGCGCTGGAGCTCGGAATGGACACCTTTATTTACTGGCCTGCCGAGGACCACGTCCGCCAGACCGAGCTCTTCGCGGGCGAGGTTGTCCCGGCCGTACGAGAGGCTGTGGTCGCCGAACGGGGGTAAGGCCCCGGAGACGCCAGGCCTCGGGATTAACTACGTCGGAAGGTCGCACGTGCTGTCCCCTCGGTTGTAAAGGGCGATCTTCGGAGGCCATATTCTCACCCGCGTCAACGCGCGAGCAAGGCCACCGAAACCTCGGATTGATAGCGCTCCATCGTCTCTGGTAGGCTGCGAGGAGAAAGTAGCATTACGATCTAGAGGAGAAACCCATGCCCAAAGGAATTCTCGAACGGCTCTCCGAGGGCGTGGTTCTCGGAGACGGTGGTTACCTGCTCGAGCTGGAGCGGCGCGGCTACGTGCAGGCCGGCCCGTTCGTCCCTGAGGTTAGCCAGACGCGCCCGGAGGCGCTGGCCGAGCTGCACAGGGAGTTCGTGCGTGCAGGCGTCGACGTGATCCAGACGCTCACCTTCTACGCGAGCGAGGACAAGCTGGCCACCGTCGGCTTGGAGGGCCGGGTGGACGACATGAACCGAGCCGCCACCAGGATCGCGCGCGAGGTCGCGGGGGAAGCCGAGAGGGACGTTCTCGTGGCGGGGAACCTGTGCGTCACCTGGGCCTACGATCCCGATGACCCCGCCTCCCGGCATCGCGTGAGGGAGCTCTTCGACCGCCAGCTAGCCGCCATGGCCGAGGAGGGCATAGACTTCGTCATCGCCGAGACCTTCAGCTGGCTCGGGGAAGCTATGATAGCCGCCGAGGCCATCAAGGCGGCGGGGTTGCCGGCCATGGTCACGATGGGCCCGGACAACCACCCGAACTCCTTCGAGGGCCACTCGCCGGGGGAGTGCGCTCGCCGCCTCGCCGACGCGGGGGTGGAGATCGTGGGCGTCAACTGCCTGCGCTCCCCGGAGCACGTGCTGCCGATCATGGAGGAGGTGCGCGACGCCGCGCCGGACTCGGTCTACCTTGCGAGCCAGCCCGTCGCGTTCCACGGCCCATCCCACCAGCCGAACTTCGTCTCCCTACCGGAGTTTCCCTACGAGCTGGAGAAGATCACGCTCCCTCGCACCGCGTTCGGGGACTTCGCCACAAAGGCGCGCGACATGGGCTACGGCTACATAGGCTCGTGTTGCGGCTCGGTAGCCGCCCACGTGCGGGAGATGGCCCGGGTCCTCGGCAAGCTACCAATCGAGGAGCGCGAGTGGCGCTCGAAGACCGGCAAGGCCCAGTCCGGCTACGAGTTGCATCGGATGAGAAACGAGTGAAAAAGGACTTCGAGTACGTCGTCGTGGGCTGCGGCGGGATCGGGAGCGCCGCCGCCTACTGGCTCTCGCGTGAGGCGGGCGGTGAGGTGCTCGTCCTCGAGCAGTTCTACCTCGGGCACGACCGGGGTGGCTCCGAGGACCACTCGCGCATCATCCGGCTCTCCTACCACGCCCCCCACTACACGGCCCTCACCCCCCACACCTACGAGGCCTGGGCCGAGGTAGAGAGAGAGTCCGGGGCTCGACTCGTCGTGAAGTCCGGCGGCCTCGACCTCGAGCCCGTAGAAAACGAGCCGAAGTTCGTGAACCAGTACGCGGGCGCGATGCGCGCCGCGGGTATCCCGCACGAGGAGCTTTGGGCGGACGAAGTCATGCGGCGTTTCCCGCAGTTCCGCCTCGACGACGGTGTGCGCGCGGTCTACCAGGAAGACGCCGGCATCGTGGACGCTGGCAGGGCCAACTCGACCCACGTCGCCCTCGCCCGCGCGCGCGGCGCCACGGTCCTCGACGACACCCCGGTGCGGGGGGTACGGACAGTAGGCGACGGCGTGGAGATATACACGGACGGGGCGACCTTCTCCGCCCGGCGGCTCGTCGTGGCGGCCGGCGCGTGGACGAACAAGGTGCTCGCCCACGTCGGCATGGAGATTTCCATCACCTGCACCCAGGAGCAGGTCACATATTTCCGGGCGCCGGATCTCGAGGCGTTCTCACCGGAGCGGTTCCCGGTCTGGATCTGGCACGGTGGCCCCGAGTACTCTTTCTACGGCGTCCCCGTCTACGGCGAGCCCGCCACCAAGGCCGGCCAAGACGTTGGCGGAGACATCGTGACCGTGGACACCCGCACCTTCGAGCCCAACGAGCGCGTGCGCGAGAACCTGCGTGGCTTCCTCAACCGGTACATCCCCGGCTTTTTGGGGCCCGAGCTCTATTCCAAGACCTGCCTCTACGACATGCCCCCCGATCGCGAGTTCGTTCTCGGCGCGCTGCCGGAGCAACCCCAGATCCTCGTCTTCAACGGGGCAGGCCACGGTTTCAAGTTCGCGAGCCTCGTCGGCAAGATCCTGGGCGAGCTCGCGGTCCACGCCAAGACGGAGTACCCCATAGAAGCGTTCCGCCTGGACCGCCCAGCCCTTACCGACCCGTCCTACGAGCCGGTATTCGCAATGTAGCCCGACCTCTGCGCTCAAGAACGGGGCGGTCTTCGGCCTTCGGAGGGACCACCCCAACACCACGGAACCCCCGCCGAACCGCGGGTTAGGCAAGCAAGTAGGACGACGTTGGGAGCGCGGGAGTGCGCGGGCTCATCGGGCTCCGGACCGCGCTAGGCGTCATAGGCGCAGCCGGTCTTGCCGTGTTGTTTCTCTCGCTGCGGCTGCGAGAAGGGCAGGAATGGGACGAACCGGTCGGTCTCGCACCGTAAGGCTGACCCCCCCACGCACGGAGAGCTTGGCCTCCGAAGCTGCTGCTCTCGAAAAAGCACCGCAGAAGATAGAATGCGGGTCGGGGTCGACGGGGGTGAGAGCTTGGGCGTCGCGGAAACGAGCGTAGACCGTTTGAGCCTCGAATCGGTGGTGGCGGTGGCGCGTCACGGGGGCCGCGTGAGGCTGGGCGAGGAGGCCAGAGAGCGCATCCTGGCCTCCAGGCAGCACGTCGAAGGGATAATCGACGAAGAGCGTCCAGTCTACGGGGTTACCACGGGCTTCGGGGCGCTCGCGACCACGCACATCCCCACGCCGGAGCGCCGCGAGCTCCAGCACTCTCTGCTGCGCAGCCACGCGGCCGGGATGGGAGCGCCCGTCGAGCCCGAGGTCGTGCGGGCCATGGTGGTGATCCGGGCGAAGACCCTCGCTATGGGGTTCTCCGGCGTCTCAGTTGCGCTGGTGGAGGCGCTCGTGGCGCTATTGAACGCGGGCGTGATCCCCGCTGTCCCCGAGCACGGCTCGCTCGGCGCCAGCGGAGACCTCGCGCCCCTGGCCCACGTCGGGCTCTGCCTCACCGGGGAAGGATGGGTGCTCGAGGGCGGGGAGACCGTCCCCGCGCAGCGGGCGCTGGAGAAGTCCGGCTTGAGCCCCATGCGGCTGCAGACCAAAGAGGGCCTGGCGCTCATCAACGGCACCGACGGGATGCTCGGGATGTTAATCCTGGCCCTCGAAGACCTCCGGCTGCTACTCGAAACCGCCGACGTCACGACGGCGATGTCGGTAGAGGCGCTCCTGGGCACGGACCGGGTCTTCCGCGAAGAGCTGCACGCCGTCAGGCCCCACCCCGGCCAGCTCTCGAGCGCCCGCAACCTGCACAAGCTCCTGGGAGGCAGCCCGCTGGTGGCCTCCCACCGGGAATCGGCTCACCTGGTCCAGGATGCCTACTCTCTTAGGTGCAGCCCCCAGGTATACGGGGCGGCGCGGGACACGCGGGAGTTCGCCGCTCGGATAGCCGAGCGCGAGCTTGCTTCCACGACGGACAACCCCGTGGTGCTCCCAGACGGGAGGGTCGAGAGCACGGGCAACTTCCACGGGGAGCCGCTCGCCTTCGCCCTCGACTTCCTAGCGATCGCCGCCTCCGAGGTCGGCGCCATAACCGAGCGGCGGATAGACAGGATGCTCGACCCCGCGCGCTCGCAGGGCCTCCCTCCCTTCCTGAGCCCCAGGGCGGGCACCAACTCGGGGTTCATGATCCCCCACTACACCGCGGCGTCGCTCGCGGAGGAGAACCGCCGGCTCGCGGCCCCGGCGAGCGTCGGCTCGCTCCCCACCTCGGCGATGCAAGAAGATCACAACTCCTTGGGCTGGAGCGCGGGTCGCAAGCTGCGCCGGGTGCTGGAGAACCTCTCCCGCATCCTGGCGGTCGAAGCCCTCTGCGCGGCCCAGGCCCTCGAGCTCCGCACCCCCCTGAAACCCGGTCCAGCCACGAGCGCGGTCTTGCAACGCATCCGGCGGGAGATCCCGCCTAATGAGCGAGACTCCTTTATGGCGCCGGATCTGAAGTCCGCGGAGGATCTGGTGCGGAGCGGAGAGCTCGTGCGGGCGGCCGGCGGAGCGGTCGGCGCCCTCGAGTAGCGCCCCTGCAGCGTGGCGGGGCTCGCGCCCCCGTGCGTCGGCACGAAACCTACCCGTTCGGGTGATGCGCCGTCCCCGCCGGGAACGTAGGATGGATCGTCACCGCACAGAGCGCGCCGGAAGTTCCGGAAGGAGGCGCGAAGATGAACGAGCCCAGGAGAAGCGCCGAAGGCATCGAGCTGGTCCCGCCCATAGGCGAGACAGACCGCGTGCGCGGACCGCAAGACGCCCCCGTAACCCTCGTCGAGTTCGGCGACTACGACTGCCCCTACACGGTGAGGGCCCACGCCGTCGTCAGGGGGCTGAGGCGGCGTCTCGGCGACGGCTTGTGTTTCGTCTTCCGCGCCTTCCCGCTTACCCGCATCCACACCCACGTCCAGGCCGCGGCCGAGGCCGCGGAGGCCGCCGCAGCTCAAGGCCGCTTCTGGGAGATGCACGACCGCCTCTTCGAGGCGCACCGGAGGCTGGAGGACGCCGACCTCAAGCGTTACGCCGGAGAGGTGGGCCTCGACGGAGAGCGTTTCGAGCGGGAGACAGAAGAGCATGCGCACGCGGGCAGGGTTCGCGAGGATCTCAGGAGCGGCTTGAGGAGCGGTGTGCGGGGTACGCCGACCTTCTTCATAAACGGTGTCCGCCACGACGGTTCCCACGACTTCGAGACACTGCTAGCGACGCTGGAGGCCGCCGGGAAAGGCAGGGGCTAGGGGACAAGGTTCGTGGGTTAAACTCTCGGGGCTCCGGAAACGACGCAGGAGATATGCTGTGGTGGAGACCATCTCGCGCGAGGAGCTCAAGGAGAAGATGGACCGTGGGGATGATTTCGGCCTCATCGACACGCTGGCGGAGATGTACTACCGCCACTCGCACCTGCCGGGTGCGATCAACGTTCCAGCCGACGAGGTCGGGGAGCGCATCCCCGAGCTCCTGCCCGACAGGGAAGCCGAGATCGTCGTCTACTGCATGGACCCGCCGTGCCCGGCCTCGGAGCAGGTCGCCCGCGACTTTGCGGCCATGGGCTACAGCTACGTGCGGGACTACGTCGGCGGAAAGCAGGACTGGAAGGCGCACGGCCTCCCCGCCGCGGGCAGGCATTACGAGAGAAGGAAGTAGCACCCTGACTACCCAAGGCGAGCGATCGGTGATCCCGGAGGGCTTCCACGATCTCCTGAAGAGCACCGCCGTCATGCACGTCATGCACGTCGCGCACGTCGCGCACGTCGCAACCATCGGGCCGCACGGCGAGCCGCAGAACAACCCGGTATGGTTCGACTGGGACGAGGAGTACGTCAAGTTCAGCCAGACCAAAACGCGCCAGAAGCTGTGCAACCTGGGCCGCAACCCACGCGTAGCCCTCTCCATAGTCGACCCGGAGAACCACCTCCGGTACTTGGAGGTAAGGGGTGTGGT
>Ga0126306_10001715_pt1 | contig 11874 bp, 19 predicted proteins | sample Plot27_FD_92592 | JGI IMG/M metagenome (GOLD analysis project Ga0126306, IMG submission 92592) | Serpentine soil microbial communities from UC McLaughlin Reserve, CA, USA - Plot27 | ecosystem: Environmental > Terrestrial > Soil > Grasslands | place: USA: UC McLaughlin Reserve, Lake County...
AAGCCGACCGATCCGAAGTGCACCGCAGCCCATTCGCTGAGCCCGCGGTCCCGCGGATCTAGCAATTCGCTTTTCACACGATCGCCTCCGGTCATGTCTCCTTTTCGATAAAGCTCGATCGCGTGTCCCAAGGCTGTACCAGGTAGGTTCGGCGGCGCAGCCTCCGGTCCAGGCGTCCCGGCGCTGAAGACACCCGCCTCAACCGGTATTGGCTCGGCGGGAAGCCGATCCACGCGCTGGGGCTCAGCTTCTTGCGGTACCGCGTTCTCCTCAGCCTGCCTGATCGGTTCAGCCTGACCAGCAACTCGGCGAACGCGGGGCTCGTCCTGCGGGCCAGGATGAGGCCCGACCACAGCTCCGCCAATGAACCCAATCACGGCAAACGGGACCGCATAAATTGCTTGGCCAGGACCCTTCCCCATGAAACCCTCGTTCCCGCGAAGCGACGCGGTAGGCTTTGCACTCAAAGCACAATAATGGCGGACAGCTCCCGTGTGACGTATGATTCAGCGCGTCGTTATTTGCCCCTTATGCGTCGCGACAATCCAGCGCCCGCTCTGGCGGGCAATCGACTGCACTCGGCCCAAACCTGGCACGACGTCTCCGGCAGAAACGCCGACAACTCCCCTGGGACCTTGCAAGATAGCCGTACCGTTTATCACTTCGCGGACAATCCAGCCGGCGATTTTCTTCGGCTCAGCGGGAGCTTGCGACTTCTCTGATGATTTCGGCTCCGGCGTCGGCGCCAGAGCTTGGACCTGTGCCGCCTTCGGCTCTGCTGCTGGTGTGGAGCTGTTCGCTAGAGCAGGTGGCTGGGCCGCCCTCAGTGCCATCGCGCTGCGCTCAATACGATCCAAGCGCTCATCCAACTGCTCGAGCTTCGCCAACACGGGTCCCGCTAGCAGCCCTCCGCTCCGTTCCAGGTTGTTTAGGCGGTTTCCCAAATCCTCGAGTTTGTCCCACAAGCGTTGTTGATTGTTGTCGCCTACAGACGCCAGCCGATCCGTAGCGCCACGGAGGCTTTCGGTTGCCGCTTCTGATGAAGATCGCAACTGACTAAGTTCGAGACTGATCCCTTCCACATTGCCTGCAGCACCTGGGCCAACAGCGGCTCTTTCAGCTAGCGCCGAGCTGTGCTCCTCGGCCGTGATCCCCCGATCGGACATCCGATCTTGCAGCCACGCGACCAACTTGCTCCCGGATATAGCGAGATCGGTTCTGATCGCAGACACGTTGGTCGCAACCGCGCTGGAGAGTTGCGCGACATCTACCGATCCCTGAGTTTTAACACCCGCCACCCAGCCGGCGCACAGCACCAGGACAAGGGCAACGCCTCGTGCCAAAAAACGCCATCGAGGAGCCCGCCCAGTAAGTTCAAGCGGCGCGATCGCCTCGTCCATATTGCGGGGTTTGATGTCGCTGGCCATTGTACTCAGGTCTCCGCCAAGTTCGGCTAAGCTGTCGCTGGTGATCGTGGTTAAACTTGGCCTCGGATGAGCCAAACGAATGGCGCAGGCTGCCACAACGGTTACCGTCGGGCCCGTAATCGCTCCTGCCATGTCGAGACCGGCTGAAACACGGCCTCGCATACCAGCGCTGCGCACATTTACCAGTATGATCCCGGCAAAGGCGGAGTCGGCAAATCCGCGTCAACGGCCGCGCTGGGTGCCGCGCTCGTGCAGAATAGAGAAAACGCCCTCTATGAGGCTCAGCTGCCGCGCTCGCATTTAAGGCGGCGGCCACATCCAAATAGCACTGCTTCTTGGCTGGTCGTGCTCAGTCGTCAATATGGGCTGTTACACCTCTGGCACTTCAATTTGGCCGAAGGGGAGCGGAGACGAGGTTTCGACGGGCCAATCGTGCGGTGAGCGAATAGCCGGCGAGCACGTCCAAACCCACAATCAGGGTGAGGATTGCGAACTCCGGGGTGCCACAACCCCGCACGAAAAACAGCTCAACCAGGCAGAAAATGAACACCAATGCCGACAAGGCATGGTTCACCACAGCCACTCTTCCTGCTCCGACGGATACGAACTCGATCAGGACGAGGGCAAGCGTCGTCACGATGATGGTGTCGCCGACCGTAATCGGCCAAATATCGCCGGAGGGAAAAGTCACCGAGGTGAGAACGTCCCCGACAGCCCGCGATCCGAACACGAATAGGACGTTGTAGGCCGCCACGACGATCGCCAGTACAGGAAAAGCCCCAAGTACGCCCATGATGCCCTCTCGCGCTCTACGAGTTCTGCCGCTGCATCGCCTCATCCTCACGAAGCTGATCACGAGGAACAAGCAGTTCCTGAGGAACAAGCCGGGCTTGACGTAGTTCGATCGCAGCCTGTCGAATGAGGAGGATCAGATGTCTCGCGGGTTCCCGTCCATGACAGCCCTCTTGGGCATGTTGGCGATTGCCGGCTACCAGAACCGGGATAAGCTCGCTGAAATGCTCGGCGGTGCCCTACCGAAGGGTGAAAGCGGAGGGGCACCCGGCCAGCAAGGCGGTCTCGGAGGCCTACTCGAACAGTTCAAGGGCGCCAGCGTCGGCGGCCTACTCGGCGGCGGGCTTGGTGAGCTCGTCGACCGCTTTAAACAGGCTGGCCGAGGGGATATTGCCGATTCTTGGGTCGGGACCGGCCCCAACAAGTCGGTTGCGTCGATTGATCTCGAGCAGGCGCTTGGGCCGGATGTGATGCAGATCTCTCTCGGAAGAGAGGACTTTCGCGCGACGAACTTCTGGCGAGGTTATCGCGCGATCTTCCGAAGGCAGTCGACCAGTACACGCCCGACGGTCGCCTGCCCGCCTAGCGCGACCCGCGAAGCCAGAAGAGGTTATGGCTAGTACCGGCGTGCGCGCCTATAATAGCGCCTGGCGGGTCGCCGGTAGTAGCGCCGATAGACCCGTCGCGCCCGCCGGCGATAATACTGCGTGTTCTCGACGGTAACGCCGTCAAGCTTTTCCGGATTTAGATCGGCGATTTCCAGACCTTCCGCACCACGAGTACTCTGCGGCGGAGAAGCTTCCGCCGGGGTAGTCCCGGTGCTCACGAGGCCAGTTGCCGCTGCGAGCCCACCCATCAGGCCCAGCAGGAATGTACGTCGTTCCATCAGCTGTTCTCCGTCGCTCCCCCGCCGCGGCAATGTATTAGCTTCGTCGCCGGTGTCGAGGCCCACGCATGGTTTGGCCTCGCCGGTCTCCGAGCGCTGGGCACAAGCGGGCAAGCCGGCCACCGGAAGTTATGACCGACGTACCGAGCTAGGTTCGCAAGTCTCCACGGCTACGTCGGTCACGTGATCGAGGATCTATGACGCGGAAGATCTCAGGGCACCCTTCTTGGCCACCGGTCGAGACCGCCCTTCTACATCGCGCTCGAGTAAGGCCCGCAAGGCCTGCGATGAGGTGATCCGGTTCTACCCGCCAGCGTTTGTCATCGTGCGTGCCGCCCGTGAACCGGACGCCGTTGCGGGACATCCCGTCAAGCGCGGCGACATCGCGGTTATCTCGCCCTTTTGTCTTGCACCGGCATCGCAGCACTTGGAGCGAACCGAACGCCTTCAACCCTGATCGCTTTATGCCCACAGCCCCTCCACCTGCAAAGTTCGCATATCTGCCGTTTGGAGTTGGGCCGCGCGTCTGCGTGGGCGCCCATTCGCGTTGACGCAGGCTACCGTCGTCCTTGCCCGCCTGATTGAGCGCTTTCGCATCGATCTCACAGATCCAACCCGTCCCGTACACCCGGTCGCGGCGCCTGGCCCTAGCAGCTGAACCGAAAGGGTTGTCGAGGTGCGGAACGAGCCGATAAAGCGCGGGCCACCAGCATCGAGTGGGTCTAGTTCCGCCCTTCTGGCGAAGGATTCCCAACCCTCAGCACAGCGGTAATAGATCGCCATATTTTCAGCGCCGCGAAATGCGGCCGCGACCGGGTAGGCTGCCTGATCGCAACCGCTTTTCGCGCACCAGGCGCAGATTTTGAGCGTAAGCGAATCGCAGGCGGGGCTGCTTTTGCGATCTGGGCGGCGTCGCATCGGTTGGCCGTCGAGCAAGCTGGCAGCTGTGGCCGGCAGCGGCTGAGAATTTCGCCACGCAAAGTTTCCGGCGTAGTTGCACCTTCAAGGCTGAGGAAATTGCGCGTTATGCACCCCAGCAACTCGATCCGAACCTCGTCCCGTTTTTGGTTCTGATCGGCTTCCGGAGCCGCAAGTGAGGTCAGGAGTACTAACCCTCCGAGCATGCTGCTTGGTATCATTGGATTTCCCCGATCCTGGGTAAGTCGATCAACCATCACTGCGTCAATTAGAGTCGCAGTCCCCGCGTAAAGGCTTCTCGCTCCAGCGAAAAAATCCGCTCACGCGAGAGCCATCCTCAAATTTATGTTTCCACGTCCTGCCGCGGGACCAGAGCATTAAGTCGCGCGCGAATCCGGCGAGCTGCATCCATGAGAAGCCGCCAAGGTCTTGCATCGACCACCGCGGCACTAATTGGGCTACTCGCCACGATCACCGCCGCGGCGTTGTAGAGGTCGTAGGCGGCGACCTCCAAGCCAGGATCGCGTTTCACACAGGCCATCATGTGGAGCAAGAAGGCCTCCAACTCGCGAAGGCCTGCTTCGACACTGTCCCCGCGGGCGATGCGCGCGACCGTTCGTTCGATAAACTGTGTCGTGTCTTCCTTGATCAGTTCGAACGTTTGCTCGGCCGTGGCCTTCTCGGGAAATGAAGGTTGAACAAGCCCAGTCATGGCGGTGACCTTTTTGGCCCCGGCCCCAAGCGCAGCAAACGCCCGGATGGTTAACGCTTTCTTACTCACGCCGCATCCGTGGGCCGCGAACGCCGGGTCGATCCACCTTGTCGCCTTCCGCGCGACGGGAAGAACGCATGCATGTCTAATCTATCCAGGAATGGGCGTTGCGAGCGGTCCGGCAGAAGCAATCTACGTTACGTATTGGGCAGCATGTCACGTCGTCGCAACTACCACGGCGGCAAGTCTCGTTAGCCGGTCGTTTACCACCCCCAATCACCATCCGCCGCCGGGCAAGTGGGGCACGGAGGGTGGACCGCAATGCAACAGTTCGACCGTGAATACTGCCACGATGTCAAAAGCGCATGCTTGCAAGCCATTGCCAATACCTCGTTTTGCGAACGCAGCGATCCTCTAGAAATCATCCCGGTCGCTGAAGTCAACGCGGCTCTGATCGACATCATGGGCACGATCACAGCCATGGTCGACGCGTCGCTGCCAAATGACCTGCAAGAGTGGGCCGAGAAGCTGGCTGCGAAATTTGCAACCAGTTTCCACGCCGCTCGGGCGTCACTCACGAGCGAAGAGCTGAGACTGCTTGAAGAGGCGCGCGTATAGCCCTCTCTCCCCGAGCGTACCTTATGCCCTTGCCTCCCGATGGTTCAGCTTGCCCTCACACTGGCATCACTGATGATCGTGATCGCAGGTGCTTACGTCTGGTATAGCCACTAGCGCGGCTCGAGCGCGTCGCAACCCGCTGCTGACGCGCCCCATGATTTTTCCAGTCGTGTGGCCTGCGGTTGTCGCAGCGCGATGGAGCTTACGGCCTGAGGCTTCTCTCAAAGGCGCGGCAGAACAGCAGACCCACCGCGATCAGCGATGTCATTGAAAGTGCGAGGTTGAGCATGGACGCCTCTCGTTCGGCCAATGTGTGTGAGGGGCGCCGTTTAAGACCCGCTTAGCCAGCCCTGTTGAATTTGTGTAAACGATGTCGCGAAATCGACTTGGGTGCGCAGCGGTTGGAGTTGTTAGGTGATCGGTGGCGGGCAACTTGGCGCACCGACGGATCTTGATTTTCTTATCTGAGATAGTGGACGCATAGTTGGCCTAGCAAACTCAAGGCCTGCTACTGCCCGGAATTCATGTCTACAGTCGTTGCCGTCACTGCCGACGATTCGATCATCATCAGCCCTGATGCCCTTGCGTGATTAGTCATCACGAACTCGCGCCGAACCGAGCGATGCGGACCCGATCGAGGACGCGCTCGCGAGCCGGTCGCATCGTCTACCCTCGAATGGGAACGCATCCGAAAGCATAGATGCGAGGTCAGTATCGAGCGCCTCTCGCAGCATGCGCCGAGCCCGATGCAGCCTGGTCTTCACCGTCTCCTCGCGAAGGTTGAGATGAGATGCGGTTTCCGCAGTGCTTATCTCCTCGACGGCCCGCATCACGAATACGATGCGAAAGGGCTCCGGCAACGTGTCGATGGCGTGCTCCAGGAGGCGACGAACTTCAGACCGGGCGGCATCCGTCTCTGGATCGCTCACAGGAAGGGTAGCAAACATTGCCATCCGAGAATCTCCCTGTTTCACCGCCGCATCGATCGCCTCCAGGTCGACTGTCGGCCGGCGTCGACGCCGGCGCGCCAGCGCTTCTACCATGATGGGCGCTTTGCCACTCTCGGCGATGTCCTGAGCCATTATGACAATCATCTGTCCCTGAGGCTCAGCGACCATGAGAAGCGCGATCTGGTTGAATACCTGAAATCGATCTGACAAGCACAAAGTTCGGATCGTGAGTTCCTGCCCTAGAAAGCCTTTTCGTCGAGACCAAGCTTGCCCATGTCCGCCAGCATCAGGATGGCTGTGACGGTGAACGTCTTACTGGTGCCGGCGATGCGCATGTAGAGATCGGTTGCCATCGCCTGGCGGGTCGCCATAACGCCCAGACGTACAGTTCGCGGCCGTCCTGCCGATGCCGACGATAGTGCCGAGAATAATGATCGCCCATGACCCGCGGGAAGGCGGTGGCCCGCTCGTCCGCGGAACTCGCTGCTCGCGCTGCTGGGACGCACACAGCGCCATTGCCGCCGCGACACGAGCGCAGCCCGACGATGCGCGAGATCCCCCTTGGGGCCCCGAGCTTCTCTTGCGAGCCTACCATAGGTCAGTGAGCATGCTGTCCAAGGGAGAGACGCCATATTGCCTCTGTGTCCGGCAACTCCTCAGACACGATCGGGTCGGTCACATCCATTCGGTCCAGCCGAACATCGGAGAACGGCAAGGTGAAGAGCAGCACCTCCTGCGAGTCTCTGACATCGAGTCGCCAGTCGTCCCAATCCTCAATTATGGCGTGATCGCGCTGCATGAGCGTTCGGACGATCCTCTCCGCTTCCGAAACAAGGCTCGGACAGCCCGGCAAGGAGCCTGCCGACATCGTCGAACAATGCCCGATCTCCGCATCTGATATGAAAGTAGTAGCGCCCCATATGAACGCCTGGAAACGGGCCACGAATTACGCGTTCTAACTGCGACTCAGGATATCAAGGCTGTTGCGGGCGTCTATTGTGACGCCGATAGCGCACTTTCAGTAATTTCTGCCTGCGGCGCGCAGCAAACGAACTTCCGCCATAGTTCCAAGCCGAGGGGCGGTGCGGCGAGCGGACGCGCTGGTATAGGGGATGTCCATCTCGGATCTGGGGCCAACGATAGCGAGACGATGAGCAGCAGCACGCTTCGCGACTTCGCCAGTGCCGAGTTCAGAGCCAGCGCATCCGGCGTGGCGCCATTCCCGGAGGGCCTTCGCCATAGGAGCTATCTCAGGCGAGTACCAGACCAGAGCGGCTATTGCGCCAGGGCAACGACAGCGACTGCCACCTCGCGCTCAAGGAAAAGCGGCGGTCGCCGGATTACGCGAGCCGAGGCAGTTAATCGAACATCCATCGAAGCCCACGCGGCGATTTAACGATCTGGCTTAGCGCGGCAACGAGTTCCACAAGCTCGTTGCGGTAAGCCCCCAGCTTGTCGGCCGGTGTTAAGATGGGTGCTGAGGCTGGCGCTACCGCGAACTCAACGCGGGCCTGATTGCGACCATAATCGACGAGGAGAGTGACACGTTCTTGAGTGCCACTTCGATTCCGGTCGACCTCTAGAATATACGCGCGATGTGCCGTCGATTCGCCGAGCATCGATGTAAGCCCCCTCAACACTTTAGCTTGGGCTGCCTCTGCAACCGCGAGGTGGCATTCTCGTGGCCAGCCCGGAACCGATTATGACAGGGTAAACCGATTGCGTATTCCGGCGATGTCCGTGGACACGGCGGTATTGTTGGCATTGCCCGCGAACGTTTTTGAGAGCAGCGATGGATACCAGCCGAGCAAAGCTTCGGTGGAAGTCCTCAGGCACCGGCTATTATGGCTTCAGCGGCTCCATTCCGGTGGCGGTCGTTCGGCCACTCTCCGGGTCTGTCGAGGGACATTGGACGTGGACGCTGCTCGTCGGGCCGCCTGTCGTGCTGCAGAAATTCGAATCTGCTGGAGAGCGCAAGACACTCGCGGCGGCTCAGCGAAAAGCGGAAGCCTGTTGGCGTCGCTGGCGCGTCATGGCCGACCTTCTCCCCAAAACGAAATGAGACCTTAAGGAGGCTGGACGAAGTCCGGGCTCCGCGGGTGGATTCCTTACAAGCTTGGGGCGGAGCATTCAAAGATGATCTATTCACCCTCACAACGCACTGTCATTGCTCGCGAACTCGCTTCACTTCGGACGCGGGAAGAGCGCGTATGCGTCCGAGATGGAGACCGCGATGCAGAGCGAAACTTCAGCAGTCCTGGCGAGCGAGAATCAGGATCGGGGCTTCTTCGGTGGATCAGGCATCACGCCGAGCCGCACCCGGCCTGGGCGCTCGCGATGGAGGCAATTGGCAATGCCACCGCCTGTTCGGATGAGGCCGCCCAGCACTTCCTCGACTCCCGCTACGGCCGGCACCTCGCCGATGACGTCGTGAACGCGCTGGTCGGCAGGCTCGAGCTCCCGGCCGCCATCGACAGCGCGGTCGCGCGCTGGATGAGACGGCGGGTCGATAGCCGGATCCAGAACGAGCTCGGCATGCTCGAAGGCTTGCCCTACCTCACCGGCTTTGTGTGCACGCAAGAAGCACTGCGCGACCGAAACGGCTGAGCATCAAGGACCGCCCTGCGCCTGCTGGTCCGGGCCGCGAAACTCGCGGGCGTCGAACCTTGGCCTCGTGGAAGAGCCCGGATCTCCAGTGCTCGCCCAAATGGTCACGGAGGCTTCCATGCCACTCAGGGCGGCAGCGATAGCGCCCAACGCCTTCAGCCCCGCGGCCCGAAGCTCCTGCACGATCGGCAGCACGTTCGCTGCAAGGCGGTCGGCCTCCGAGGCCAGCGTGCGGCGGCCCAGGGCGCCCGCTTCGTTGAGGTTGCGCGCGTTCCCGAGCCTTGCCCCTGTGGCCTTCTTGGCCCCGAGTGCGAGGCGGGTTCGCTCGGATATCACCGGCGCTCCTTTTCGGCCAGCGCGGCGTAAAGATGGAGCATGAAGGGGTCGGCGTCGGCTCCGAGCTCCGCGACGATGAACGGCCCCCGTTGGGCCATAAGGCCCGCCACGGGGAGGCTCGCCATGCGTCGGCCTCCTGATCTTCGGTGCGCCTGCGGAAATTAGAAAAGCAGCTCGCCCCCCTCCTGGTGGCTACACGCCCGAACAGCTCGCCGCGATGTCGGAGCTGAGCTTATGCGGCTGGTCAAAGCAGAGGCTGCGGAGAATGGGGGCGCAGATGCTCTCGCTTCCATGGTGAAGTGGACGAGAAGCCCGCCGCCAAGCCCGCAAAGAAAAAGGGCGACTGAAGGGGGAGCCGCCCTGTTGAGGCTTTCCGCTGGCGGGGGAATAAGAAGCCGAGCGGTCCCGCAGTTCTAGCGGTCGTTAGAGGCCCACGAATTCACATCGGTTGAACTTGGCCGCAGAAAGAGCCCGGCTAGGCAAGGTCTTCGATCTTTAAGGACAACCGGATTGTGGCGACGGGCTTGTCGCCCTCGCGAATTGCTACGGTGATGTCTCTGGCGTTGCCGTCCAGGTGCTGGTCTTTGGCCATTTCGGCGGCGGCACGAATGGCTTCTTGCCGGGCCACGGCGCGGTCGGAAAGCTCACGCCTTCACGATCGGTCTCGGTCCGACCCTGGAGAACGGCGTCAAAGTAGAATCGGGGCACGCGCGTCAATGCGCGACCCGAGCAAGCGTTGCAATAACATATGCAACAGCCCGGCCAGTGAGCCGGGCTGTTTGCATCGGAGGTCGCATGAGCCCATGATCCTCGCCTCGTTTGATATCAAGCGCGAAGGTGCTGAGAGCGCGCATGGCTACCCGTCAGAGCGTTGAGCCTTTTCGGCCCTTCTCCTCTCGGACAAGCTCCTGGAGAAGTTCTTGGGCAAGCGCCTCGTGGGGCTTCCGCGGCACCACTTGGCCAGCCTTCTTGCCGTAGTTCGTTGTGACGGTGAGGAGCTGTCGATCGACCTTGTACGTTCCGGAATAGGTCCGGCCGTCGAGTTTGATGTGGATCGCGTGGCCTGTCATGGAGAGCCCTCCTGAAGCCAGCTTAGGCCAAATGTTATTCGATCACCTCGTCGGCTACGGCGAGCAACGTTGGAAGGCGTCGCTTTACCACTGCCGTATCCACGCCCGGGAGCAGAGCAAGGTAAGCCACTCGGAAAGTTTTTCCGCCGGGCTGCCCGCGAGCCCCAAGCGCCCACGCCGCTGCGAGCCCCGCCGCCTCATTCGATCACCTCGCGTCCCGAGCCGGAAGGTACTAACGAGTTCAAAGACTGGCGAACGGCGGCGTCAGTTATCGACGTGGAAAGTGCGTTCGTGGCGTCGGTGCTCTCGCCTCGTCCCGGCGGGAGCCTGCCGGAGCTGCGGGGCGGCGAGGAGTCCAAGCGGCTCGCCCGGGCTGCAGGTGCTAGCTGTTCCCCTCGCTTTGTTCGCGCATGAAATCGCGACCCACACAAGTGTCGAAGGCGCAAGGCCGAAAGGTTTGTAAGTTGAACGGAACTGCGCCTCGATAACCGGGTTGTGCAGCCATGTTGCGTAGCGGGGCGCGCCTTTTCAGATCCGTTGATTGCTGCCGGCTCACGGCCATCTGATCGGCCCCAAAACCCACTTCATCATAGAGGGCAGCAGGCATCCGGCTGCCCGTAGACCCCTCTGGAGGCACGATGACGACGATCAGACAGCTGATTCAGAACGGTCCGGCGAAAGCCAACGAGCGTTTTGCGAAGCTTGCCGACACCTCCGACACCGCGGTTAAAACCCGCGAGCGGCTGTTTGCCGACCTCAAGGAAGAGCTTGAGCTGCTGGCGAGACTTGAGGAAGAGCACATTTTCCCGGTTCTGCGGAAGAACAAGAAGACGAAGGCCCTAGTACCCGACGCACTGAATGACAACAAGCTGGCCCGGAAGCTGCTGGTTCAGCTGGAAGCCACCCCGAAGGACAGCGATGAGTTCGCTGATGGGCTGGCCGAGCTGAGAAGAACCTTTCAGCAGCATGTGCGTGACGAGAAGAAGGAGCTCCTTCCAGCCGTCCTGAAGGCACTCAGCGACGAGGAAACCCAAGCCATCGTGGAGGGCATCGAGGACACGAAGGCCGAGGTCGAGGAGGCTAGGCGTGCAGAGGCCGAACAGCGCCGGGCTGCTGCCCGGGAAGAGCGTGAGCAGGCCGAAAACGTGCGACAGACTGCCGAAAGCGTGGCCGAGACGATGGCAACGACGGTTGCCTTTCCGGTGCACCTCGCCCGGCGAACCGCCGAGACCGCGCGGGAGAACGTGCGGTCCAGCCTAGACACCGCCGCTCAGGGCTTCCAAAGCCTAACGGAGCAGTTCACGAACCTGACCGGCTTGGCGGAGGCTGAGGAGTTGGCCCGACGCTCTCTCGATAATTTCCAGGCCGTTTCCAACTCCAGCACGGTCCTGGCTCGCGGCATTCAAGAAGCCTCGCAATTGTGGTTCTCTCTCGCTCAGGAGCGTTTGACGAAAAATGTCGAGGGGTTCACCCGGCTTGCGCGCTGCCGGTCGGCTCAGGACTTCATCGCCCTGCAAAGCGAGCTCGCCCGTGACGCCATGCAGCAGGCGGTCGGCAC